>Ga0138256_10005953_pt1 | contig 12916 bp, 6 predicted proteins | sample KNB2016incub_MG_FD_105486 | JGI IMG/M metagenome (GOLD analysis project Ga0138256, IMG submission 105486) | Active sludge microbial communities from wastewater in Klosterneuburg, Austria - KNB2014incub_MG | ecosystem: Engineered > WWTP > Activated sludge > Unclassified | place: Austria... | reverse complement strand
GCCTAAAAAATTGAGATGGCCTTTCATGAGGCCGGGATGATTTTTAATATCGGGCTGGTATTTTTCTACCTCGTTGTACTCTTTACCAATTTGTGCAAAAAGATCGGCAATGGGCTGGTTGGCACCGCTGCGTAATCGGTGCATGAACGGGTAGCCCGGTTCAGTATTTAATTTAACGGCTGCAATGCCGGCCCCATCCTGGCCACGGTTGTGCTGTTTTTCCATCAACAGGTACAATTTATTAAGCCCGTACATCACGGTACCATATTGCTGTTGATAATAACTGAAAGGCTTTCGGAGACGAATGAAAGCAAGGCCGCATTCGTGTTTGATTTCGTCGCTCATGATGTGGTCCCGATACCTGCCCGGCTGAGTCATTCAGGCGGGGCAACCGGGAGAGCCGCAAAGTTAAGGAATTGCCGGTTGGCTTCAAACAATAATCCCCCGTTAATAACGGGGGATCATCAAATATAGTTGTTGAAATTATAACCCACTCAGGTTTAAGCCAACCTGGAAAAGTTTCATATCGGGCCCTACGCCATCCTTTAAAATATTATTGAGCTGGTAACTGGCAAATATTGAAAAATTACCATAGCCAACCCTGGCTGTAGCTGCAAGCCGGGTTCCGTTAAAATATCCTTTGGCAGTTTCTTTGGCAGTATAACTGTTTATAGTTGCCCCGTTTTTGTCCAGTAATGTTTTCCCCTTGGTATGAACATTTAAAACCGTACCTACTTTAAAGCCAATGGCAGCTTTCATACTTTTACTTTCATTTTCCGGGTCAAATGTATAACGAAGCTCTACCGGTAATTCCAAAAAGGCAGTGGTTAATTTATATTTTTTAAAATGGTCAATACTATCCACATTTCTGAACGGCAGGGTATTTGTTTTCGATTTCAGGTCCACCGTCATGTTTTTAAAATACATATTACTGGTACCAAGCCCCAGTCCAAAAGCCACACTCCATTTCGGGCTGCTTTTAAAACGCTGGTCTAGCATTACATACACATTGGCGCCCCTGGCAAAACCTTTCATCCGGCTTTTGATACTGTCCGGCGCACCTATCCAATGGTCATTGGTAAGCTGAAGCATTAAGTGGTCACCGGTACGCGTAACAAAACCGCCCTTCTTTTTTTTCTCCTGTGCAGCAACGGCAAAAACAGTTGAGAGGGCAAAAACAATCAATAATAATTTCTTCATAATCAATTTTGAAGCTGCAAATTAACGGCAAATAATTTAATGAAGCGTTAAAATAAAAGAGCTAACCGGTATTCTGCCTGTCTGCGGGGTATGTATATTTTATTTAAAGAGGTTAACAGTGATGGTTTTTATCATCATCCAGGATAAATATGCTGCAGAAACACGGATTTAAACAGCATTGATTATATTTGCAGCCTTATTCTTCAAAAGCAACTGAAGAAAGGGCCTATAGCTCAGTTGGTTAGAGCACCTGACTCATAATCAGGTGGTCCCTGGTTCGAGCCCAGGTGGGCCCACAAACCTCACATTAGTTTTGTGGGGTTTTTATTTTTGTCAAACTGCGAAAAATTAAAAAACAGGAGATCAGGCATTATGTTATGTATTACCTGGCAAAATGCTTCAAAAAAGCCTTGTAACCTCATGATCACATTTCATTTGAACTTAATTTGAGATCTGGTTTTAAGAGGATTAAAAAATTTGTATCTTCATTTTTCAAACGATTGTGATCACAAACAGCCATATATACCTCTTACTTGATGAAATTGCTTTGACTAATTGCGAAAAAGCATATAAGGCACTTTTCATGCAAATGCATGAAAGCCTGACTGATTTTGCCAGGTCTATTTTGAAATCTGAAGAGGATGCGGAAGAAGTCGTTTCCGACTTTTTTATTGTAATATGGCAGCGCCGGGCATCACTTCGCTCCATAGAAAATCCCAGGCTGTATTTCTTTGTAAGTATTAAGAATGCTGCATTAAACAAATTAAAATCCAATAAAAGTCAACAATTGCCTCAAGGAGGAGACTGGCAAACTTCGCTGAAAAGCGTGTTCTTCAATCCTGAAGAACTGTTACTTTCAGCAGAAATAGTAGAAAAACTAATGAAAGCGGTTAATGAATTGCCCCCCAGGTGTAAGATCATTTTCAAATTAATTAAAGAAGAAGGGCTTAAATATACCGAAGTTGCCAGGTTGCTTGATATTTCGGTAAAAACAGTTGAAGCGCAAATGGCCATAGCCTTACGCAGAATTAAATCCCACAGCGAGTTTAAAAATGAGTTCCCCGAGCTCCATTCCATCCTGACCAAAAAAAAATAAATTTCCTTTAGGGGTATTTCCCTGCTTTTGTTGTCCTTACACGTATAATCATTGGTTTTGAATGAAAGAAGAAAAGTACTGGATATTATTGTCTAAAAAGATTACCGGGGAAGCAACAGCTGAGGAGCTGGCTTTATTGAAGGAAATGATACGGGATAATCCTGAATGGAGATCTGTTATGGAAAACCTCACGGAGCTTTGGAATTCAAAACCTGTTATGACTGATTCCGGCAGGCGACAAAAAAATGAAGATGCTTACCTGGTTCATATCAGCCGGTTAAAAGAAAAGGATCCTGGGTTTATGGAAAGTAAGATCCTGGTCGAAAATATTGTTGAAATGCATGCTATACCTGTGAAAAAGCCATTTTATAAACGATGGGTCATGTATGCAACTGCTGCGGCTTTTCTGGTGTCTATCATTTTGCTGTATCCTTTTGTTGCTGATGATGCAAAAAATAAGGAAACAGCTTCGGTAAGTCCCATTAATGAAATAATCATTAATCCAGGCTCAAGAACGAAAATTCAATTACCCGATGGTTCACAGGTTTGGGTTAATTCGGGCAGCAGTTTAACCTATGAAGATAATTTCAAAGGAAGTACCCGGGAAGTACATTTGGATGGTGAAGCATATTTTGATGTGGTAAAAGATCCCTCCCGCCCTTTTATTGTGCATACAACAGGCATTGATATCAAGGTTTTGGGAACTGCATTTAATGTGAAAGCATATAAAATGGAGCCTGTTATTGAAGCAACATTAATACACGGTTCTATTGAAGTGATAAACAAAAACCGTCCTGGTTCACCAGGTGTAATGCTGAAGCCTCACGAGAAACTGGTATACAATAAATACCCGGTCACAGATCAGCGGGATCAGCGGGCAGATATAGTCGTACCGGAATCTGATGCATATTCTATCACCATTAAACCCCTGAATAATAATATTGCGGACAGCGATATTGTTGAAACAGCCTGGGTTTACAATAAACTTGTATTTGAAGATGAAAGGTTTGAAACCCTTGCCCTGAAAATGGAAAGATGGTACAATTTAAAGATTAGCTTTGAAAATGAAAAACTGAAGGACTACAGGATCAGCGGCTCGTTTGTTAATGAAACGCCCGAAGAGGCATTTAAGGAATTGCAGTTTTTAGTTCCATTCAGGTATTCAGTTAAGAACAACGAAGTAAAGATTACCAAGAAATAAAAAACGGGAAATGTTGCAGCATTTCCCGGAAAAGTGTAACAAACAAATCCCAGGCATTTAGTCAGGGTTTTTGCTTGTATTTTTTAACGACAAAACCAAAATTATGCAAAAAAGTGTACTTCAGGGCCATAAAATTTGGTCAGGGACGCTTCTAAAAACACTGCTAGTTATGAAGCTTGCCATTATCATTATTTTAGCAACAACAATACAGTTACACGCTGCCCCCATTATGGGCCAGCATGTAAACCTGCAATTGAAACAAACAGAAATTAAGAAAGTTTTGAAACTTATTGAAAGCGATGGATATTATCGTTTTTTATATAACTCAAAATTAAAGGCGCTCAAAAACAAACTGGATTTTTCTGCGAAAAATCTACCATTGACAGAATCGCTTGTCAAATTATTTTCGGGAAGTAATTTAACCTATAAATTACTTGAAAATAATGTTGTAGTGGTTTTTTCTACGGACGAAGAAGAAAATGATAAAATAAGAATAACCGGAAGGATCACCGGGGAAAACGGAGAGGCTATTGCCGGTGCATCAGTTTTGCAAAAAGGAACCGGAACGGGTACATCTACCGACAACAATGGAGTATATACATTAACTGTTGATGACAACGCCACCCTGCTTATAACCAGTATTGGTTATGAAATGCAGGAAGTAAAGGTAAACGGGCGTTCGGTTATTGATATTACCCTGATTGCATCTTCAAAACAATCTGATGAAGTAGTGGTAATAGGTTATGGCAGTGCCAGCAGGAGAGATCTGACCGGCAGTATAGCCAAGGTAAAAGGTGAAACCATTGCAGCACAGCCAAATGCCAATGCGCTTTCATCCTTACAAAATAAAGTTGCAGGCCTTTCCATTGTGAATTCTGCTATACCTGGTTCCAGCCCCGACATCAGGATCAGGGGTACTGTAAGTATTGGAACCATACGCCCGGTTTATATTGTGGATGGTATTTTTAATGACAATATTGATTTTGTTAATCCCAGTGAAATTGAAAGTATTGAAGTATTGAAAGATCCTTCTTCATTGGCCATCTTTGGTATTAAAGGTGCCGCCGGTGCTATTTTGGTAACTACCAAAAAGGCAAAGGCCGGCCAGGTAAATATCAACTTTAACACTACCTACGGCAGTAAAAAGTTAGTGGATAAAATTGAACTTGCCAATGGAGATGAATTCCGCACCCTGGCCACCTTTGAGGCCAATAACCGGGTGTTTGATGACCCAAGTAATTTATCGTACCTGAGTTTTATTAATAATGTGGGCGGCCCGGGCTTATCGGCTTTCCCGGGTAATACCGACTGGATAGATGCGGTAACCCGTACGGCAAAATTCAGTACCACTAACCTGAGTATTGATGGAAGTACAGAGAAGAACAGGTTCCATTTCGGCCTGGGATACAGTTATGACGAAGGCCTGGTTAAGCATGTAAAGTACGAGCGCATAACCATGAATATAAATGACGAGTTTAAGGTAAGCAGGCGTTTGAAAATTGGATTTGGCGTGATAGGATCAAAAGAAAAACTTCCTTACAACAGCGGCGCATTGGAAAATGCAAGAAGATCGTTACCTATTGTACCTTCTGATACCAGATCATTTTATACAAAGAATCCTTATGGGGTTGATTCGGGCAATTATAACCTGTACTCAAATACACCCATCATACAAAACTCAGAAACAAATCCATTGGCAACACTGGAAAACAACTGGGATAAAAAAATTGATGATAAATACAGGTTGGTTGGAAATTTCTTTGTTGACCTGAACATTACCAAGGACCTTAACTTCAGGGCTACCTGGTATGCAGATATGAGCTGGAGAAATAACAGGGAATATACACCATTGTATGACCTGTATGATCCTACTGCTGCAACTCCGGCTACTGCTATATTCAATAAGAATGCGTTAACTGCGGTAACTCAGGACCTGCAAAACATGCGTAATTTTCAACAGGATTATATAGCCACCTACAAGAAGAAATTCCGCGATCATTCATTTACCCTTACCGGCGGCTTTACTACCTTTTACCATTACTTTGAACAGGTAAGTGGCACTGTGGCACAGAAAACTCCGGGCGTAAATATCATCCCCAACAATAAAAGGTTTTGGTACCTGAATTCAGGTTTTGGAGACAACAGGAGTATTATTGCTAACCGTACCTTCCAGGATGAATATGCTACTGTCTCCGGGCTTGCAAGGGTATTTTATAATTACAAAAGCAAGTACCTCCTGACAGGAAGTTTCCGCAGGGATGGTTCCAGCCAGATCAACCGTGAATATTCTAAAAAATTCCAGAATTTCTGGGCAGTTGGTTTAGGATGGGAGATCACCAGGGAAAAATTCATGGAAAAGGTTAAGTTCGTAAACTTCCTGAAACTGAAAGGTTCAACAGGAGTTTTAGGTAATTACACTACACAGGGTTACGCTTATCCGGCTTATCCGGGTGTTTCCAGTAACTCTTCTGCAGTTTTCGGAGAAAACCTGATTCCGGTAATTGTACCTAATTATACTGTGGATCCTAATCTTAAATGGGAAACGGTGCAATCAACAGAAGTTGGCATTGAGGGAGATTTTTTAAATAACCGTTTGCACTTTGAAGCAAATTATTATTATAAAAAAACAAGTAATATCTTATATGTCCCTCAGGCTTCCGGTGGCAACCTGCCCAATTTGACGAATGTTGGTGATATTGAAAATAAAGGTTTTGAATTTACTGCTTCATGGACACAGAAATTATACAGGGAGCTGAGCCTGGTTGCAAGCGGTAATTTAACAACCTATAAAAACAAAGTGCTGTACCTGGCTAATCCTAACAGGAACCCTACTTCAAGCGAACAAACACCTAACCAGGCCGAAACAGGATTCCCTATTGGCTATTTTTACGGCCTGATAGCAGATGGTATTTACCAGTCTTATGCAGATATTCTGGCTTCACCGGTTAACACAATTAATGGTGGTGGAGTTAAACCAGGCGACCTTAAATACAGGGACCTTGACGGCAATGGAATTATTGATGAAAAGGACAGGACCAATATCGGAAATCCAACTCCTGATTTCACTTATGGTATTAACCTGGCTTTCAAGTATAAAGCTTTTGATCTTGGTATTGATTTTGCCGGTAGCTATGGTGGGGAGATATACAGGGTTTGGGGTACTTCTGAACAAAAAAATTCAGTATATAACTACCCGAAATATTATACCGAAGCATGGACTACAGCCGGTTCTTCAAGTACAGTGCCCATTGTTAACTCGGCCCATTTGGTTAACCGTGCGCCATCAACCTATGGTATTGAAGATGGAAGCTATTTCAGGATCAGGAACCTGGGCATTGGTTATACTTTGACCAAACTGCCTAAGATAACCCAGGTTAAAAACCTTCGCCTTTCAGCTTCAGTACAAAACCTGAAGACCTGGAAAAACAATATCGGGTATTCACCTGAATTTGCAGGCGATGCACTTAGCTCAGGAATGGACTTTGGAGGTGCCGGTAGTGCATTACCACGTATAATGACAATTGCATTAAACGTTAATTTCTAATTTTTTAAAAAATAAATTTTTTGAAAATGAAAATATCTAATAAAAAAATAACGGGATTTTTGATCGCGATCTCGGCTATTGCTCTTTTTGGGGGATGTAAAAAATTCCTTGACAGGGAACCATTGGGCATAGCCCAGATTGACCTTAATGTAGGAGCCTTGGAAAGTAAAGCCGTTGGTTTGTATGGTGCCATACGCAACTCAGCTGAGCAGCCTTATTGCGGTGATGGTTTCCAGGGTATTGCTTATGTTGCCATGAATGGTTTCCGCTCGGATGATGCGGAAATAGTATCTGATCCCGGCGCTTCTGCCTGGCACCAGACCTATGATAATTTCCAGTACACCAAAGATGACTGGGGTGCCGGTTTATACTGGGATAAGCACTTTATATTCGTAGGGCTTTGCAACGCTATTCTGGACGATGCGGTTAAACAGAATTTAACCGATCCAGCTTCTGTGATAAATACAGCAGAAGCCAGGTTCTTCAGGGCTTATGCATATTTTGACCTGGTAAGAACTTATGGAGCTGTTCCTAAGATTGACTTTAAGATCAATACTCCTGCAGAGGGAAATATTGCAAAATCAGATACAGCAACTATTTACGCATTGATAAACGATGATCTCACTTTTGCAGAACAAAACCTGCCTATAGTATGGGAAGCCAAATTTGTGGGACGTGCCAATAAATGGGCTGCAAAGGCCCTGCATGCAAAAGTATTGTTGCAACAACGCCGATATGCAGAAGCACTTGTTATCTGCAGAGATATTATTGCCAACGGCCCTTATGCATTAATTACAGATTATTGGAGAATCTTTAAGAAAGAAGGCGAGTTATGCCCTGAATCTATTTTTGAAATACAGTCTCACAAGACTGCCGGTGATGGCAACACTTACTGGAGCAGGCTGGGCCAGTGCCAGGGTGTAAGAGGTTCAGGCACCTGGGATTTGGGCTGGGGATGGAATACACCTACACCAGGTATTGTTGGGGCTTATGAAGCCGGAGATGTAAGGAGAGAAGCTACCATTTTATACTCCAACCAGAGTGATGGAGGCCCCAATACCGGTGGTTATGGCTTAGTACTGCCAAACCTTACCAATGCATTGTACTGGAATAAAAAAGTTTATAATCAATATAGTGATTACATCGCTAATGGCCTGGGTACTCCCAATAATGAATCGCAAAATACGTGGGTAAACCAGCGTGTACTCAGACTTTCGGATGTATTGCTCATGGGCGCAGAAGCAGCCAACGAAACAGGGGCCGGAAATCCGGATGCAGTAACCTGGGTTAACCGCATACGTAACCGGGCAGGCCTGGGTAATATTGCCTATGTAAGCCAGGCGCAGATGCGTACCGTTATTAAACAGGAAAGAAGGGTGGAATTTGCCATGGAATTTGAACGCTTCTTTGACCTGGTAAGGTATGGTGATGCACCGAGTGTGCTGGGTGTAAATGGTTACCAGAACAAGCACCGTTACTATCCAATACCTAGTTCGGCTTTAAACGCAAATCCGGCGTTGGTTCAAAATCCGGATTGGCCATAATTAAATAACTTAAAAAATAACGATCATGCAAAAAAAGATTCAACAAATATTCGCAGCAATAATAATGATATTGTTTGTGACAGCCTGCCAGAAAATGAACAAGCCGGAACTGGGTGCTTATCCTGCTGATGCGAATTCTCCTACTGGCCCGTTGAGGTTTTATGTAGCTTTTGACGGAACCAGCACTAACCCCCTGATGAATGCTGTTGACAGCATCAGGGCAACATTCCCTTCAGATAACCCCTTTACAAATGCTACCGGTATTACCGGAGCTGGAGTTACCGGTGTGAATCAAAAATTCATTAAATACCCTTCGTTTAATACCTGGTCGGGCAGCAGCAGTATTACTATTTCTGTGTGGTTTAAACAGGACGGGCAAACAAAAAACAATAATGGTACCAATGGGCCTTCCTATATTTATTCTATAAAAGCAGTAGATGGTTTTCACTGGAGTAATGCGGTAAGCTTCCTGTTCCTGGAAGGAAACAATACATCCTGCGCAATAAAAAGCCAGTTTGTAAGTCCTGGCACAGATAACTGGTTTACCTGGGAAGGTGGTCAAAGTATTCCAGGATTGTGCGATAATCAATGGCATCATATGGTATTTACATACGATGAAACAACCAGTTCTGCGAAACTATACATAGATGGTGTACAGAACCCCAACGTAAGAACCTGGGGCGGCCATGGCCCTTTAAATCTCGCTACTTCCAAAATCAGCGAATACCGTGTGGGAGCAGGTCCTTCCAACAATGTCGCATCAGACGACTGGCTGGCATGCAGTTTTAAGGGTGGTTTGGATCAGTTAAGAATGTATGGTGTGGCTTTAACAGCAGCAGAAATAACGGCTCTTTATGCAAGCAAACGTTAATCATTAAAAATAGCAGTTAGTTTCATAATCAAGTTTCATGCGCAATCAAAGAGGGCCGAACAATGTTGTTTGGCCTTTTTTTTTCTTAAAAAAAAGATACTGATTCGATGCCGGTAAAAAAATCCATACTACATTTTTTCCTGCTGCCTGTTATTATTGCGGTGCTGTTCTTTTCCTGCAAAGAAAAAAAAGAAACTGCTTTTGAATCACTTTCAGCTGCCGATACCCATATTGATTTTGAAAATAAACTGGAGCAAAGGGATATGTTCAATATCCTGTATTACCTGTATTATTATAATGGCGGAGGCGTATCAACAGGCGATATCAATAATGATGGGTTACCTGATATTTATTTTACTGCCAACAGCAGGGGGCACAACAAACTTTACCTTAACAAAGGAAATTTTGTTTTTGAAGATATAACTGCAAAAGCAGGTGTGGCTGGCAGTGCCGACTGGAGTTCGGGTGTAACCATGGCCGATGTTAACGGAGACGGCTTTTTGGATATTTATGTTTGCGCCAGCAGCCTGCATCATGGATTAACGGGACATAATGAACTTTTTATTAATAACGGTAACAATACATTTATCGAAAGTGCCGAAAAATATGGATTGAATTTTTCGGGCTTTGGCACACAGGCTGCCTTCTTTGATTACGACCGGGATGGCGACCTGGATTGCTACCTGCTTAACCACTCGCAAAAACCGAATTCAAACATACGGGATACAGGTAACCGCCGGCAATTTGATCCCGTATCCGGCGACCGTTTTTACCGCAACGACCTGGATTCTACAGGAAAATTTACTGATGTTTCAGCAGCGGCAGGCATCTATCAAAGCAACCTTGGCTACGGGCTGGGCATTGCTACCGGTGATTTTAATAACGATGGCTGGGATGATATTTATGTGGGCAATGATTTTCATGAAAATGATTATTACTACCTCAATAACGGTCCTTCTCCCTCTCCCTTAGGAGAAGGCCGGGGTGAGGTTACTTTCAGGGAATCGGGTGCCGGTCATTTTAAACATTACAGCCGCTTTAGTATGGGCAATGATGTGGCAGATTATAATAACGACGGGCAATTGGATTTAATAACTGTGGATATGCTGCCGCAGGATGAAAAAGTTTTGAAAACCTATGGGAGTGATGAAAACCCCGATACCTACAAGTACAAACTGATGGGGCATGGTTATCAAAACCAGTATTCAAAAAATGCCCTGCAGCGCAATAACGGCAATGGAAGCAGTTTCAGCGAAACTGCCCTGCAAAGCGGCGTGTCAGCTACAGACTGGAGTTGGGCCCCCCTGTTTGCCGATTTTGATAATGACGGAAATAAAGACCTGTTCATATCCAGCGGTATTGTAAAAAGACCGGTTGATATGGATTATATACGCTTTGTATCTGACCTGGTAATGAAGCAGGGCGGTGGGGAAACCAGTAAACTGGATAACGAGGCCATTGAAAATATGCCGGATGGCAGCTCTCATCCTTATTTCTATAAAGGAGATGGAAAAATAAATTTTACGGATGTAAGCGAAAGCTGGGGAACAGCATCCATGAAAGGTTATTTCAACGGAGCTTCATATGCCGATCTTAACAATGATGGAAATTTAGATGTGGTGATCAATTGCCTGAATGCGCCGGCAATGATTCTGAAAAACAAACTGCCTGCTAAAAACACCATTGATATTGCTTTTAAAGGCAGCGATAAAAATAAAAACGGCATAGGTGCCAAAGCCTGGGTATTTACCAAAGGAAAAATGCAATACGGGCAACTGATGACCACAAGAGGTTTTCAGTCTTCCTGCGACCCCAAACTGCATTTTGGAATAGACAACCTGCGGTATATTGACAGTATACTGATTGTTTGGCCCGATCAAAAATACCAGTTGCTTAAGAACACACCGGCCAAGGGATACATTGAAGTGAAACAGGTTGAAGCCGGAGGTCAGTTTGATTACAACACATTCTTTAAACCGGCAAAACAACTATTTGAAAATATCAGCAGCCAGGTAGCCTGCACCTGGGCCCATCGTGAAAATGATTTTCTTGATTTCAACAAGCAATACCTGACACCACACATGCAGTCAACACGTGGCCCGCGTTTAGCCGTAGCCGACGTAAATAAAGACGGGCTTGATGATTTCTTTGTCTGCGGTGCTATTGGCCAGCCGGGGCAACTGATGATACAAACAGCTTCCGGGAAATTCATATCAACCGATACCTCCGTATTTGCAAAAGCAAAACAGAGCGAAGGAGTTGATGCCGTTTTCTTCGACGCAAATAATGATGGCGCCCCCGACCTGTATGTGGTAAGCGGGGGAAATCAATATGATGACAATGATGCGAACCTGGCCGATCATCTTTACATGAATGATGGTAAAGGACATTTTGCTTTGGCCGAAGCCGCTCTGCCTGCTATGCTGAAAAACAAATCCTGTGTTTCTGTTTCTGACATAGACAAAGACGGTGACCTGGACTTGTTTGTGGGGGGATTGGCCGATGCAAAACGTTTTGGCATTGCCCAGCCTTCTTATTTACTCTTGAATGATGGTAAGGGAAATTTCAAACAGGCAGATGGCTCTGTTATAAAATCGGGTAACCTTGGGATTGTTACCAGCGCTTCATTTACCGATTTAAATAACGACGGATGGAATGACCTGGTGGTGGCCGGAGAATGGATGGCTGTGAAAATTTTTATGAATAAAAACGGCAGGTTCACTGCTTCAGAAATTCAGGCTTCTACCGGTTTATGGCAAACCATATATACAACAGATATAAACGGCGATGGTTTTACCGATATACTTGCAGGCAACTGGGGGCATAACAGCAAGTTATATAGTGGTAAGAACGGTCCTTTAAAACTGTATGTAAAGGATTTTGATGGCAATGGTTCGGTAGAACAGGTGATGGCTTATACATTGGATGGAAAGGAATATACTTTTCTTGCTAAAGATGAGCTGGAAAGATCTTTACCGGTATTAAAGAAAGCCTATTTAAAGTATAGTGAAGTAGCAGGTAAAACTGTTGACTATATGTTTTACGATCTGTTTAAAGATTACACAACACTAAAAGCAGAAATATTGGGTTCCTGCTATTTTATAAATGACGGTAAAGGAAATTTTCAAAAACTGGAATTGCCTGATGAAATACAGGTGGCACCTGTTTTCGCCTTCTGTTCTTTGTCAGGCAATGATAAAGGCCCATACATGGCTGCAGGAAATTTTTATGGCGTGGTACCTTATGAAGGCAGGTACGATGGATTACTTCCCTCAGCATTTGTATTTACAAGGCCGCCAAATGATTTTAAAATGCTGGCAACTATACCTTTTGCAGATGGTGAAATAAGGGATGCCAAATGGATAAAATGTGCAGGTGGAAAACAGGTATTGATTCTTGCACAAAATAATAAGGGATTAACTTTTTTAAAACCAAATGAAGATTTTTTTAGCAGTATGAG
>Ga0138256_10005952_pt1 | contig 12917 bp, 15 predicted proteins | sample KNB2016incub_MG_FD_105486 | JGI IMG/M metagenome (GOLD analysis project Ga0138256, IMG submission 105486) | Active sludge microbial communities from wastewater in Klosterneuburg, Austria - KNB2014incub_MG | ecosystem: Engineered > WWTP > Activated sludge > Unclassified | place: Austria... | reverse complement strand
TATGATGCGACGACACCAGCAAACACGAGAGGATTTACGGTCGCGAGCGAGAACGGTATTTATACACTGGGCAACTATAATGCCACCGGGGCAAACACCCCGCCATCGGTAGGCAACACGCCCTATGACGGATATCAGCCGTTTAACACGGCGAATCACATTCCTGCATCGATCGTGGCCGACGGCGTAACAGTTCTTTCAAACGCATGGAATGACGGCCAGAGTTTCTCAACTCCAATTACAGATACCGACCAGAGCGGCCGTGTGGCCGCGGCGACAACCATCCGTTTTGCGATGATCGCGGGCGATACGATCGCCAGTAAAGAGGCGTCGCCAAACCAGGGCGGCAGCTATCAGCGCCTAAATGGCGGCGTTCATAACTTCAAGCGGTACCTTGAACGGTGGACAAACAAGAGGCTCGACTACGCCGGATCGTTGATCAATCTGTTCAATTCGCATAACAACAACGGGGCATTCAAATGCTGTAATACGGTTTATAACCCGCCGATTCGAAATTGGGTGTTTGACAGCACGTTCCTTGATCCGGCACGCCTTCCACCCGGTACGCCGTTCTTCCAGTACGTCCAGACGACGGGCTTTCTGCGAACGAACGACTAATTGCTCCGAGATCCGGCAGCAAATACGAAAGGCTTCGCCTGGTTCGGCGAAGCCTTTTGATTTCACGGTTAAACTATTCCCGAGCGAAATTAACGGCAATCCGCGAAAACGGCGCGCAGCCCCGTCGTTTACGGCTGGGCCGGATGTGGCCAACGATGTTTTTAGCCAGTTTCAGCGGGCGTATCTCTTCAAAGTGGCTTAAGCCCTGATGGGAAAGACGCTAAAACGCCCTATTTGAAAACTCGACGAACCTAACCCCGCCGTAAACGACGGGGCTAGGTTCCGCCTGCGGCGGAGTGAAGACGAGTTTCAAACTGATCCATTACTCGAATCATACTTTCATTTTGCGAACATTGGCTTTGTGATATCGTATGATTGATTAGGTAGGGCGTGCCTTGGCGGCGAGGTATCGTTATGTCCAATGAGAGAGCTTTCGCTTAACAATTGCAGGGTCGATAAGAGGTATGACATTTGCGATCATCTGGGTCGCGGAAGCTATGCTGAGATATTCCTAGCCCACGATTTGCTTGCCTCGCCACAATCGCCGCATAGCAAGGTTGTTATCAAGGCTCTAAATGTTTTTCTCCAAAACGACCTAGACGCCGACCTCGAACGAACCCTGGTTGAAAACATCCAAAACGAGGCAATTGCGCTCGACCGCGTTCGCCATCCAAACATTATCAGCCGTCTCGGACACGGTACTGCCCGCGATTTGCGCGGCACAATATTTCATTATTTGGTTCTCGAATACTTGCCGGGCGGCGATTTGCAGACTCTGCTGCGGCGCAAACAGGTGCCGCTCGATCAGGCACTAAATTATGTCGAGCAGGTCTGTGCCGGGCTTGCCCACGCTCATCGCAATTCGATTATTCATCGCGATATTAAGCCGCACAATCTCTTGTTAACCCAGGACCTGGCGACGATAAAGATCGCTGATTTTGGAGTTGCCCGGGTTCATTCGTCAGACTCGCCGATTACCCGGGTCGGCACAAATATTTATGCACCGCCCGAACACAGCCCGATGTCAGCCGGACAAACCGGCACATCTGCACCTGTTCGACTGACGCCCGCCGCAGATATTTATTCGCTGGCAAAGACGATCTATACACTGCTGACCGGCGAACCTCCGCGTGCGTTCGCGAATGAGGCTATTACAGATCTTCCTGAATCGGTGAGAGGCGAACAATGGTGCGACGACCTCAAGCGCGTTCTAAAACGGGCGACCGACCACAACCCGGCGTTGCGTCACCAGACAATTGAGGATTTCTGGGCAGACCTCGCCGGAGTCCGCCAGATTGCCGCCGACGGAGAATTCAGCACGCTGATGACCGCGACAGTTTCGCTCCCGCAGCCGCACGTTTCGCGCGGATATACCCCGCTCGCACCCGAACGCCCCAGTTTTGAGCCGATATCAGGAAAACTTCCGGCAGGCGTTCCGACTTTGAGTAGTGATCCTGCGGCCCGTTCCGACGTTGACATCAATATTGGGGTTAGTAAGTCTGACCTGCTGACCGAAAGATGGCCGGCAGATGCCGGATCGCCAAACCGCGGAACTCATGCCAATACGGACGTTCAGAACCGGGCACCTATAACCCGCGACTCAGAGGCATTTCAAATTCCGGTTGAGTCGCCATTGAAGCGCGGACGAATGCTGCGACGGTTTGCAACCTTTGCCGTTGCGCTGTGTCTTTTTACAGGAATCCTCTACGGAACCGCGAGATTTATGCGTGGCCGAATATCGATGCCCGAGTTATCAAATCCATTCAGTTCACGCACCGGCAAAGCAAACACCGATATTTATCTGCGTCCGTCGCCCAATACAGACAATGATCCGATTGGCCTCGTCACAAAAAATTCGAAGGTTCGGATTGTAAATTCCCAAAATAACTGGTATCAAGTTGATGTCGTTCAACAGGGACGCGAACGTCCGGGACAGCCAAATGCAACGCGCGGTTGGTTGAATGGAAAATATCTCGAATTGTCGGATAATTGATTAGAGGAAACTAATTGAGCATTTTAGATAAAGTTAGACGTTGGATCGATGGTGAATCGTCCGAGCTCGTGCTGGAAGAAGCGGCCCGCGATGCACAGATAAAGCCGCGCAGCAAAGCCGAAGAGTTTATTGTCAAGATCGCACGCCAAGTCGAAAGCGTGATGCAGAACGAACTCGTTCCGCTGCCGCAGGGAACTACGATCATCCCTAGCGAGTACGCGATATTTCTTAGCAGCGACGATGACAAGGAATGGCAGGGCGTCAAGCGAAGAGGCCTCGAACAGGGCCTGTACCACATACTTGCCGAACGGGCAAAGGAAATCGGCGGCCGGAAAAAACTGGCAACAAAATCCTTTGTAATCGAGCTAAGAATTGACGGAACACTCGAAAAAGGCGAGATTCGCGTTCAGCATAGCTGGGAAGATTCGACCGGCAACAAAACGGGCGTTCTAGCACGGCCAAAAGACCTGCCGGCCATCGATCCCGTGCTGCAAGGCGGCCACACGATGCCGACCAGTCCAAATATTAGGGCGAGTACTGCCTACTCCGGAAAGTTTCCAGACCCGCCGCCGTTCAAGGTTGCCGAGATTCAACAGGCCGTTCCGATTCCAAGCGGGGAAATGGAAGAAATGACGGCAGTCAAATCGCGAGCGGCGGAACTATACAAACTGGAAATTTGGCGAGGCGGCGTCAGGCAAAATATCATACCGATCTTTCAACCCGAAGTAGTAATAGGCCGCGGGTCAAAATCGAAACCCGTCGATATCCCGCTTTCCGGCGACGTCGAAATCAGCCGACGGCACATGACACTTGGAACCGACGGAAAGGGCAGCTTTTGGGCGGTAAACGAAGGCAAAAACCCGGCGGCAATTAACAATTACGAACTTCCGGCCGGCCAGCGTGTAACATTGACGCCCGGCGTTCCGCTGACAATCTGCAGTTACATGCTGCGGGTTGTCAAGTAGGCTTACTGTTTATATATCTCACGATCGATCTGAGGCAAAAATTGTTTGCGCAGCCGCTCGGCAAGGATCTGTGCGGTTCGCAGCTTGTCATTATTTTCCCCAAGATTTTCCTGTATTTGAGAAAACAACAGGGTCAGGCTTTGGCGTTCTGCCTGCAGTTTCTGCCTCTTATTGTCCCGCAATTCTTCGGTCTCAGTCGTTCCGACCAACGCGACGCTGCGGTCGATGCTTCGCGGCCTCAAATCGACATCAACCTGCGCAATTTTTCCCCGCGTTTCGTTGAGCTTTTCCGTTAATTCAACCTGAGTCTTTTGATGGCCGGCAATCAACTGTTCTGCCCGGATCAGCAGTTCCAAGCCGAAAATCAGCTCCTGCTGTTTTTCGCTCAGCGTCATACCGCCAACCTTTTCAAACTTATCGACAAACGATTTTAGCCGCTCATTGAGCGTCACGACCGATCGCGATATTTTGGACATCTCGTCGAGAATTGCGGCCGACGGATCACGGCCCGGGGCGTTCGGAGTTGAAGGCTGGGCAACAGCGGAGGGCGAACAAACAACCAAAAGTACAAAAGCCAGAATACCGACATTCTTCATAGTGATCTCCTAGACATAACCGGACCGCGGTGATTTAACATAACATAAATTCCGCCGATATTTGCGGAAAATCTCATGTCGCGGGCAGCAAGCCGTGCCGTGCCATTTCGATCAACTCATCGAGTGCACTCATTGCACTGGTTTGAACACTGTTCGGATAGTTATACTTGACTGCATTTTCTTCAAATTCTGCCATATCGACGATCTGATACTCGCCGCTTGGCCAAACCAGTACATCAATGTCCAGATCAACATAATCGATGCTCCCGATTGATAAAACGGGTGGCATAGAAATATTGCAGTAATAATTGCGGAACTTTCCATCCGGCTCATGGAAACGAAATATGTTATACCAGCGGTCCAGCCAATAGTATTCGTATGAGACCGTGCCGCGGTTTATTTGTCCAAGTTCCGGATGTATCACTTCCTCTTCAAAGACGCCCGCAAAGACATGCAAATCGCCGTCGCGGCGGACAAAATCGCACGCCCAGCTACGCCTGATGGTTTGGTCGTATTTACGGGAGTTTACTATCATTGTCCGGGGCTTGGTACTCGTTATTCTGCCGGTGACCTGACAATCAAAACCGAGCAATGTGCATGGTGCGCGACAGAATTTGAGACCGAACCGAGCAACAGGCGTTCCCATTGTTTGTACCCGTGCGAACCGAGAACTATCAGATCCGCCCCAAATTCTTCCGCGATCTCAACGATACGGCTGTCAGGCGAGCCAAACGGGACATCGGTCGTAATCTCGACACCCTTTCCGGCGAAGACTCCATCGAGCTTATTTTTAGCGGCCTCAACGATTCGCTCTGCGTTTTCCCTCGTCGCCTTTTCGAGTTCGGAAGTGTCCGGAATATAGCCGCCATAAATGTCGATTGCGAGCGGATAGGCCATGTCGACAACGCTGAGAATCTTAACCGAATCACCGGCGGCAAGAGAAATCCTTCTTAGCATTTCCGTGGCCGCCTCTCCGAATTTTGTACCGTCGGTTGCAACTATTACCTTCATAATTTACCCTCCGTCCATATCCTATCAGAATCGTCTAGGTGTCGATATGATCTGGGTCACATCACGAAGCCGTCATTCCTCTTCTGACGGCTTTTGGCCCGTGTAGGTGTTTCTTAGCTTTTTTAGGACGTTCATCAGTACAAGACGCTCGGTCTCGTTTAGGTCACTGAGGCATTCGGCTTCGAGGTCAACCCAGCTGCGCTCGACCTCGGCCCGTATGAACTTGCCCTGTGGTGTTAGATAAACCCGCATCGATTTGGCGTCGCCATCTGACTTTTTTCTGGTCACCAAGTTAATTTCGGTTAGGCCCTTGACGATTTTGTTCACCGTAGGCGGGGCGATATTCAGTCGTCGCGCAAGATCGATCTGGCGCAGTCCGTTTTCGGTCCAGAGTTCAAGCAGGACGAAAGTTTGTCCGCCATGCAGCCCGATTGCTGCCATATGCTTTTCGAGTGCGGTTCGAAATGCGGTTGTAACCTTGGCCAGTAGATAGCTAACGGTCTCTTCGAAAACAATCATGTTCGCACCTGCTTAATATTAAAATTCTCGATTAGCCCGATAATCATTGATGAGTAGCTTGCTAATAAGACATTCTTAGCCTGCTAATTAAAGATGATTAGCGGGCTAATAAATAAAACTTAGCATGGTATGGTTTAATATGAAAGTAGGCTAATGTAAGTTTATGGAAAAGGCTGAAAAACTAAGAAATTCGAGAAATATTCTGCTTAAACTGCATAAATCGATGCTGGATCGCGAGCGGGAAGCGTACGAGGGGATTCATGGACCGCTTAAAGCGACGGAGTTCTTAAACATTTTGCTTGAGGATGAGGATTTTGCGTGGCTGCGAAAATTTTCGATGCTGATTGTTGAGATCGATGAAATGTTCGCACAGAAAGACGGTATCGAGAGGGAGATGATCGATGCAAATTTGACAAAGGTCGTCGAACTGGTGGAAATGCGGGAACCCGATGAGTATTTTAGGGCAAAATATCAGTTCGCAATTCAAAACGACGTGGAATCCGCGAGCCTGCAGAGTGAACTGCGCACGCTGCTGGCCGCGTGACGGTTAGTGTCCGGCTCGCTAACTACCGACGTTCGATTCCGGTAGGTTTAAGACCTGCCGCTCTTTTTCCAGTCCGAAAGGAACGCATCGAGTCCCTTGTCGGTCAACGGATGCTTGACGAGCTGCTGGATAACCTTAAACGGGATGGTCGCCACATCGGCTCCGGCGAGGGCGCAATCGACAATATGCATCGGATGCCGTATCGACGCTGCCAAAACCTCGGTAGCAAATCCGTAATTGTCATAGATCTGCACAATATCGCGGATGAGGTGCATGCCGTCCTGGGCAATGTCATCGAGGCGTCCGATAAAGGGCGAGATGTATTTTGCGCCGGCTTTTGCGGCCAGAATCGCCTGGGCGGCGGAAAAACAGAGTGTTACATTGACGCCTGTACCCTCAGCAGTTAATTCGCGCGTCGCCTTTAGGCCGTCCAGCGTCAGTGGGCATTTTACAACCACATTTGGGGCGATTTTGGCGTATTCGCGGCCTTCCTTTAGCATGCCTTTGGTGTCCAAAGAGGTAACCTCTGCCGAAACATCGCCTTTCACGAGTTTACATATCTTGGCAATGTGTTTCTTGAAATCGACATCACCCTCTTTTGCCACAAGTGAAGGATTGGTTGTTACACCGTCGATCAAGCCGAGTTCATTGGCTTCCTTTATCTCGTCAAGGTTTGCGGTATCAATAAAAAATTTCATAATTCTTAAGCAGAAACGCCATTCCGCAGCGTTCCGATGCCCTCAATTTCGACTTCGCAGACGTCGCCGGGTGACAGTTTGGAAACCCCTGCGGGTGTCCCGGTTGCGATCACATCGCCGGCATTCAGCGTCATCATATTTGAGATATATCGTATCAGAAACTCGACGGGGAATACCATTTGGGAAGTGCGGCCCGCCTGTTTTGTGATGCCATTAACGCGAACGGTGACCTCAACGTCGTTAACGTCAAGGTCCGTTTCGACGACCGGCCCGATGGGGCAGAACGTATCAAACGATTTTGCACGAGCAAATTGTCCATCTTTGCGTTGCAGATCACGGGCGGTTACGTCGTTCAAACATGTATAGCCCAACACATAATCAAACGGATTAGCGTCCTCGGTTAAGTCCTTACAGGTCTTTGAGATAATGACTGCAAGTTCACCTTCATGTTCAACTTGTTCCGAAAGCCTCGGAATGGTAATATTCTGGCCATCGGCAATCACTGCCGACGGTGCCTTAAGAAAGAGCAGTGGATCTTTGGGAACTTCGTTGCCCAATTCGGCAGCGTGGTCGGCGTAGTTTCGGCCGACGCACACGATCTTGGACGGCTGGAAATTTCTTTCTAATTCAATTTTCATGGTACGGTTTCGGAAACGGTTTCGGATAATTCGCTCACATTTCCGCGGGCGTCGGTCGCGGTTAGGTAATAGTGATATGTCTTTCCGGACTCTACCCGGCTATCCTGAAACGTATTTGTTTTCAATAGGTCAGGTGTTAAAAGCTGCCATTGAACTTTAGGTAAATTAAGGTCCGTTGATCTGTAAATCTTATAGCCTGCAATATCCGATTCCGGGTTTACCGCAAAGAATATAGATATCATCGTCGGTGAGGCGGCAACAGTAATTGCAGACGGGGCGGTCGGTGCAAATGTGTCCACCGGACGGAATTTTAGAATGTTCGACTCGATGCTTTCGACAGGTTCGGCCTGCACGCCGGCCGAAACAGCCCTGACGAAATAAAAATAGTCTTTTCCAAACTCAAAAAACTCGTCGTTGTATGATGTCGCCGTTATCGGTGCCGCATTTAACGGTTTCCCGGGCTTGTCTGCCGAATCGGATCGAAAAATATAGTAGCCAAGCAGGCTAACCGGGGTCGAGCCGTCAACATTTGTCGTCGGCGCCTGCCAGCTAAGTTTTACGGCGTCCTGAGAAGGTTCGGCCGTCAGGCCGCTCGGTGCGGATGCTATTTTTGATGTCGGCTCGATAAGGAGAGCATTAGAAAATCCTGCCTTCTGACCGGAAGAATTAACAAATCGAATTGCATATCGCAGACGTGCCGCCTGGCCGGCAAACTGGAGCGTATCGCGGTAACTCAGGGTTTTGATGCCAAAGTCGGTGTCTGTAATCTCAAGCGCCGCTATCAAGGTACTGCGGTTTGCAAATTCCTCCTCGGAAAGCAAAACGGGGGAATTTGCGGGCTCGGCAAGCCTGTAAATGTCAGCCCGGCTGATATTTAGAGCACTGCCTTTCGGGGCGTTTCGGGCCGGCATTTGCCACGAGAGTACCACCTGGTTGCCGCGCTGAAAGCCGGTAATTTCGACCTGCTGCAAAACCCTTCCGCGCGGCGGGATTGGAGCCCCACGCTTGCCGCATGCAGCAAGTACAAAGAACGAAAGCAGGGCCGCAGCGACGATCATAGTGCAAGCGGAACGCATTGCGACCGTTCTACGGCGATTAGCAAAACTCACTATATTCAGCGATCTGGTCATCTACGATCTAGTCTTTCGGAGCATATCAACGGCTATGCATGATTTCTGGACGACATCACAAAATGTACTGTCTCAAATCGCGATCCTCAACGAGTCCGCCGAGACGGCTATCGACATACTCGCCATCGATTTTCTGATCCTTTTCTTCAAGTTCGCTGCCCAAAAAGCTGATATCTTCCAGCAATTTCTCAACTAGTGTGTGCAGCCTGCGGGCACCGATGTTTTCGGTCGTTTTATTGATCTCCTCGGTCATCTCTGCCAGCCTGTCGATTGCGTCCTCGGTAAAGGTCAGTCGAACGCCTTCGGTGTCGAGCAATGCTTGATACTGCTTAATAAGCGAGTTTTTGGGTTGGACCAATATGCGCTTAAGGTCGTCGATAGTCAGCGATTCGAGCTCGACACGGATCGGAAACCGCCCCTGCAGCTCAGGTATTAAATCCGACGGTTTGGCGACATGAAATGCCCCGGCCGCAATAAACAGAATGTGGTCCGTACTGACCATTCCGTGCTTTGTGTTGACGTTTGTACCCTCGACGATGGGCAAAAGGTCACGCTGGACGCCTTCGCGTGAAACATCCGGATTGCCGCCGGATTCGCGGCCGGCAATCTTGTCCAGCTCGTCGAGAAAGATGATTCCCGCCGTCTGCGTGCGTTCCAGTGCCTTTCGCGTTATCTGCTCCATATCAACCAGGCTTTCCTGTTCGTCACGGAGCATATACGAGCGTGCTTCGCCGACTGTCAGCTTTCTTGTGACGGTCTTAGAGGGAAACATGTTTCCCATCATGTCGCGCAGGTTTACACCCATTTCCTCCATCCCCTGGCCGCCGATAAAATCGATTGTCGTGTTTGACCGGTCCTGGGTTTCGACATCAATAATCCGCTCGTTCAGGTCGCCCCGACGAAGCTGATCTCTCAGCTTTTCGCGTGTGCGCGATAACGGCTGATCAACCATCTCGTCGTCGTTTGCTTCGCCGCCCGGAGAATATGCGGTGTCCGATGGAGGCAAGAGTATGTCGAGCAGTCGTTCCTCGACATTTTGCTCCGCACGCGGCAAAACCTCTTCAAAGGCGGCCTGCTTCGCCATATCGACGCCGACATCTGCCAGTTCGCGGACCATGCTCTCCACATCGCGGCCGACATAGCCCACTTCAGTAAATTTTGAAGCCTCGATCTTAATAAAAGGGGAATTGGCCAGCCGGGCTAGGCGCCGTGCAATTTCTGTCTTGCCGACGCCGGTTGACCCGATCATCAGGATATTTTTGGGCAGCACGTCCTGCGCAATCTCGGGCGGCAGTTTCTGACGTCGCACACGGTTGCGCAGGGCAACCGCGACAGCCTTTTTCGCCGCATTTTGGCCGACAACATACCTATCCAATTCGGCAACGATTTGCCGCGGCGTCAGGTCGTCAAGATTGGGTTTTGCGGCCGCGGTCTCGCCGCCGAGGTAAATTGCCACGTTTTTCAGTTACAGAGGCTCGAGGGGTACCGTGCTGCACCTCGGGCTTCCGTATTAAATCTCCTCTACGATAATGTCCGAATTCGTATAAATGCATATCTCACCGGCGATCCGCAGGGCTTCCTCAGCAATTTCTTTAGCGGAAAGCTTAGTGTGTTTCATCAAAGCGCGTGCCGCCGACAGGGCATACATGCTGCCCGATCCGACTGCGAGCAAACCGTCGTCTGATGAGATGACATCGCCCTTTCCTGAGATCAAAAACGCATCCGATTTGTCGGCAACTATCAACAATGCCTCGAGGTTTCGCAGGTATTTGTCGGTCCTCCAATCCTTGCTGAGCTCGATCGCAGAGCGTTCCAACTGCCCTTGAAACTGCTCAAGTTTTGTCTCAAAACGAGTCAGAAGCGTGAAGGCGTCAGCCGTCGATCCGGCGAATCCGGCGAGGATCTTGCCGTTTGAAATCCTGCGAACTTTGCGTGCAGACCCCTTGATAACCGTATCGCCGAGCGTCACTTGTCCATCACCGGCCATAGCTATTTTACCGTCCCGCATGACAAGCACCACGGTTGTTGAACGAATTCGCGATTTTAAAGGGTCCGTCCGCATAAAACTAAATGATAAGTGTTTAATATCAAATGCTCAAATTGACATAAATGGCCAATATGCCCGAACATGAAAGGGAATATGGGAAAACGTCCAAGGATAGGCATTACAATGCGGCTGGAGATGGAAACACGCCGGTTCTATCTCGGTCGCGACTATTCCGAGGCGGTTACGGCATGCGGCGGAATTCCTGTTCACATAGCCCTGATTCCGCAGGCCGAGTATATTAATGAGGCCCTGGCAGACCTGGATGGCATCTTACTTCCCGGAAGCAACACCGACGTCGATCCATTTTTTTATGGTGAGGAGCCGCACCCAAATCTCGGTACAGTCATACCGGAAAAGGATCAGACGGACAGATTGGTTTTGGAGGAGGCGGAGAGGCTGAATTTGCCTTTTTTGGGGATTTGCTTCGGCATGCAGGCCCTAAATGTCTGGCGTGGCGGCAGCCTGATTCAAGATATTAGGGCATTGGTGGACAACTGCCTAAAACACGACCAAGGAACTCCATATGACCGAAATTCTCATAGTATTGAGCTGGAGTCCGGCAGTATTTTGGCCGAGATGAACAAATCTGAGCCTGAAACACGCGTAAATACATCACATCACCAGGCAATTGCTCGCTTGGGTGCCAATCTGAGGACGACGGCTTGGGCCCCGGACGGCGTAATCGAAGGTGTTGAGGACACTAGAGAGGGACGTTTTGTTGTCGGCGTTCAGTGGCACCCGGAAATGACGTTTGGTCACGACGCTTTTTCGCGAAAGATTTTTGAACGATTTGTAGAAGAGTGTAGGGCGCGTTCTGAAAAAACATTGTCGGCCAACCGGTCGTATATGAATGTGGCATGACGCGAAGAGTTAAAGTATTGGATTAATAATATAAAGCAATCGCAACCTATGTAGTATCAATAGATTGCATGGATATAGATAAAGTTAAACAAGATGGCTCAACGAGCACATTATTTAAATGGATAATCCCTTTATTATCGGACTGGTATCGTGGTTTGTACCGGGCTCCGGGCATATTTTGCAAAAGCGGCCGATTCGCGGTGCGATCATAGCGGCCGTTATCTGGGTAATGTTTGTCATTGCTATCCTAAGCGGCGGGGCACATTACCCGGGCTTTGAGTTCAAAGACGGTTCTCTTTTGTACCTGTTGAACCTCTTTGCTCGTTTCGGCAATGGACTTGGGGCTTTGGTAAGCTATGCCTTGGCCGGAACGCCATCACCGCAGGTCGCTTCCTGGGCAACGTTTGAATATGGCGGCCGCTTTCTAGAAGTTGCCGGGCTGTTAAATTACCTGGCGGCGATCGATGCCGTCGATATCGCAACCGGGAGGAAAAAATGATCCATTTTCTGTATTTGGTTGGATTTGCCTTTTTCGTTTCAATCGCGTTTGCGGTCTTTAGCCCCGGGTCCACCAAGGAACGCGTCATCTACGGTGTCAAATCATTTGCTCAGTTTATAATTGTTAGCCTTGTTCTGGCATGGATACTTTACTTTATTCCCTGGTAAATCGCTCTTTGCTGCGGATCCGCAGCCTGTCCAAAAAAAAGATAAACAATGCCGCTGGTTGAGACTGAAAGCCTGATAATCAAGAGCTATAATCTGGCCGAGGCGGATAAGATTGTCGTGCTGTTGACTCGAGAGCATGGTGTGGTTCGCGGTGTTGCTAAGGGAGCAAAACGCCTCAAAAGCCGCTTTGGCAGCGGCCTCGAACCATTTTCGTTAGTTCGAGTCGAATATTTTGAAAAGGATTCAGTTGAACTCGTTTCTATCCAGAGAGTCGACCTGCTGCAATCAAATTTTACGGCGGCCAGTAATCCTGATTTTCTGCAAAAGTTTTCATACCTAGCAGACATTTTGATCGCGTTCTCGCCGCCGCATGATCCAAACGAGACATTGTACCGAATGGCGAGAGCCTGCATCGACACCGCCGCCAACGATGCAGCCAGCCTTTTGAGTACAGGGGTTTATTTTGAATTGTGGCTGCTCAGGCTTGCTGGCTATTTGCCCGACTGGAGCCGCTGCGACACGTGCGGATGCGGGTTTGACGCGCAGGATGGGGCTAAACTAACTGGCGATCTTTGTTTGAATTGTTTTCGCTGCGCTGCATCGTCAGGCCAAAATATTGACGCATCAATCC
>Ga0138256_10005950_pt1 | contig 12917 bp, 9 predicted proteins | sample KNB2016incub_MG_FD_105486 | JGI IMG/M metagenome (GOLD analysis project Ga0138256, IMG submission 105486) | Active sludge microbial communities from wastewater in Klosterneuburg, Austria - KNB2014incub_MG | ecosystem: Engineered > WWTP > Activated sludge > Unclassified | place: Austria... | reverse complement strand
TGAGCGAGCATCGATGCGTGATACTTTTTGTCGCCGGTCATTAATTCGTACAGGTGAACCTGCGTGATAAATGCGACGACCAGATTATTCGAACACCAAAGAAACGGAACGCCTACGCCATAGGTATTGGTCTTGCCGCGTTCGACGATCCGTTCGATCCCGCTGCGATAGAACCCGGCGAGTTCGCGTTTTGTCTTTGCATCGGTAAGCGGATAGAGGGCAAAATGGCCGACGTTTGTAAACGGGTACATCTGGTAATGCCGCGACATTTCGGTACCCATACCTGAATCATCGAATTCCATCCACGACGTTGTTCCGGCAATCTTTGCGTAACGAACTGCGTCCCTGAGATAGGCGGATTTTTTCGTAGCTTTGTACAGTTCAGCCGCTGCATATTCCATATCATCGGCCCAAGTGTCTTCGTTGTAACGATATGGTGCTCCGAATGAATTGCCTTGCTGAAAGCCTTCCTGACGTTTGCCCATCGCGTACAATTCTTCGGCGGCTTTGAGGCACTTGGCGGCAAATGCGGCGTCCCTGAGGTCTGTTTTCCAGATTCGATAACCAACCGCCATGGCTGCCGCCGAGCGGCCCGCGATGTTTGCGATGCCGGTTGATTTGCTCTTCCACTGGCTCAAACCCTGCGGTTTGCCATCGGCAAAATAGACGGGGCGGTAGCTATTTGGTCCCCAGCCGTAATCGGCATTGTCATTGTCGGGCATCTTAAAACCGCGATGATCGCGGTCGTCTGCGACCTGGTGAAATAGCTGGTCGGCCTTTGGATGGAGCTTGTGTATCCAGTCGAGGCCCCATTTTGCTTCGTCGAGAATGTCAGGAATGCCGTTCGATCCATCACGTCCCAGAACATCAACAAAGTCACCGAATTTCGTCTTTTCAAGTTCATACGCGAGCAGCATTCGGGCTGTCGCGTTGCTTGCAGTAATCAAATATTTCAACTGATCGCCCGCATCGTGCCATCCGCCGCTTGCGTCAACAAACGTCTCGTCCGGCATCGGACCATAAAACGAACGCCCGTCCCGCTGGTGGCAGACCGCATCGAGAAACGGATTGTACCCGCATCGCTGCTGCCGCATAAAGTAAAGCAGGTCTTCATGATAGGCGGGATAGCGGCCGATATTGAATGCCTTGGAAACCACATCTGATTTCACCAGTTGGATCGTGTGCGTCCCTGAGCGATCCGCCGACATGGCGGAAAAATCCAGTTCATAATAGTTAGAAAAGGCCGGGCCCCAATTCGGCGGAGCGACTGCCTTGATATGTCCGGTCCAGACGATGGCTCCAGCTGCGTTTCTAACAAGAAAATTCTCGTCCGCGAGCGGTTCTTTGGAGAACGCGATCGCGATCTTTTTGTCTTCGGGCAAATATCCGGCCTGATTGACGCGGATGAACGCGGATTGGCCAGCGGCCACGCTGGCCGAGATCGCAATAAGTAAAAGCCGTGCAAAAATTTTCATGAATTGTCGAATGGCCGCCAACCGACTGGACCGCAAGCGTCCCGCTTGCCGGTGGTTTAGGTCTAATGTTGTTGAGCGAACCGTCTGGTGCCGCCCTCGAAGACTCGGCGGGCAAGCGGGACGCTTGCGGTCCAGTCTGAGAGTTGCGATCAGATTGTTCGGCGGTTTATCGCCGCGGTTGCGATGTGTCCCAGAGCGGCGACAAAATTATCAAAGGCCGCAAAACGCGCGTCCCTGGTAAACCCTTTTACATACCGAGCATATATCTGCTGGGCGATCACCGCGATCTTGAATGTGCCAAAGACATAGTAGAATAACATGTCCGGCACAGCACGTCCCACCGATTCCGCGTACATATCGACGAGGTCGCGGCGCGAAATATTTTCCATAAAGGCTCGTGGGTTAAACGGCATGTCGAGCAATTCGCCGGGAGCGTCTATGGACATCCAATAGCCGAGCGTCGTGCCGAGGTCCATTAGCGGGTCGCCGACCGTGACCATTTCCCAATCGAGAACCGCTGTGACCTTTGTCAGGTCTGACGGGTCGAGCATGATGTTGTCAAATTTGTAATCGTTGTGGATCAGGGCGGCACCGGATTCGGCCGGTATGTTCGAGGTGAGCCATTCGATTGCGGATTCCAGCTCCGCGTGTTCGTGGGTCTTTGCGGCAGCGTAGCGCTTTGTCCAGCCTTCGATCTGGCGGCGGTTATAGCCGTCGGCATGTCCCAGAGATTCGAGGCCAGCCTGGCCGAGATCGAGCGAGTGCAGATCGGCGAGGTTTTGGATGAACGAGCGGCAGACATCGTCCGGCCGCAGGCTTCCAACATGCGTCCAGCTATCAGGTAGAGCACCGCGAATGATCAAGCCGTGGCGGCGTTCCATCAAATAAAACTCGCTCCCGATGACCGACAGGTCGTCGCAAAAAAGCGATGGTTTGGGCGCGGGTGCATAGACCGCAGAGAGTTTCGACAGAACATCGAACTCTCGCTTCATATCATGAGCCGATTTTACCGTGTTGCCGAAAGGTGGACGCCGTAAGACATAGTCCGCGTCACGAAGACGAACCAAATAGGTTAGATTGGAACTCCCGGCCGGGAACTGTTCGACGGTAAGTTCCCGCCCGCCGGTTCCCCGGCTAGATCGCAGGAAATCAAGTAGCCTATGCTCGTCGATCTCTTCGCCCTGACGGACTGGTCGTGTTTCGCTCATTCTCGTGTTAATCTGTGGCAAATCAAACATATATGGATTTCGCCCAATCAGCAATGTCGCAGGAACTGCAGTCTCGAATTGCCGCTTTTATGGATGAGCATGTCTATCCGAACGAACAGGCTTATCTAGACGAGATCAACGCGGGAGATCGGTGGCGGCCGTCGGAATTGATCGAGAAACTCAAGACGAAAGCAAAAGCCGCAGGATTGTGGAATTTGTTTTTGCCGGATATTTCCGGGCTGTCAAATCTCGAATATGCACCGCTTGCCGAGATCATGGGCCGCGTAGTTTGGGCGAGCGAGGTTTTTAATTGCTCGGCCCCGGACACGGGGAACATGGAGGTGCTGCATCTATATGGTAGCGAGGCGCAGAAAGAAAGATGGCTGCGACCGCTGCTTGACGGCGAGATTCGGTCGTGTTTTTCGATGACCGAACCGGATGTGGCTTCGTCGGATGCGACAAATATTCAATCGTCGATCGTTGCAGATGGCGACGACTATGTTCTCAATGGCGAAAAATGGTGGTCAACGGGCGGCGGTGACCGACGGTGCAAACTGTCGATCTTTATGGGCAAAACGGACGCTATGGCGCCAAAGCATCTGCAGCAGTCGATGATCCTCGTCCCGATGGATACGCCGGGCGTGATCGTTCAGCGTCAGCTCGATGTTTTTGGTTTTGATGATGCTCCGAATGGCCATTCGCAGATTTCATTTATTAACGTACGCGTCCCAAAAGAGAATTTACTGCTCGGCGAGGGACGCGGCTTTGAGATCGCACAGGGAAGATTGGGGCCCGGACGCGTCCATCATTGCATGCGGCTGATTGGGATTGCAGAGCGTTCGCTGGAATTGATGTGCGAACGGGCAATGGCGCGAGAGGCGTTTGGCAAGCCTATTTCCAATCAGGGCGTCGTCCGTCAATGGATCGCCGACGCTCGTTGTGCCATCGACCAAGCTCGCCTATTAGTCCTGAGAACCGCATGGCTCATGGACACCGCCGGCAACAAGGCCGCGCGCCGCGAGATCGCCATGATCAAAGCCGTTGTTCCTCAAATGGCCCTGCAGGTCATCGACCGGGCGATACAAGTTCACGGCGGCGGCGGCGTTTCGCAGGATTTTCCGCTAACACAATTCTGGATCTACGCCCGCTCGCTCCGCCTCGCCGACGGACCCGACGAGGTACATCTCGAATCAGTCGCAAAAATGGAACTTCTCAAGTGACGGACCGCAAATGACTAGACGCAAAAAACTGAACTGCAAATGACTGGACCGCAAGCGTCCCGCTTGCCCGCCGAGTCTTCGAGGGCGGAATCGGATAGCCCCGCGACAACTCTATCGATAGCGGCTTGCAAGCGGGACGCTTGCGGTCCAATCTAAGAGGCAAGCGGGACGCTTGCGGTCCAGTCTGGGTTGGTCCAGGCGGGAGACGATTATGGCAATTGATTACAATTTCCAGCCTAAGGGGTTGAAATCGGAATTTGGATGGTACAACCGCGGCTATATTCCGCATTTCGACGGAGGTTCCATTCCACAATTTTTGACTTTTCGGCTTTATGATTCGTTGCCAAAGGTGGTTGTGCAGAAGCTTCTCAAAGAATCGCAAGAACATGGAGAGCGTTCGGAAACTGTATATCGAAAGAATCTCGAAAGATATTTGGACAGCGGCTGCGGCGAATGTTTTTTATCGCGACCTGATGTCGCACAACTTGTCGTGAATTCGCTAATGTTTCACAAAGATGAAAAGTATCGGCTGCACGCCTGGGTAATTATGCCTAATCACGGCCATGTCCTCGCCACGCCGCTCAATGGAACGGAGCTGCGAAACATCGCGCATTCCATAAAATCGTACACAGCTCACGAGGCAAACAAGCTGATCGGACGCACCGGTCAGTTTTGGCAACATGAGGTTTTTGATCGATATATCCGTAATTGAGAGCATTTTTTCAACGTGATCGAATATATCGAGAACAATCCCGTTAAGGCAGGCTTGTGTAAGGTCGCTTCAGAATGGCGATATTCGAGCGCCTTTAAAGACGAGAGCTAATAGCCGCCACCACTGGACCGCAAGCGTCCCGCTTGCCCGCCGAGTCTTCGAGGGCGGCGTCCGCCAAATCCCTAAACCTTTTAGCCGCTAGCGACCTGCAAGCGGGACGCTTGCGGTCCAGTCTAAGAGGCAAGCGGGACGCTTGCGGTCCAGTTTGGGGCTGCTTGTGCTTTCATTCTGACCGATGTGATTTCTCAGTCTGAATGGAATTCTTTCATTCTGCGTTAAACATTGCAAAAAAGTGTTGACAGAAATTTATCATTCCTGTAACTTCTAAATTGTAGCGGCTAATAGAAGCCGGACACCTTTCGCCACCAGAAGCGGCAAAGTTTTCTGAAGTAAGGTTCCAAAGGCCACGGTTCGTGGTCGAAAACATCCGACAAATGCGGGTTTTAGGCACATCCAAGAATTGACCTGTCGAGCGAACTTCCTTTCTTTTCGGTCTATCGACTGGTGGCAAAAATCCTCAATAATCAAGGCCCGCAGATTCGGGTGGGAAAAAGGAAAACTTTTCGAGGGAAAAAGCGTCCCGTGCGGCGCTAATAAGGAGCAAAAAATAATGTTCGGTAAAAAGAAGAGTGTTGCCGGGTTGGACATTGGGTCCAGTTCGATAAAGATGGTCGAACTCGAAGGCAAACTCAGCAGTTTAAACCTTGTGAGCCTGGGATTTGAGAATCTGCCGGGCGATACGATCATTGACGGCCAGATCATGGAGCTGAATGTCGTTTCGGACGTTATACAGAGTGTTTGCACAAATCACCAGGTAAACGCTTCGAACGTTGTCACGGGCGTTAGCGGCCATTCGGTCATTCTTAAGAATATTGTCCTGCCGCCGATGACGCGCGAGGAACTCGAGGAATCGATTGACTGGCACGCGGAGGAACATATTCCGTACGATCTTGCAGATGTCAGCCTCGACTATCAGGTGACGGCCGAAACTGCGGATTCGACCCACGTTCTGATCGCCGCCTGCAAGCGAGAACGCATCGACAATATCAAACAGGCGATCCAGTTGGCAGGCAAGACGCCGGTCGTGATCGATGTTGACACTTTTGCACTGCAAAACTGCTACGAAGTTAATTACACGCCCACTGAGGAGGATGTAGTAACTCTGCTCAATATCGGTGCTTCGACAATGAATGTGAACATCGTCAAAGGCACGCGGTCGCTGTTTACCCGCGACATTACGGTCGGCGGCAGCCAGTTTACCGATGTGCTGCAGAGAAGTTTGGGCCTGAATTTCCAGCAGGCTGAGGCTGTCAAACGCGGCGTCGTCGATGCCGTTGACGGACTCGAAGAAAAATCCATAGAGCCGCTGATGAATAACGTTACGGAGATCGTGGCGATGGAAATTCAGAAAACGTTCGATTTTTACCGGGCGACGACTGAGGACAATGAGACGACCGTTCAAAAGATTTTGATCTCTGGCGGCGGCTCAAAACTTGTCGGATTGGCTCAGGAGCTTTCGCAGCGGCTTGAGTTGCCGGTTGAGGTTCTGGATCCATTTCGCAAGATCAATGTGGATACAAAGAAATTTGACCCGGACTATCTCAGCGAGATCGTGCCCGAAATGGCCGTAGCTGTTGGATTGGCAGTAAGAGGGGTGTAAACAAAGATGATTAAGATCAACCTATTAAATTCAGTCACCGAAAGGCAAGGCGGCGCAATCGTCGCGGTGGACCGAAAGATTTCCAGCCCCGGGTCGCGGTTTGCGCTGATGGCCGTCGTGGTGATGGTCTTGCTTGTCGCCGTTGTTGGCTGGGACGTGATTAGCACCCAGATGGCCAAAACCGAAGCCGAAAGGCAGTTGGCCGAGCAAAAAACTATCGCCGCCGAGCTCGAAGTCGTCATGAACGAACAAAAGGAACTCGAAGCAAAGATAGCCAGCATCGACGGCCGCATCGAGGCGATTAAGAAACTCAGGGCGTCGCAAGCAGGGCCGAGTGCTGTGCTAGATGCGATGCGCGAGCGGATCGCAATGGTTCCGGGCATTTACCTGCAGAGCGTCGAGCAATCTGGTGACGGCCTGGTATTCAAAGGCAACTCTCCCGATGAATCTCAGGTAACACAGTTTGGCCGCAGCCTCGAATTTTCAAACGGGCTATTCTCGAACCTCAATATAGAAACAGTCCGAGCCGAGGTGGAAAACAACGCCGCGCCGCAAAAGGTGAGTACTAACGGCGACCGAGAAACGCCCAAGGTCAATATCGTCAACTTCACGATCAAGGCCTCTTATACGCCATCAAAGGCTGCGGGTGCGAACAACGGCAATCCCACGACTGCTTCGGCGACGGTTCCGGCCCCGGCTGCAGGAGACAACCTGGCGCAGGTTGCAAAGACTTAAGACCCGAGTCCCCAAGATTTTCCTTTCCACAGGTAGAAAAGGGTAAACAAAATGTTTGAGAAAATTAAAAATCTAAAGTGGCATTTTCAGTTGATGCTGCTCGTCACCATCGCGGGCTTCCTGTACATGGGCGTCTGGTATTTTGTAACTAGTGAGACGCGCGTTGAGATAGCTGCATTGACAGATCAGGTTTCGCAGCTCCAGGCAAAGAACGAGACAGCACGCGTTGCCACACAGCGAATAAACGAGTTTCGGGCCCTTTATGCAAGCAAGGCAGAGGAATATGAGGAGCTGAAAGTGCTGCTGCCGGAACAGCGTGAGATTACAAACGTGCTTCAGGGCCTGCAGGACACTGCCAACGGCAGCCGCATGATGGTGATGCGATTTGCTCCACGCGAAGATGTCAGCCAGGATTCGATCATGGCAAAGCCGGTCGAGGTCGAGGTTGACAGCAATTTTACCAACCTTCGGGCATTTTTTGAGAGTATGGCAAGACTGCCGAGGATCGTATCGATCACGGACTTTAAGATACATCAGCTCGACAACCAGACTGAGGCAAAAACCGTTCACGCCCAATTTCTGCTTACGGCCTACTATGCCGCACCGACCGATCTGGCACCAAAACCAGCCGTGCCCGGAGCTCCGGGGCAACCGGCCGCGGCTCCGGGACAGCCCGGGGCACCAGCGGCAGCCGGACCGGCCGGCCCCAAGCCCGCAGTTCCGGTCGTCGCCCCGCCCGCCGCAAAATAATCTATCCCGCCAGTTACCGCAGAGAACAAAGCTATGATCAACCAATCGACAATAAAACGCGCCGCATATCTGTCCGCAATAGCCGCCTTTGTGCTGCTGACCGGAAGCTTTTCGGAGATCAGCGCTCAGCGTGATCCGTTTCAGAAACCCGGATACATGCGGCCAAAGCCCAAAGTTGTTGTGAAACCAAAGCCGGTTGCTAAACCGCCGGCACCGGTGGTCAATTATGCACCGCCGTTGATCGAGGCCCGGATCGAGTATTTCAAACGGCTGCGCGAAACCGCATTGGCAAACGGCAGCCCTCTGCCAAAGGTCACAAGCGTCCTGACCCTCAACGAGATGGCCGTTACCGGCATTTTCAAAACACCGCGCGGCTACGCGGCAATGGTCGAGGCAACGCCGATCAAGCTTTCATACACGATATATCCGGGCGAAAAGTTTTTTGACGGCCAGTTGGTCGCCGTGGAAGAAAACCGTCTGGTATTTAGAAAGGTAAATAAGGTCGGCGAAGGCAAATTTGTCTCGTCGGTTGAGAATAAACCGCTGCGTTCATACTCAGCCAAAAATGCAACCGAAAGTGCACCCGCTCCGGCGGCGGACAAACCGGTTGAGACCGCGAGCACGGGCGCGCCTGGTCCGAACACGGCAAAGCCGCCGTCAAACCCATTTTTATCGCCGCTTGACGAGATGAATCGTCAACCTGAACCGGCCAAGGAAACTCCCGCCAAGGCCCTGACAAAACCCACAAAGGTCGCAAAGAACAAAAAACAGTAATTGTGACATTTTCTCGATTTCAAATCGATTGAATCAGTTACGGAGGAAACAATGAAGTCTCTTTTTAATACACGCCCGATGGTCAGCCGGATCGCTATTGCTCTTGCACTAATTTCGGCCCTGGCCCTCACAGCTTTCGCCCAAACGGTTGATCCACAATCGCAGGGCAAATCGTACGGTGATGCCGGTTTTCGCGGCGAAACCGTTGATTTGGATGTCGTTAATACCGATGTTCGCGACATACTCAGGTATATTACCGAGCAGTACGGGATCAATTTCGTGCTCGACAAATCGGTCAAGGAAACGCCGGTTACGGTCAAGGTCAAGGATGTTCCTTGGAATATTGCTCTCGACTCGATCCTGCAGGCTCAGGAGTTGGGCGTACAAGTCAATGGAAACATTCTGAGAGTCGCTTCGGGGACTGTCCTTGCGAGTGAAGGTGCCCTGCTCCGTGAGCGTCAGAATAATCAGATTGACACCTCTCCGCTTGTGACGGAGTTGATCCGGCTAAATTACGCGACCGCTTCCGGTGCGATCAAGGTTGGAACAACCACCAGCGGCACTGCGTCTGACAGCTCGAACATGGGCTCAGGCAATTCGGGTTCCGGCGCCGGAGGAAACACTGGCGGCGGGGGCGATGGATTGTTGCCGATCATCAAACGACGCCTTTCCCGCAGAGGCTCGATTGAGATCGATTCGCGCAGCAATTCGCTAATCATCACCGACGTTCCGGCAAATATCGCCGCCGTTAAGCAGTTGATTCAAATACTCGATCAGCCCGAGCCGCAAGTTGAGATCGAGGCCCGCATCGTCGTGGCGTCGAGAACATTCAGCCGCGATATAGGTGTCCAACTTGCCGCAATTGTTAAGGGAGCAAACGGAAGCGGTATAGGTTACAGCAGCCTGCCAAACGCCGTCTCAGGCCAGTCGCTGCCGCCGACACTGCCGGTTGGTTCGATCAACAATGACCTATTCTCAAACCTTGCAAATACGGCAATTGGGTTGACGACCGGTATCTTTGGAACGGCACAGATAAGCGCTTTGATTTCTGCAGGTGAGCGCAAAGGCCAAGCAAAGGTTATTGCCACGCCGCGTGTAACGACGCTGAATAACCGCCCGGCCGAGATCAAGAGCGGAACAAAAATCCCTGTTACGACAGTACAGCCGGGAAGTTCCGGTGCCGATGGAGCGATCATTGCAACGACTGAATATGTTGATGTTCCGCTGCGACTCGCCATTACACCTCAGATCACGGACCTGGGAACCGTTATCTTAAATGTTGTTGCGGAAAACAGCTCGACGGCACAAATCGTCGGTGGTGCACCGCCAGCGATCAATACGCAGAGCATGACCACGCAGGTGACCGTGCCCGACGGCGGAACGACTGTTGTCGGCGGTGTCTTGTTTGACGACGAGCGTGAGGCACAGAACCGCACGCCGGGCCTGGCAAGCATCCCGCTGCTCGGCAATCTGTTCAAACGAAAGGCGGTTGACCGCACGACCAACGAGATACTGTTCTTTATCACGCCGAGAATTAGCCGGCCTGATTACGCGGCCCCGACCCAGAGCGGTACCGCTCCAAAGGGACCGACCATCATTCAGCCGGTTCCAATGGGCAATCCGCCATCGAACTCGTCGCCGACACCGGCACCGACACCGGTTGGACTTCAACTGCCGGGGCTCGTTTTGCCGGAGGCAGTTCCAACGCCGATCAAGCCAAAAGACTAGAACTGCCTTTAGACAAGTTGTTTCTCCTATGCCCGCCACGCTGCCAAACAGCATGTGGCGGGTTTTTTATTGGGGCTGCGCGCTGATGAATTTTGATCTTCCGGAAGGAGCGGCCTATTCAAGTCCGACAAAATCGACGTTCGTCAGATCGCCGCTGAGTGTCATTGTCTGGGACGTGAACCGGTACCGTTTTGAAACCACCGAGAGTGTGTATGACTGGCCGGATGGAATATTTGCAAAGCTGTAAATCCCAAACGAGCTGGTAACTGTACTTTGCTGCGAATTGTCGGCCGCTGTGAGAATGACCTTTGTATTTCTGAGAGCCAGGCCGGACGGCGTCATGACCTTGCCGCTGATCGAGGCGGGCGTTGACGACGAGGCAGGCAATGTCGAGGCCCCGGATGTGTAGATATTATCGCCGGAGGTTGAACCGTCACTGTTGGCCGCGTTGCCGGCGACAAAAAAGTCTATCTTGCCCGCCGGCTGCAACGGAGCGGTCCAAATGAAAGTCCACGAATTGAAGCCGAACTGTCCATTTGTCAGCCCTTCGGAGGTATGCTCGATGTAGCTGCGTGTAAAAGTTCCAATAATGCCCGGCTGTATCTGCATGCGGTTACCGCCGGATTCCGGAAGCGTAAAAGTCCCCGCTGTTTGGCCGGTGCTGTCGATGGCTGTCAGTTGAAATCCGTAAATGACGGCGTCAGCCTGATTTACTCTGACCGTCACATTTATTTGCTGGCCGGGCGTATAGGTCGCCGGAAGTCCCGTTATCTGAACGTCGCCCGAACCGCTGTTAAGGTCGAACGACGTATGGCAGGCGGTGCAATTGCCCTCGCCGGGGGCATTTGTATGCCCGGGAGTCGGGCCGAAAGCCGATGCGGCAGCTTTGGACTTTTGGCCGATCAGACAGATTGCGGCAACCGTGGCTGCCAAAGCCGCGATGATAGATATTTTAACAAATATTGAGCGGCCGGATGCGAGTCTCATACCTAAATTGAATAAAACGGACAGTAATGCTTTGACGTTTGAGACCGTCGTTTAGTTTGGCAAATGCTTCAACTAAAGGATAAGGAGAGGTTTTTCAAATGTCAACAACAGGTTTTAACACTTGGTGCGATGGCTATTCCAATCCTCTAAACTCAAGATTTGTCAGCTCACCTGTCAGATTTACAATTTGGGCCGCAAAACGATATCGCTTTGATCTCGGGCCAATGGTGTAGGTCTGGCCAGTTTCGACATTGTCAAACTGAAACAGTCCGAACGAGCTCGTAACTGCGGTTCGGGTTCCCAGCAGTGAATCGGTCATGGTAACGGCCGCGTTTCGCAGCGGCAGGCCGCTTGGTGTCAGAACACGGCCAGATACGGTGACGAGCGGCGGATTAACCGTGCAAGCAAAGCTGGTCACAAATGCAGCACCCGAAAGGGCTATGGAATCGACATGCCAACCAGGATTTGGGCCAGTGCCGGCAGTGTTGTCATCGGCCCCGAAACGCCAGCGCAATTGGGCAACTCGGCCATTTGCGGCGGGCGGAAATTGGGCAACAGTCGTAATGTATCCCTGGGAATTGCCATTCCAGGCAGCCCGGCTTGCCAGAGGGTTGTTTCGTCCGCCGCCGATCGGGCCGGAATAGCCATTTTGTATGAATATACCGCCGGCTGCCAAAAAGTCCTCAAAAGGTGCGCCGGCAATACTGATTTCGAGAACGCCGCCGTCCCAGTTTCTTTCGGTTGAGAAACGGTGCCTGAAAGTAACGGTTGCTGCGGCGGATGTGACAGAAACCGGCGGCGCGGTCAAATTCGTTCCGCCGCCCACCGATGTCGGATTTTGGGCATAGGCGGCATTTGGGGGCGAATCGGGCGCGGCGGTGGCGGTTACAAAATTCAGGCCGCCGTCTATCGAAACGGCGTTCCACAACGACGGGAATGCCGGGGCCGTCAAAGCGTCAAAATTCTCGATTGCGTAGCCGGTCGCTGGACGCCCGACAAAGATCGAACGCGTAAACGTGAGCGGGCCGAGGCTGCTGGAGACATTTAGCGTTACCTGAATAACGCCGCCGCAGGCGGCCGCAGGCGGTATGGTAAATGCGGCGTTTCGACTGACGGTCGAGATGCCGGAAATGGTACCAAAATCAGCCGTTCCACCACCAACAACCTCTGCCAGGACATTGGCAGCGGCGGTGCCGGTCGCATTTGTCAGAGGAATTGAAATCGTAACCTGCTCTCCGGGTTCCGGATAGCCGTCGTTGTCACCGCTTGCATCGCTGACCGTAATCGCGGGAACTTGCGCGATATTTGGCAGGTCAAAGCTCTCAGTCACTCGTACAGCGCCGAGGCCAGAGCCAATGTTAACGCCGCCGAGATTGTCGATTGTCGCCGAAGCTCCGATGCCGCGAGTGGCAAAGCCCGCCCACATATCAGCCAGATCAGCCGCGCCACCGCTTGCGAAAACGACGGCAATCAGGGCGTCACGTTCGCTGAGAGGCGTAGGCCCGATGGGGGCGAGTTTCATGCCGTCGGTAACATACTGAAGCATCCGGCGATTTCCGGTTTCCCACCCTAGGCGTTGTACCATACGTGCCCGCACTTCCCAGAGTG
>Ga0138256_10005949_pt1 | contig 12917 bp, 7 predicted proteins | sample KNB2016incub_MG_FD_105486 | JGI IMG/M metagenome (GOLD analysis project Ga0138256, IMG submission 105486) | Active sludge microbial communities from wastewater in Klosterneuburg, Austria - KNB2014incub_MG | ecosystem: Engineered > WWTP > Activated sludge > Unclassified | place: Austria... | reverse complement strand
CACGAGCTGACTGAAAGTTCGGTGATTTCACCCTGTGGCAGCCAGAGCGCCTTGCGTGCAGGCGAAAATTTTATCGCCTTCGCGGCCTTCTGTGCAGACACAGGGTTCGAAAATTTAAAACGGATATAGTCTCTCTGCGGCCATGAATCCGCCTTGTTCTCAAACTCTGCCGTGAAGTCGCCGTATGTCTCGAAGTCACGGGTATAAGTTTCGGGTAATTTGGTGAGCAGGCCTTTCGCTTTCAGCCCTTTTGCCACAGAGATTTCGATCTTGGCGCCTTTGCTGAACTTTTCAGCCGGCGCAATGCGCCACCTGCGGCCGTCTTTTTTCTGAACCCGGCCACGCCAATCAATCTCCTGTGGTTCGCTGATGGCGACTGCCATTGCCTGCCCGTTCTGTTTCAGGACGAGTTTTTCAGCCAGCGCCGCCTGCGAGACCGGGAAGTTGAGCGAAAGCCTGAACTGCGCATTGTATTTCAATTTGCCATAACCCTCGGTCGCAGAAATATCTTCAATGCGCAGGTCGGGCACCTCCATACGGAACTTAAAGCGCTTGGCCTCTTTCAGTTTTTGTCCGGTGACTGCAACGGTATCGGCATTGACAGCGACAGAATATTCGCCCCCCTGCTGCCAGTCTTCGTCGGGCACGAATGCGCAGATGCGGCTGCCATACCAACGGTAGCGGCCCTTCACTTTCGGTGAGACTGTGAATGCACCTTTGGTGGTTTCTTCGAGCACGCCGAGCGGCACAACCGGATGGCTGAATACGACAAAAATTTCCTTGCGCTCGTCGCCCAGACTGATTTTGCCTTCGGGAGTTGCCTGCACGACCGACAGCACCTTGTCGTCGATTACAGCAGCCTTATTGCCCTTATCATCGGGCAGCTTGAGCGACGGCGATTCCGCGCCACCGATGATTGCAACGAGCGGTAAACTGATCACAGCCACAATACCGGCAAGCACCGCACCGCGCACATATTTTGACGGCGGCAATTTCTGCCAGTTGCTTTTTGCCAGCTCGCGCAGGCGGATGGATGATTGCGAGACAAACTCCGGTGCCTTTCGCAAGGCTTTAGCCGTGAGGTTTTTCAGGCTGGTAAAACTGGCTTTGAGTTTTTCGGTGAATACGGTCAGTCGTGATTTATTGCCGGACATCGGCCATGCCGGCCGGCGCTATCGGTGAGCAAATCATTTTTCGCCCGGAATGGAAATTTCTTCAGGCTACCACAGCCATCTGAGGCCGAGCTGCCTGTACTCAGTCAGCCCTTCTTCTGCACTCACCAGAGTCAAATCGCGACCGATCGCCTGCCAGATGAGCATACGATCAAAGGGGTCTGGATGCAGGTGCCGCGGCACATTTCGAAAGCCCAGCGCGTCGCTTTCACTGAGGCTGAGCATATTGAAGCCCTGTTCTTTGGCTTCGTGCAAGAGGTCTTCTGGTGAGATGTTTTTCAGGCGCAACTTCCCCATAGAGAATTTGAGCGCAATTTCCCATAAACTGATATTCGAAACCCATACGGCAGTTTCAGGCCGCTCGATCAGCCGAAGGGTTTTTGAGGGAATTTTCTTTGGATCAAGGATGAACCAGATCAGCGCGTGCGTGTCGAGCAGCAATCTCATGATTTCAGAAATTCTTCATCGCTCATCTTGAAATCATCCATGAAGATAACCTCGCCTTTCCCCGCGAGGCGGCCTGCCTGCCGTTTGGTTCCACTACCCATAACGCGGCGGTATTTTTCATACGGTACAAGCACGGCAATTTTCTCGCGCTTGCGGCCATAACCCAAAACAACTTCTTCGCCCCTGCGGACTTTATCGAGTACATCAGAGAATTGCGCCTTAAAATCGGCGACCATCAATGTGTCATTCATGACATGATGATACTTTTAGTGTGTCAAGTTGTCAACTTTAAAAGCGTTTTGCAGCGCCGGCCAAAGCCTCAGGCAGACGATCGACGATGTCTCCCGCCAGCATACCGCGGTCGGCGCTCGTTTCAGAGCACCACTTCTCGCCGGCAAGGGCATGCAGGCACACACCGGCGCTGGCCGCATCGAAGGGCGTAAGCGTCGCGGCAAGTGCTGCGATAATGCCGGCCAGCACATCACCCGACCCGGCGGTGGCGAGCACCGGGTTGGCAAAATTTGCCACGCGTATTTCACCCGCGGGTGAGGCGATGAGCGTATGCGCGCCTTTCAGTACGATGGTCGACTGGAGTTCTTTCGCAGCGCGCGCCACGGCCGCGAAGCGATCGGCTTCGATCGACGCGGCGTCCGTTTTGAGCAGGCGCGCGAGTTCACCGGAATGTGGTGTCAGAATGCGAGGCGTCTTGCCCGCCGGCAAACTGCCCATCTCTGCGATAAGCGTGAGTGCGTCGGCGTCGACAACCACTGGCACAGTTGTGAGTGAAAGAACTGCTTTCACTAGTTCGGCCGCATCGTGGTCGAGTCCGAGGCCCGGGCCAATCGCAATGGCCGAACGTTTTGCCAGCGCATGAGATACGGTCTGTGCAATGTCACCCGCCGCGATTTCGAGCAGCATGACTTCCCGCGTCCAGGCGGCGAGTGATGCCAGCGCATCGCTCCACGTGAGAATCGTGGCGAGGCCCGCACCCGCGCGCAATGCCGCCTCGGCGACGAGCTTGGCCGCACCGATTTTGGTGCGCGAACCCGCGACCACGAGTACATCGCCTGCGCGGTGTTTGTACGTCGTGGTGCTCCGGGGCGCCACCACTGAGCTGAGATATTCAGCGCCCATCAGCTCTGCCGTGATTCCTGTCTTGCGCAGAATTTGTTCGCTGTCCACACACAGATGAACTGTGTGCAATGCGCCCGCGAGCTCACGTCCCTGCGGAGTCAAGAGACCCGGTTTGAGACAGGCAAAGCTAATGGTGTGCGACGCTTTGACTGCAACGCCCAACGTCTGTCCGGTGTCAGCGTCGAGTCCCGAGGGTAAATCCAACCCAATACGCAATGCCTTGCAGGCGTTCATCGCTTTGATCGCTTCGGCTTCGAGGCCCGTGACCGGGCGCGTGAGTCCCGTGCCGAAAATGGCATCGACGACAATATCACTCGTTTCGAGCGCTTGCGTGAGCACCGCGAGATCGTTTTCGTCGATCAGGGTAGGATCTATCCCTGCGGAGATGAGTTCAGCGAGTTTGAGCGCGGCGTCGCCTTTAATGCGCTGCGCGGGGGCAGTCAGAAATATCTGCAGGCGCAAGCCTGCAGATATTTCTGGCGCCATATGCCGCGCCACAACAAATCCATCCCCGCCGTTGTTGCCCGTGCCACAAACAATCGTGATAGTTTTGGCTTTCGATTTCGCAATTAGATTCCGAATAACATCTGCCGCTCCGCGTCCCGCGTTTTCCATGAGTTCAGCGCCGGGCACACCGAGTTCTTCCATCGCAATGCGGTCGTACTCGCGAATCTGTCGGCGGTTCAGTATTGGCTGCATGTCAGTTCCAGGTCGCAAATTTTGTTCTCAGCCGTTTGAAAGCTTCATGAATCTGGTCTTTCTTGAGATTATAGATGATCAGAATGGTGATGAGCAAGAGCCCCGTGAGTGTCAGCAACACAAAGCCGACGAACTGGTTCTGTAAACCCTCTTGCACCAGATTTGCGACGATATTGAGCGTGAAGAACAGCATACCCAGAAACAGATAGCTGCGGATATGGAAAATCGTACCGGCAAGAATGCCGGCGAGACAGACGCCGCCAAAGGCCAGCGAGTACACCGGATTCTGCGCGAGGCCCGAGCGCAGAGTGACATGCATTGCTGCAGGAATATAGGCGATGAGCCCGCCGATGGTGCGCACGCGCGCCTGATTCTCCAGGGAAAGAGAATCTTTAAAAATTGTGGCGAAAAAGATAATGGTGAGGCCGGCCGGGAACGCAAAGAACTCCGACGAATCATAGCCTGAGGCCAGCGCCACGAAAAACAACGTCGCGTTGAGCGTGATCGCCGCCAGCGCAGCAAAGATGTGCCGTTCGCCGAGGCGCGACAATAGAAAATACAGACCGCTCGATAGCAACGAGTAGAGCGCGGTGTTGAATGTGCGGAAGTTATCAAGCAAAAGCGCGACAATGACCGGCAAAATCGCGGCAAATCGGCGGGTGGGCTCAGACACCACAGTGATCGAAAAGCGCTGGGCGGCAATACTCACGCCCAACAGCAGAAAGGCGTAGCCGAACGCAAAGAAGGCATCGATCTGCGCCGAGTTGATACCCAGCATCGGCCGCAGCGAAAAATACATGCCGGCAATCGTTGCCTGCGCCACATAGACATAACGCGTTTTGGCTGAGGCGAAAGCGGCAGCAATGTTCAGAACGAGATAAAGCACCAGCGATGCCAGCATGAAGATCCCCGCGTGAGGCAGCGGATTCGTCAGGTTTGTGGACAGCGCAATAAATAGCAGGCCGCAGGCAATGATCACGGTATCGCGCGCGGTGAAATAGCCGGCGTAACGGTCGGGATCTTTTTCGCGCAAGCCCCCCAGAAGCAGCGTGACGAGAATCTGGAACAACAGAATACCAACCAGCACAAACGGCGCCGCCATCAGGAAATTGAATGTGTGGCCGAACTTTGAAAGCGCGAACCAACCGGCCACCGCGATCGCCGCGGTGAAAAATAAGCTGCTGAGAAATGCCAACGCCGAACGCGCGCGGCCCTCAATGACCTTGAGTGATAGACGAAAATACAGCGCGGTCAACACTAACGTCAAGACCAGCGACAGGCTGCGGTAATAATCGGCGCGGGCAAAATAACTGCCATTTGCCGAGAGCACGCTGAAACCGGCCTGCAGCGCATTGGCTGCCTGGCCTTCGGTGGCAGCGTAGAAAAACGCTGCCAGGACATAGAGTGTACCAGCCAAAAATGAAGTTTCCGAAACAAAACTTTCGGCGAGGTCGAGTTTGGCGGCGATCTTTTTCGCCGGCAAAACCAGCAGAATCGCGGCAGCAACGAGAAGCGGCCCCGGCCAGGTGGGGTAAATGTTTGCCAGGTGTGCACCGCCATGCACGACCAAAAGTCCACCGGTAAAAAGAATCAGTGCCGAAGCGCGCACGTTGCCGGCGCCGAGATAGAGTGCTGCGACAGCGATGAGGATCACCCCCGGCGGCACCGAGGCGACCTGGAAAGACAGCAGTGCAATAACCGCAGTATAGCCGAGACTCCACAGGCCCGATTCAAACGAGACGCCGAGTGAATTTTTACTGAATAGTGTGTTGGTGACGAGCGACGTGGCGTTCTTCACGCGCGAAATCAGGGCGAGGATTGCCAACAGTGAGACGCCCGCAGCGACACCGAGTACAATATTTTGCCGGAACGCGAGATACGAATATCCCGGCGAAAGCGTCGCGGCAAAATTATTCAGCGCCTCGCTCGCCGGGCCGGTAAAGGCAGCGGGCAACCATACGCGCGTGTCGTTTGCATTGGAGAGTGCCGGCCCCAGAAAACTGTGCTCTGCGGCAACGGCGGCCAGAAACACCGGCAAAAATAAATAGAACGCATGGCGAAAGGGCAATGCAAGTGCGTGCGTCAGAATCAGCGGATAGAGCGCGAGAGCCAGGTACGCTGTCGGCGGCACAAAGCCGAAGGCGCGGTCGAAATCAAAAGACGATACAGCCGCGACTTCATAAAAAAGTAGCAGAAAAAGACCGATGACACCGGTGACCGGGACCAGGAAATACCAGACGCCTTGTTTTTCTGAATCCAGATACTTTCCATAGCCTGGTCCATAGACCTTCATTGCCAGAGTGACCAACACCAGAACAGGAAAAAGCAGCAACAACCTCAGCGCAACGGCATCGACAGGCAATGGACGGCCGAGGCGATTGATGACGGCCGTGAACGCAATCCCGAAAAGCAACACAAAAAGCAATGCGAGAGCACCGCGTAGCCGAAAGACCGTGAATACTTTGAAATGGAAAATCAAGACGACCAGGAGCAGAAAGCCGATCTGCGCCATAAGCATGACGGCGCGGGCGTCAAAATCGGGGTTGCCGATCCAGTTGAGTGCATTGAAGAATGCGAAACACAACATCACCAGTGTTGCCACGCCCGCACCATGACCGATGTTATTGATTTTGCCGCCGTCGAAGGGCAATCTGAGCTTCAGCAGGAACACACGCCCATGCGGCTCTGCGCCTTCGGCAGAACTGTTGCGTAGAAGAGCCGCGATGCCATAACACACCGCAGCGGCGGCGACGAAAAAGATTCCTGCTTCGGCGTGGTCGCGCGGGGCAGCGATGCGGTAGATCGCCGGCAGCACCGCGAGGTGCGCAAATGCACTGACGGAGACACTGCGGTCACGCAGCGAGCGCAGCGTTAAAAACAGGTAAGCCGCCAGCACCCAAAAAAGCGGGCGCAGGAAAATAATCCGTCCGCCGGCCGCCAGAGTCCAGGTTCCGGCATCAGTGGCGATGCCGACGGGCAGGGTTAAAAGTGCCAATGCACCGCAGATGAGCGACAGATCTTCGAGCGGAAAACCGGGCGATGCTGCGTCGGCAGCGGCAGCATGCTTTTCAAAAATCCATCCGCCGACCGCGTAGATAACCGCCATCGCGAAAAAAACTTCATTCGGTTGCAGAATAATTCCCGCAGGCAAGGGCAGGCGTGCCACGAACACGAGAACACCGATGGGCGAGAGATAGTGCCAGGCGGATCGCGACAGTCCTGCCGCGCGGTGAATTGTTATTGCAGTGAGTAGGCCCGTCAGCGCGGCGGCGATGTGCGGCTGCGCCGACAACAGTTGTGCACACGAACCGCAGATGCCGGCAATCACCGCCCAATATAGGAAAATCTTCCTCTTGTTTTCATGGAATCCCACGCTGAACCAGGGTATGAGCAGCGGGAATATAAAGAAGCCAAAGATATGCCATGGGTATTCGGAGGTGAATAATTTTGTGATGCACAAAATGAATGCCATGGTGAGAAATAACACAGCATGGATGGCCGCGTTATGGTCTTTTGCCGCGCGCAGAAAAATACCGATGCCGAGCGGCAGTGCGAGAATTTTGAAACTGAATGGGGCAGTGCTGCCGAGCGCCCCCGCGAGTGGCTTAGCCGCCACCAGTGCAATGAGTGCGACCACCGCATACGCCGTGATTTCCATCGCAGTAAAAAAATTGGCGCGTGCGAGATCGAGTGACCGCAGGAGCAGGGCGAACTGCCCCAGCACTGCCATGAGCGACATTTGCCTGAGCGCGCGCGACAGATCGTCCTCTGCGGGAATCTGCATGCCGGCTAGAATGATCACAAGGATCACTATGCCGACGCAGGCATAGGCAAAGCGCTGCAGCGGCTTTTCGGTGGTCGCGAGTCCCGTGCCAGCGAGCGCGGCCGCTGTGAGCGCCACAATCAGCAGTGGTAGCACAAAAGGTATGGTTGCCGACAAGCCAGCCAAAGCGCCCAGCGCGAACGGTACCGGCAGATAGAGAATGGCCGACACATACGGAATGCCTAATCGACGGGCGAGGGGTAACAGCGTGATGAACGAGAGCACGAGCGAGATTGCAGTTGCGGCGGCGCCGGCTTCGGGCGAAAGACGCGTGATCGTATTGGCGATCGAAAACATGAGAGGGATTAATCCTGCGGCGATAATGAGCAGCATTTTACCGGTGCCCGCGCTCTTGCGGTATAAGAAAATGCCCAGCCCGAGAAACATGGTATGGTAAACAAAGAAGGCAAAAAGAATCGTGAACGGACGCAAAATGCCTTCGAATCTCAGCCATGCCTCGCGTATGCCCATGATTGAGCCCGAAATGACGAGCACCATGGCGATAAACCACCAGACATACTCATTAAAGAGGGGTTTGAGAGTCTGCGACAGCGATTCAAACGACAGCAGTGAATCGACGCCGCCCATCGGTGGTGCGGTGACATCCTGCTGATCGGTCGTTGCTTTCGTGCTCTTACCGGGTTTTCGCGTATCTTGCTGTGCGGCAACGATCACGCCAGCCATAGAGGCGCCGAAAGCGGTAAATAAGGATTTTAATGCTGCAGAGAGCCAGCTTATAAAATCTTCGCGGCCGGCCGGTTGCCCCTCTGCCGCAGTCTCATGCGGCGTGTGCCCGAGCGCCACGAAAAGTTTTTGTGCTGCATTGCGCGAAATCTGCCCCGACTTAAGCAGCGATTCGGTCAGTATGCCTGCTTCACGGGTGCGGTTGTCGTTCGGGGGTGCTTTACGTTCGGCCACGGGCCATAAAGCGGGAGTTATGTGATTTTCAAAGCGTTTTCGCAACTGTGGCGGTCTTTCTCTCTTTCACAGAAAGCCACGCTGTCATAAAGATCAATGCAAAAATCAGGCAGCAAACCTCGCCGATCACGGCCATCAGACCGAACGAAACCATAGCCTGGTTATGCGCCCACATCATCGTTCCGTAGCCGATGATGGTCGTCCATGAACAGAGCACAACTGCACTGCCGGTGTGCACGATTGCCGCGCGGATCGATTTTTCTGCATCGGTTTTGTAGCGGTAATAGATGTTGATCGCATAATCGACGCCAATGCCGATCGTAATGGGAATCGTGATAAAATTGAAGAAGTTGAGTTTGATATTGAATAACATGAGAGTCGCAATGAAAGCGGTCAGACCGAAGGTCAGAAAGGCAAAGACGAACGCAAAATCACGCGGGCGGCGAAAACCGAGGAAAATCAGAAATCCGACAGCAAGAAAACAAATCAGGAAAATCAGCGGACCTTCTCTCGAAATATTGCGCACGATATCGACAAAGATCAGTGAATCGCCGGCAAACAAATACGTGCCGGGCCTGAGTGTGCCATCGGGCGAAAGTTTCAGGTTCGTATCAATTTCACCTGCAATATGAATCAGGTCTCTCAGGTCTGACAGGTTCGCTGCGGGAGTCGCAGTGATGAGCAAAGTGCGTCCCTCGGTTCCGTCATTTTCCCTGAAGTACCTTCTGACCATTTCAGGCAAATCTGTCGTCGTGAATGGCTGCCTATGCGAGACTCTATAGGCGACTGGCACCGGGAACTTGCTTACCAAAGCGGCAATGTCGCGGATGATGGCCTGTTTACGTTGCTGATCGGCAGGGATAAACATGTCGAGCCACATGAGGCCCGAAATGAGCAGCGGTCGCCCTTTCTTCTGGCTTTCGTCGATCACCTGCTGCAGATGACGTGCCCCCTGATCGGCTTCACTGCGACCGGCTGCGAGAATGACGGAGGAATTTGTGTGATTGCCGAGAATCCTGTCGATTTTCTTCATGTACCAGGCTTCGCTGCCTTTAGTCTCGTCGACGATATTGCCGATTTTTTTCAGATCATACTCGAAGCGATCGGAGGCCACATAATTTGCAGCCAAGAGAAGTGAAACCGGCACAAGAATAAGAAGCAATCTGGAGAGCGCACGGTCGTGGCGCGTCACGAAGTGAGCCAGGTATTCCGAAAAAAGACTTCTCGATTTATTTTTCCTGCTTCTGATTCGCAATGGCCTGATTTTGTCGGCGACAATGAGCAGGCAGGGAACGAGTAGGGAAAAACTGAGCCAGCAGAGAATCATGCCGACGCCGCCGATAAAACCGAATTGCGAAAAGCCGCGGAACTTCATGACCGATAATATCGCATACGACAACGACGTCGCCAGTGCCGCCATGAACGTCGCTGACATGGTTAAAATCAGCGAACGTTTGATTGCCTGCCGCAGCGCTCTGCCTCGGGCGGTCTCTTCCATAAAACGGGCCATCTGGATGATGCCGAAGTTGATGCCATTACCAACAATAATCGAGGCTAAAAACGCCGTTTGCTGGTTCAGGTAACCGATAAAAAAATACGCTACGCCAAAGGTGAAGACGGCACCGACGGTAATGCCAATACAAAGGATAGTCACCATGCGCATGCTGCGGTAGAATAGCCAGACGGAAAAAAGCACCATCACTATGGTCAAAAGCGCAGTTCCTGCGATATCTGCTGAAATGGCGCTGACATTTTCGAGTACCGCCACTGGGGTGCCGGCAAGGCCCACATCCATGCCTGAATGGTACGCCTTTGGTCTCAAGCGGCGAATTTCGTCTTTCAGCCGCCCTACAATCAGTCGGCTGAAATCCTGATCAGACGTTTCACCGGCGGGCCTCACAATCAGTATCAGATTTTCGCCGGTGGCATCGGTGAAATAACCCTTGAGGTTCGTGCCGAACGGGTTTTGCAGCCGGTTTCGTTGCGACGATTCAGCGATGACACGGCGGATGGTATCTTCGGGGCGAGATTCGTCGAAATCGAGCCCGATTGCCTGCAACCGGGCTTTCTCTGACATTTTATGCAGTGCGTTGCGGAGTTCTGTCAATTCGGCGAGACTTAGAAAATATAGCGAGCGTTCGGAGAAAAATTTGTCTGCTGCACTGGTATTAAAATCGACGGACTTTACTAAATCCGCCGGGTATTTTTCGACTCGGCTGGCGAAATCATCTGCAAAGCGCGCATTGGCCTTAAAATCGGGAGAACTCACCGAGACAAAAATTGAGCCGGCTGCCCCGAGCCTGTGTGCAATCTCGCGCAAATGTTGCACGCTGCGATCACTGTCTGGCAGCAGCGTGGCAAAATCTGTGCGGATATTCTGGAACAGGAAAACAGTGCAGACCATGCAGGCAACCGCCGGCAAAAATATCGCAAAGAGAATACGCCAAGGGTGGTTGAAGACAGCCTGCAAATATTTCAGCAATAACCGGATACGCAGTCGGGATAATTGGACACGCGCCACAGCGGCTATTTCTGCGCTGCAGGACAGACTGTCAGGCGAAAATAAAAGATAGGTCGATCTTTTTATTTATTTAAATTGTTGACGGATTGTTCATGTTATCTTCGGGTGGGGCGTGACTTTGTCAGCAGGCAGTCAGAGCCAGGCCGCGACGCAGGATTTTTTCACTGGCGTCACTCAAGAGCAAGTCCTGATCTCAGGACGCGCTTTTCCTGCGCCGGTATTCTACCGCGATCTCTCGTTCGATGCATACGTCTATGAATGCGATACCGCGACGGTGCAGAAGTTTTTGCCGTCGCCCAGCTATCTGCCTATCAGGCTGCCTTTTCGTAAGTGCCTGACCGCTCTTATCTGCTTTGAATACCGTGCGACCGACGTCGAACCGTATAATGAAGTTGCACTCTGCGTACCACTCGCGGGTTTTGGGGAGCACCTGCTTCCCGACTGGCTGTTCAGCTTTTTGGATCTCAGCCTCGGAACGCTGCACGCGCATATTATCCATTTGCCGGTCAATACCGACCTGGCGTTGCGCGGAGGTTTGGATTTTTTTGGCTATCCGAAATTTCTCGCCGGAATTCATTTTGAGGACAAACAAAAGAAGCACAGCTGTGAACTGCGCGATGCGGACGACAATTTTCTGACTCTCAGAATCTCGCGCGAGCGCGGTCGGGGCATTGCACTCGGACCGCAGGCAATGACGTTCTGTACATATCCTGTCAGACGCGGCAAAACCTTGCGCGCTACTTTTAACCTGCAATTCGATGACATGCACGTCGATGCGTTGCCCCGGCATATCCGTCTGGAAACCGGAGCTGGCGAAATGGCAGAGGCCGCTGGATTATTACTAACCACTCCGCTGATGAGTGTCTATGCGCGTAAGGGGAGGGGAATTCTGCAATTACCGGCTGTTAGCCAACCGTCGGCCATCGGGCCAACGGCCGGATGGGAGGCTTCCAGCCGATTGGAGGAAATTCATGAGTAAAAAAATAGCCATCGTCGGCGTAAGTCAATAGATGAGCAGTCCCTCGGCTTCAAATAATTTCCAGAATTCCCTCTCCGTGCAGCAGCTTGCCATGGCCCGGCGCCAGCGTCGTCACTCTTAGCTCTTTCAGGCGGCGGATAGATTCTTTCAGGCGATTTTTATTCGAATAGACAGAGGGCAGCACTGCCGTGTCGGTTGTCGACGAGCCGAGGATCGTATCCCCGGTGACGAGTATGCCGTCTGTTTCGTGATAAAAGCAGCAAGAATCTTCGCTATGCCCGGGCGTCCAGATGAGACGCCACTCGGGAAAGCCGGGAAGCAACTCGCCGTCCTTCAACTCAAAGTCGTGCCTCACGCGCAATAGGTCCGCAGGCATCGACGGTCGCGCGGTTTCGAAACGAGGAAGGTCCCGTTTCCGCTCTTTGCGTTCTCCCGAAGCGTACATCCGCCAGAAGCGCGGTCGCAGCATTTCCTGAATGCTGGTAACCAGTTTCGTACCTGCATCAGCCAGATTGTCGATGCTAAACCCCTGGTCTGATTTTTCAAAAACGGCAATCTTGCAGTGCGCCGCGCGTGCAAGCGCATTGAGCCCGCCGCTATGATCGACATCCGAATGTGTCGCCATCGCGAGAGCGACGTGTGCGCGCGGCAGATGCCGGTGGATATAGCCCATGATGAAGCGTTCGTCCCGGTAACCGGCATCGAACACCAGAAGCTCGTCGCCGCGCTCAAAGATGTAGGAGTTTGCAAGCTTGCCCGTGACCTTATGGAATTGTTCCCTCAAAGGTCACAACTTATGCCCTGTGAGCATGAATCCCGGCAGGCCGGCAATGCCGCGGATCTCTTTATTCTGCAGCGGCAGCGCATCGAGAAGTCGGGCTGCACTCTCGCGCGCCAGCGAGTTTCCCGCAACGACATACTTGAAGAAAACTGTGGCTGCGGGCTTCAGGAAGAAAGGAATAAGCCAGCGGTCGGTAAACGCGGCACAATCCTGCCACGAGGCATCCTTATCGGCTTCGGCAATAATGAGCGTACCGCCTTTCTTCAGTACGCGGAGGCACTCGGCCAGGCCCTTTGCAGGTTCGCTCCAGTGCTTGAGCGACGCGATGCTGTAAACAATGTCAAACGTTGCGTCGGGAAAATCGAGCGCAAGTACATTGCCGGTTTTCAGAGTCACGCGTCCGGCGAAGGGTGCAAGCCTTGTTCGTGCCCGATCGACCTGTT
>Ga0138256_10005948_pt1 | contig 12917 bp, 14 predicted proteins | sample KNB2016incub_MG_FD_105486 | JGI IMG/M metagenome (GOLD analysis project Ga0138256, IMG submission 105486) | Active sludge microbial communities from wastewater in Klosterneuburg, Austria - KNB2014incub_MG | ecosystem: Engineered > WWTP > Activated sludge > Unclassified | place: Austria... | reverse complement strand
TACATTAAAACGGGCCAACCGCAACGCAGCACACGCACAGTAGACGAAGGCAGCAATCCAGCCCCATCGCCCCAGGCCCTTCAAGGCCCAAAGGTAAGCGATCAGCGCCGGTGCGGCGCCGAAGGACACCATGTCCGACAAGGAGTCCATTTGTTCGCCAAATGCACTTTGGGTATTGGTCATGCGGGCCACCCGGCCATCCAGACTGTCGAGCACCATGGCGCAAAAAATTCCGATGACCGCTTGGTCAAAACGACCATCCATGGCCATCACGATGGCGTAGAAGCCGCCAAACAGCGCCGCCAGCGTGAACAAATTGGGGAGTATGTAAATGCCCTTGCGGCGCTTCTTGACCACACCCAATTCCGTTTCGGATTCATCGAAATCGTCACCGTCATGCATAAATTGGCCTCCAGCCCTCGTAGATATTACGTAAGGCACTATCAAACTTATAGTAACTACGGATCACGAAACGACCCGCATCCATTGTTTCAGACCTGATGGTAGTCGGGAAATGCCGCAACAAATGGCAATGGCCACCTAAGTGGCCATTGCGTGGTGCCGTTAAGGCTTAGTTGCGGGTCTGGTCGACCAGCTTGTTCTTGGCAATCCAGGGCATCATGGCGCGCAACTGGGTACCAACCTTCTCGATGGAGTGGTCGGCCGTGTTGCGGCGGCGTGCGGTCATGCTGGGGTAGTTCAGGCGACCTTCCTGGATGAACATCTTGGCGTAGTCGCCATTCTGGATGCGCTTCAAGGCATTGCGCATGGCAGCACGAGATTGGTCGTTAATGACTTCAGGGCCAGTCACGTACTCGCCATACTCCGCATTGTTGGAGATGGAGTAGTTCATGTTGGCAATGCCGCCTTCGTAGATCAGATCGACGATGAGCTTCAACTCGTGCAGGCACTCGAAATAGGCCATTTCAGGCGCATAGCCGGCTTCGGTCAGGGTCTCGTAACCCATCTTGATCAGCTCAACGGCACCACCACACAAAACGGCCTGCTCGCCAAACAGGTCGGTCTCGGTCTCTTCCTTGAAGTTGGTCTCGATAATGCCGGCCTTGCCGCCACCATTGGCCATGGCGTAAGACAGAGCAAGGTCACGGGCCTTGCCAGATTTGTCCTGGTGAATGGCAATCAGATGGGGCACGCCGCCACCCTGGGTGTAAGTATTGCGCACAGTGTGGCCAGGGGCCTTGGGAGCGACCATCCACACGTCCAGATCGGCGCGAGGAATGACCTGGTTGTAATGCACATTAAAACCGTGTGCAAACACCAACGACGCGCCCTGCTTCAGGTGGGACTCAATCTCTGTGTACACGCCAGCGATGTTTTCGTCTGGTAACAAAATCATCACCACATCTGCGGAAGCAACTGCTTCGTTCACTTCGGCAACTTTTAGGCCAGCCTTGGCGACTTTGTCCCAAGAAGCGCCACCCTTGCGCAGACCGACAACCACTTTCACGCCGCTGTCGTTCAGATTCTGGGCGTGTGCGTGACCCTGGCTGCCGTAACCGATGATGGCAACGGTTTTGCCCTTGATCAGGCTCAGGTCGCAATCCTTGTCGTAAAAAACCTTCATTTCATCTCTCCATGGTTAAAAATTTGCGGGTCAGACCGCTCGCGCAAGCGATGTGCTCTGACCCCAACTGGCTAAACTAAACCCGCAGAATGCGCTCGCCACGCCCAATACCACTAGAGCCGGTACGTACCGTCTCCAGAATGGCTGCGCGCTCCAATGCCTCCAGGAACGCGTCATTTTTGGACTGGTCACCCGTTAATTCGATGGTGTAACTCTTGTCCGTTACGTCGATGATGCGGCCACGGAAGATGTCCGCCATGCGTTTCATCTCTTCGCGCTCCTTGCCCACCGCACGCACCTTGACCATCATGAGCTCGCGCTCGATGTAGGCGCCTTCGGTCAGGTCAACCACTTTAACCACTTCAATCAGGCGGTTCAAATGCTTGGTAATCTGCTCGATTACGTCGTCAGAACCCGATGTCTGGATCGTCATGCGGGACAAAGTGGCATCCTCAGTGGGTGCCACCGTCAACGATTCAATGTTGTAGCCACGGGCCGAAAAAAGTCCGACCACCCTGGATAGAGCACCAGGCTCGTTTTCCAGCAATACTGCAATGATGTGTTTCATAAGAATAGATTCCTCTTTTCGCTGCCCTCCCCCCATCGCGGTAACGCTGGGGCTTGGCAAACAATAGATTCGTCAAAAAAGATTAAAGAGCGGGGCAATCAAAGGTCTTCCGACCCCAGAATCATTTCAGTCAAACCTTTACCGGCCTTAACCATGGGGAACACGTTCTCGGTCGGGTCGGTGCGGAAGTCCATGAAAACGGTGCGGTCCTTGAGCTTGCGCGCTTCGCGCAGCGCCGGCTCCACATCTTGTGGCTTCTCGATCAGCATGCCTACATGGCCATAGGCTTCGGCGAGCTTCACAAAATTGGGCAGCGCGTCCATGTAGCTGTGGCTGTATCGTCCTTCGTACTCGACCTCTTGCCACTGGCGCACCATGCCCAGGTAGCGGTTGTTAAGCGACACAATCTTGATCGGCGTGTTGTACTGCAGGCAAGTTGACAGTTCCTGGATACACATCTGTACCGAGCCTTCGCCCGTAATACAGAACACTTCACTGTCCGGCTTGGCCAGCTTGATACCCATGGCATAGGGGATGCCCACGCCCATGGTGCCCAAACCACCGGAATTGATCCAGCGGCGCGGTTCATTGAACTTGTAGTACTGCGCCGCCCACATTTGGTGCTGGCCCACGTCGGATGTGATGTAGGTATCGGCATCCTTGGTCATGTTCCACAACGTCTCCACCACGTACTGGGGCTTGATGACATCGCCCTTGCCCATGCTGTACTTCAGGCAGTCCCGTTTGCGCCAGCCGTCAATGGTTTCCCACCAGGCGCCCAGGGCGTTGACATCGGGTTTGATTGCGCTCTCTTTGATCATGGCGATCATTTCACCGAGCACATCCTTCACATCACCCACGATGGGAATATCGACCTTGACGCGCTTGGAAATACTCGACGGATCGATGTCGATATGGATGATCTTGCGTTCGTTCTGTGCAAAGTGTTTGGTGTTACCAATCACGCGGTCATCGAAACGCGCGCCAACCGCAAGCAACACATCGCAGTTTTGCATGGCGTTATTGGCCTCCACCGTGCCGTGCATACCCGGCATTCCCAGGAATTTGGGGTCCGTGGCAGGGTAGGCGCCCAGGCCCATTAGGGTGTTGGTAACCGGATAGCCCAGCATATCCACCAAGGTACGCAACTCAGCGCAGGCGTTGCTCAGCAACACGCCGCCACCGGTATAGATGTAGGGGCGTTTGGCGGTCAACAATAATTGCAAAGCCTTGCGAATCTGCCCGCCGTGGCCCTTGCGAACCGGGTTGTAAGAGCGCATTTCCACCGACGACGGGTAACCAGCGTAGGGAACCTTCTTGAACGACACGTCCTTCGGTATATCCACCACTACAGGTCCGGGGCGACCGCTTCTGGCGATGTGGAATGCCTTTTTCATGGTCTCGGCCAAATCACGGGCGTCTTTGACCAGAAAATTGTGCTTCACGATGGGGCGGGTAATGCCCACGGTGTCGCATTCCTGAAACGCATCCAACCCGATCGCGTGCGTTGGCACCTGACCGGTAATGATCACCATCGGAATGCTGTCCATGTAAGCCGTTGCAATTCCGGTCACGGCATTGGTAACGCCGGGGCCAGACGTGACCATCGCCACGCCAACATTGCCAGTGGCACGGGCATAGCCGTCTGCCGCGTGCACAGCTGCCTGCTCGTGGCGCACCAGAACGTGCTGAATGGTGTCTTGCTTGTAGAACGCGTCGTAAATATGCAGAACTGCGCCGCCGGGATAGCCCCAAATGAATTTGACGTCTTCGGCCTGAAGGGCCTTGACCACGATTTCAGCCCCACGCAACTCTTGCGCGCCGGACGATTTATGGGATGCAGCGGATGCTGAAGCGATTTCAGCTTTTGAAATTTCCATGATGAACCTTTGTGAATTTCTCTGACGAAAAACCTTGGGTGCCCCTTCACAAACTCTTGTGGAGTCGCGTCGGGACTTAGGACTAAGACCATGGACGCATTGAATGCTGCGCCGAATCAAAGCCCGTTTGCCTTTTGATTGCAAGCCCCATTATCACACCGACTAACCCCAATTGACGTGATCAAGCCCAAAGTTGATCCAGCGAGTGCGATAATTCACTTCTATTGCGCAAAAAAGCCGCAGCCTCGGTGCCTTCAGGCACTTTTGTTCCTGATTTTTTCGGTTTTTACCACTTGGCTTCCGAACGCGAACTGTCCGATTTTTTGAAGAGCGTAGAGAAACGTGCGTTCAAGCGCTCGGTGTACCACGTGCGCAATGACGAATCGGCACTGGACATTGTGCAAGACGCCATGATGAAACTGGCGGAACACTACGGCCACAAGCCGGTGGAAGAGTTGCCGATGCTGTTTCAACGCATCCTTTCCAACTGCACCCTGGACTGGTTTCGGCGGCAAAAGACGCAAAAGGCGCTTTTTTCCACCATGAGCGACTTTGAATCCGCCGGTGACGATGACAGCTTTGACCTGCTGGAAACCCTGAATATCGCCAGTGGCGGCGAACAAAGTGAAAGTGCCGAGACGCTGACTGAACGGGCACAAACCTTGCGTGAGATAGAAATAGAAGTACAGCAATTGCCGGCGCGTCAACGGGAAGCCTTTTTGATGCGTTACTGGGAGGATATGGACGTTGCCGAAACGGCAGCAGCCATGGGCTGCTCGCAGGGCAGTGTCAAAACACACTGTTCCAGGGCAGTCCACGCTTTGGGAAAAGCCCTCAGCGCAAAGGGAATACGACTATGAAAACACTTGACTTACACCAAATCGATAACTACCAAGACCGTTTTGGCCGCAATGTTGCCGCACGCTTGTCGGATACCTCCCAAGGTATTTCCCCTGATATTTCAGAGCGCCTGAAGGCAGCCCGCATGTTGGCCTTGTCCAAGCGCAAGGTTGTCAAACTACAAACCGCCTCCAATATCAACACCAATGGCAGTGCCGCCACTCTGAACAGCGGCGACGCTGACAACGGCCTCTGGAACCGTCTGGGTTCTATTATTCCGTTGTTGGCACTGGTTGCGGGCCTTTTGGCCATCGCAGTGATTCAGGAGCAACGGGTTACCAAAGAGATTGCCGATGTCGATGTCGAGCTTCTCGCGGACGATTTGCCGCCCGCTGCCTTCACCGACCCCGGGTTTGTTCGCTACCTGAGCACCAATCGCCGCGACTAAAGTTTTTGCGTATCCATGTCGTTTGTTGATTCCATTGCACGCATAACCCCCCGTTTGACGCCAAGTCTGACTTGGGGGCTTGCAATGGTGTGTGGCCTGGTATTGCTCGCCACGCTTGTATTCAACCATACGCCGCCGGGCGCCGCTCCAACTGTGCAGGCCGTTGCACCGGCTAACAAAGCGTCCGCACCCGTGGTAGCAGGGGGTCCACAGTGGCAAGAGCTGAGCCAGGCTCATCAGAAGATCCTGCACCCTTTGGCAGGCACCTGGAATTCCCTGGGGCCCAACCACAAGGCCAAGTGGATTGCACTGGCCACCAATTACCCCAGCCGTAGTCCCGAGGTCCAAGCCAAACTGCAAAGCCGTATGGCCAAGTGGGCAGCACTCACACCCCAAGAGCGGGAGCTGGCACGCTTGAACTATGCGGAATACAAAAAACTGAGCCCTGCAGAGCGGGCGGCGGAGTGGGCTGCCTACCAGGAACTGAGTTCGGATGAAAAGAAACAACTGGCCGCCAAAGGTCCCCGAAAACCGGTTGGTGCTGCAGTTGCTGTCACACCGACTGCTGGCGACAAGTTGACCGTTGTTCCGGTGACCCGCAGATCCGGCCAGCTAGCGGACTCGGCAACGCCTGCCAAATCGCAGATTGACCCAAACACATTGCTGCCAAAATTGATTATTCCGCAACCGCCGGCAGACAATCCGCCGGAAGTCCCGACCAACAACGAAACGCCTGGCATCAACAGCGATACCCTGTCGCCCAACTAGTCCGGGACCGCCGGGTCTGCGCCGGGCAGCAATCGAGATGGCGAATCGCCATGGACCTACAATCCCGGGCGTTTCCTGATCTACACACCATGCCCACTGAAATGATTACTCCCGGCCTTTGGCGCCGCATGGCTTGCTGGCTGTACGAAGGCATCCTGCTGTTTGGCGTGATGTTCCTGGCCGGCTACCTGTTCAGCACGCTTAGCCAGACCCGCAACGCCCTGGACAACCGCAACGCGCTGCAAACCTTCATCTTTGTGGTGTTTGGCATCTACTTTGTCTGGTTCTGGGCCAAGGGTCAAACCCTGGCGATGAAAACCTGGAACATCCGCGTTGTCGGCCTCGATGGGAAAGCCATAACCCAAACGCGTGCTCTGGGGCGCTATTGCTTGAGCTGGCTCTGGTTTCTACCGCCCCTGATGGCTGCCACGCTATTTCATCTGAGCGGAGGTGAATCGGTGGTCATCATCATTGGCTGGGTAGCAGTGTGGGCGCTGTTAAGCCGCTTCCAGGCGCAAGGCCAGTTCTGGCACGATGCAATGGCCGGCACCCGACTGGTCTCATCCGAACCGCTGAGTCGCTGAACAACCCATGCAGACAACACCCTCGCCTGCTCCCGTCAACCCACAAAAGAACCGCAAGGGCCTGAGCCGCTTCTGGCACGCCACCGGTTATTCCATGGCCGGCTTGCGTGCTGGCTGGGCTGAAACCGCCTTTCGCCAGGAGACCCTCGCCGCACTCGTGATGCTGCCACTGGCTTTCTGGCTGGGTCGCACCTGGGTGGAGACGGCCTTACTGGCCGCCAGCGTGGTGTTGGTATTGGTGGTGGAACTGCTCAACACAGCAGTAGAGGCTGCCATTGACCGCATCGGCCCGGAATGGCACGACCTGTCCAAGCGCGCCAAGGACATGGGCAGCGCAGCCGTGTTACTCAGCCTGCTGCTGTGTTTGGGTATCTGGGTGGCGGCGCTGGTACACCGCTTCTAGCCAAGAAGCGAACGCCGCGCAGGGTCGCCCCAAGCCGGTTCAGCCCCCTCGGGGGGCAGCGACCCCCACAACGTGGGGGAGCGTGGGGGCACTATTTAAATAGCGGACTCGTCTTGCTCGCCCGTGCGGATACGCACCACACGCTCGACGCTGGTGACAAAAATCTTGCCGTCGCCGATCTTGCCAGTGTGGGCAGCCTTGACGATGGCATCCACACAGCGGTCCACATCATCGGTTTTTACGACCACTTCAATCTTGACCTTGGGCAAAAAATCCACCACGTACTCGGCACCACGGTACAGCTCGGTATGGCCCTTTTGGCGACCAAAGCCTTTGACTTCGGTGACGGTCAGACCGGTTACGCCACATTCGGCCAACGCTTCGCGTACTTCTTCCAGTTTGAATGGCTTGATGATGGCGGTGATTTGTTTCATAGGTTTCCTAAGCTCTAAAGTGGTTCGTAATAGGATAACGCCAATCCTTGCCAAAACTCCGGTGCGTCACCCTAATCCCTACGGGAGCCTGGCGGCGCTTGTACTCGTTGAGCTTGATCAGGCGCGTAACCTTCTCCACATCTGCCTGGGCAAAACCAGCCGCCACGATGGTGGCCATGCTCTGGTCGTTTTCCATATAGCGGTCAATGATGGCGTCCAGCACCTCGTAGGGCGGCAGGCTGTCCTGGTCCTTCTGGTCGGGACGCAACTCGGCACTGGGCGGGCGGGCAATGATGCGCTCGGGAATGGGGCTGGCACCCGTGCCATAGGGGTCGTTGGCATTGCGCCAGTGCGCCATTTTGAACACCAGGGTCTTGGCCAGATCCTTGATGACCGCAAACCCGCCAGCCATATCGCCGTACAGCGTGCAGTAACCCGTGGCCATCTCGGACTTGTTGCCGGTGGTCAGCACAATGCTGCCAAACTTGTTGGAAAGTGCCATCAACAGCGTGCCACGGATGCGGGCCTGGATGTTCTCTTCGGTTGTATCTTCGGCGCGACCGGCAAACTCGCCCGCCAGCGACGCCTTGAACGCTTCGAACTCCGGCACGATAGAGATTTCGTCGTAGCGCACACCCATGCGCTGCGCCATCTCGCGGGCGTCCAGCCAGCTGATGTCCGCCGTGTACGGTGAAGGCATCATCACCGTGCGCACTTTGTCAGCACCCAGGGCATCCACCGCAATCGCCAGCACCAGGGCCGAATCAATGCCGCCCGACAGCCCCAAAATGGCCCCCGGAAAGCCGTTCTTGCCCACGTAATCCCGCACGCCCAGCACCAAAGCATCCCACAGGTCCTGCTCAGGGGTGCGTACCGGCTCCACTTTCGCTATTATTTTCATAGTAGCTTGTGTAGATTCCACGAGGGCTACAAAGCTATTTTCCTTAAAACTTGGGGCGCGACCAGCCACCGTGCCATCGCTATCCAGCGCAAACGAGTGGCCCTCAAACACCACCTCGTCCTGCCCGCCCACCAGGTGGGCGTAGACCAGCGGCAAGCTGGTTTCCAGCACCCGCTGGCGCATCATCTCTTCGCGCTCATAACCCTTGCCCACATGGAAGGGCGACGCGTTGATCACCGCCAGCAGTTGTGCTCCGGCTTCCTTGGCCAGGCGAGCAGGTTGCTCAAACCATGCGTCCTCGCAAATCAAAAGGCCCACGCGCACGCGCTGCCCCGGCGCACCCGCCTCAAACACGCACGCACCATCGCCCGGTGTGAAATAACGGCGCTCGTCAAACACCTGGTAGTTGGGTAGCTCATGCTTGGTGCAGGTTGCCACGACCCGCCCTTCGCACAAGACGCTGGCAGCATTGAACCGCTGCTGCACCGCCACGGATCGGGTGCGGCTGTCGCCACCCGTGGGGTGACCCACCACCACCGTCATGTCCTTTAACCCGGCCAAAGCGTGGGCTACGCGTTTCACGGCATCATCGCAGGCATGGATAAATGCAGGTCGCAAAAACAAGTCCTCTGCGGCATAGCCGCAAATGGAAAGCTCGGGCGTCAGCAGCAAGCGCGCGCCATCGGCGTAGGCTTGTTGTGCGGCGGTGATGATTTTTTGCGCATTGCCGTCCAGATCACCGACGATGAAATTACGTTGCGCAACGCACAGTTTGAGAGTCATGAACCGGAACTTTTTTGTTGAACACGGCACCACAGTGCCCAACAGCGCGCACGGGGTGCGCCATGGCTGATGATTATGTCATTGGGGTGGCCAACTCGCCGCTGGAGGTCGATGGTGCCGCCTGGGACGCGCTGTTGCAAACCCAGTCCAACCCCAGCCCCTTCATGCGCCACGCCTATCTGGCCGCGCTGCACGCCAGTGGCAGCGCCTCTCCCCGCACCGGCTGGACACCGCACTGCATCACCCTGCACCAAGCTGGCGAACTGGTCGCCGCCTGCATGGTGTACGAAAAAGCCCACTCCTACGGCGAATATGTGTTTGACTGGGCGTGGGCCAATGCCTACGCCCAGCACGGGCTGGCCTACTACCCCAAGGCGGTCAGCGCCGTGCCCTTCACCCCAGTACCCGGTGCCCGCCTGATGGCCCGCGACCCGGCCGCCCGTGCTGCTCTGCTTCAGGCGATGTTGCAGTGGTGTAAGCAGAGCGGCATGTCGTCACTGCACCTGCTGTTTGTAGAAGACGAAGATGCTTCCACCTGCGCCCAAGCAGGTCTGATGCTGCGCCACACCGTGCAGTTTCACTGGAAGAATATTGCCCCCACGCTTGTCGCTTCGCGTACTGCGCTGCCCCCAGAGGGGGTGCATTTCGCCCTCGTGCGGACTCGCCAGAGCACGGACGACAAGGGGCGGCCCGGCGGCGAAACCACTCAGCCGACGCCATTCCGGGATTTCGATGCGTTCCTGCAATCGCTCTCGCAAGACAAGCGCAAGAAAATCCGCCAAGAGCGACGCAAGGTTGCCGACGCGGGCGTGCGCTTTCGCAGTGCCCAGGGTCGAGACATCACAGCTTCCGACTGGGATTTTTTCTACAACTGCTACGAGCGTACTTACCTGGAGCACGGCAACGCACCCTACCTGAACCGCGACTTCTTCACCCGCATGGCCGACACCATGGCCGAGCACTGGTTGCTATTCGTCGCCGAGCGCAACGGCACCCCGATTGCTAGTAGTTTGATAGCGATTGATTCATATCCGACGAGGGCTAGCGGCCAGAATGACTCAAACGATTTAGTCAAAGTAGCCTATGGCAGATATTGGGGTGCGCTGGAACGGGTGGATTGCCTGCACTTTGAAGCCTGCTACTACCAGCCGCTGCAGTGGTGCATAGAACACGGCTACCAGCGCTTTGAAGGCGGCGCACAGGGTGAACACAAAATGGCCCGCGCCCTACTCCCGGTCAAAACCACCAGTGCCCACTGGTTGGCCCACCCCGCCTTTGCCGATGCGGTGGCGCGCTTTCTGGAGCGCGAAGGCGAAGGCATCGCGGGCTATCTGGATGAACTGGGCCAACGAAGCCCATTTCGGCATGGCTAAGATGGTGCGTGATTGCAACCTTCAAGCAACTTCGCCATACTGGCACTACCCCAACCGCCATGGTGTTCGCGCCGTCGCTAAAAATTCACTATAAAACAGGGTTGCACATGACCGATACCGATGATGATCTGATGTTTCTGGATGACCCCGAGGATGCCTGCCTGCCCAGCGGGGCACCATGGGTTGTTTTGGTAGTTGATGACGACCGGGACGTGCATGCTGTCACAAAAATTGCGTTCAATGGACAGGACTGTGAAGGGCGCTCCATCGACATTCGCAGTGCTTATTCGGGCCAGGATGCCATCGAACAGATCTCCCAGGCCGGCTTGACCCTGCCAGCGTTGGTCCTGATGGACATGGTGATGGACACCCCCACGGACGGGCTCGACACCATTCATCGGTTGCGTAATGAATTGCAGCTGCGCGATATTCCGACCATCTTTATACGCACCGGGCAACCCGGGCTCACCCATAGCTTGCAGCAGCTTCAAAATGATCCTGATATTGATTTGGTTTTGCTCAAGTCGGACTTGACTGCAGAAGTTCTGCGCAGGGAAGTATTCCGGGCTTTGAGGAACGGCCGCAAGGCATTTGCCAAGTAAGCCCGTTGCTTTGGGCCAGGCATGCTATTGCGCGTGGCTGCGCAACGCAAAGTGTGTTTTGTGAAGGCTCCGTGTTGAGTTGCAACATGGTGTAAGGCCGGTCAACTGCGTGCAACGCCCTGCCGTTGACTACTCAGTTGCAACGAATTCATCGTCACAACATACTCTACCCACAGGACCTACATGAACAAATTACTCGCTTCCTTGCTCGCCACCCTGTTTGTCGGCGTCGCATTTGCACAAGCACCGGTTTCTCCCATGACACCAGTGACGCCCGCAACGGTGAAAGCGGGGGTCAAAGCTGACAAGGCCAACGCCGCTGCAAGCAAAGCCGAGGCCAAGGTGGACATGAAAGCCGACGCCAAAGTCGAAAAGGCCGAAACAAAAGCCAGTGACACAAAAGCCGAAGCCCATCAGGATGCAGCCAAAACCAAAGCTGCAGCACATGAAAAAACCGCGAAGGCAAAGCCTGGAGCCCACGCCAAAGCCGTGAAAACCGAAGCCAATGAAGCCGTGAAGGCAGATGCCAAGACCGACAAGGTCGTTGCCAATGCCGACGCCAAAGTCGAAAAGGCAAAGGTCGAGGCAGCGGGTGACAAAGCTATCGCCAAAATCGAAACCAAGACGACCAAAGCCGAAGGCAAGGCCGATGTAAAAGCATCCACCGGCAAGTAAGCAGCCAACGTGGTTCCACAAAAAAGACAGGCTCAGCCTGTCTTTTTTTGTCCAACGCTTGCATGGCAAGGGACAAAAGAAATTCTAAGTAATTTGTGTGCGCCGGCGTACGGAAGCCGGCTTGTATTGGTGCGACAGTTCCCACTCGACTGCCAGGCTCACTTGGAGTTTGGTGCAAACAAGGCGGGAATTTGTAGCCGGCCTCAACTTCTATAGGAGCTAACGATGAAAACACTCACCAAGGCAGCCTTGGCAATCGCGGTGGTCGTAGCAGCCGCACAAGCCAACGCGCAAGTCACTTTTTACGAGAATCAGGGCTTTCAGGGTCGCGCGTTCACTGCGGAAACCAACGTCGCCGACTTTGGCCGTTTCGGCTTTAATGACCGCGCTAGCTCTGTCATGGTGACGGGCGAGCGATGGGAGGTATGCGAAGACGTGCGGTACCTTGGCCGCTGCGTTGTGTTGCGTCCCGGACAGTATTCGACTCTGGGCGCCATGGGTCTGAACGACCGCATCTCCTCGGTGCGCGCCATTAGCCACAGCCAGCGCATCGATGAGCGGCGCTATGCGCCCGCACCGGCACCTGCTGTGGCGCAAATCACTTTTTACGAGGATGAACGCTTTGGCGGGCGCTCATTTACAACCGCCGCACAGGTAGAGGATTTCCGCAACAAAGGTTTCAATGACCGGGCCTCCTCGGCCGTGGTGAGCGGCCCCGATCAGTGGGAGGCTTGCGCCGATGTTGGCTTCAATGGCAGCTGCGTTGTGTTGCGTCCGGGCCAGTATCCGTCGCTGCGCGGAACTGGGCTGAACGACCGCATTTCATCGGTTCGCAACACTGCCACCAAGGCGCCACCACCGGCTGTGGCGCAAATCACTTTTTACGAGGATGAACGCTTCGGCGGGCGCTCGTTTACGACCGACACAGTGGTAGAGGATTTCCGCAACAAAGGTTTCAATGACCGGGTCTCCTCAATCGTCGTGAGCGGCCCCGATCAGTGGGAGGCTTGCGACGATATTCGTTTCAAAGGTAGTTGCGTTGTGTTGCGCGCAGGCCAGTATCCGTCACTGCG
>Ga0138256_10005947_pt1 | contig 12917 bp, 7 predicted proteins | sample KNB2016incub_MG_FD_105486 | JGI IMG/M metagenome (GOLD analysis project Ga0138256, IMG submission 105486) | Active sludge microbial communities from wastewater in Klosterneuburg, Austria - KNB2014incub_MG | ecosystem: Engineered > WWTP > Activated sludge > Unclassified | place: Austria... | reverse complement strand
CCGCGGTTCACGAATCTCAACGAGCCGGCCAATCCGCGGCTCACGCTCGTCACGCGGCTGCGCGAAGCCTCGCCGGAAATCGACGTGCGCGACGCGGGAGAGATCGTCGATCGGCAACGCATGATCCACGACGCCTTCTCGCTGGCGGCGATCCGCCGAGCGGTCGATGTGACCGGACACGGCATCATGGAAGCGATGCGCGCTTCCCGACCGGGGATGACGACGAAGGAGATCGGTGAGGTGACCGACTTCGTCTACCGCTACAACGGCGCGCGCTTCGGCTTCCCGACGGGCACCTCGGCCGGGCGCACGCGCGAGGAGGCCTACGCGACGGCGCGCGAGGAGATGGAAGCGCGCGAGCGCGGGACGACGGTCGCCGCCGGAGACCTGATCCACATGGATACGGGCGCGGAGTGGGAGTTCCACTCGGCCGACGTGCAGCGCGTGTGGCCGGCGAATCCGACGTTTACCGAGGAACAGAAGCGCTTCTACAACACCGTGCTCAACGTGCAGAAGACCGTCATCTCCAAGGTCCGCCCCGGCGTGACCTGGCGCGAGCTGCACGACCTGGCCGTCGGGATGCTGCGCGACGCCGGAGGATTGGACCGCACGTACACCTACGGCATCGGGCACTACATCGGCATGGAGGTACACGACCACGGCGACTACGTGCAGCCGCTGCAGCCGGGCATGGTGCTGGCGATCGAGCAGGGCGCGGTCCTCAACGGAGTGCGCGTTGCCTTCGAGGACGACGTGCTGGTGACGGAGACGGGCTATGAGTGGCTCTCGCGCTCGATCCCGATCGAGGTGGACGATGTCGAGCGCGCCCGCAAGGAATCGCCACTGATCCCCAACCTCGAACGCCTCAAGCTGAAGCGCTGAACGGCTGGCGATACCATCGGGCTCCGGTCGCCCGAGGTTCCCTCAGCTCACTCGCTGCCCAGCGCCTCGCGCGGCGTCACGCGCAGCACGCGACGCGTCGGCAGCCATGTGGCGCCGAGCACCGCCACCACGATCGAGAGCGAGACCGCGACCCCGGCCACGAACGCGATCCACCCGTCGATGGGGAAGAAGTGCATGAAGCCCAGCCCCGTCAGCACCAGCATGGGGGCCGCGACCAGCGTCCCTACCCCCAACTGTCGCCCGCCCTGACTGAGCAGGAGCCGAGTGAGGCTGGCATCGCTGGCTCCGAGTGCGCGCCGCACCCCGATCTCGCGTCGGCGCAGCCCGATGGAGCGCGACATGAGTCCATACGCCCCGGCCAGCGCCAGGAAGAGGGCGAAGGCGAAGCAGGCGGCAAACAGCCTGGAGACCGAGGCCGTGATGAGCCCGACCTTCCGCAGGACCTCGGAGAACAGCTGAACCCCATCGGGGACGAGCAGCGGATCGACGGCACCAAAGGCCCGATGCAAGGCCTCACGCCCGGCGACCTCGCTCCCGCGGAAGCGTGCGACGACGACCGGGTACTCGGCGTCGGACTGTAGCAGCGGGACGTAGACGGCATCCGGACTGCGGTCGCGCGACAACGGGTCGCCATACGGCACGTCGCTCGCCACGCCGACAATCGTGCGCCACTGCACGCCGTCGCCGACTCCCGCCAGTTGCACCTGGTCGCCTAACGGTGAGCGGCCACGCCAGAATCGCGCGGCAAGCGAACGGCTGACCATGACGACAGGGGCGCGCGACGCATCGTCGCTCGGTAGCAGCGCGCGTCCTTCGAGGATGGTCACACCGGTCGTGGACACCGCCCCCAGGGTCCCGAGGACGTACGCCGACGGCGGCGCCCCCGTCGCGCGACCATCGCGCAGCACGAAGCGGCCGGCGTCGGTCGCACGCTCTCCCAGGCTCTCACGCAGGAGCACGCCGTCGAGCGCCTCCATCTCGGCGAGCCTGGCATGCACGTCGCGAAACAGGGCGGCACGGGTGGTCGGCGTACCGTATCGCGCCGGCGGCGGGATGATTCCCCCCTGCAGCAGGTTGCTGACGTCGTACCCCGGGTCGATCGCGACCACGCGGCGCGCCATGATCCCCGACATTACCCCGAAGAACATCAGCACCGTGACGGTCGTGACCTGGGTGGCGACCAGGGCACGCGACAGGCGCCCCTCGCGCCGCGACCCGGCGCGCGCACTCCCGTCCTGCAGCACCGCGCGCACGTTGGTGCGCGTCGCGCGCCACGATGTCACCCCCCCCAGCACGGCGATGGCAATGGTCACGAAGGCGCCGGCACAGAGGAGCGTGACGTGATCCATGCGCCAGACCCACCAGAAGGCCAGGTTCCCTTCCATGTTGGCACGCGTCCAGCGCGTGATCTCCTCCAGCCCCCATGCCGCGCCGGCCGTCCCCACGATCCCCCCAGCCAGGCAAAGCAGCACGCTCTCCCACATCCCCTGCATGACGAGACGTCCCGTGGTCGCGCCGAGGGCGAGGCGAACCGCTGTCTCCCGCACACGCTCGTTGGCGCGCGCGAGCAGCAGGTTCGTGACGTTCACCAGTGCCAAGAGCAGGATGAGCGCGGCCAGCACGTTGAGCACGGTGAACACAAGCGTGCGCTCCTCGCCGATCTGGACCGACGGGAACGACTCCACCGCCACCTCCACGCTGCGCGCCGCCGTCGCGGTGTCGCGCGCGGCGACGATTCGGCGCAGCAGCGGCGTCGCCTCGGCACTCGCGCTGGCGTGCGATGCGCCCGGAGCCAGCCTGCCGACGAGGCGCAGCGACGCCAGCCCAGGCTCGGTGAGGGCATAGGTGGACGCGGGGAGCGGCATCCACGCTTCGGAGGCCACCGGGAATCCGAAGCCTGCTGGCATCACCCCCACGACGCGCGTGCTGACGCCGTTGATGGTCACCAGCCTGTTCAGGACGGCGTGGTCGGCGCCGAACACCACCTCCCACGTGCGATGCGACAGCACGATGACCGGTTCCGCCCCCGCCTCGGCGTCGCCCGCGAGCAGCGCGCGCCCGATCAACGCCGGCGTGCGGGCCACGGAGAAGAGCACCGGGTCGGCGATGGTCGCATCCACGACCCGGCGCACCCCCTCGCTCCCCACCACGATGTCCTGCCCTGTGTAGCCCCCCACCTCGCCCACCGCACGAAGCTGCTCGCGCAGCGAGCCGACGTCTACTGCATCGACTGGCCCGCGTCGACCCTGTGTCAGCTGGTCGATACGAACGATGCGCTCCCCCTCGCTCAGCGGGAGCGGCCGCATCATCGCCGCATACAGGAACGAGAAGGTGAACGTCCCCAACCCGAGGCCGCCGGCGAGCACGAGCACCGTAAGGAGGGAGAAGCCGGGGCTGCGCGCGAGCAGTCGCGCGGCGTAGCGAATGTCGCGGAGGTGTACCATGGGGCAGCCCTACGGTTTCGTTGCTCCGAGGATTCGCTGGCAAGGATTCGCCGGCTAGGAAGGCGACGGGCCGGCGCATCGTCCGCCGGCCCGCCCGCGCGCAGTTACGAGCGTCGAACGAAGCGTCGCTCGAAGCGTCGCTCGAAGCGTCGCTCGAAGCGTCGCTCGAAGCGTCGCGCTACGACGCGCGCACGTACGCGCACCCCGCTTCCTGTGCGCGCACCGCGGCGAAGACCCCCGACGGTTGCAGGATCACGCCGGGAATCAGCCCGCCGACCGTCACCGTTCGTGCGGCCTCGTCACTCAGGCCGTCCTGCTTCTTGACCGTTTCCACGATGTCCTGCAGCGCGAGGTTGCAGGCCAGCACCACCACGCCACGTGCGAGCTGCTTGTGCAGGCCGAGCTGGTCCCATGGCGCGGGGATGCCATCCTTCTCGTCCAGCAACGACGGGTTGCGGTCGGTCGGCTGCATCGTGAGCGGGTGCGTCACGCCGTAGGCCTTCGCCACCCCGTACTTGTCCCAGAAGGACTGCTGCATGGCGAGTGCGATGGCGTTGTGGCGCAGGACGAGGACGGGGGAGAGTTGCGCCACCGGCACCTTCATGACATCGCGGTACTGGGCGGCCCACGCCGCCGTGCGCCAGACGCCGTAGCCGCTCTCCACCTCGGCGACGTCGAACAGCGCCTTGTGCTTGCCGGTGATGCGGGAGGGCCAGCTGATGTCCCACTCCTCGGCGGCATTGCTGCTGGCGGAAGAAGGGGATGGGGTGGAGGTGAAGATGTCCAGCGGGAAACCAACGACGCCGAACAACGCGGCGCCGGCACTGCTGCGTTCCAGGAACTCGCGACGCGACGACATGAAGGGGCCTCGGGGAATGAGGGGTCCTCTACAAAGCCGAAGCCGGGCCGGATGCGCAAGGGGCAGGACGCCGCACACGGCAGCGCACGGATCCGTGCAGGGGGGTGGCCTACCGGGCGTCGATCACCCACGCCACCGCCGTGCGCGCCGGCACGGTCAGCCGTCCCGCGTCCGCCTCCCACGTCGCGCCCGCCGCTTGCGCATCGGCGGCGCCCGGCGCGCGATGCACGGGGTGCAGGCGGTAGCGGCGCCCGGCAAGCTCCGGCAGGTCGACGCGCCGCTCCACGGTGTCCACGTTGATGGCGTACAGCACGCTGGTGAAACCGGCGCTGGGCATGCCGGTGCCGTCGAGTTCGCCCACGATCACCGAGGCCACCTGCGACGGGCCGGTGTTGTGGAAGCGAAGGCGACGCTCGACCTCGGCGGCGGTGCGCAGGCGGAAGAGCGGCGTGCTGGCACGGATGCGCAGCAGGTCGAGGAACGCGTCGCGCGCGAAACGAATGTCGGTCGCGGCCGGCGCTATGGCCGGGTCGGCCAGCAGCGGCCGCATGAACGGCCAGCTCGCCTCGTTGTCCCGTCGTGGCGGGAGGCCGCGCGCGAAACCGTTGTCGGTGTACGTGAAGTCAAGCGGGTTGAACCAGTCGCCGGAGTCGTAGCTGTTGCGGTCCATGCTCTTGCTGCGCAGCAGCTCCTGTCCGGCGTGGAAGTAGGCGATTCCCTGGCTGAAGGCGACCACCGCGGCGCCGAGCACCGAGACACGTGCGCGATCGGCACGCGTCGTCGTCGTGGGGAGCTTGAAGACGTTGAGATCGAACAGCGTCTGGTTGTCGTGGTTCTCCACGTAGTTCACGACCTCGCTCGGCTGCGTCACGAAGCCCGCCGGCTGGCCGCCGCCATACGAGAGGCGCTCGAGTGGCTGCGTCGAGCCGTCGGCGGTTTCCATGCGAAAGGACCGAAGCGAACCGGCCAACCCCACGCGCACCATGTCGGCGGCATCGCGCAGTGCCGCATCGCCAGTCGCAGGGGCCATTGCGTTAGGCGCATACCCGAGCCCGTTGATGAACCCCTGGCGCGTGACCTGGTCGGCGCCATTGTCGCCGGCTCCCCCACCGCGCACCGCGTCGCGCGCCCGGTCGCTGAACGTGGCAATGCCGCTCCCGTTGAGCGACAGCTGGGAGGCCTGCACGAAGCGACGGCCGTCGGCGACCTCACCGAAGTTCCACCCCTCGCCGATCAGGTGGATGTGGCGGCCAGCCGCACGATTGACCGCCACCTGCAAGCGCTCCATGACGGCGCGCGGCTGGTGTCCCATCAGGTCGAAGCGGAACGAGTCGATGCGGTAGTGCGTGGCCCACGCGACCACCGACTCGACCATCAGCTTGGCCATCATGCGATGTTCGGTCGCGGTGTTCGAGCAGCAGGTGGATGTCTCGACCGCGCCGTTGGCGTCGAGCCGCTGGTAGTAACCCGGGACGATTCGGTCGAGCACCGAGGTCGCCGCCTGGCCGGCGGCGCTGGTGTGATTGTAGACCACGTCCATCCCCACACGAAGGCCGGTGGCGTGCAGCGCCTGCACCATGTCGCGGAACTCGCGGACGCGCACGGTCGCGTCCATCGCGTCAGAAGCGTAGCTCCCCTCGGGGACGGTATAGTGAAGGGGGTCGTACCCCCAGTTGAAGCAGTCACGCGCGGCCACGGCCGATACGATTCCCTGCTGTGCCTCGCTATCGGGAGCGCCGCGGACCACGGGCGTGATGCAGCCGACCTCAGGGATCGTCGCGATGTCGAAGACCGGGAGCAGGTGCACATCCGTCACACCAGCATCGGCCAGCGCCTGGAGGTGACGCATCCCGTTGCTGGCGGAGTCGGTAAACGCGAGATACCTGCCGCGATGGGCTGCAGGGACCGTGCTGTCGCCGATCGAGAAGTCGCGGACGTGCAGCTCGTAGATCGTGAGGTCGGTGGGCGCGCGCACGCGCGACGGCGTGGCGTGCGTGCGCCATCCCATCGGAGTCACCGGCGCCGACGACAGGTCCAGGACGGCGCTGCGTTCCGAGTTGGCCGACAAGCCGACGGAGTAGGGATCGGTCACTCGATTCATCACCACGCCGACCGCCGGCACCACGACGGTGACGACGTAGCGGTAATAGTGCCCCGCGAGTGATCCCGCCGCGCGACTGGACCAGGTGCCGGTGCGCGAGTCGCGCCGCATGGGGACCACGCGCGAGGTCGGAGCGGTTGGCGAGGGGTAGAGGCACAACGAGACACGCTGCGCCGTCGGCGCCCACAGGCGAAAGGCGGTGCCGGTGGCCGAGAGGCGCACGCCGAGGCCGGCGACGGACTCGGCGGCGGCGTAGCGCGCGTCCAGTGCGCCGGCTAGTTGCGTGTAGGTGGCCGAGATCACGCGCCCGGTGCTGTCCTCGTGCACGAGGATCATCTGCTGGCGCAGGGAGGCCGCGAGGGCGGTGTTGCCGGCCGTGGTTCGCAGGGTCACGCCGGCACCGACGTGCTGGAACCGCTCCCGCACGGCGCGGGGCAGGGAATCGGTGCTCAGCTGCAAACGAATCACACGGTCGGCCCCCTGCACACGCTCCCCGACGCGAACCGTCAGCTGCGCACTGTCGCTGACGTACAGCGCGTAGCGCCCGCCACGAACCCCCCCGGGCCAGCGAATGGTGCCGGCATCGATCCAGATGGCACGCGCGTCGGTCGGCAGTCCAAGTCGCGCGGTGTGCACGGTCAGGGCTCCCTCGGGCGCGTCACACGCTGCCATGAGGTCGCTGGTCTGCGCCCTGATACGCGGCGAAGGGACGAGGAGTGCGGCGGCGGCGCCGAGTGCGAGCAGTCGCGGGTTTGCCATGCTGCACAACCTTAGCCCACCGGGCAATGTTGCGTCAGCGTCGCCCGTGCGACGACCTCGACCACCCAGCTCCCACGAACGGCGACCCTTCGACCACCGACTCGGCCGGGATCACGGCGACAATGAAAGGCGCGCGGAAAACCATTGGTCGTCCAGCGGCGACGTCTCCGCAACCGCCTTCGGGCGCCGGAATTGGCGGTAACTGCAGGTATGTCAAAACCGAACATTCGCCGAAAACTGAACGTCGGCACTGCGAGCGAATGTGGTGTGAAGCGCGTGCACACCATCGCGGCATCGTTGGCCCGCCAAGGCGTCAGGGCGGGTCTTTCGACCGTCGCCCCTACCCCAGAATCGACCCAGTCCGCAGGGCGTTCGGCGCGTGACCTGCGGCCGTATGCGCATCGTAAGTTATTGAAAGACTTACGGTTACGGGTTCAATAACGATGCCGAATGTGTTATGTTACGTGCATACGGAAAACGACCGCTCGATTGTGATTGGCGGAGGGCTATTCGAACGGAATCAAGGATTTCACCGCCGGGGCGTGCAAGCAGCTCGGCGATGAAGGGGAGCGCCGGGGGGGCTAGCGTCGAAACTCTTCGCCCAACTACCCGAACTGGCCGCGCTGACGAAGCACATCGCGCCGGCCGCTCAAGGAGGATTGACCATGACCTACAAAATCGAACAGATCGAAGGGATCGGACCGCACTTCGCCGAGCGCCTGGCGACCGCGGGGATTCGCACGTCGGACGACCTGCTGTCCAGGTGCGCGTCGGACGAAGGGCGCCGCATGATGGAGATGCGGACCGGGATTTCGGCTGGCCAGCTCACCACGTGGATGCATCAGGCAGACCTGATGCGCGTCAACGGGATCGGGTCGGAGTTCAGCCAGTTGCTCGAGGCGTCGGGCATCGAGACGGTCCGCGAACTCGGTGAGCGCAAGCCGGAGAACGTCGTGCACCTGCTCGATCGCGTGAACGACGAAAAGCACCTCACCCGGGTGGTGCCGCCGCTCAAGACGGTGTCCAAGTGGGTTGAGCGCGCGCGACGGATGGAGATGAAGCCGGAGCCGCAGGCCGAAGCTCGGCCGGCGATGACGCCGGTGTTCATGCACTAATGAAGCGCTGATGGCAGGTGGATAGCACGGGCGTTGCGGCGGAGGGCGGACTGATTGCCCCGACCATGCACGTCGTGCTGTCCGATGCCGGGCGCGTCTCGAAGTGTGCGTTCCTGCGCTCGCAGGCAGATTCCACACGGACCGGGGGAGCCCGGTCCGACGCGCCTCACCGCGAGCGGCCTCGCAAGCGCCAGCAGACCCGTCGTATGCGCGTCGCGCATTCGCCGGTTGCGCAGTCTTCGCAGTTGCTCATGCATCGCCGTGTGCAGCCCAACAGCCGCCCTGATCGGGTTGCGACTGGAAGCACGCTCCGGCGGCGGCGTTGTCGTCGCGCTCGTCGGAGTTCGGCTGCGATAGGCAGACGCGCGTCGCGTATCGTATGTGGCGCGACAACTGGTCGCCGGGGCGCCTACGACGGGCGCGCCGCACGTTGCAAGACGGTGCGCACCAGCCCCTGCAGGATCTCGGTGCGGTTGGACTGCACGTGCAGGCCGGGGAGCCAGATGAGTTCCTTGGGGTCGCGCGCGCTGTCGAACAGCGTCATGATCGCCTCGCGCGGCAGTCGCTCGTCCTCGGTGGCGTTGATCATGATGAAATCGCGCGGCGCGACGAGCGGCGCCCACCGCTCCGGGGCGAGGCGCGGCCCTGCGGCGAGGATGTTGGCCAGCCCCGCCACCAGCGCGCGGGCCGGCCGCCACGGCACACTCTTGCGCAGGTTGTGCGACATGAGCGTGTACGGCTCGCCGGCACCGTGCACCGACCAGACCCGCGTCACCCGCGGGTCGAGCGCGCCGGCGACGGTGGCGAAGGGCGTGCCGAAGCTCGCCCCCACTAGCTCGACGCGCGCCGGGTCCACATCGGGACGCGTCAGCAGGTAGTCGATGGCCAGGAAGACCGCCGCCGGCGTGTCGAGCAGCGCCTGGCGGATGCGCGGAACCGCGGGGACCACCGCCAGCCCCTTCACCCGAACGTCACCGTCGTACGGATAGGCCATGGCCACGACGATGTTGCCCTCGGTATCGTCGATGAGCGTGGCCGCGCGCTCACCGGTTTCGTAGCCGCCCAAAATCAGGAACACCGGCCGCCGGATGGGACCCTGGGGAGCGGGCAGGGTACCGGCCGGCGCCGCCGGGTCGATCGGTCGCCGCAGGAGGAGTTCACCGCGCAACCCGCTCGAACTGCGCAATACCACCCGCTCGTTGGCAAACGACGCCGAGCCGGTGAGCGGTTCGACGCGCGTCTCGACCAGCGTACCATGCCGTGCCCGGAAGTGCGGGACGGGGTCGCGCAGGAGCCACACGACGGCAGCGCCCTTGACCACGGCGACTCCGATGATCACGATGAGCCACCGACGTCCACGACTCATGCGTGGCTATCCACCAGGACATCGGCCACGGCATGGTTCGCGTCGTCGCAGGCAGCGTTCGCTCGCGCGCCGACCCCCGCCCGCAGTCTGCACCGCATCGCGTCGCCTCTACGCCTTGCCGTCGCCCACGGTCGCAGCACCCGCGGTGGCATCACCTGTATCCTCCGCCTCGAGTCGCGGGGCACGCCGCATCGACGCGCGCGATGGGCGACGACGCCGACGCCCCGGATGTACGAGCGTCAGCAGGAGGATGGCGCCCTTGGGCGAGCTGGCCGCGTGCCGGATGCCGGGTCCCAGCGCCATGACGTCGCCAGCGCCGAGTCGGTACTCGGTGTCCCGGATGACGCAGATGACCTCGCCCTCGAGCACCTGGATGGTGCGCGGTCCGCTCGTGCCATGCGCGGGCAGGTCACCGCCGGCGGCCAGTGCGGTGATGACGACGCGCATCGGTCCGGCCTTGAGCAGGGTGCGACCGCTGCGCCCGTGTAGCGCGAGCAGGTCGGGATCGATCATCCGCTCGGTGGGACCGTGCCGATACACGAGGACGTCGCCACGCAACGCCCGATGGATCGATGACATGTCGGCTCTCCTTTGAGCCCCTGCCGCTCACGTAGCGCGACGCTCCCAAGGCGGAACGTGACGCTCCGCGACGTGCGCGGGGCCCTCCACTCGGTGCGTGCAACCTACCATGTGTCGGCGCGGGTCGACACCTGACCGCCGGTCGTAGGCGGCCCGTGCGCCACCGCTCGCCGCTCGCGTTGCGTCCCGCGCCGGTCCCCGGGTCAGTACGCCTCCATCGGAAACGCCAGAATCGCCCCTGCCCCCGCCGTAATCGACGCATGCAGCGCATGCACCTGCGGCATGACCCGCGCAAAGTAGAACTGTGCCGTGGCCAGCTTGGCCTCGTAGTGCACCGCAGGAAACGCCCCGCCCGATGCCAGTCGCTCCTGTGCCACACGCGCCGTGCGCAGCCACTGGTGTCCTAACGCGACATAGCCAAACAGGCGCAGGTACTCGTTGGCGGCCGCGCCCAGTTCGTCGGCGTTGCCCGTCGCCTGCCCGGCCAGCCACGCGGTGGCGCGCCGCAGCGCCCCGATCGCATCGGCCAGCGCCTGCACGTGCATGGCCAGTGCGGGGAGCTCGCCCGAGGCCTGCAGCTCAGCGGCAACCACTTCGGCAAAGCGGCGCACCAGTCGTCCATCGCCCTCGGCGAGCTTGCGGCCGACCAGGTCGAGGGCCTGGATATGGTTGGTCCCTTCGTAGATCTGCCCGATGCGCGCGTCGCGCACGAACTGCTCCATCCCCCACTCCCGGATGTAGCCGTGCCCACCGTAGAGCTGCAGCCCGATGTTGGTGCTCTCGAAGCCAAGGTCGGTGAACAGCGCCTTGATGATCGGGGTGAGCAGGGCGACCAGGTCGGCCGCCTCGGCACGCTTGGCCGCGTCGGGATCGAGCAGCTCCTGGTCAATCAGCATCCCCGTCCACGTGGACAGCGCCCGCGCCCCCTCGATGAAGGCGCGCATGGCCAGCAGGCTGCGCCGCGTCTCGGCGTGCACGATGATGGGGTCGGCCTCACCCTCGGGGTTCTTCACCCCGGACAGCGAGCGCCCCTGCTGCCGCTCGCGGGCGTAGGTCACGGCGTTGTGATACGACGCAGTCGCCAGCCCCAACCCCTGGATGCCCACGCCGAGTCGTGCCGAGTTCATCATCGTGAACATGGCCCGCATCCCCTTGCCCTCGTCGCCGACCAGGTAGCCGACGGCCTCGTCGAAGTTGAGCACGCAGGTGGCCGATCCCTTGATTCCCATCTTGTGCTCGATCGACCCGCAGGTGACGCCGTTGCGCGCGCCTAACGAGCCGTCGGTGTTGGGGACGAACTTCGGGACGAGGAACATCGAGATCCCACGCGTCCCCTCAGCCGCCCCGGGCAGCTTGGCCAGCACCAGGTGGCAGATGTTCGCCGTCAGGTCGTGCTCCCCGGCGGTGATGAAGATCTTCTGGCCGGTGACCCGATAGGTGCCGTCGTCCAGTTGCCGGGCCCTGGTCCGGATGATCCCCAGGTCGGTCCCGGCGTGCGCCTCCGTCAGGCACATGGTCCCGGTCCACTCACCGCTGGCGAGGCGCGGGAGATAAAACGCCTTCTGCTCCTCGCTGCCGTGGGTGTGGATCGCGTCGATCGCCCCCTGCGACAGCCCCGGGTACATCGCGAACGACAGGTTCGACCCGACGACCATTTCGTCCACAACAAAACGCAGCGTCAGGGGGAGCCCTTGGCCGCCGTGTTCAGGATCGGAGGCGAGGCCGATCCATCCACCGTCGGCGTAGGCCCTGAACGCCTCCTTGAATCCCGACGGTGTGCGCACCACGCCCTGCTCCCACGTACACCCCTCGGCATCGCCCGAGGCGTTGATGGGGGCCAGGACTTCCTCGCAGAACTTTCCCGCTTCCTCCACGATCGACATCATGAGGTCGGGCGAGATGTCGGCGTACGCCTGGTATGCAGTGAGCTGCGAAGCATCGTAGAGTTCCGTCAGGATGAACCGGAAATCATCGACTGGAGCACGGTACGTCGGCATGAGCGCAACCTGTGAGCGTGAGAGGCAGTCGCAAAATAGCGTGAGCCGTCGAGGGGTGCGTCGGGCATTGCACGCGTACCTCCCGATTCTCCTTGTCGGCGCCTGTATCCAGTCCCCCGTACCGCCGCTTGGGGGAACCGTCTCCGAACGGTTGGGACGCCTCGAAAGCCAATATGCCGATACCCGCGACCTCTACTTCCAGATCTACATCACCGATGCACAGGGGGTGGAGCGAACCTCGCGCGGTGTCTCCCTCGACGACATGCGCCGCGCACACCGGGCGCTCAGGGAGCGGCTGACGGAGGGGCTGGAGGCGCTGGACGGGTCCGCATTGGGCGGGGAGGACCAGCGTGCGGTCGCCGCCATGCTGCAGCACTTGCGGGAGTCGGCGTCCGTCGAGACGCCGAGCGCGGAGGGGACGACGCTGACCCCGACCCGGTGCGGCGAGGTACCAGCCCGGCTGGCGAACGGCGACAGCGCGCTCGAGCAGCTCACGGCCCACATGTATGCCTGCTACGGGGCGGCCGCCCGCCGGGTAGTCACGCCGACCGATACGGCCGACAGACTCACCGTGCTCGGCCGCATCGGGAGCGAACCGTCGAGTGCGGCGCGCCGTGCCCTCTTTCTCTCCCTGCAACCACTCTGGCAGTCCGTAACCGGCGACGGCTCAGCGAGCTCGCCGTATCGTACGCTCCTTCCGCTCAGCGCTGCGCAGTGGAAGACGACGGGCTCTCCAGTCACCGCGGCGGCGCGTTCGCTGGGGCTCGACCCCGCCCGCACGGACTCCACCCTGG
>Ga0138256_10005945_pt1 | contig 12919 bp, 7 predicted proteins | sample KNB2016incub_MG_FD_105486 | JGI IMG/M metagenome (GOLD analysis project Ga0138256, IMG submission 105486) | Active sludge microbial communities from wastewater in Klosterneuburg, Austria - KNB2014incub_MG | ecosystem: Engineered > WWTP > Activated sludge > Unclassified | place: Austria... | reverse complement strand
CACCAGCGCGACATCCGGCCGCAACTGCCCGGCCAGTTCTGCGGCATGCCTGGCGTTCCCGGCTTCGCCACACACTTCGATATCGGGCTGCAGTTCCAGGTAGGCCCGCAGGCCCTGGCGCACGACGGCATGGTCGTCGACCAACAACACGCGCAGTTTCATTGGACCTCCAGATTGAATTGCAGGCGCACCAGAGTGCCGCAGCCGTCGCGACTGTCGATCGAAAACTCGGCGCCCGGCAGGCTGTTGGCGCGCTGGCGCATATTGGTCAGGCCCATGCCCAGGGCGGATTCGCGAGCACCACCGCGGCCATTGTCGGCGATGGTCAGTTCCAGGCGATGCTGGAGTCTGCGCACGGCCACGCTGACCCGGTCGCCATTGCTGTGACGCCAGGCATTGGCGAGCGACTCGTCGACGATGCGCAGCAGCGCTTCGGTCTGCGCCGGCGCCAGGTTCAGGTGTTCGGGCAGCTCGCGTTCCACGCTGCGGCCGCTGCGTCGGGCGAAGTCGTCCAGCCGACGCTGCAGCGCCGGGATCAGGTCCTCGGCGGCGCCGGCGTCCTCGCGCAGCTCGCGCAATTGATCGGACAGCTCGCGCTGGATTTCTTCGACCAGTGCGCTGGCTTCGGTCAGACGCGACTGCAGGCGGGCGGCATCGCTGCTTTCACGGGCTGCCGCCAACTGCAGCGACAGGGCGAACACCTTCTGCTTGACGGTGTCGTGCAGATCGCGGGCCAGTCGGCGGCGTTCCTCCAGCGTGGCCAGTTGTGAGCGCGTGGCGAACAGCGCTTTCAGGTCAGCCGCCATGCGATTGAGGTCGCGCGCGAGCTGGCCCAGTTCGTCGCTACTGTTGTCGGCCAGATGCGGCGCGAAATCGCCGCGTGCCCAGGCCTGGGCGGCGGCATCGATGCGGGCGACCCGCACCAGCACACGACGGCGCAGAAACCATGCCGAGCCGATCAGGAACAGCACCAGGTACGACGCAGCAATCGGCCATTCAAAGCTCAGGCTGCGGCCGAAGTGGTGCCACGGTGAGGGCACCAGGAGATCGAGCGTGAGCACGCGGCCATCCTGAGCCAGCGGCGCAGTCCAGCGACGATGCACCATGCCCGCCGCGAGCGGCTCGGTTCGTGACTCGCTGGCCGGCCGCAGAGCGGCGGCAAATGGATGTGGGGTCGTCTCCAGCAGCACATAGGCGGCCTCGGTACCGAGGCTCTCGCGTGGCCGTTCGAGTTCCAGTACGAAGCGGCGCAGCCGTTGTTCGACTTCGCTCGGCGCGATGCCGCGGGCCAGTGCGGCGTCGAGATCCGCCACTTCGCGCGCGAGCACCCGGTCGACGCGGCCATCGTCCAGTTGCTTGAGACAGCGCTGGAATTCAAAGCCCAGGATGGATTGCTCGATCAACAGCAATGCCGGTACCGACAGCGCAATGTAGAACAGCGTCAGTTGCAGGCGCAGCCCGTGGCGGCGCGGGATGGTGGCGGGCATTGGCTCAGTTCGCTGGTGGGTTTTGCAGGCTGCGTTCCGACGAGAGCGTAAAGGCCGCTTCGCTGCTGCACAGCGGGGATTGCTCCGCGGCTGCTCCGGCAAACCATCGCGCTCCCCATGGCGTCCACTTGACGGCGGCGGTCCCGGCGATCGCCGCACGCCCATCATGCCCGCACCGGCGACGTCGTGCATCCAACCAGCGTGGCCGATCGCGATCATGCCAGTCCACCTTGAGGATGAGTGGCCGGCCCGAGTGGAGGGATGCAGACCAGCAGATCAGCAATCCGACCGAATCTGGATGGCTCGGGCTAGACTGCCAGCAGCGATCTGCAGCAGGGCTTGTCGGATGAGTGATTCCCAGCGTAATGGTGTGCATCCGTTTGATGACGCCCTCGCCGACCGGTGGTTGCTCAGCTGGATACTGCCGAGCCTTGAGGTGCTCAAGCGCAACCTCACGCGCATAGCTCCGGTGGCAGTGGGTTACGGTGCCTATGTCTGGCTGCTGCCGCATCTGCTCCTGGCTGGTGGCGGCAATCTGGCGCAGATCGTCAACGGCGTGCAGATGGCCGCAGTGCTGGCCGCCTTCATGGGTTTTGGCTACGCCACGCTGGTGCGTGGCGAGGGGATGCCGCACGGCCTGGCACAGGTGGCGCCAACGCCGGGCATCGTCCAGCGCCTCGCGTTGCTGACACTGTTCTGGCTGATCTTCTGGGTCGTGCTCGGCTGGATCCTGAAGGGCCTGTTCGCCGCCCTGATGAAGTCGCCGTCCGCCATCGAGCTTGGCATGTGGCTGTTTGCCAAGTTGCAGTGGTGGTCGATTCCCTTCCTGCTGTGGCTATTTGCGCCGATCGGATTCTGGCTGGCCACGGTGTCGGCGCTGACCCAGATTCGCGCGATCCGCGGCGAGGAAGCGGTCAACGACATCGTCGTCGACAGCTTTCGACGCGTATTCGCCGAACCCTTGCGAATTGCCATCCCCGCCTACATCCTGACGGCTGCCGGCATCATCGTCATGTACGTGTTCGCCGAGCTCATCTTCAGCGGCTTCGCCCAACTGATCATGCGCACGGGATGGGGCGTGAGCATTGCCCTGGCGGCGGTCAGCATGGCGCTGGCGCTGTCGTTCTGGTTTGTGATCGAGCGCGTCTATGCACCTGAGCTGGGTCTGGAGGATGACGTCCAGATCGGCATGGAGGATGCGGGCGAGGACTTGTCCGCTCTGGTTGCCGAGTTGCCGTTGTCGGAGCAACTCACTCAGCTTCTGGGACAGCAAGGCGCGGAAGCTGCGGTCCGTCAGGTGGCCAACTGGGTGCGCACCCGGCAAGCCGGGTTGCCCGAATTGTCGGCGCTGATCCAGCAGTGCGGCCATGCCGAGCTCGTGGCGCGCGAACTGTCGGCGGTGGCGACCGAATGGACCCATTCCAGCAAGACCAGCGATCTGGGCTGGCTGGTCGAGCAGGGCCTGACGCTGAATCCCGCCTTCATGATGGATGCGCCAGGGCAGGTGTTGGCGCTGGCGCGCAAGCTGACTGCGCTGAATCGATCGGATCTGGCCACGCGATTGCTGCTGAACATGCTCAAACAACACCGCAGCCACCCCGACCATCTGTCTGCCGGGCTGCAACTGGCGCGCGTGCTGGCCACGCATTCCAACAATGTCGACGGTGCGCGCAAGCTGCTCGGTCAACTGGCGAAAATCTATCCGGATGAGGCACAGGTCAGCCAGGTGTTGAAACAACTGGGCTGATCCACCGCTGGAGTTGCATGGAGGGCCGCGCGCCCGCGCAGCCGCTAGAACAGCAGGCTGGTCATGCGCCGGCGATAGTCGCCCACCAGATCTGCATCCGGCACGATGCGGAAGGCGTCGACCAGTGCGCGGCGACCGAGGTCCTCGCCGAACTTGCGATCGGCCTTGAGGATGGTCAGGAACTGATCCATGCCAGCGGCAAAATGGCCGGCGAGCAGGAAGCGCGCTCCCAACTGGTAGCGGGCCATGAGGTTGCCACCGTTTTGGGCGATGTCGGCCTGCAGCTCGCCATCGCCGGGCGCATGCTCGACCGCCTGCAGGAATCCCAGACGTGCCCGCGCACGCCGCGCCACCTCGTGATCCTGGACTTCGCCGGGAAGCTGGTCGAGCTCCGCGACGGCCTCGCTGAGCAGGCCGGCGCGCAACAGGGCGTCGGCCAGTTCGGCCTTCAGTTCATGTTTCTTCGGATCGGCCTTGATCGCCGCGTGCAGTCCGGCAATGGCGGCTTCCAGGTCTTCCGCGGCAAGATCCTCTTCTGCCTCGGGCTCCGGCTCGGTCGGCGCCTGCTGGGCACCGACGTGCTTGGCCAGCAGCGCGCGAATGGCGCCTTCGGGCTGTGCACCCATGAAGCCATCGACCGGACGGCCGTCCTTGAACAGCACCACGGTTGGCAGGCTGCGGATGCCGAAGCTGCCGGCCAGCGCCATTTCCTCGTCGGTGTTGACCTTGGCCAGCTTCAAGGTGCCGCCGGATTCGCTGACGATCTTGTCCAGCAGCGGCATCAGCGTCTTGCACGGGCCGCACCAGGGCGCCCAGAAATCGACCAGGACTGGCGTCGTGAACGAGGCTTCCAGCACGTCGAGTTCGAAGTTGTCCTGGGTTGCATGAAAGATTTGCGCGGTGGCGGACATCGTGAGGCTCCGGAAAGTCGTTGCAGGGCAGTTGGGGGCGGAATCGCTGAAAGCAATGGTCTGGAGTGCGCCGGTTTGCCGGCTTTGGAGTGCGCCGGCTTGCCGGCGCCTTGGATGCTTGCTCTGCAGCTTCTGACGAAAGTGCATCCAGAGCGGTGGCAAGCCACCGCACTCCAGATCTACTCGCAGACCTGCACTTGCGTGCCGAACACCAGACGCTGGATCGACTTGCTCTGGGTGACACCGTCAACGCTGTAGCCGAGCGTGCCGGTTTCGCCATTGCTGAAACTCAGCGTGACATCGCCCGCTTCCGGGACTGGGAAGGCGGTGACATCGCCATTCGGCACGCTGGTGTAGGGCGTTCCCGACACGGGACGATTGAGCCGGCCCCTGAAGCTGCCATCAGGTTGGCGCTGCAGCACCGAAGTCAGCCACTGCGGTTGCTGGTCGGCGGCATAGGTGTACCAGGCGAGGAACATGAGGTCGCCCTGATGCTGGATGCTCAAGCCCCAGCCGTTTTCGTTCGGATTCCACCACAGATCGGAATAGTTGCTGGCGCCAGCGCGCGAACCGCTGGTGAAGGTGCAGACCAGCGGCGTCGCCGCCAGCGGCAGCGGCTGCAACAAGCGATGCTGGGTGGCCGCGGCGTTCGGCGTGAAGGCAAAATCGAGCTGGCCGGCGGCATTGAAGTCGATCTCGATGACGCCCTGCGCCGTGGTCGTCAAGGATGCCGGCGCATTGGCGATGGTGGCCAGGGGTCGGCCGGTACTGAAGAAATAGTCGCCGCGATAGCGTCCGTCATCCCGGCGCGACGCTGCCGCGGTGTACCAGGTCGGGCGGCCGTTGGCATCGTAGCTGTACCAGATCGCGACCACGATCTGGTCCTGGTGGGTGAGGGCAACGCCGTAACCGGCGTTTGCCGGGGCGTAGTAGATCGACGAACGGTTCAGTTCGGCGTCCACATCGAGCCGCGCCAATGCATCGGCGCAGTCCAGCAAGGGGAAGCTGCGACCGTTCTTCGGGTCGGTCACGCGCGTTGGTGAAGCTTGCAGAGCGGCGCGGACAGAAGCCGCACTGGCGCCGGGCACCACCGAGCGCAACAGCGCCGCACAACCCGCCGACAGCGGCGACGCCTGCGACGTGCCGGCGTAGGTGGACAAGCCACCACCGCGCCCGCTCGAGGTGATGAAGGCGCCGGGAGCGTAAAGATCGGTGCCGGCGCTGCTGTTGCTGAAGCAGGTTGGTGTGGCCGCTTGCGGATTGACATCGGTGCAGCCCAGCGCCGAGGCGTTGTCGTAGTTGCGATCCCAGCTTGCACCCACTCCGACCACGCCGCTCAGGCAAGCGGGAATCGACATGGCGTCGGCATTGGCCTGATTGCCGGCGGAGGCGAACACCAGGCTGTCGTTGCGCGCCAGAAGTTCGATTGCGCTGGCGCCTGCAACAGCAATGCCGCTGGCCTGGTCGCAGTCGCCCGGCAGCAACAGGCTGGTGCCGAGGCTGGCGTTGACGATCTTCGCTTCCGGGTGTTGCACGCGCACCCAGTCGAAGGCGGCGAGCACGTCGGAGAAACAGCAAAAGCGGTTGTTGGCATCGATCACCTTGACGGCAATGATGATGGCCGCCGGTGCTGCGCCGGCGACTGCCACCGCGCCAGCGCCAGCGACGATGCCGCTGACATTGGTGCCATGGCCGTTGTCATCGAGTGCGGAACCGCTGCCCGCTTGCGTGGCCGTGCCATTCGGGCAACAGCCACCGCCACCGGTGTCGGACGAGCAGAAGCACTGCTCGGCCACCACGCGCCCGCGGAAATCGAAGTGATTGGCGTTGATGCCGGTGTCGATCACGGCGATCGTCTGGCCGGCGCCGGTGAGTCCGGCGTCGGACAAGGGATTGATCTGCGCCAGCGGTCGTGCTTCAGCCATCGCGCCGCTGCCGCCGCTATCGAGATCGATGCGGCGCACGCTCGGCTGCCTGGCCAATTCAGCCAGCGCCTGCGCGTCGACTTCGATGGCAAAAGCCGGCAACAGCGAGAATTCGCGGCGCAGGGCGTAATGCGCGTCATCCAGGCGGTCCAGGACCTGGCCACGCTGCGCCTTCAGGGCGCCGATGCGGTCGGTCATGGCGGCGGACTTGTAGGCGCCGTCGTCGAGCACGACGAGGACGCGCACGCGGCCCTTGGCGACCAGTTTTTCGATGCCGGGGCCGATTTTCTCGACCGCCGCAGCGGCAGTCGCCCAGGCGAGCAGGGCGATCAATAGCAGCGATCTACGCATGGGGCACGGGATTTCGCGAGCGTCGGACAAGCCGACAGTCTAGGCCATGTCCTGCGCGGATCGATGCGGGCGCAAGCTACAGCGGCGGATACGCCACGCCACTCTTGTAGGTCATCGCCGGCTTCTGCAGCACGCGGATGTCGGCCAGCGGATCGCCGTCGACGACCACGATGTCGGCGTAGTGGCCCGGCGTCAGAGAACCGATGTCGGCGCTCAGACCGAGCACCTGCGCGCCGTTGCGCGTCGCCGACTGGATGGCCACATTGGCGGGCATGCCGGCATTCACCATCAGCTCGAATTCGCGCGCATTCCTGCCGTGCGGCGAAACGCCGGTGTCGGTGCCGAAGGCGATCTTGACGCCGGCCTGATAGGCGCGCTTGAAGTTCGCGGCCAGCAGCGGGCCGATGCTGCGTGCCTTGGCGGCGACCATCGGCGGGAACTGGTCGGCCTTGGCGCCGACCCAGTCGCCGGCCAGCAAGGTCGGCACCAGCCAGGTGCCGTGTTCCTTGATCAACGGGATCAGATCGCCTTCCAGGTAACTGCCGTGTTCGATGGTGGTGACGCCCGCCAGGATGGCGCGGCGGATGCCTTCGGCGCCGTGGGCGTGGGCGGCCACGGTGAAACCGTAGTCCTTCGCTGCGGCGACGATGGCATTGGCCTCTTCCTGGGTGAACTGCGGATTGAGGCCGTTCTTGGCGTAGGACAGCACCCCACCGGTGGCGGTGATCTTGATCAGGTCGGCGCCTTCCTTGTAGCGGTAGCGCACCGCGGCATAGGCGTCGTCCGGCCCGTTGATCACGCCCTCGCGCGGGCCGGGTTTGCCGGCCAGATCGCGGTTGCTGCCATTGGTCGGGTCGGCATGTCCGCCGGTGGTGGCGATCGACTTGCCGGCGGTGAATATGCGCGGACCTTCGGCAATCCCCTGGTTGATCGCATTGCGCACCGCGATGCTGGCGCCGTCGACATCGCCCAGATCGCGGATCGTGGTGAAGCCGGCGCGCAGTGTCTTCTTCGCATTCAGCGCGCCGCGCAGCGCGTAATCGCCGGCATTCAGCCGATAGCCCTCGGTGTAGCTCGCCGGACCAGCCTCGTTGTCGCTGATGTGGGTGTGCAGATCGATCAGACCGGGCAGGCAGACCTGGGCGCTGTGGTCGACAAACGCCGCCCCGGCCGCAGGCCTGCCGGGCGTCAATGCCAGGATGCGGCCATCGGTGATTTCGAGCGTGTGCGGTCCCAGCAAGCGGGCATTCTCGGCGTCGAAGACCTTGCCACAGGCAATGGTGAGCGCATCAGCGGGTGCCGATGCCGCGACGATGATGACCAGGGCGAGCGGGGCGTGGCGCATGGGCAACATCCGGTAGGAGAACGAGCGCGCGAGTATCGGGCGCCGCCCCGGCGACAGCAATCGTCGACGCACAGCGCAGGTTTGCGAGCTTCCAACTGCAGAAAGGAAAAACCCGCCGGAGGCTTGCGCTTCCGGCGGGTCGGGTTACTCGGCAATGGCCTGAAGGCTTACCAGATGGCGATGCGCTGGTCGTCGCTGCGCACCATCGGGTCGCCGGCCTTGCAGCCGAAGGCGGCGGCGAAGATCGGCATGTTGCTCGGTGCGCCATTGGCGCGGAAGCCAGCCGGCGCATGCGAGTCGGTCACCAGACGCACGCTCATTTCCTTGTCGGTGAAGCCGCGGCGCCACACCGTCGCCCAGTTGATGAAGAAGCGCTGGTCCTGGGTCATGCCGTCGGTCATCGGGTCCTTGAAATCGGCGCCGGACGCGAGCTTGAGGGCGTCATACGCAACCGTCAGGCCACCGAGGTCGGCGATATTCTCGCCCAGCGTGAGCTTGCCGTTGACCATCTTGCCCGGCTGCGCTTCGTAGCTGTTGAACTGCTCGACGAGCATTGCGGTCTTGGCCGAGAAGCCCTCGGCATCGGCCGGCTGCCACCAGTTGGCGAAGCTGCCCTTGGCGTCGAAGCGGCTGCCCTGATCGTCATAACCGTGCAGCATTTCGTGGCCGATCACCGCGCCGATACCACCGTAGTTGGTGGCCAGGTCCGCGCTCGGATCGAAGAACGGCGGCTGCAGGATGGCGGCCGGGAACACGATCTCGTTCTGCAGCGGGTTGTAATAGGCATTCACCGTCTGCGGCGTCATGCCCCACTCGGACTTGTCCTTGGGCTTGCCGATCTTCGCCATGTCGTAGGCGTGGTTGTATTTGGCAGCGGCCATGATGTTGGCGATATAGCTGTCGCGCGTGGTGCTCAGGCCCGCCCAATCGCGCCACTTGTCCGGATAACCGATCTTCGGCGTGAAGCTGGCCCACTTCTCGACTGCCTTGGCCTTGGTTTCCGGGCTCATCCACGCCAGGTTTTCGAGCCGACCTTTCAGTGCGGTCGACAGGTTGGCGACGAGCTTCTCCATCTGCGCCTTGGATTCCGGCGGGAACGACACTTCGACGTAGATCTGGCCGAGCGCATCGCCGACGGTGCCATTGACGGTGTCGAGCACGCGCTTCCAGCGCGCCTTCTGTTCCTGCTGTCCGCGCAGGGTCTTGCCATAGAACTCGAAGTTCAGGTTGTCGAAGGCCTGGCTCAGGTACGGCGCGGCGCTGTCGATGGTGTGAAAGCGCAGGTAGGCCTGCCAGTCGCCGATCGCGGTGTCCTTGAGCATGCCGTTCAGCGTCTCGAAGAAGGCCGGATTGGACAGCGAGAACTGCTCCGGTGCGGCGACTCCGTTGGCGCTGAAGAAATCCGCCCACGGCAGCATCGGCGTCTTGGCGTCCGCGTCGGCGATGCTGACCGGGTTGTAGAACTTGGAAACGTCGCGCGACATTTCCTCGCTGGAATAGGAAACCTCGGCGAGCTTGGTTTCGATCGCCATGATCGTTGCGGCCTGCGCCTTGGCAGTCGCCTCGTCGGCACCTGCGAGCTTCAAGGTCGCCTCGATATGGGCCTGGTAGGCCTCGCGCTCGGCCTTGTGCTCGTCGCCGAAGTAGTAGCCCTTGTCGGGCAGGCCGAGGCCATCCTGGGTGACGTAGGCGATGACCTTGGTGGAGTCCTTGAAATCGGACTCGCTGCCGAAACCGAACAAGGCACCGCGACCTTCTGCGTGCGATTCGCGGATGAACCCGGCGAGATCTTCAGGCGTCGCCAGGGCGGCGATCTGGTCGAGCAGCGGCTGGATCGGCGTGATGCCGGCGGCATCGATGGCCGCCTGGTCCATGCCGGTCGCCCAGAAATCGCCGATCACCTTTTCGACGCCAGCGACATCCTTCTTCACCGCGAGCTTCTCGACGATCTGCTTCTGCACGCCCAGGCTGCGCTCGCCGAGCATTTCGAAACTGCCCCAGGTGGTGCGGTCGGCCGGCACCGGGTTGGCCGCCAGCCACTTGCTGTTGACGTGTGCATTCAGGTCGGTGCAAGCGCCGATGGTGTCGTCGAGTTCGCTGACCTTGAACGCCGGCAACTGCGGCAGGCTGGCGCTGTCGATGGTCAGCTTCTCGGGTGCCGGCGCTGCTGCGGGTGCTGCGCTTGGCGCTGCGGCGGGCGGAGCGGCGTCCTGGCTGCAGGCAGCGACGGTGAGGGCAGCGAACAGGGCAAGTGACAGAGGTTTGAGCGCGGACTGGATCACGAATTTACCTTGGGCAATGAGATTGGGCGAAGCGCCAACATTCGGGGCGCAACCGCGGGCGGCGGCGGAAACTACCGCAATTCACCGCCAAAGCGATGAGCCGTTGGTCATGGGTGGGAGGCAGCGCAAGTGGCCGTTTAGGCTTGTTCAACGAAAGCGTAAAGGCATCGCGCGCGAGCGCGCTCCTACAAACCTGCCGAAATTCAACGCAAGAATTGTAGGAGCGCGCTGGCGCGCGATGCTATTTGCCAGCGGCTGGCGCGTTGGTCGGAAACGCGCGATCGCGCAGCAGCGCATCGATGCCGGCATCGTGTCCACGGAACGCACGGTAGGCTTCGGCCGGATCGACCTTGTTGCGCGGCGCGAACAGGTTGTCGACCATTTTCTTCGCAAGTTCCTTGTCGTAAAAACCACCCGGCGCTTCGGCGAAAGCCTCGGCGGCATCCGCGGTCAGCACTTCGGCCCACAGGTAGCCGTAGTAACCCGCCGCGTAGCCCTCGCCGGAAAACACGTGGCCGAACTGCGGCGTGCGATGGCGCATCACGACTTCCCCGGGCATGCCCATTGCCGCCAGCGTGTCGCGCTCAAAGGTGTCAGGGTCCACGCCCTTGGGATCGATCATGTGCAACTTGAGGTCGATCATCGCGCTGGCCAGGTATTCGGTGGTGCCAAAGCCCTGATTGAAGCTGGCCGAACGCTTGAGCTTGTCGACCAGTTCCGCCGGCATCGGCTCGCCGGTCTCGACGTGGCGGAAGAACTGGTTGACCACCGGCTCGGTGAACAGCCAGCGCTCCAGCAACTGCGACTGGAATTCGGTGTAATCGCGCACACCCATGTTCTGGCTCGGGTATTCGACATTCGACGACAGCGCGTGCAGCGCGTGGCCAAATTCGTGGAAGAAGGTGGTGGCATCGTCCCAGGACACCAGGATCGGTTCGCCCGGCGCGCCCTTGATGAAGTTCGAGTTGTTGCTGATCAGCACGCTGGGCTCGCCGTGCAGCAGATCGTGGTTGCGATACGCCGAGGCCCAGGCGCCGGAGCGCTTGCCCGGGCGCGCGTACGGATCCAGATACCAGAGACCAACCAGCTTGCCGCTGCCGCGGCTGCTGACTTCCCACACCTTCACGTCCGGGTGGTAGACCGGGACGCTGCCAGCGGCGACCGGCTTGAAATCGAAACCAAACAGCTCTCCGGCCACATAGAACATGGCCTGGGTCAGTTGCTCCAGATTGAGGTACTTCTTCACCGCTTCGCTGTCGTAGGCGTAGCGCTCGGTGCGCACTTTCTCGGCGTAATAGCGGTAGTCCCAGGGCTCGATGGTGATGCCGGCGCCTTCACTGTCGGCGATCTTCTGCATGTCGGCGACCTCTTCCTTGACCCGGGCTATGGCCGCCGGCCACACCGCTTCCATCAGGCCCATGGCCGCCTGCGGCGACTTCGCCATCAGGCTCTGGGTGCGCCACTGGGCATAGTTCTCGTAGCCCAGCAGGCGCGAACGCTCGTGGCGCAGTTCCAGGATCTTCGTGATCAGCGCGTTGTTGTCGTGGGCATCGCCGTTGTCGCCGCGGCTGTAATAGGTACGCCAGACTTTCTCGCGCAGATCGCGCACGGTCGAATAGGTCAGGAACGGGTCCATCGACGAACGCGTGTTCAGCACCGCGTATTTGCCGGGCTGTTCCTTGCTCGCAGCAAGGGCCGCAGCCGCCTTGGTGAAGGATTCCGGCAGGCCGCCGAGCTGCGTGTCGTCGAGGTAGGTGACGTAAGCCTCCTCGTCGGCCAGGACATTGTTGGAGAAACTCGTGTAGAGCCCGGCCAGTTCCTTGTTGATGGCGGCGTAACGCTCGCGCGCCGCGCCGGTCAACTGCGCGCCGCTGGCGCGAAAGAAGTCGTAAGTGACCTGCACCAGACGCTGCTGGTCCGGTCGCAGGGTGGCGAATTCGGCGCCGTTGCGCACTGCTTCGATGCGCGCAAACAGCTTCTCATTCTGCGCGATGCTGGACTCGTAGTCGGCATAGATCTGGGTCACCTCGCCCTGCACCGCACGAAATTCGTCGGAGGAGAGATTGCCCATGTAGATGCCGAAGTAGACCTCGGCGCGATAGATCAGGTCGCCCGAGCGTTCGATGGCGACCAGGGTGTTCTCGAAGGTGGGCGGCTCGGTCTGTGCGGCGATTGCATCCAGTTGCTTGAGATGCGCGGCGATCGCCGCTTCCATCGCCGGCTTGACCTGACTGACCTGCATCTGGTCGAAGGCGGGTACGCCGCCGTAGGGCCCCTTCCACTCCGCCAGCATCGGGTTGCTGGCGCTGTCTGGCGCTGCCACTGCAACAGTCGGCGCGGACGCCGGAGCAGGCGCCTTGGCCTGTTCACCGCAACCCACCAGCGTCGTCAATCCCAACGCCAGTGCCGCGCCAAAAGTGCAATGTCGCATCCGTGAAGTCTCCCATTGTCGTTGCAGAAGGGCACGACGCACGCGCCGCCATGAAGGCCGCCGACCTTAACCGCAGCAGCGGCGGCGGCAAGGGCCAAAGGTCATGGCTGCGGGGAATGAGCGGCTGCGCGAGCGATGAACGCGATCGCCTGTCGGCGTCGGTTCTGCTAGGGACCCTCTGAACAAGTTCCGCGGCCGCGACGGCGGCTGAAACGGTCGCCAGCGAGGAAGTCGCCGAAGGTCATAGCCTGCGCTCTGGCCGAGGCGACTGACGATGCTGGAGGCCGTTTCAGCCCCGTCCCGAAGGGTTGTGGCCCATTTTGCCTGCCGCGTCGTTCCGGTCCTCGGCATCGTAGGGCAGGCTACGACCTTCGGACCGCGCCTAGCGGCAGGCAAAATGGGTCACAACGCGGCTCGCAGAACTTGTTCAGAGGGTCCCT
>Ga0138256_10005944_pt1 | contig 12919 bp, 11 predicted proteins | sample KNB2016incub_MG_FD_105486 | JGI IMG/M metagenome (GOLD analysis project Ga0138256, IMG submission 105486) | Active sludge microbial communities from wastewater in Klosterneuburg, Austria - KNB2014incub_MG | ecosystem: Engineered > WWTP > Activated sludge > Unclassified | place: Austria... | reverse complement strand
CGAATCGCTGCAACGCGGCTTTGAGTTCAGCCTGCATGTGCATCAGCCGCAGGGCCTGGTGCCAAGTCTGTCCGATGGGGACGTGCACAGCTACCTGCCCCTCCTGGCGCAGGCTGCAGAACTGTTCCATCGCGAGGACGTGCGCTTTGTGGCCAGCCGCGGCGCCGAGGGGCAGGCGCCCGCGCAACGCGTGGCGCACTTTGCCCACGCGGGCTATCACGTGCTGCGCAGCGGCTGGGCCAGTGGACCGCAGCACACACAAGCCCAGCACCTGGTGCTGGACTGCGGCCCGCTGGGCGAAGGCAATCATGGCCACTTCGACGCGCTGAGCTTCGAGCTGGCAGCACACGGCCGAGCGCTCGTCGTGGACCCCGGCCGCTTCACCTACAGTGAAGCGGGTGTCGTGAACTGGCGCGTGCACTTTCGCAGCACCGCGGCCCACAACACCGTGTGCGTGGATGGCCGCAACCAGACGCGCTATGCGCCCAAGCCGATCAAGGAGGCTTCGCGCCACGCCCAGGGACAGGTGCGCCATCGCGTCCTGGGGCCAGCACCGGCCACTGCATTGCTGGAGGCGGCCAGCTCGCCGCGCCTGGACCTTTTGCATGGCCGTGCGGTGAGCGCCGAGTACGACGCGATTCATGAGCGGGTGATCGCCTTCATCGACCAGCGCTACTGGATCGTCAGCGACACCTTGCGCAGTCAAAGCCAGCACCACTACGCAATGCGCTTGCAGCTCAGCGCAGCGGCCGAAGGCCTGGCGGTGCTGGAAGACGGCGTGGCGCATGCACTGCACAGCCCCGGCCTGGCGGTGGCGGTGGCGCGTGCGCCGGGGCAGCAATGCGGGATCGAAGCGGGCTGGGTCTCGGCCCGCTACGGGCACAAGGAGCCGGCGCCGCGCCTGAGCACCCGCACCGAAGGCCGTGATGTCGACTTCGACGCCGTGCTCATGCCCTGGCAAGGCCAGGCGCCACAACTCGCCGTGACACGTCTGCCGGTGGAAGGCGCGGCCCATGCACTGCGCATCACCGTCAACGGGGGTGAGTGCATCGACACCTGGTTCCATGCGCGCGGCGCGGCGGGGCCCGGTGTTTGTGTGGCCGGTGTGGGCTTCAGTGGCCGCTGGCTGCTGCTGCGCCATGCGGAGGATGGCAGGCTGCTGCAGGCCACCACGCACACCGGTGCAACTCTGCGCACAACGGCCGCCGTGCCGACGGCCTTTGTCGGCAGCCCTTTGGCGGGTGTGGCATGAAGGCCCTGAACGCGAACTTGCCGCAGGACCCCGCGCTGCCCCAACTGGCCACTGTGCTGAATACCAGCCAAATGGCGCCAGTGTTTGCCGACCTGCTGGCAGGCAGCGGCACGACGCTGCTGCGCTGCCATGTGGACCGTGTGAAGTACCGCGCGCAGCGCAACCTCTCGGTGGCCTACCTTCTGGACCTGCAGGACGCGCAGGGTCCCTTCACCCAGCGCGTGGCTGCGCGCCTGTGCACCGGGGGTGACAGCGCGCGCCGCCATGCCAAGGCGGCGGCGCGGCCACTGCAGGCATCACGCGCGGGCCCGGCCCTCAGCCATGTGCCGGCGCTGGACCTCTCGGCACATTGGTGGCCCAACGACGCCAAGTTGGCGGCGGGCGCCGTTCTGTCCGATGTGCATGCCTTGCAGCAGCGCTGGCTGCCCGAAGTGGCGGCTGCGCTTCGCGTTGGGCCTTGTACAGGCCACGGCCTTGAAGTGGTGCAACTGGTGCCGGAACATCGCGTCACGGCGCGCGTGGACCTGCACCTTGCGCACGGCAGCAAGGCGCTGGACCACACCGTCTACGCCAAAGCCGACGCCGAGACTCGTGGACCGGTGACGCAGGCCGTGATGGAAAGCTTGTGGCAAAGCCCGGCGCGCCGCGATGGCCGCCTGGCGCTGCCCCGGCCCTTGTTGTGGCAGGCCGCCAGCGGCCTGCAGTGGCAAGCCGCCGTGGCCGGCCGCGCGCTGCTGGATGCCCGCCCCACGCCAGACGCCACTTGCGCCGCTGCCGTGGGCCGACTCCTGGCCGCGTTGCACCAAAGCCCGGCGCCTGCCGCGCCATGGGTCTCTCTGGACGGCCTGCGTCAGCAGCTGCGGGACACCCAGGCACTGCTGTGCGGGGTGAAGCCTGCGCTGGCATCTCGCGCCGATCGTCTGGCGGCCCAGCTCGAAGCGGGACTGGCGCACATCGGCACTGGCGCGCAGACCCACAGCACGCTGCATGGCGACCTGCACCCGCGCAACCTGATGCTCGATGGCGAAGACCTCAGTCTCATCGATCTGGACAGCGCGCGTCAGGGCCCGGCGCTGCTCGACCTGGGTGCTTGGCTGGCCGACGCCATCTACCGCGCGCAGCTTGCTGGCCGCCGCGACGTGGGCATTGAAGTCGGTCGCAGCGCCTTCCTGTCCGGCTACGTGCATGGGGGTGGCCAGCACTTCGGCACGCGGCCCATGGCCTGGGCCACTGCGTGGCAACTCTGGTGCCTGCGGGTGTGGCGCTGCATCGTAAACCTCAAGCCCGGTCGCTTCGCCCTGGTCCCGGGCCTGCTGGCGCAGACCGAAGCGCTGCTGGCCCATCGCGAAGTCCCCAAGCTGGAACCGCAGGAGTGGGCAATATGACCCCGCTGCTGGCCGACTGGGGCACCGAGCCCACGCCCCAAGCCCTCCAGGCCGCCCTGCAGCAAGGCCTGCCCGGCTTTGCCGAAGGCCGCCTGTGGATCGAAAAACTGCAAGTGCTGAAGATGCGGCGCAGCAGCTCCAAGCGCCGCCATCCGCACCCGCTGGCGGTGTGTGTGGACCTGCAGGTGCACGAAGCCACCAGCGGCCGCTGCGGCGTGCAACGCCTGTATGGCAAGGCCTACCGCGAAGGGGCCAGTGCCGGGGCTTACACGCAGGCCTTGCGCAGTGCGAAGGCGCCCGTCGACTTTGGCGTGGCCCTGGCCCACCTGCCCGCGCACGACATGCTGTGGTGGGCCTGGCCCAATGACCCCGGCCTGCCGCAGCTGCCCACGCTGCTGGACCCGCTGCGCCTGCAAGCCCATCTGCCAACAGCTTGCGGCGCCGACGTGGGCGTGAGCGAAGTCCAGGCCCTGCGCTACGAACCCGAGCGCCGCGCCACGCTGCGCTGCCACTTGCGTGATGGCCGGGTGATCTACGGCAAGACCTTCTGTGATGACCACGCCGCCACCGTGCTGGCACGTTTTGAACAGGCCTGGGCGCAGGCCGCACAGGACCCGCTCGCCGCCACCGTGGCTTTGCCCTTGGGCCAGGACGAAGCCACGCGCTGCTTCTGGCAGGCCGCTGCCCCTGGTGTGCCCCTGCTGGAGTTGGCTGAGGACGATGCCGTGACCGCATTGCGGCGCCTGGGCCAGGCGCTGGCCCGTCTGCATGTGCATGCCATGCCGCTGGCGCAAGTGGAGATTCATTCGGTGGCGCACTGCCTGGCTGAAGCCCACCTGCGCGCCCAGAAGATCACCCGCGTGGCGCCGGCTCTGGCGGCCCGTGCAGTGGCCCTGGTGCAGCAGCTTGAATCGGCGGTGGAGACCTTGCCCGATCTGCCGCTGACGCTGGTGCATGGCGACTTCCACCCTGATCAAGTCTGGGTGCACGAAGGCCGCCCGGTGCTGTTTGACTTTGACGAGTTCGCGCTGGGCCACCCCATGCAGGACCTGGCCGCCTTCATCACCAAGCTGCAGCAGAACCAGGGCGCTTCCGAAACGCTGCGCAGCGCCGGCACCGGTGCGCTCTTGCAGGGCTACCGCGCGGCAGCGTCCGAGCACTGGCAGCCGCAGTGGCTGCAGTGGCATTGCACCGTGCAGGCGCTGGTGCAGGCCAGCCGCGCCTTTGTCTTCCAGGTGCCGGGCTGGCCCGAACAACTGGCACTGCGCCTTGCCGTGGCCGAGCGCTGTGCACTGTCGTTGCAAGAGGTGGCGACATGACCGCACAGGGCAAGCCCAGCGGCCACCGCCTGCGCGCGGAGATCGTTGCCTGCCTGAAGGAACAGCGCATGCCCCTGCTGCTGGCCGCGCTGTCCTTGTTGGGTGTGGTGGCGGCCGAACTGCTGGCGCCCTGGCCGCTGAAGATCATCTTCGATCAGCTGTTGCTCGGCCACCCGCTGCCGCCCGCGTTGGCGCCGCTGCAACCGCTGCTGGACCTGGGCGCCTGGCCGGCCTTGCTGGCCTGCGCGGCGGCCATCGCGCTCATCGCGCTGGCCGTGGGTGCACTGTCGTACGTGCAGCTCTACACCTCGGCGCGCGTGGGCCACCGCATCACCTGGCGTCTGCGCAGCGCGCTGTTCACGCACTTGCAGAGCCTGAGCCTGGCCTACCACCGCGCCAGCCGCAGCGGCGAGCTGCTGACCAAGGTGGCGGGTGATACCAACCTGCTGCGCGACCTGTTTGCCGAATGGCTGCTGACCTTTGTGCGGCACGCCCTCACCGTGGTGGCCATGGTCACGGTGATGCTGGTGCTGAACTGGCAGCTGGCCCTGGTGGTGCTGGCCACGTTGCCGCCGCTGCTGGGCACGATCTATGTGCTGAACCGGCGCGTCAAGGCCTCGGTGCGCGAGCAGCGCAAGTTCGAAGGTCGCATGGCTTCGCGCCTGAACGAGGTGCTGTCGTCCATCGCGCTGGTGCAGGCCTTCGGCCGCCAGCAGCACGAAGAAGGGCGCTTCCAGGCCGAGGTGCAGGCCAGCTACGAGAGCGGCATGCGCAGCGCCCGCACGGCCGGCGCCATCAGCAAGGCCATTGCCGTGATCAGCGCCGCCGGCACCGCGCTGACCGTGCTGCTGGGCGCGCGTGAAGTGCTGGCCGGCCGGCTGACACCGGGTGAGCTGCTGATCTTCATGGCCTACGTGGGCAGCCTGTACAAGCCGGTGCGCGACTTGGGCCGGTTGTCGGCCAAGTTCTCGCGCGCCAGCGTCAGCGCACAGCGGGTGGCCGAGATCCTGGACATCGAGCCCGATGCACAGGACGCGCCCGACGCACTGGACCTGCAGCGCCCGGCCGGTGAGATCGTCTTTGAGGAGGTGCACTTCGCCTACCCCGGTGGCCGTGTCGTGCTGCAGGGCCTGAACCTGCGCATCGCCGCCGGCGAACGTGTGGCCCTGGTGGGCGGCTCGGGTGCGGGCAAGTCCACCCTGGTGAGCCTGCTGCTGCGCCTGTACGAGCCCACGGCCGGACGCATCCTGATCGATGGCGTGGACATCCGCCGCTACACCCGCGCCAGCCTGCGCCGCGAAATCGGCGTGGTGCCGCAGGACAACATGCTGTTTGCCGTCTCGGTGCGCGAGAACATCGCCTACGGCCGGCCCGACGCACCCCAAGAAGCGGTGGAACGCGCCGCCATGGCCGCCCGCGCGCACGAGTTCATCGTCGACCTGCCGCAGGGCTACGACACCGAGCTGCCCGAGCGTGCCAGCAACCTCTCAGGCGGCCAGCGCCAGCGCCTGTGCCTGGCGCGCGCTTTCGTCAAGGAGCCGGCCATCCTGGTGATGGATGAGCCCACGGCTTCGGTCGACGCCACCAGCGCGCGGCTGATCCACGAAGCCGTGGCGCATGTGCACCGCCACCGCACCCTGCTCGTGATTGCGCACGACTTTGCCGACATGGCGCGCTACGACCGCGTGCTGATGCTCGAAGGTGGCTGCCTGGCAGAGCAGGGCGCGCACCACACCTTGATGGCCGCTCGCGGCCGCTACCTTGCCCTTGTGGAGCGCCGCCATGGCTGAAACCCGCCCGACCCTGCTGTTCTACTGCCAGCACTCGCTGGGCATTGGCCACCTCACGCGTTCTTTCGCCCTGGTGCATGCGCTGGCCCAGGCCTTTCGTGTTGTCTTCCTCAACGGTGGCCGATTGCCGCCGGGCGTGCCGGTGCCGCAGGACATGGAGCTGATCGACCTGCCTCCCCTGGGCATGGACGACGGCCACACCGTGATCAGCCGAGATGCCACGCACGACGTGCACGCCGCGCAGCGTCAACGCCAGCGCCTCATCGCCCAGGCGGTGGCCGCCACGCGGCCTGCCGTGCTGCTGGCGGAGCTGTTTCCGTTTGGCCGCAAGAAGTTCGCTGGCGAGATCCTGCCGCTGATCCGCGCCGCGCGCCGCCAGGCTGGTGGCCCGGCGCGTGTGGTGTGCAGCCTGCGCGACATCCTGGTCGATGCGCGCCCCGATCAACAGCACCACGACAACCGCGCGCGCTGGCTGGCCGATCGCTACTTCGACGCCGTGCTGGTGCACGCCGACCCCGCATTCGCGCGTCTGGAAGACAGCTTCCACCCGAGCCAGCCGATGTGCACGCCGGTGCACTACACCGGCTTTGTCGTGCCCGCGCGGGTGGCCGAAGTGCCGGTGCGGCGCGGGCCCCAGCTGCTGGTCTCGGCTGGTGGTGGCATTGCGGGCGGGCCGCTCTTCGATGCGGTGTTGGCAGCGCGCCAGGTCATGCCGGACCCGCTGCCGTTGCGTTTTGTGGCCGGGCCCTTCTTGCCGCAAGAGCAGTGGCGCGGCCTGCAGCAACAAACCTGGGGCATGCCGGGTGTGGAACTCGTGCGCCATGTACCCGACATGGTGGCCGAGATGCGGCGCGCACGCGCTTCACTGAGCCAGTGTGGCTACAACACGGCGCTGGACCTGGTGGTGGCCGGAGTGCCGGCTCTCGTGGTGCCCTACGAGACAGTGACTGAAAACGAGCAGTCCCAACGGGCGCAGCGCCTGGCCCATTTGGGCGTGCTGCGCCACCTCCCCACCGAACAAGCCCGTTCGCCGCAAGTCCTGGCCCGTGCGCTGGCCGACCTGCAGGCCTTCACACCACTGCCTGCCGAGCTGGGCCTGGATGGCGCAGTGCGCAGCACGCAGATCCTGGCACGGCTGGTGGCCGCGCCCCGTTCCGTTCGCACCCAGGATTCCACATGCACGACGCCCTGAACTTGCTGGCGCCCGTCTGGCAAGCCTTGCAGGAGTGCCCCGCGCCGCTGAGTGTGTTTCTGCGCGACGACGACGCTGGTTGGGATGACCCTGCGTTGATCGCCTTGCTCGACTGCTGCGCGCAAGCCCATGTGACGCTGGACCTGGCGGTGATCCCGATGGCCATCAGCACCCAGCTGGCCGATCAGCTCTGCGCGCGCATCGACGCCGCGCCTGTGCTGCTGGCTGTGCACCAGCACGGTCATGCCCACAGCAATCACGAAACGGTGGGCCGGCGCTGCGAGTTCGGCGGCAGCCGCAGCGCACCCGCGCAGCGCAACGATCTGCGGCAGGGCCGCGCGCGCTTGCAAGCGCTGCTCGGGCACCGGCTGGACGACATCTTCACGCCGCCTTGGAACCGTTGCGCGGCCTACACGCCCGGCCTGTTGGCGGAGTTGGGCTTTGCCGCCTTGTCGCGCGACCGCACCGCCCCGCATCAGCATGACCTGCCCGAACTGGGCGTGGACGTGGACTGGTGCAAACACAGCGCCGGCGCCGCCTGCAACGGGCCGGCTCTGGCGCAGGCGCTGGCCGATGCGGTGCGCCGCCGCCAGCAGAACGCGCAGCCTCTGGGCCTGATGCTGCACCACGCGCAGATGAGTGCAGCCGAACTGGCCCTGCTGAGCCAGTGGCTGCCCGCGCTGCGTGCCCACCCCAAGCTGCGCTGGCAGTTGATGCGCGAAGCGCTGGCCGAACACGGCTGTGCGCTGCAGTGAGGCACACGACCCCATGAAGCTGCAGCGCACCTTGTGCACCCTGATCGGACTGGCCGCCCTGGGCTTGGCCCAGGCCCAAGCCCAAGCCCAAGCCTTGATACCGGACACCGCCAACACCGATGCGGTCGACGGGACGCCCCGCCGTGTGGACGACCGCCGGCCCAGCCAGCCCTATCGCCTGTGGCTCGGCACCACGCCGGTCGACCTGACCGGCAGCTGGGAGTACAGCGACGAAGCCCGCCGCAATTTCGATCTGGACACCCGCCGCGCCCGCAACCGCCGAGTGCGCGAGCACGAAATCAAGCTCGAAGCACGTGCCGGCCTGGGGCCCGATCTCAGCGCCTTTGTGCAAGCCGTGGCACTGCGCGAAACACGCACCACGCAAGGCACACCCGGCCGGCAGCGCACGCACGAATGGCAGCGCGGCGAGATGTGGCTGCAGTGGGATCGCATCGGCGGCACGCCGTGGTCGCTGCAAGTGGGTCGCGTGCCGCTGCTGGAACGCCGCTCGCTGTGGTGGGACGACGACCTGGATGCCCTGCGGGTGCGCTATGCAGCGGGCGCCTGGCGTCTGGACACCGGCATCGGCCGCCTTGTGGCGCGTGTGTCTTCAGCCGATTCCGGCATCCCGCCCGATCAGCGCGGTGTGTGGCGGCAGTGGGGGCAGGGCGGCTGGACCTGGGCGCCACGCCAGCAACTCGAAGCCTTCTGGCTGATCGTGGCCGACCGCTCCGGCGTGCCCGCGGTCGGCAGCAGCTTGGCAACCAATGCCGACCCCGATACCAGCGACCTGCGCGGCCACTGGTGGGGCCTGCGCGCCAGTGGCGAGTGGCGTGGCATTGCTGCCAACCCCGCTTCGCGCCTGAGCTATTGGGCCGATGCGGTGCAACTGCGTGGCCGCGAAACGCTGACAGCGTTCAGCAACAACGTGGCCGGCGCCAGCCACACGCGCCATCTGCGCAGTTGGGCGCTGGACACGGGTGCGACTTTCACGCTGGGCACGGTCTTTCGTCCTTCGCTGACGCTGGCCTATGCCCGCGGTTCGGGCGGTGAGAACAGCGCCACGTTGGACGCCAACTTCCGCCAGACCGGGCTGCATGAGAACAAGGCGCGCCTGGCTGGCGTCAAGCGCTTGCGCCGCTATGGCGAACTGCTGCAGCCGGATCTCTCCAACCTGGCCATCACCACGCTGGGCAGTGGCATCCGCTTCGGGGGCAACAGCTCGGCAGAACTGGTGCTGCACCAGTACCGGCAGGTCGTGCCCGCCACCGCAGTGGCCGCGGCGCGCCTGTCCGCCGACCCGCTGGGCCAGCACCGGCGGCTGGGGCGGGAACTGGACCTGGTGATCGCGCTGCGCGAATGGAGCTGGCTGGAACTGACCCTGCGCTGGTCCCGATTTGAACCCGGTCCTGCGTACGCAGGCGACAGGCGCGATGCCGCCAACGCCCTGGAGCTGGGCGCCGCGCTGAACTTCTAGAACCCTTCAAACACCTCAAAAGGATTGCCATGAAACTCACCGTGCTTGGAACCGGATATGTGGGCCTGGTCACCGGCGCCTGCTTCGCCGAAATGGGCAACGACGTGCTGTGCGTGGACGTGGACGCGACCAAGATCGCCAAGCTGCGCCATGGCGAACTGCCCATCTACGAGCCGGGCCTGGGCGACGTGGTGCAACGCAATGTCGAAGGTGGGCGCCTGCACTTCAGCACGGATGTGGCCGAAGGCGTGCGCTTCGGCACCATGATCTTCATCGCCGTGGGCACACCGCCGGGTGAAGACGGCAGCGCCGACATGCAGCACGTGCTGACCGCGGCCCGAAGCATCGGCCACCACATGACGGACTACAAGGTCGTCATCGACAAGAGCACGGTGCCCGTGGGCACTGCGGCCCTGGTGCAGGAAGCCATTGCGGCTGAACTGGCGCAACGCGGTGTGAAGGTGCCCTTCGGCGTGGTCTCCAACCCCGAATTCCTGAAGGAGGGGGCGGCGGTGTAAGACTTCATGCGCCCCGACCGCATCGTGGGGGGCGCCGACGACGCCCGCGCCGTGCTGCTGATGCGCGCGCTTTACGCGCCCTTCCAGCGTGCGCGCGACAAGCTGGTGCTGATGGACCTGCGTTCGGCCGAGCTTACCAAGTACGCGGCCAATGCCATGCTGGCCACTCGCATCAGCTTCATGAATGAGATGGCGTTGCTGGCCGAAAAACTCGGTGCCGACATCGAACAGGTGCGCCGCGGCATCGGCAGCGACCCGCGCATCGGCCACCACTTCCTGTACGCGGGCTGCGGCTACGGCGGGTCGTGTTTTCCCAAGGACGTGAAGGCCCTGCTGCACAGCGCCGCCGGCGTGGGCGAACCGCTGCACCTGCTGCAGGCTGTGGAGCAGGCCAACCAGCGCCAGAAGGAAGTGCTGGCCGCGCGCGTGGTGCAGCGCTTCGGAGCAGACCTGTGCGGCCGGCGTTTTGCGCTGTGGGGCCTGGCCTTCAAGCCCGAGACCGACGACATGCGCGAAGCCCCCAGCCGCGTCATCATCGAAGAACTCCTTGCCCGCGGTGCGCGTGTCACCGCGCACGACCCGCAAGCCATCGAAGCGGCGCGCCGCATCTTTGCCGGCCTGCAGGGCCTGGATTTTGTGGAGCAGCCGATGGACGCGCTGGAAGGTGCCGACGCGCTGATCGTGGTCACCGAGTGGAAGGCCTATCGCACGCCCGACTTCGAGCGCATGCGCCGCCTGCTGCGCCAGCCGCTGGTCTTTGACGGCCGCAACCTCTACGAGCCGGCCCTGATGCAGGCCATGGGGCTGGAGCACATCGGCATCGGCCGCGGCGCCCCTGCGGTGGAGGTGGAGATGCCCTTGGCGCTGGCGGCTTGACGCACCACGCGCTGCGCCGCAAGGCGGCGCCGGGCCGGATCAGGAGTGCCGCACGGGTTGGTGGTGCAGCACCGATTGGCCCCACTGCGACAGGCGCTGCGCCAGGGCGTGTTCGCGAAGAGCCATCCACAGGCCGATGGCGTGGAAGAACTTGTCGATTTCTTCGGCACGGATCTGGCGGGCCTGGGCTTCGAAGACGAAGCGGTCGGGGTGGCTGTCTGGATCGAAGCGGGTCATGGTGCACTCCAGTGAAGCGGCCTTGAGAGCCTGTGACCAGAGCTTAGTTCTGGCCTGACGGAAGGGCAATCCACTCCATTGGCACAACATTTGTGCCATAGTGGCATCAATTGGGCTGAATGGACTGAAAGGCCACTGCCATGGAGTCGAGTCTGGCCATGGTGGCTTTTGTGCGCGCCGTGGAGTGCAAGGGCTTCACGGCGGCAGCCCAGGACCTGGGGGTCACGCCGTCTGCGGTGTCCAAGCTCGTGACCCGGCTGGAGCGGCGCCTCGGGGTACGGCTGCTGCAGCGCTCCACCCGCCACCTCGCGTTGACGGCCGAGGGCGAGATCTACTTCGAGCGCATCCAACGCATCGTGGCCGAGATCGAAGACGTGGAATCCGACGTGATGCGTTTTGGCCAGCAGCCGCGGGGCCGCGTGCGCATCAGCCTGGGCACTGCCTTTGCGACCTACGCGCTGGTGCCTGCCATTCCGGAGTTCATGGCCCGCTACCCGGAGGTCTCACTCGATCTGGTGGTCACCGAGTACAACGTGGACATGGTCGAGGCCGGCATCGACATCGCCATCCGCATCGGCCCGCTGGGCGACGTGAACCTGGTGGCGCGTCGCATCGGCGAGCTCGAGCGTGTGATCGCGGCGGCCCCGGCCTACCTGGAACGGCACGGCGTGCCGCACTCGCCCGAAGACCTGGCAAACCACAACTGCCTGACGCTGGCCGGCATTGCGGGCCAGTCCGAGTGGCCTTTCCATGGCGTCAACGGCGTTCGTTCGGTTGCGGTCAAGGGCAACATCGTCGTCAACAACGCCGAGACCCTTTATGAACTGGCGCTGCTGGGCACCGGCCTGATCCGGCTGGCCGACCTGATCGTGGGCCCGGCCATCCGCAGCGGCCGCCTGGTGGCCGTTCTCGTTGACGAACATCAGCCCGAAACGCTGCCGGTGAATGCGGTGTGCACACCGGCGCGGCGCCGGCCGCCGCGGGTGGATGCGGTGATCCAGTTTCTGCGCGAGAAGTTCGCTTCGGTGCCCTGGCGGCTGCCCCACAAAGGCGAACGGCTGAGCCCCTGACCGGGCCCCGAGAAGGGGCCGCGCACCGCTTTCGCCGGGCTTGCGATTTCAGCCGGATGACTGAGAATGAAGCCGCCCCGCCGGTACGTGGCGCCGGGCTGGAATGGAGAAGGCACATGGCTGGCTATCGTTTCCCCGGTGCGCTGGGCAATGGCTTCACGACCTTCATCGATGCGGGCACCCTGGTGCGCGCGTTTTCGCCGCCGCCGGGCTTCTTCCGGCCGGCCGATTACGCCAAGGATTGGGTGCGCCAGCAGGTGCGCCAGGGCGCTGCGACCGTCATCCTGGGTGCGGGCGCGCTGGCCTACGACACCGTGATGCAGGAACTGCGCACCATGCGCGGTGATATCCAGGCCAAGCTCAACTACATCGCGGGCCTGCCCAAGGAATTGCGCGACCAGGTGGCCTACGACTTCTTCGCCAGTTTTTTTGACCACTACCTGCCGAAGAAATTCCTGCGCAACTACATCTGGGGCCAGGGCAAGGGCATCAAGCTGACGCTGCAGGAGATGAAGGATTGCAACCCCATCATCACGCTCAACCAGTCCGAACGTTTCATGAACCGGGTGCAGAAGCTTCAGCTCGATGCTGCGGCCCAGAAGACCCGCGTGCTCTATCCGTTCACGCTGGAGATGGTGGCGGGCGCGGGCACGAATGGCACCCTGGGCCAGTTCACCGTCAAGTTCCAGGGCAACCTGGAAGTCGAGCCCGACGGCCGTTGGGCCACGCAGGGCACGATGTCCTTTGAAGACACCTGGGATTTCGACCCACGGGACGCCGATACCGGCGGCCGGTCTGGCCAGGGTGAGGCCAAGACGCGCTTTGCCGACAAGGCGCTGCCCGGCACGCCTTTCAAGATCACTTCCGAAACGACCACCTTCAACCAGACCCAGGCCGATCAGTTGATCGTCTGGGCCGGTGGCACGCCCGTGGCGGTGCCGGACAAGGTCTCGAAGGCCGACAGGGCCGTCGTCAAGCCCGATCAATGACACTCGATACGGGCCTGGGGCGAGGTGCCCTGGTCGCGCTGATGGCGCTGCTGGGGGTT
>Ga0138256_10005943_pt1 | contig 12926 bp, 9 predicted proteins | sample KNB2016incub_MG_FD_105486 | JGI IMG/M metagenome (GOLD analysis project Ga0138256, IMG submission 105486) | Active sludge microbial communities from wastewater in Klosterneuburg, Austria - KNB2014incub_MG | ecosystem: Engineered > WWTP > Activated sludge > Unclassified | place: Austria... | reverse complement strand
ATTCCACAGCTACTTGGAGTGGCGATATTGCAACACGTTGGGAAGATATGAAGGCACAAATATCGGCAGGATTAAATTTTGCAGTCAGTGGCATCCCATATTGGACCATGGATATTGGCGGTTTTTGTGTAGAAGACAGATATGTTGCCAGCCAATTAGAATACGATAAAAATGGAAAAGAAGATGCCGATTATAAAGAATGGCGCGAGTTAAATGCCCGTTGGCATCAATTTGGTGCGTTTGCGCCGTTGTATCGTTCGCATGGGCAGTTTCCGTTTCGCGAACCTTGGAATATTGCGCCAAAAGGGCATCCTGCTTATGAATCCATTTTATATTATAACCACCTGCGTTACAGGTTGATGCCATACATTTATTCTATGGCTGGTATGACCCATTTTGATGATTATACCATCATGCGCCCGTTGGTTATGGATTTTCCAAACGATAAAAACGTTGAAGCTATAAGCGACCAATTTATGTTCGGTCCTAATTTTATGGTTTCTCCTGTTTATGATTATGAAGTTAGAAATAGAGATGTTTATTTCCCTAAAGGAACTGGCTGGTTTAACTTTTATACAGGTGCATATATAAAAGGTGGACAAACTCTAAATGTTGATGCTCCTTATGAACGTATTCCTATATTTATTCCAGAAGGTGCAATTATTCCTGTGGGTCCAGATATTCAATACACAGATGAAAAACCAGCAGAAACCATTGTATTGTATGTGTATCGTGGCAAAAACGGCAGCTTCACCCTTTATGAAGATGAAAACGAAAATTATAATTATGAAAAAGGACAGTACGCTACTATTCCATTTAGCTACAATGAAGCAGAAGGCACATTAACCATAGGAAATCGAAAAGGCAATTTTAAAGGCATGTTGAAAAACCGAAAATTCATAATTGTTCCTGTAAGCAAAGAAAATCCAAAACCATTTATATACGATGCAGAAGGACAAATCATCAACTACAACGGCAACCAACAAACCATAAAATTAAACTAAAGAATTATTATAAATGAAGAATAACTTAATCATTTTAGCTATGGCAATCACGTCTTTATCAATTATTTCGTGTAATGACACTAAGAAAAACATAGAACCAATAGACGACACCATGACAGAAAAAAACTATTCAGGAAAACCAATAACCCATGACTATGATGCAAAAATAGATTCCATAATAATTCAAATGACTTTGGAAGAAAAAATAGGTATGTTGCATGGTTTCAGTATGTTTACTACAGAAGGAGTTGAGCGTTTGGGCATCCCCGAATTAAAAATGGCAGATGGTCCTTTAGGTGTTCGTGAGGAAATCTCAAGAGACTCTTGGGCTGCCGCTGGTTGGGATAACGATTTTGCAACCTATTATCCCGCTGGTGCTGGTGTTTCAGCTACTTGGAATACCGAGTTATTATATGCTTTTGGCAATAGTGTTGGTGAAGAAGCTCGCGCCAGAGATAAAGATATTTTACTATCACCTGCCATAAACATTATAAGAACGCCTTTAGGTGGAAGAACGTACGAGTATTTTACGGAAGACCCGTTTTTAAACAAAAAATTGGCAGTGCCGTTTATTGTAGGTTTACAAGAAAATGATGTGGCTGCTTGCGTAAAACATTATGCCGCCAACAACCAAGAAACCAACAGAGATTTTGTAGATGTTCAAATAGACGAACGCGCACTGCGTGAAATTTATTTACCTGCTTTTGAAGCCGCCGTTACAGAAGCGAATGCGTATAGTATGATGGGTGCCTACAATAAATTTAGAGGTGAATATTTATGTGAAAACAGCACGATGCTTAATACGGTTTTAAGAGACCAATGGGGTTTTGAAGGTATTGTTGTTTCCGATTGGGCTGCGGTACACGATACCAAAAAATCATTAGAAAGTGGTTTGGATATTGAAATGGGAACGCCAAAACCGTTTAATGAATTCTTTTTTGCCGATGCTTTAATTGAAAAAGTGAAATCTGGAAACATTGCAGAAACTGAAGTTGACAAATCTGTAAAACGCATTTTGCAACTTATGTACACTATAAAAAGTATTGGTAATGACGTTCGAAAAACTGGAAGCATTGATACCGAAGCACATTTTAAAGATGCTTATAATATTGCTTCAGAATCAATAGTTTTACTTAAAAACGATAAAAGTTTATTACCAATAAATACAAAAATCATTAAAACGATTGCGGTTATTGGTGATAATGCTACCAAAAAGAATGCGTTAGGTGGTTTTGGTGCGGGTGTAAAAAGCAAAAGAGAAATAACACCTTTGGAAGGTTTACAAAACAGACTTCCAAAATCGGTAACCATAAACTATGCAAAGGGTTATTTAGAACGCTATGCACCTAAACAGGAGATGAAATTTGGTGATGTTACCCAAAAAATAACACCTACTATTGATGCACTAGACCCTAAATTGCTAGAAGAAGCTATCAATGCTGCTAAAAATTCTGATGTTGCTATAATTTTTGCAGGTTCTAATCGTGATTATGAAACAGAAGCTTCAGATAGAATGAGCTTAAATTTACCATTCGGACAGCAAGAATTAATTGAAAAAGTATTAGCAGTAAATCCAAATACTATTGTGGTGATGATTACAGGAGCACCTTTTGATATGAATAGCATTAAAGAAAAAGCATCTGCATTGGTTTGGAGTTCATTCAATGGGTCTGAAGGTGGTAACGCACTTGCCGATGTGCTTTTAGGAGCTGTAAATCCATCGGGTAAATTACCTTGGACGATGCCTAAAAGCATAAACGATTCGCCTGCACACGCCACCAACAGTTTCCCTGGTGATAAAACGGTTACTTATACCGAAGGTATTTTGGTTGGCTATCGTTGGTTCGATACTAAAAATATTGAACCATTATATCCTTTTGGTTATGGTTTATCATATACCAATTTCGAGTTTTTAGATTTAAAAACCGATAAAGAAACCTACACGTCCGAAGATATGATTAAAGTGTCTTTCACCATAAAAAATACAGGAAAAATGGATGGTAAAGAAGTCGCCCAATTATACATTTCAGATACAGAATCGTATGTTGAAAAAGCATCACAAGAGTTAAAAGGTTTCAAAAAAGTGTTCGTAAAAAGTGGTGCTTCAGAAAAAATCACCATACTTCTACCTGCCAAAGAATTAGCCTATTATAACGATGTTAAAAAGCAATGGATTGTAGAATCTGGAGAATATAAAATCAAAATAGGAAACTCATCTAGAAGCATCAAAGCTGAAGTTTTAATTAATATTAAATAAAAACACTGTTAAATATGAAACTATTACATAGAAAAACCATCATTTTAGCTTTAATGCTTTTTACTCAAATTAGCCTTATTGCATGCAGTTCTGATAGTTCACCTGAAGAAGAACCTGATAAAGAAGACATTATAAATACTCTGGTAGCAAGTGTTGCAACAATAGAATTTCAAAGTGCTGAAAGTAATCTTGATGTCACTGTTACCACAAATGTAGATACTTGGGTTATGAGTAGTTCTGGAACCAGTTGGATTACACTCAGTAAAACCTCAGGAACTTCTGGCGCCACCGTAGTAAAGGTTACAGCATCACAAAACACGAGTATTTCTGGACGTTCTTCTACCATTACCATAAACGCCAATAAAGTAACGCCTGTAAAAATTACAGTAACGCAAGCAGGCGTAACTTCAGCGAATGGTATTTATCCAGATTATAATACAAATCCTATCGCTGCCGATGCTACAGGAATGAGTAATACGGCAGCCCAAATAGCTTCCAAAATTTCATTAGGCTGGAATATTGGCAACAGTTTAGAAGCTATAGGAAGTGAAACCGTTTGGGGAAATCCTTTGGTTACAAAATCTTTGATTGATGCAGTTAAGGCAAACGGTTTTAATGCCGTTAGAATACCTTGTTCATGGAATCAATATCTAGCAGACGCTACAAACGCTAAAATTAAAACCGAATGGCTTAATAGAGTTAAAGATGTGGTTCAGTATTGTATTGATAACAATATGTATGTGTTGCTGAACATTCATTGGGATGGTGGATGGCTGGAAAACAACATCAACGAAGCTAGTAAAATACAAGTAAATGCGAAACAAAAAGCATTTTGGGAACAAATTGCAACCCATTTTAGAGATTTTGATGAGCATTTATTGTTTGCGAGTGCCAACGAACCAGCTGTTGAAGATGCAACACAAATGGCGGTTTTAACATCGTATCATCAAACATTTATAAATGCGGTTCGTGCAACTGGTGGTAAAAATGCCTACCGAACTTTGGTGATTCAAGGCCCATCAACCGATATTGAAAAAACAAATAATTTAATGAATACACTACCTACAGATACCGCTACAAACCGCATGATGGTAGAAGTGCATTACTACACCCCATATCAATTTGCAGGTCTTACTGAGGATGCCACATGGGGAAAAATGTTTTACTATTGGGGTACTGGTTATCACTCAACTACTGATACTTCGCGCAACACAACTTGGGGAGAAGAAACTGAATTAGAAGGTTATTTCAAGTCAATGAAAACCAAGTTTGTTGACCAAGGTATTCCTGTGCTACTCGGTGAGTTCGGCGCTATTAGACGGACAACCTTAACAGGAGATGCGTTGCAATTACATTTGGATTCCAGAGCCTATTATTTAAAAATGGTTGTAAAACAAGCCAAAGCTAATGGTTTGTTACCTTTTTATTGGGACGAAGGTAGCATTGGTAACCAAGGCTTTGGGGTTTTTAATCGAGCCAATAACACGGTATTTGATATACAAGCTTGGACTGCTTTGAAGGAAGGATTGAATTAAAAACCAGGATTAGTAGCATTTTATAATTTGAGTTTAGTTAAAAAAGATTCTTGTATGCTATAGCTTCATGCAAGAATCTTTTAAAATTTAATAAAGTATGAAAAATCTAATAAGCTTTTGCTTCATCATTATTGCTAGTTTCACTGGTTGCACTCAAACCAAAAATGTTTTTAAATATGCTGAAACTTGGGAATCTTTAGCGAAACACGATGAAGCTGCAGAGTGGTTTAAAGATGCCAAATTCGGTATTTATGCACACTGGGGTGTGATGTCGGTTCCTGCATATGCCAACGATTGGTATGCCAGAAATATGCACATTGAAGGTTCGGATGAATACAAACACCATGTGGAAACGTATGGTGAACCTTCAAAATTTGGGTATCACGATTTTGTTCCTTTGTTTAAAGCCGAAAATTTTAATGCGGATGCTTGGGCTGATTTATTTAAAAAATCAGGTGCAAAATTTGCTGGTTTAGTTGCCGAACATCATGATGGTTGGTCCAACTGGGGCAGCAAAATAAACCCATGGAATTCGGTTGATATGGGGCCGCACCGCGATATTCTAGGTGAACTTAGCACTGCCATACGTGGAAAAAACATGAAGTTTATAGCCTCATTTCACATGGCTAGAAATCTTCAAATTTATAAAGAAGAACCTGAAAAGTGGTTAATCGATACTTCTTATTTTCCGTACAATCCTAAAATGGCAACTTCATCGGAAGATCCACTTTTGGCAAAAATGTATGGCAATATTCCAAAAGAAAAATTCTATAAAGATTGGTTTGGTCAACTTAAGGAAGTGATTGATAATTACAGTCCCGATTTAATTTATTTTGACAGTCAAACCCAAAAAATCCCTGAATCCTACCGTAAAAAATTTGCCGCATATTATTTTAATGATGCCGTTTCAAAAAATAAACAAGTTGTTTTCACCCATAAAGATGGTGAATTTCCAAAATCGGTAAGTCTTGAGGATTTTGAAAAAGGCAGAATGAACAAAATAACCACTGAGTATTGGTTGACTGACGAAACCGTATCGGTTGGTAGTTGGAGTTACACCAATACTTTAGGCTTAAAAACACCAGCTGAAATTATCCATGTGTTAGCCGACGTGGTTAGTAAAAATGGTGCTTTAATGCTCAATGTGTCGCCAATGGCAAACGGCATCATTCCACAAAATCAACAAGATATTCTATTGCAAATTGGCAACTGGTTAAAAACAAATGGCGAAGCAATTTATGGAAGTCGGCCATGGGCTGTTTTTGGTGAAGGCCCAACAAAACAAGAAAAATCTGGGATGTTTCTTGATAAAATAGTCTATACACCGCAAGACGTGCGTTACACTAAAAACGGAAATACTATGTATGCCATCGTTTTAGGCTGGCCTGGAAATAATACAGCAATACATTTAAAAGCGTTCACGGCAGAAATTTTAAAAGGAAATGTACCGAAGGTAAAACGTGTGTCTATTTTAGGATTTAATGCTGAAGTACCTTTTACCCAAAATAATGAAGGCTTACATTTTAGTACTCCAAACCAAAAAATAGATGATAAGGCTTTTGTTATTAAAATTGAAACCTATTAATAACTTTGGTTTAAGTATGATTTTACAAATAATTAATTGAGTTGTTAAAATAATATATAATACTTAGATGGATAAAAACAGAATTTTATTTATAGTATTTCTACTATTAGTAATGCATTTAAACGCCCAATATCAAACAACTCCTAATGTAAAAGGAGAAGGATTTTATACAAACCCTATTTTTGGTGGCGATTATCCAGACCCAAGTATATTAAAAGATGGCGAGGATTATTATGTAGTGCATTCATCATTAGAATACTATCCAGGTTTATTAATATGGCATTCAAAAGATTTAATAAACTGGAAGCCAGTTACGCATGCCTTACACAAATATATTGGTTCCGTTTGGCACCAGATTTGATAAAATCCAACAACAAATACTATATTTATTTTCCGGCAAACAACGAAATTTATGTTGTAGTGGCGAACTCTATTGAAGGACCATGGAGCGACCCTATCGATTTAAAAATAAACAACATTGATCCGGGTCATATTGCTGATGAAAACGGCAAACGCTACTTATATTTCGCAAATGGCGGTTATGTGCCACTTTCGGATGATGGCTTATCTGTTATTGGTGAAACAATACATGTTTATGATGGTTGGAAAATCCCTCGCGACTGGTCTATTGAATGCTTTTGTATGGAAGGGCCAAAGTTGATGAAGCGAGGCGAATACTATTACCTTACGGTTGCCGAAGGAGGAACAGCAGGACCAGCCACAGGGCACATGATTATTTCGGCACGTTCAAAATCGCCTCTTGGACCTTGGGAAAACTCACCTTATAACCCCATTCTGAGAACAGAAAGCACCAATGAAAGATGGAACTCTAAAGGTCATGGTACACCATTTGAAGATGCGAAAGGTGCGTGGTGGATGCTATTTCATGGGTATGAAAAAGGATTTTATAATTTGGGTAGGCAAACGATGTTACTTCCAATTGAATGGACTAAAGATAGTTGGTATAAAATACCTAATGACATTTCAGATAGTAAACCTATAAAAAAAGCTGACTTAAAGGTTACAACTAGCAACTATACATTTACCGATAATTTTGAAGGAAACACATTAAACCCACAATGGCGATTTTTTTCGGAATATGACACCAACAGATTTAAGGTTGAAGATAATAGTGTATTTATAAAAGCTAAAGGAAACGCCATTGGGAATAGTTCGCCTTTGCTTTTCACGCCTGCTGATCATTCGTATGTTGCCGAAGTAGAAGTATTTATAGAGGGAAATGCCATTGGAGGATTTGCACTTTTTTATAACAATGATGCAAACTCAGGTTTCCTCGCCGATGCGAACAATATTTTAGCTAATATACATGGATGGCAATTTCCAACCGAAAAAAACGTGATTAAAGGACACGTATATTTACGCATAAAAAACACAAATAATACTGTTGATTTATTTTATAGCCTAAATGGAAAACACTGGCTTAAAATTGAAAATTCATTTGAAATTTCAGGCCTTCATCACAATGCTTTTGGAGGTTTTATGGGCGTAAGAATAGGACTTTGCTCAATAGGTGAAGGTGAAGTTAACTATAAAAATTTTAAATATTCATCAATACCAGAATATTAAAATATAAAACGAGTCCGAAATACAAAATTCAAAAAAAAGCCCAATAATCAATTGATTATTAGGCTTTTAGTGGAGTCGCCGAGATTCGAACTCGGGTCCAAACAAGTAACCAAAAGGCTTTCTACACGTGTATTCTTTTCTTGGGTTTTCGACAGTAACCTGGTTAAAGACAACCTAGTTACCACTTAGCTTTTTTAGTTTCAAAAGGGCATCAAAGCACTACCCAATCTATGTTAACATTTACGATGCCTCAAAAAAGAACGCCGTTAACCAAGGCTTTCTGGAGACATTTAGCTTTCCAACCTGGTTGGACGAGGCTTATCTTACTTTATTCAGATTAAGCAGCTAAAGCGTAGTTATTCTCGCCGTTTAAAGTTTGATCTAGCCTTTTACGTGTTTCAAAATCATTACACGACGTGCTTACAATTCAATTAATCTCGCTGTCAAAACCAGTCGACCCCATTTTTAATAACATAGTAATTTGGGCGTTACCCTATCGGGTCAGGTTTTCCGCTATATCTTTTTAAAACGTTATGGCGAGAACGAAGAACGTGGCAATCTGCCAAATGTCATTTCTCACAATCATTATTTCACTTTTGTTTTAAAAAGGATGCCGCTTCAACCCTTAACGCGGGCTACAAAGGTATCGAAAAACTTTTCATAACCTCACAAAACTAGCAAACTTAATTCAAAAACCATTCCATTTTTATAATGTCAGTAATACAAAATTTGCTATAAATTTCTCAAAAACACAATTAAAACCTGAAATAAAACAAACGAATTGCAGTAAAAAATTTTTTTTTAAATGAAAAACAATAGATTTACAACCTAAAAACTAAATACACCACGCCATTTTAATGACAAAAACAGCTTTAGTAACAGGCGCAGCTTCGGGTTTGGGTTATGAACTTGCTATTTTACTCGCAAACGATGCCTACAAATTAATTTTAGTAGATGTTGATACCGAAAGTTTAGCTAAAGCAAAAACCGCACTTGAAAAAGATTTTAATGTTGAGGTTATTGCGTTAGTAAAAGATTTAAGTAATCAAAACATAGCACAAGAAATTATAGCCGATATTAATAATGAATCCATTGATGTTTTAATTAATAACGCAGGGTTTGGTTTGTTCGGCTCATTTATAGATACCGATTGGGAGCGCGAATCAGATATGTTACATGTGCACATTGTAACTACAACCCATTTAACTAAAATGGTTTTGGATGGCATGGTTAAACGTGGTTCCGGTAAAATATTAAATATGTCTTCTTTAGCGGCTTTCCAACCAGGACCGTTAATGGCCATTTATTATGCCTCAAAATGCTATATGTTATCGTTTTCTGAAGCCATTGCCAATGAATTAAAAGGCACGGGTGTTACCGTAACAGCATTATGCCCAGGACCCACAAAAACGGCATTTCAAAAAACAGTTTCCGCCAATTGCTGTAACAACAAAATAAGTTTTAATATGGCTTCGGCAAAAGCGGTGGCGGCTTATGGCTATAAAGCGATGCATCAAGGAAAAACGTATGCCATTCCTGGAAACTTTAATAAGTTTTTAGCCATTTTGCCAAGGTTGCTTTCTAGAAATACCGCCGTTGCTATTGTAAGACGTATTCAGGAAAAAAATAGAAGTTAAAAACTAATTATTATTTACTGCGTTTCTTATTTTAAATTCTATCATTAAAGCAACAACAATTCCTAAAGTATAAGCCATCAAATCTGAAAAGTTAAAAGTGCTTCCTAAAACAATTTTTGCAAGGTTATTATTTTGTAAATGAAGCAGTTTTAAAATGTTGGCTAGTTGTAAAAATTCAACAAAAAAAGATAACAATAAAACGGCAATAGCTAGCTTAAATGAATGGATTTTTATAAAACTTTTAAAAAAGGAATATAAAAGAATCACTACCAAAAAATCGCCAAATGTGTGACGGATAAAACCGCTTTTTAAATAGATGGCAATGAATACTTCGGTTATAAAAAGTACTAATGTAATTGTAAAGTATGTTTTGTTAAATTTTAATGTCATGATTTTATCCTTTTGTTGGGAATTTTATTGAAATGATAAGGTATAAGTATAACCATGCGATGGGTAAATTTAATAATATGATACCGCAGGCTTTTAATAGTTTTAATCTGTAATTGGGGTTTAAAAACATGTTTATTAGTATAACTAAAAGTAAAATACTATTAAATAACAATGCGAATAAAATGAATGCGATACCTATATATTCCATGTTGTATGGTTGGTTTAGGTATATGTAAAAGGATGTTAAGCAAGTGCCAATTGAAAAGCTTAACACTGCTGTAATTTTTGATGTTATTAGTAACTTTTCCATTGTTTTAATTGTGAAGTTTATTGCGGACTGCGTTAGCGATTGCAGTGTAAATCCTTTTGCTTTTTTCGGCAAAAGATTGAAACGGAAAGCGCAATCCCCGATTTTTCTTCGGGGGTAACGCCCAAAAAGAGCTTATCATTTAGCCATTATTCCAATCTATTTTTCTGGATACGAACATAATGCTTGCTAATATTAGGAATAAGCCGATACTGCCTACTAAAAGCGCATAGTTTTCTAGTTGGATGATGACGTAAATAAACGTGTAAAGTACAGTGAGCGACAGGCCGATGAATACTGGGAATTTTAAGTTTTTTAAGATGGATTTTGAGTAGAAGCTGATGAGTACAATTACTGAAATACCCGCAATTAAATAGGCTTTTAGAAAGTTACTATGCTCGGAAATGGATACTAAAAGCGTGTAAAACATGGTGAGTGCCAACCCAATCATTAAATATTGGAAAGGGTGGATGTTTATTTTACTTAGGGTTTGGATTAAAAAGAAAATCAAGAAGGTGAGTGCGATAACCAAAAACCCGTATTTGGCAGAGCGTTCGCTTTTTTGGTATTCATCCACCATGACCATAAATTTTGTTCCAAACGCAAATTGGCTTAGGTTTGGTATTTTGTTAAGATGTTGTTGCGAAAAAGGGCGGTTAATGTGCAGTATCTTCCAATCGGCATTAAAACCATCTTTTGTTATGTGTTTGGTTTCGTCATTTGGTAAATAGTTACCTATAAAACTGGGGTCGGCCCAATTGGATGTCATGTGCAACGTGGTTGTTTTTCCAATAGGGATGAGTTCTATTTGCTGGCTGCCATTAAAAGCGATGGCTATGCTGAAATTGGCGTTTTCATTAGTTGTAATAGCGCTGGCATCTATAAAACCGGACTCGAGAACGTCCAAATAGCCGTTGTCGTTTTGGTTGTCATTGTTGAAATTGCTTTGAAAGCTATAAGTGCTATCATTCAATTTTAAAAATAATTCGCTTTTAATGCCTTTGAGGTTGGAGGTTTGAATAATTACCGTTGCTTTATCCCAAAGAATTTCGTTTTTTTTAATGTCTTTTGAAGTTAAATCGGTGGGGACGAAATAGCCGGAGAAATCCATTGTAGTGGTGAAAACAGCCGATTCAAAATTGCCTCGTTTTAGTTTTTTTGAATTCACTTTAACATCGGATTTTAATGTTTCAGGGAAAATATAAGCGTAATTGATATGAGTTTGCGTTTCTTTTAAATACGTTTTAGTTTTCTCGTTAAACGTGGTGGTTTCTGAATACGTTTTATACGGAAGCTTTAACATGGGACCGTACACCAAAACATTATTACCCCATTTTTCATTGATTTCGTTTACCACTTCGTTTTGCCTTAACGCGCGTTCATTAATTAAACTATTGATGTAGCTTAAAGGAATTAATAAAATGATGATTAAAAAACCCACCATAAGCATTCTGGCGGTGATGGAGGTTTTTAGCCAGTTTCCAAATTTGTTTTGCGGTTCTGTGTTTGTATTTTCCATGATTTGTTGGATTAAAGTACTTTGAAATACAAAGTGATTGGTTAAAAAAATTTAAATTTCGTTTTTTGTAATTTCCTAGCAGTAGGGAAGCTAATGTTTGTTAATTAATTTTTCGAGTGCGTCAATATGTTTTTTAAATTCAAGTTCGCCCAGTTTTGTAGTGGCGTAACGGGTATTCGGTTTTCTACCTATAAATTGTTTTTCAACTTTAATGTATTCGGCGGCTTCCAGTGCTTTGGTGTGGCTAGCTAAATTGCCATCCGTAGTTCCTAACAGTTCTTTCAACATATTAAAATCGGCATAGGCGTTCACCATTAAAACCGACATGATGCCCAGTCTTATACGGTGATCGAATACTTTGTTTATGTTGGTTATGATGCTCAATTGTTATGTTAATTTATTGATGCGTTTATTTGTTGAAATGAAAAGGCTGCGACAGGAAATTAATTCCTATCATATTTAAAATGCATCCAAGTACCATAAACAATATGCATAATGCCGAAACCCAATACCCAAAGCCAAAAGCCATAGCCAGGATAGCGTGCGCCAATTAATCCCAAAACTAACTGGATATAACCCAAATACCGAATATCGCCAATACTATATTTAGAGGCGTTTACCAATGCCAATCCGTAAAAAATGAGCATTAAAGCACCTGCTTGTCCGTATTTTTGCTGATTTAAAATAATTAAAATATACAAACCACCAACCACCAACGGAATTAAAAAATTAACAATTAAGCGCTGCGAGGTGGTGTCCCAAATTTTAGAACCGTTTTTCTTTGCCTTTTTTGTAGTTAAAATAATGGCCGTAAGAATACTGAAAAACGCCACTAAAATTAAATCCAATATTACCAATCTGAAAATTCTACCATCTAAAATTAAGGTGCCATCACTATAATTGGAAACCAAATAATAGGCGATGGCTGCGCCAATAATAGCATAGATACCAGCCATAATGCCTGATATTCCACTAAGTGAAATAAAACGAGATGATTTGTTCATTAAATCTTTAATCTCGCTGAGGTCTTTTAGATAATCTTTTGATTCCATATAAAAGTACTTTGAAATGCAAAGTAAATAAATATTATTGAATATATCACTAT
>Ga0138256_10005942_pt1 | contig 12928 bp, 5 predicted proteins | sample KNB2016incub_MG_FD_105486 | JGI IMG/M metagenome (GOLD analysis project Ga0138256, IMG submission 105486) | Active sludge microbial communities from wastewater in Klosterneuburg, Austria - KNB2014incub_MG | ecosystem: Engineered > WWTP > Activated sludge > Unclassified | place: Austria... | reverse complement strand
TGAATTTCGGCGATGTGGCCATGGCGCTACAAATGGAGAACCTCACCATGAGCGGGGGCGAAGTGCTCACCGATGGCCAACGCCGCGCGGTGCGCGTAATAGGTGAGTTCGCCGACATGGACATGATCCGCGACATCGTGGTGAAGAACGAGTTCCAGAAGGAAGTGCGTTTGCGCGACATCGCCACGGTCGAGTTCGATTACAAGGAGGCCGATAGCTACGCCCGCGAATACGGCAAGCCCGTGGTGATGGTGGACGTGATCAAACGGGCCGGAGAGAACCTGATCATCGCCAGTGACAAGATCAACGCGATCCTGGCCGAAACGCGCGGATCGGTGATCCCGAACGACGTGATCATCACCATTACCGGGGACCAGAGCGAGGACACGCGTGTGCAGGTCGACGAGCTCTTCAACCACATCATCTTCGGCGTGATCCTGGTCGTCGGGACCCTGCTCTTTTTCCTCGGTCTGCGCAACGCTCTCTTCGTGGGGCTGGCCATCCCGATGTCGATGTTCATCTCCTTCATCATCCTCAATGCGTTCGGTGTAACGCTGAACATCATGGTGCTCTTCTCCTTGATCCTCGCCCTCGGCCGACTGGTGGACGATGGCATCGTGATCGTGGAGAACATCTATCGCCATATGAGCAATGGTGAACCGGCCATGGTGGCCACGCGAAAGGCCGTGGGGGAGGTGACCCTGCCCATTGTGGCGGCCACCACCGCCACAGTGATGGTCTTCATGCCGCTGTTGTTCTGGCCCGGCATGATGGGCCAGTTCATGAAGTGGATGCCGATCACCTTCATGGTATCGCTGAGCGCATCGCTCTTCGTGGCGCTCGTGGTGAACCCCGCCCTCAGCACCCAGTTCATGAAGGTGGAACGCGAGAACCCGAACGCACGCAAAGTGTGGCGCCTAGCCGGCATACTCGCGGTAGTGGGCACGTTGATCGCCGTGCTCGGCTATTCCACAGGCAGCGGCTTCATTACCTCGATCGGCACGCTCAGCGTGCTCGCTGGGATCCTCGGGATCCTCAACCTGAAGGTGGCGGTACCCGGCACGCGTTGGTTCCAGGAGGTTTTCCTGCCACGCCTGGAAACCATCTACGAGCGATTTCTCCGGTACGCGCTGGACAGGCATCACCCGCGCACGTTCTTCTTCGGTACGATCGGCCTGCTCTTCTTCGCCGTTCTGCTCCTTGTCGTTGTTCCGCCGAAAGTGGAGTTCTTCCCGATCAACGAACCGAAATACGTCAATGTGTTCATCGAAGCACCGATCGGCACCGACATCGAGAAGACCGACATGATCACCCGCCGCCTGGAATCCCAGGTGAAGCGCATCGTGAACGCGCCACCGTACACCGAGGTGAAGGAAACCCGCCTCCCGGACGGTACCCTCCGGCAGGATACGGTGAACTGGCTGATCAACTCCATGATCGCGCAAGTAGGCAGTGGCACCAGCGATCCCGCCCAAGGCGTGAGCCTGGCCACCACCCCGAACAAGGGCCGCATCCAGCTGAACTTCGTGAAGTACGCCGACCGCCGCGGGCTGAAGACCAATGATGTGCTGCTGAAGCTGCAGAAGGAGCTCACGGGCTATCCCGGTGTGATCGTGAGCGTGGACAAGGACGCTGCCGGTCCGCCAACCGGCAAGCCCATCAATATCGAGATCACCGGGGACGAGATCGAACCGTTGCTCGCTGAAGCGGATCGATTGAAGAGGTTCATGGAAAGCAAGAACGTGCCGGGCGTGGAGGCCTTGCGCGTAGACATCGATCGCGCCAAACCGGAGATGCCGATCATCATCGATCGCGCCAAAGCCCGCCGTCTCAACGTGAGCACGTATGCCGTGGCCGATGCCATACGCAGTGCGCTCTTCGGCAAGGAGGTGAGCACCTACCGTGTGGAAGGGGACGATGATGACTACAAGATCATGGTGCGCCTGCAGGATGATCAGCGCTACGATGTGGGCACGATCATGGATATGAAGATCACTTTCCGCGATATGCTCAACGGCCAGATCCGTCAAGTGCCGATCAGCGCGGTGGCCACCGATGAGCTGAGCTCCACCTTCAGCGCGATCAAACGCACCGACCTGAAGCGCGTGGTGACGGTGAGCAGCAATGTGATCGCGGGGTACAACGCCAATGAGGTGATCGCGGAGATGAAGGAGGGCTTGCTCGGGTATGAGAAGGACGAACGTTTCGGTATGACCTTCACCGGGCAGCAGGAGGACCAGGAAAAGGAGATGGCCTTCCTGGGCAAGGCGTTCATGATCGCGCTCTTCATCGTCTTCCTCATCATCGTGTGGCAGTTCAACAGCATCAGCTGGCCCATGGTGATCCTGAGCACCGTGCTTTTCAGCACCATCGGTGTGTTCCTCGGCTTGATCATCTTCCGTCAGGATTTCATCATCCTGATGAGCATGCTCGGCATCATCTCGCTGATCGGCGTGGTGGTGAACAACGCCATCGTGCTCATGGACTTCGCCAAACTCCTCTTCGAGCGCAAACGGGAGAAGTTGGGCTTGGAGGAGACCGCTGAACTGCCCGTGCTGGAAACGCGCGAGGCGCTCATCATCGCCGGCAAAACACGTTTGCGCCCCGTACTGCTCACCGCCGTTACCGCGGTGCTGGGCCTGCTGCCGCTCGCGGTCGGCTTCAACCTCAATTTCGGTACGTTGTTCAGCGAGCTCGATCCGCATATCCACATCGGCGGAGATAACGTGATCTTCTGGGGCCCGCTCAGTTGGGCCGTCATCTATGGCCTCATCTTCGCCACCTTCCTCACCTTGATCATGGTGCCGGTGATGCTGCTTATCATCGCCAAGATCAAGCACCGCCGCGCGTGGAAGCGGTCGATGCGTCTAGCAGCTCAAGCCGAAGTAGCACCCACACCCCGGGGCAATACGCTTCGGCCGGGGCCGGCGATGGGTTGAGCCGCGAACGCGCTGAACGAAGAAGCCGTCCCGGCCCAGGACGGCTTCTTCGTTCCCGGGAGCTCGAGCTTTCGTTCCATTCCCCGATCCCCATTACTTTTCGCCACATGGACAACCTGCTGGAGAGGGCGGTGAGGCTTGCGGCCCGGGTACACAAGGGCCAGGTGGACCGTTTCAGCCAACCCTATCTCCTGCATGTGCTGCGCGTTACCACCCGCGGCCGCGACCTCGAAGAGCAGTTGCTCGGGGCGCTGCATGACGTGCTCGAGCGCTCTGAGCTCACCATGGAGGACCTGCGTGAAAAGGGCTTTCCCGAAGAGGTGCTCACCGCTTTGAAGCACATTACCCGCGTTCCGAACGAGAGCTACGAAGCGTACATCGAACGTGTGGCGCAGAACAGCCTAGCGGTGCGCGTGAAGGTGCATGACCTAAGCGACAAAATGGACCTGCGCAACGTGGGGCAGTTGAACGAGGCCGACCTGAAGCGCTACAACAAACAGATGGCCGCTTTCAAGCGATTGAAACGACTGGAGTCGATCGTGCGGGCGCAGCTCACGTTGCAAGCCAAGCCTCCCAAAGTCGTCGCCAAGCAAAAGTGATCGGCGGGCCTCCACAGGTGTTCCTTCCCGAACCACGCGATCCCGGATGCGCTCCGTTCTCTTCTCCGCATGCGCATGGGCGTTCGTGCTGTGGATGGTCCCCGCTCCCAGCCATGCCCAACGGTCCGCGGATAGCTCGGTGTACCGTTCACGTCCTTGGGTGGACCTGCCGCTGGTCCTCGGGTCAGCGGGGCTGGTGCTCGGGGGCGCACAGGTACAGGCCGCTCAGCAGCCTCTGGGGGAGAGTTTCGTGATCTCTTTGGACCCGGCCTCCGTCAATGGATTCGATCGCTGGGCGACGGAGATCGATCTGGAGGAGCGGGGTTCCGCACGGATGCGCTCGGACGTCCTGCTCTGGTCCTCTGCATGCGCCCCCTTCGCCTTGCTCTTTGATCGCGAGGTACGCAAGGAATGGGACCACGTGTTCACTTTTTACGCGGAAGCGATGCTCGCCACCAGTGCCTTGCAGTCCTGGACCGTGATCGCAGCAGAGCGCGTGCGCCCGATAGCGTATATCCCTGAAGCCCCGATCACCGATCGCATGGAGGCCAAGAACCGGCTGTCCTTCTTCAGTGGTCATACATCGAGCACCGCTTGTGCCTCTTTCTTTATGGCGCGGGTGCTGGACGATATGCATCCAGAGTTCGGAGGCTGGCGCTGGCTTCTATACACCGCTGCGCTGATGCCGCCGGCGTTCACGGGATACTACCGTATTCAAGCAGGTAAGCACTTCCCCACGGACGTATTGGTCGGTTTGGCGGTAGGCGGTGCCACGGGCGTCCTGGTGCCCGCCTTGCACAAGCGCCGCCGACCCAACGGATTGAGCGTGCTACCGACCACGGTGCCCGGTGGATTGGGTCTGCACATGGCCCTCCAATGGTGATGGACGTGCTGGGAACGATCTTTCATCGAAGGTCCCTGGCGGACCCGGTACAGTTCAGGTCCACCTCGTCCCGTCCTGACCTGAAAGGCCCGCGAGCCGGACCCGGACTTCTCTTGTTGACCGCGCTCTTTGCCTGGTCCAGCGTATTCGCGCAATCCCTGCAACCCGACGATCATGTTCTTTATCTGATCGGTGATGCCGGAGAAACAGGGGAAGAGCATGGTGCTCCGGTGTTCCGCCTCCTGCGCGAAGTGGTGGGTACGGAAGAAGCCAAAGAACGCACCATCCTCTTCCTTGGGGACAACTTGTATCCTGAAGGATTGCACAAGAAGGGCCACCGGCTCCGTGCACAGGATGAGTTGAACCTCAACGCACAGATCGATGCGGTGCGGGACCTCAATGCCCGGATCCTGTTCATTCCCGGTAATCACGATTGGAAGCAAGGCGATAAGCACGGGTGGAAGTACGTGCAGCGCGAAGAACGCTTCATCCGTGACACACTTGGCCGAAAGGCTTTCCTGCCGCATGGCGGTTGTCCCGGTCCGGAGGTGGTGAAACTGGGGAATGGTACCGTGTTGGTGATCCTGGATACCCAATGGTGGCTGCACCGCTACCGCCGTGCGGAGGGTGAACGCGATGGTTGCGAAGTGGCCACAGAAGCCGACCTGCTCGCCGCGCTGAAGAACGTGTTGAACGAATACCGGGACCAGCGCATCATCGTGGCCGCGCACCATCCCTTCCGTTCCTATAGCAGCCACGGGGGTCAGTTCCCCCTGCGCACGCATCTCTTCCCACTTACGGGGTTGAACCCGCATCTATGGATCCCCTTACCTGTGCTCGGCAGCATCTACCCCCTCTACCGCTCATTGCTCGGCGATGTGCAGGATGTGGCCCATGCGCGCTACAACGCCTTGCGCGCCGGCGTCGAGTCCTTGCTGGAACAGTTCCCCGGTAGTGTGTACGCTTCGGGGCATGAGCACATCCTGCAATACCTGGAGCGCAAGCAGGTGCATCATGTCATCAGTGGTGCTGGTTCGCGTACCACCTGGATGAAGCGCAGCAAGCAGCTGGGTTTCGGGCGCAGCGAGCGCGGATTCGCGCGCCTCGTGATCTCCTCCTCCAGTGTGCTGCGCTTGGAGTTTTTCACGCTGGACCACGGCGCGGTGCCTGATATCTCCATCCCATTGGAGGGCGCTGAACGGCCTGCTGTGGTCGTGGACGATGGTCCGCCCCTGCCGATGCCCGCGATGGTCACCGTAGCCCCGAACGCTGACTTGGACGCGAGCGCGTTCAAACGCTTCTTCTTCGGCTCGTTGTTACGCGATGTTTGGTGCGCACCCATCAGCGTCCCCGTGCTGGATCTGGATACGACCTTCGGCGGGCTGCGTGCAAAGGCCATGGGCGGCGGTTTCCAAACCCGTTCCCTCCGCCTTGATGCGGCCGATGGACATGCCTATGTATTGCGCTCCATCCGCAAGTATCCTGGCCTCGCCCTAGCCCCGAATTTGCGGGGCACCGTAGCCGAAGAGGTGGTCAGTGATGGGGTCGCCGCCAGCCATCCGTACGCGGGCATCGCCATACCGCCATTGGCGGACGCGGTGCGTGTCCTCCACACCAACCCGCGCCTTGTCGTGGTGCCCGACCATCCTGCGCTTGGCGCCTATCGTGCGATCTTCAGCAATACGCTCTGCCTGCTTGAGGAACGCACCGATGGCGATTGGCGGGGTACTTCACAATTCGGAGGAAGTGAGCGCCTCGCAAGCTCCAGGGAATTGATCGAAGCGCTGCGCGAAGGCCACGACGATGTGCTCGATGTTCCCGCGTTGCTCCGCGCAAGACTGCTGGATATGACCATCGGCGACTGGGACCGGCATGATGATCAATGGCGTTGGGCCACTTTCGAACAGGGCGATCGCACCGTGTACAAACCGATCCCACGGGACCGTGATCAAGCGTTCTTCACCCAGAACGGAGCGATCCCTTCCCTCACCAACCGGCGCTGGGGGATCAGCAAGTTCCAGGCCTTCGGACCGGATATCCGCGACATAAACGGACAGAACTTCAATGCCCGCTATCTGGACCGCGCTTACCTCACCGAGCCCGATCGCGCCCTATGGCAGGCCGTTGCCGATAGCATGCGCACGGAGCTCACCGAGGCGGTGATCGAAGAGGCGGTGCATCGGTTCCCGGATACCACCTTCGCTTTGGTGGGACCACGCATCATCGCCGGATTGAAAGGGCGCAGGGACAAATTGCCCGAGATCGCTGAACGACACTACCGCGCTCTGGCGAAGTACGTGAACGTGGTAGGCACCGATGAGGATGAGTTCTTCGAAGTGGTGCGCTTGCCGGAAGGCCGCACCGAGGTGAACATCTATGACCGGAAGCATGGTAAGAAGGTGGGCAAACGACGCTACTACCACCGCATTTTCGAAGCAAAGGACACGCGCGAGATCAAACTCTACGGCTTGGAGGGCCACGATGAGTACCGCGTGAAGGGCGACGTGCGCTCGGCCATCAAAGTGCGCATCATCGGTGGCATGGAGAAGGATGTGATCCAGGACAGTTCTCATGTCCGTGGACCGGGCAGACGCACCATCGTGTACGAGAGCGGCGGGCTGAAGAAGGGGAACAAACTCCGCCTTGGGAGCGAAGCCAGGTTGGTACGAAGCGATCGGTCCGATGCCTTGGACTATGACCGCACCGAGTTCGTGCGCGATGTGTTCATGCCTCTTGTTTCCGTTGGCTTGAACCCGGACGATGGCGTGTTCCTCGGAGGTGGCTTCAGCTACACCAAGCAAGGGTTCAAGGTGGAGCCGTATAAATGGCGCCACCGTGTATTGGCCAGTGCCGCCCTGCGCACCGGAGCCTATCGTGTGCAGTACAACGGCCGTGTGAACAAGGCCTTCGCCGGGCTCGATGCCGGTTTGGACGCACGACTGCTGGCCCCTGACTTCAACTTCAACTTTTTCGGGTTCGGGAACCTCACCACACAACCGGAGGATGAGGAACAGTTCCAGTACCGTATCGATCTGGTCGATGTGGAACCCTTCGTGGCCCGCACGTTCGGGGGTGCGCATGAAGTGCGGATCACCGGGCTTTATCGCGGTGCTTCGCAAGGACGGCTGAGCCCCGCATTGGAGGACCGCCCTGAGTTGCGACCCCAGCCTGATGTGGACTATGCCGGGGCCGCCTTGAGCTATCGCCTGAACAATGTGGACAACGAGGCGGATCCCGAACGAGGCATCCGTCTTCAAGCGGAGGTGGACGAGCTGGTGGAGGTGAACACCAGCAGGGAAGTGCGTGGTATCTCCGGGGATCTGCGTCTCTATCTGCCCGCACGTATCCTACCCGCGCGAACGGTGATCGCCCTTCGTGTGGCCGCTTCCCGACGTGATGGCGCGATCGACCCCTTGTTGGCGCGTTCGCTGGGCGGCCAGGAGGGCATGCGCGGCCTGCGCCGCACGCGATATACCGGCAACAGCATGGCGCTCGGTAACCTCGAGCTGCGCCAGGATCTTTTCAATTCGCGCAACCGGCTGGTGCCCTTTCGCATGGGCCTGCTCGCCTTCGCGGATGTCGGCCGTGTTTGGGTTGACGGACGTGACGAGCATTTCTGGCACAGTGCGTTGGGCGGAGGACTATTCCTGAGTCCGTTCAACATGGTGATCCTACAGGCCAGCTACGCGGTGAGCGACGACGATGCCATCGTGGACGTGCGACTCGGCTTCTTCTTCTGACCGGTGGCCTAGTGACCGGGCACACCGCTCGCGGTAAGCCCTGCCAGGTAGGCCGCTCGCGCGGCCGCCGCTACGGAGAGCACCAGACCGATGGCGAAAATGCTGTAGGTGAGGTTGAGGTAGCGGTACTTTTTGTGAAGCACCTTCCCCAGGTAATACAGGTCCTTCGTCATGGAGCCGTACAGGTAGTCACGATCGTTCATCACCTGCTCCACGCCCCACTTGAAGTCGGTGTACTTCATGTTGTGGAAGTTGCCGAAGAACAAGAGGTTGGCGTTGCGCTTCTCGATCTCTTCCCGAGAGGTGTTGCCCTGCGTCACCTTGGGTCGCGTGGCCAACGTAGCAGTTACGATGGAGGCCAGACAGGTGAAGGTGAGCAACGCGGCGGGCAGCATCAGAAGTTGGTTGTTTTCCAGTTTGGGCGCGAGCCCGCTCAGCACCACCGAAATGATCAGCGCGTTCACGCTGAGCATCATGTTCGCCTTGTTGTCCGCTATCTGGCTTAGGCGCGTGTGATTGTTCAACGTGACACGGAAGAGCGTTTCCACTCCGCGTTCGGTCTCCTTGCGTTTGCGTGAAGCATCCTTCTCCGATCGCGCTTCCTCACTGGCGGGGCTCTTCCGGTCCTTCTCTTCGGCCTTTTTCGCGCCGCGCTCATGTAGGGATGCGCGCAGCAGGGCCAGGTTCTTTTCCCGTCCGGCGTTCCATGACCTCTGGGCCACCTCGGACAGATACGGCGTGGACTCCATGAAGCGGATGCTCTCCGCGAGCCAATCCTTCTTCTTGATCTTTCCACCGCCCAAGGCCTCGACCTCCTCCCGCAAGCGCGTCGTCTGGTCCAGGTGGTCCGCACCGCCGAGGTGCACCAGGTCCGCGTCCCGCATCAGGGGTTCCAGTGCTCCTTTCCGCTCCGCATCCTTCTTCGTGGCCATGATCAAGGTGCGCACTTGCGCGATCAGCGCGGGCGATGCCTGCGCGGTCGCGAGGAATTCGCTGGCCAGTTGTGCGCTGCGCTCCTCGTGACCCACCGCGCCAAGGTGCAAGGCGCTATCGTGGAACCAGGCGGCGATGATCAGGGCGGTCGTCTCGTCCGGGGTACACTGCGCCGCCGTAGCCAGATCGCGGACCGCGCCCGCCACCTGTGCGACATGCCTGATGTCGTGATAGCGCAACCGTACATCGGAATGGTCGGCCATGTACTTCCTAACATGTGCTTCGGCCTGCTCGATCAATTCGTTCATGGGTCTTCAAACTTCGGTGATCGAGGATGAAGCACGACGCATAGGTGCCATTTCACTTGCTCCGACGGAACCGCCGACCACAGCGTAAATGTTCACGTGGTTCTGCTTCCCCTTCAGGATCACCGCCCCCAACGCCTCGGTGCGCAGCGTATGTTCCATCTCCGGCCAACATGTTCGGAGCATGCTCTCGCTGATGATCAGGGGGCGGCCCATGTCACTGCACATGCTCTGTATGCGTGCCGCGGTATTGATGGTATCGCCGTGGTAGGCGATCTCCCGCTTGATCTCACCGATCTCCACGGCGATCACCTCGCCGAGATGCAGGCCGGCTTTGAACGTGGGGATCCGGTCATAAGCGCGCTGGTAGTGTTCCGCGCGCATGGCGATGGCGGCTTCGATGGCGAAGTAGAACCGCACGCACTGGCTTTTGTCCCGCAAAGCGGGGGCGTTCCAGGTGAAGACCACTTCATCGCCCACATACTGGTAGATCTCCGCCTCATGCTGCGGCACTTGCGTATCGATGTCGTGGAACAGGTCGCGGATCATCGCGCTGTAGCGCTCAGGACCGAGTTCCTCCGCATGGCGTGTGCTGCTCTTCAGGTCCATGAACATGAAGATGCGTTGTTCGGTGATCGGCTTTTGGTATCGGCCCAGCAGCAGGCTTACCAGCATGCCCGGCCCAAAACTCCGGTTCACTTGTTTGATGAAGGACACGACAAGATTGCCCACCAAGGTGGTGGGTATGAAGGTGAGCGCCCACCGGTAGCGGGCCTCATCGCTAAGCTGCATGCCCATGCGCGCGAACCAGTCGTCCATCACCATGTCGAAAACGGCGAGGGTTCCAATGGAAATGACCACGAAGACCATGGAATACAGCACGGCTTTGCTCAGGATACGACGGCCCAACGATGCGCCCATGCCCAAGTGGCGTTCCACCCACACATCGATCAAGCCCAGTGCCGTGCCATAGAAGATGGCGGTGACCGCGCTCAACGCCAGTACGGCCAGGAAGGGGGGTGGGGTGATCTCCACATAAGTGGCCGCCACGGCCTTGATCACCAAATGGCTGATGGTGACCAACAGCGCGTTCGTCAGGATCCAGAAGTTCACCTGCGCCAGGATGGCGGTGAACACGGGCCTACGGTAGGTGAGCCGTGTGGCGATGGAGCGATAACGAGCGGGGGATCGGTCGGCACCCATGGGGTGTAGGAAAGGTAGTGACCGCACGGATGCGCTCGGTGCGGGCGTTCATCGGCGCTGCATGGTCCTCTATTCGTGGATGGTTCGACGGATGTGCGGACCAGCCCCGTAGCCGGTCAGGTCGAAGTCTTCCATGCTCAGGAACGGGAAGATGAACCAGGGTATCCGCTGCGCGCAGGACCACGTGCGTATGTTCAGCGGTAAAGCGAGAGGCGTTGCATCGCGGAGCGACCCTCCGAGAAGAGATGGACGGTGTACATACCGGGGGGAAGCGTGGAGAGGTCCAGCGGAACGGCTATGTCCTGCTGCAAACCGCACTGTTCTGTGCGCAACACGCGCCCGCTGATGTCCAGCACCGTGATGCGTGCATCGTTCCAGCCGCGCGCGCTGCGCAGCATCACCGTGCCCACTTCCGCAGGATCGGGGTAGATCACGATGGCATCGCCCAGCAGGTGTTCCTCGACCCCCACGATGCCCGCACAACTACAGTCGAACGTCCATAGATCGTTGTACGACCACGCATTGCCGTCATCGCACGGCAGGCCGGGCAGCGCATCACCGCCGAGCACACCGGCGCAGTCCATGCCCACGCATGCACAGTCCACATCGAACTGGTCGTTTGTGGTCACAAGCACACCATCATCGCAGGGTGTGCCTGGCACAGCGGGGCCATCCACCACGCCGAGGCAATCGAAGGTGAGCAAGGTGCCGGTGCATGTGCAGCTACCGTCCCATGCGTCGTTGATGGTGTTGATGTTGCCATCGTTGCAGGGTGTGCCTGGCAACGCGTTGCCGCTCGCATTGCCCAGGCAATCGATCAACCCACCCAAGCATACGCACTCCGTGGTGTACACATCGTTCCCCGTGTCCGGGTCGTTGTCGTCGCACGGGGTCCCGGGTTGCACCGGACCTCCGGGTACGCCATGGCAATCCACTGGCAACGCACCATAGCAACCGCAGTTGCTGTTCCAGCTATCGTTGCTGGTGTCAGGGTCACCATCGTCGCACGGAGTACCGGGCTGGGCCGGGCCCGCGAGCACACCGGTGCAATCGAAAATGGAGGCGCCCGCGCAATCGCAACTCGTGGTGTATACATCGTTCTGCGTAGTGGGATCATTGTCGTCGCACGCAGTACCGGGCTGTGCCGGTCCGAGCAACACGCCCTCGCAATCCAGCGCGTTGCGCAGGCAGATGGAGAACTCGGTGCTGATGGGATAGCCCGGCCCCACATCGTACACGCGCACATAGTAGATCCCTGTCGTGAGGCCCCCGACGAGTAAGGCTTCACCCTCACCGATGCCATGGTCGTTCCGGCAATTGATGTTGAACAGGATCGCGCAGTTGCCCTGGTCGGAGCTGAAGAGTTGTACCGCCGGATCCATCCCGGGCGATGGCTCGACCTCCACAATGAGCACCGGAGAGGTGGCCACGAAGCTGTACCATACATCATCGCTGTGGTCGTGGGCCGGAGCACAGGCATCGAGTGGATCGGAATAGGTGGCGCCGGCCACATCGCCGGTCACCGGGGTGCAGAGCGGGTCTGCGGTGATCGGTTGCGCGAAGGCACATTCGTCGTTCGGTGGTGGCGCTTGCTCGTAGACGCAGATGCTGAAGTAGGAGGTGAGCGGCGCACCTGTGCCCGCATCGTATACGCGAAGCCGGTAGTTGTTGCCCGGCACAAAGTCGTTGCGCAGGATCCGCTCACTGCCACCTACGGCGGTGCTATTGGCACAGTCGACCAAGGTGCTCCCACACGGGTCCGCGTAGAGCTCGATCACCGCGTCGAGACCGGGGCTGCCGTTCACCTGTACCCGCAGGATGGGAGCCGTGGCGGTGAAGGTGTACCACACATCCTCATCGGCCACGGCGGCGCCGCACGCACCGGGTTCCGTTCCAGTGGCTCCGGTCACGTTGCCGTTCACGGGGTTGCAATTGATGCTTACAGCCAGCGGGATCGCGTCGGCGCATTCATCGTTCGGCGGTAGCACCAGGTGGGCGCAGATGTTGAATTCGGTGTACGGCCAGCCGGTATAGTGATCATAGACGCGCACGAAATACTCCAGTCCCGGCAGCAGGTCGTAGCGCACGATCTCTTCTTCTTCGCCGAAGCCGGTGAGGTTCGCACAGTCCACGAAGGTGCCGCCGCACCCGGCCATGTAAAGTTCGAGCACCGCATCGAAGCTGGGGTTGGCGCCGGCCGCCGCGATGCGGATGTTCGGGCCGGTGGCGATGAAGCGGTACCACACATCTTCATCCGGTGTCGCGCCGCCGCAGTTGCCGGGTTGCACGCCGGATGCGCCCAAGGCCGATCCGATGGTGGGCACAC
>Ga0138256_10005941_pt1 | contig 12931 bp, 9 predicted proteins | sample KNB2016incub_MG_FD_105486 | JGI IMG/M metagenome (GOLD analysis project Ga0138256, IMG submission 105486) | Active sludge microbial communities from wastewater in Klosterneuburg, Austria - KNB2014incub_MG | ecosystem: Engineered > WWTP > Activated sludge > Unclassified | place: Austria... | reverse complement strand
TCCCTCGATCGCGATGGCGAGGGCGTCGTGCGCACCCTCGAGGTCCTGAAGAAGCTGGGCCTCACGCGCCTGGGCACCTTCGCTGATGACGCAGATTATGCGCGCCGCCGCGTCACCGTGGTCGAGCGCGGCGGGCTGCGCATCGCCATGCTGGCGTACACCGAGATGACCAACATGATCCCGACCCCGGCCGGGGTCTTCGTCAACCGCATCTCACCCGAGCTGCTCACCGAGGACCTCGCGCTGGCGCGGCGCAAGAAGCCCGACGTCATCATGGTGTTCTTCCATTTCGGCGAGCAGTACACCCGCGCCCCCAACGCCCGCCAGCGCGCCGCCGTCGAGCTGGCCTTCCGCGAGGGCGCCGACGTCGTGCTGGGCAGCCACCCGCACGTGCTGCAGCCCTACGAGCTCAGGTCGATCAAGGACCGCTTCGGCCGCGAAAAGCCGCGGCTGGTGGCCTGGTCGCTGGGCAACTTCGTGTCCAACTACCGCATGCGCTTCGCCGACGGCAGCGCCATCCTGCACTTCTCGCTGGTGCGCGACGCCGCCGGCGTGACGGTGCCGACCGACGTCAGCTACACGCCGATCTGGACCTACGGCGAGCGCGACGGCGACAAGGTGCGCTTCCACGTGCTGCCCATCGAGCGCTTCGCCGACAACGCCAGCGCCGCGCTGAAGCTGCCCGGCAAGGCGCTGCGCCGCATGCTGCTGTCGCTGGCCGACACCGAGGCGCTGCTGGGCCCGCGCCCCGACGCCGCTACCAGGGCTCGCGCATCGCGATGAAGTCGTAGGGGTAGCCCCACGCCGGTCGCGAGGCGTCGTCGAGCAGGCGCAGATCATCGGCGTTCAGCTTGATCTCGAGCGCCTTCAGGTTGTCGCCGAGCTGCGCCACCGTGCGCGCGCCGACGATGATCGACGTGACCTCGGGGCGCGCCAGCAGCCAGGCCAGCGCGACCGCGGCCGGCGTGGTCTCACGGCGCTGCGCGACCTCGGTCACCGCGGCCAGCACGCCCCAGCCGCGATCGTTGTCGAACTGCTTGTAGCTGTCCTTCCAGCTCTCGAAGCGCGACCCCGCGGGGGCGGGCTGGCCGCGCTGGTACTTGCCCGACAAGAAGCCGCGCGCCAGCGGCGACCACACCAGCACGCCGAGCTGGAAGGCGCGACAGGCCGGGATCATCTCGCGCTCGCAGTCACGCACCGCCAGCGACCACTGCAGCTGCAGCGCCTCGTAGCGCTGGGTGCGCAGGGCCTCGGCGCGCCACAGCGACTCGGTCAGCCGGTACCCGGTGTAGTTCGAGCACGCGACATAGCGGACCTTGCCCTGGGTGACCAGGTCATCGAGTGCGCGCAGGGTCTCGTCGATGGGCACCGCGCGGTCCTGCATGTGGGTCTGGTACAGGTCGATGACGTCGGTGCCCAGGCGCTGGAGTGACGCCTCGCAAGCCTCCATGATGTGCTTGCGTGACAGCCCGGAGTCGTGTGGCCCCACCGGGCGGGTGCCGAAACCGATGGGAAAACGGCACTTGGTGGCCAGCAGGACGCGGTCGCGCTTGCCCTTGATCCAGGCGCCGGTCAGCTCCTCGGAGCGGCCCTCGCTGTAGACGTCGGCGGTGTCGACCAGGTTCATGCCGGCGTCCACCGCGGCGTCGAACACGCGACGCGCCTCGTCATCGGGCGAGGTCACCCCGCGCATGAAGGTCTGCGACTCGCCGAAGGTCATGGCCCCGAGCGAAAGTGCGCTGACACGCAGCCCGGAGCGGCCCAGACTTCTGATCTCCATGGCCCGAGCATACACCCGTGCGACAATCGGCCTGCCATGAGCTGGGCGCCGTTCTGGCTGTCGCTGCAGATCGCCGTGATGGCGACGCTGATCGCTGGCGTGGTCGGCGTTGCGCTGGCCACGCTGCTGGTGTCGCGGCGCTTCCCGGGGCGCGATCTGCTGGGCGCGCTGGTGACCGCACCGATGGTGGTGCCACCCACGGTGCTGGGCTACTACCTGCTGGTGGCGCTGGGTACGCGCAGCTGGATCGGGCGCACCTGGGAGGCCATCTTCGGCTCGCCCATCGTGTTCACGCGCACCGGCGCGGTCATCGCGGCCTCGGTGGGCGCGCTGCCGCTGGTGGTGCAGGGTGCGCGCGCGGCGCTGGACGCCGTCGATCCGACCCTGATGGCGACCGCCCGCACGCTGGGCGCGACGCGCACGCGGGCCTACTTCACGGTGTGGCTGCCGCTGGCGCGCGGCGGCGTGGCGGCGGCGCTGATGCTGGGCTTCGCGCGCTCGCTGGGCGATTTCGGCCTGACCTACATGGTCGCGGGTGATCTGCCCGGCGAGACCCAGACCGCGTCGATCGCGATCTACAACGCCGTCAACGCCGATCGTTACGATGACGCCCTGGGCATGGTGCTGGTGCTGACCGCGATCGGGCTGTTCGCGCTGTATGGCGTCGCCAAGCTGGTGCGCCGGGAGCGCGCGACATGAAAGCGGCCCGCACCCTGTCCGTGCGCGCGCGTGTCGAGCGCCGCGGCACCCGCAAGGTGCCCGGCTTCACGGTCGCCATCGACCTCGAGGTCGCGCCCGGCCTGACCGCGCTGGTCGGCCCCTCGGGCGCCGGCAAGAGCACCGTGCTGGGCGTCATCGCAGGGCTGCTGCGCCCGCCAGACAGCCGCGTCACCCTGGGCAGCGAGGTCTGGCTGGACTCCGACAGCGGCGTGTTCGTGCCGCCCGAGCGGCGCGGCGTCGGCCTGGTGTTCCAGTCGCTGGCGCTGTTCCCGCACCTGACCGCGGCCGAGAACGTCGCCTACGGCATGAACGGCGAGCGCGCCACGCGCCGCGCCCGCGCCGTGGTCATGCTGGAGCGCTTCCACGTCGCCCATGCCGCCGATCGCGCCCCGGCCACGCTGTCGGGCGGCGAGGCCCAGCGCGTCGCCCTGGCCCGCGCCATCGCCCGTGACCCCCGCGTGCTGCTGCTCGACGAGCCCTTCGCCGCCCTCGACGAGGACCTGGCGCGCGGCCTCGGCGACGACGTGCGCGGCCTCATCGCCGAGCTCGGCATCCCCGCCCTCATCGTGACCCACCGCCGCGAGGAGGCCGCCCGCCTGTGCGACCGCACCATCACCATGGCCGGCGGCCGCCTGGCCGAACCGCGCCCCGCCAAGCTGGTCGCGATCTAGCGTGATCTGGCGCGATATTCGCGGGATCTCGCACGCGCGGCTCACTCCGCCCTGATCAGGCCGAGCTTGCCGAGCGGGATGCGCCTCCGCTGCCAGGCAGCGCCCGCCGGGGCGAAGCTGGCGATCTCGAGTGTCTGGCCGCACTCGGCGGCCAGCACGACGCGGTCGGGTGCGCTGCCCAGCAGGCGGGTCACCGGCAAGGGCACCGGGATGGGCGCCTCGACCGAGAGGTCGGCTGCGATCCGCCGCAGCTGGTAGCTCCCGGCCGCACAAGCCGCTGGCCCTTCCAGCAGCCACAGCCCGGCGTCGAGCTCGACCGGGTCGCCGAGGCGCACCGGCACCGCGATGCTGCGCCCGCTGCTGGGCTCCAGCACCGCGCCGGCGCCGGCGCCGCTGGCCCACCACAGACGCCCACCCAGCATGGGCACCAGGTCCTGGCAGCAGCCGGGGACGCCCACGACGGAGCTCTCGCCGTGCGCGAGGTCGGTCACCAGCACGCCCTCGGGCGTCGTCACCAGCGCGGTCACGTCATCGGCGAACACCACGCGCGAGCCGGGCCGCAGCGGGTGGTCGACCGCGCGGCGACCGCTGGTGACATCGCTGATCACGAGGTGCGCCTGCCCGGTGCCGCTGATCCGGGTCGCGACCCAGCGCGCCTGCGGCGACAGCGCCAGCAGGTCGAGGCCGTTCTCGGGCCCGGTCAGCTGCAGCACCGGTCGCGCCGTCGCGAACCGCAGCGCACCGCCGCGCAAGGCGGCGTCGAGGTTCACCGTCGCCACCGCGCGCAGCCGCGGCGTCATGATGGCTCCGCTGACCGGGAGCAGCGTCAGCTGGCCGCCGACCAGCGACAGCGTGAGGTCGCCGCACTGCGCGGCCTGCAGCGCTGGCGGCGTCGCGATCAGGAGCTGCCCGGTGCTGGGCTCGAACAGCCGCACCGACGCGCCCGGCGCCAGCGCCAGGATGGCGCGGCCGCCCAGCACCTGCTGCGGTGGGCCCGGGCACAGCTCGCGGGTGAACTCGCGCGGCGGCGGGCTGGTGCCCCGGGGCGTCAGCCCGTGCAGCTCGAACATCGTGGCCGGGACGCCGCCTTGCCTGTGCAGCTTCTCGTGCACGACCCACAGGGTCTGGTGCGGATCGTCGATTGCGACCAGCTCCTCGACGACCCGGCGCGGCAGTTGCCAGACCAGCTCCAGGGTGTCGAGCGCGAAGCCGGCCAGGGTGAAGACCCCGCCGCGGTCGTCGCGCGCGGACAGCGCCAGGACCACCCGGCTGCCCACGCGCGCCTGCTCGATCCGCGGCAGCGGCGCCGGCGGAGGTCGTGACAGGCAGCCGCTGCTGCCGCAGGCGACGAGGGCTGCGCCGAGCGCCGTCACCGCCGTCATCGGCTTCATCGGCGCCGCCGCCTTCACCGCGTCACCGCGACCGGGCCAGCGGTTGCCGCGAGGCCACGCCCTTGCGGCTGCTCAGCCACAGCGGGACGCCGACCGCGAGCGCGATCGCGGCACCCGCCAGCGCCACCTTCTCGCCGCGCGACAGCGGGGCGCTGGGGCGGTCGTCGCCCCCGGGGCCGTCGCCGCCCCCGAGCGAGCCCAGCCCCTCGGCGGCCTTCTCGGTGCCGGCGCGCACCAGCATGACCGCCAGCAAGGTCCCGACCCCGACGCTGGCCAGTCCCCGTCCGATGCTCGGCAACAGCGACCCCGCCGCCCGCATGCGCACCCGGACACCACCCGCCGGCACCCAGATCTGGCTGCGTGCGCTGCGCAGCCCGCTGCCACCAGTCGACACCGTCACGCGCCCCGCCGGCAGAAACAGCGTGCACGGCGTGAAGCAGCGCGCCTCGACATCGGCGGCCTGCGCGCCGACCGCCTGGCCCGGCGCATCCTCGGGGACCCAGCTCTCCAGGCGCACCCACTGGCGCCGCCCGGTCGACTCGATGAGCAGCGGCTCGCGCCCCGGCCCAGGCTGGTCGGCCTGCTCCAGCACCTCGGCCGCGCTGCCCGCCGCCGGCAGCCCCTGCGCGCCGGCCGTGGCCGCCGTCACACCCAGCACCCCGACCAGCACCGCCGTCACGCAGCTCGCACGCATGTCGCGCGGGATTGCATTCGCCATGCCCGCAGCAGGTCCGCGAAATCCGCGCCGGAGAGGCAGATCTTCACCGCTTCAGCTGACGGGGCGCGCGCGGGAGTGTAAGAATTCGCCCATGAAGCGGCTGACCCTGGCGTCGTGGTTCGTGCTCGTCCTCCTCGCCACCGGCTGTGACTCCAGTCCTGCCGCCGGCGACGACGATGCTGGCGGCGGTGGCGACGGTGGGACGACCAGCGATGGCGGCACCGTCACCAGCGACAACGGCACCGGGTACACCGAGACGGTGTGCAGCGATCCGCTGGCGTCGCTGGCCGATCTGCAGGCGGCCTACCAGAACACCGCGGCCGGCATCCGCGCCGCCGCGCTGGGCATCGCCGACCGGCGCTACCCCATCGGGCGCCTGTTCATCGAGCACGAGACCGACAGCGACCTGGCGCGCTGGTTCCAGACCACCGCGAACTTCGCCGGCATCCTCGACGGCTTCGATACCGCGGTGCACGAGGGCCAGCACGGCTGGGACATCAGCATGATCGCGAACGGCCGCTGGCCCTACCGGATCCGCGAGGACCTCATCATCCGGCCGCTGCGGCTCACCAACTTCGCGCGCAGCGAGATCGTCGCGCTGCACGTCGACGCCGCCAACGACTTCTACCTCAACGTCTATCTGACCGGGCAGTCGGGCACCCAGGGCTTCAACAACCTGCTCGACGAGTACAACGCCTACACGCACTCGCTGGCGTCGCGCTACTGCACGCGCGACAGCCTGCCCGGCGGCACCCGGGTCACCGCCCGCGACGGCATCTTGACCATGATGTACTACGTCGAGCTGTACCTGAAGGTCGCGCGCACCAATCACCCGGCCGACTACGCCGCCATCAAGGCCGATCCCGAGCACGTCCGCCTCATCCTCACCATCTGGGACCGCGCCGAGTTCTGGCTGGCGCGCAGCGCGAGCACGGCGTCCCTCGGCATCAAGGACGCCACCATCCGCACCTGGGTCTACGACCCCGCCAACAAGATGGAGATCGACCTCCTGCGCACCCCCTGAGTCGGGCTACCATCGGGACATGTCGGACGCCGGGGACGCGGGGGATGGCCTGCAGCAGCGCCTGGAGCAGCTCGAGGCCTGGGTGCGCAGCGCCAACGAGCGCAGCGAGCGCAACGAGAAGATGCTGGCCGAGTTCGGCCGCATCCTGGAGACCCTGACCAAGATCCTGGCCGCGCGCGGCAGCCTGGAGCCCGGCCACGTCAGCGTGCTCGAGAAGCTGGCCAAGCACGCCGTCCTGGTGCGCGAGCCGCAGCTGCAGCTCAGCGCCTACGACGACAAGTACACGCTGGAGAACTCCGAGGTCGACTGCGGCGCGCGCATGCACCTGTGCCACGGCCGCTGCTGCTCGTTCAACGTCAAGCTGTCGGAGCAGGACCTCACCGAGGGCAAGGTCGCCTGGCGTATCCACCAGCCCTACCTGATCGCGCAGACCCCGCAGGGCTACTGCGTGTACCAGGCCCAGGACACCGGCTTCTGCGGCAACTACCACTACCGCCCGGGCGCCTGCCGCACCTATGACTGCAAGGAAGACCGGCGCATCTGGCTCGACTTCGACAACATGATCCCGGCCCCGATGCCCGACGGCCTGGTCACCATCAGGCGCACGCCACCGAAGCCCGGGGCCTAGCCCGGCCTAGCCCCTGGTGTCCGAGACGCCACCCACGTCGCCGCCGGACTCGGGCGCGAGTGACGTCGACAGCACCGACGAGCTCTTGCGCCAGGCCGCGCGGGCGCCCGGTGTGGCGCCGCCGTCCGACCTGGTCGGCACCACGCTGGGGCGTTATCGCATCCGCGCGCTGCTCGGGCGCGGTGGCATGGGCGTGGTCTACGAGGCCGAGGATCCGGGCTTGCAGCGCAGCGTCGCGCTCAAGGTGCTGCGCGGCGAGAGCCTGGGCGATGCCGCACGCCGCGCCCGCTTCCTGCGTGAGGCCCGGCTGGCCGCGGCGGTCACCGGCCCCGAGCTGGTGCCCATCTACGAGGTCGGCGAGGCGGGTTCGCAGATCTATCTGGCCATGGAGCTGGTGCGCGGCTCCACGCTGCGTGCGCTGATGAAGCCGCCCTTGCCGCTGGCGCGCGTGCTGGCGCTGGCGGGCGGCGTGGCCCGCGGCCTGGCGCGCGCCCATCGCGCCGGCATCGTGCATCGCGATCTCAAGCCCGAGAACGTGCTGGTCGACGGCGACGGCGCCGACGCTGCGCCGCGGCTGACCGATTTCGGGCTGGCCCGTCTCGACGACAGCACGCCAGTGTCGGGCGATGCCGCCACCGCGCAGCTCGAGACGCGCGCGGGCCAGCTGGTGGGCACGCCGGCGTACATGTCGCCCGAGCAGGCCCGTGGCCGCCCGGTCGACGCCAAGACCGACGTGTTCTCGTTCGGCGTGCTGCTGTACGAGCTGCTCACCGGCGCGCGGCCGTTCAGCGGCGGCACGCCGATGGAGCTGGTGATCGCCATCGATCGCGACGAGGCGCCGCCCGCGAGCACGAAGAATGCCGCGGTGCCGCCCTGGCTGGATGCGCTGCTGGCGCGCTGTCTCAGCAAGCAGCCTGCGGGTCGGCCCACCGCGGCCGAGTGCGCGACCGAGCTCGGGCAGCAGGTGTCCGGGTCGGCGTCGGGAGCCTCGGGCTCGGCATCCCAGGGCGCATCGGTGGCTGCATCGGCGTCGCCGGCGCCGGCCTCGCCCGCGTCACCTCCCGTGTCGGCCGATTCGCGTCGACGTCGCATCGGTGCGGCCGTCGCCATCGCAGCGCTCTTGCTGCTGTCCGCCGGTGGCGTCGCCATGGTGCTGCGTCGTCGTGGCAGCGCAGCCAGCAGCGCCAAGGGCGCCCATGCCGGCAACCTGGCCCGCGACGGGGGCCGCGCCGGCCCGGCCTCGGTCGCCGTGCTCGGCTTTCGCAACCTGGCCAAGGTCACCGATGCCGACTGGATCTCGACCGCGCTGGCCGAGATGCTGCGCACCGAGCTGGCCCAGAGCGGCTCACTGCGTGCGGTCCCCAGCGAGACGCTGGCCGACCTGATGCGCGACCTCGGCGCCAAGGCCAGCGGCAGCCTGGGCGGCGAGACGCTGGGCCGCCTGCGCAAGTCCACCGGCACCGACTTCGTGGCCACCGGCTCCTACCTGGTGAGCAGCGCCGACGACAGCGTGCGCGTCGACATCCAGCTGCAGGACGCCGCCAGCGGCGAGACCCGCCTGGCCACCAGCCTGTCGGGCCAGCGCGCGGCCCTGCCCGAGCTGGTGGCGCGCGCAGGCGCGGCCCTGCGTCAGAGCCTCGGCGTCGCCGTGCTCGACGCCCGCCAGGTCGACGAGGTCCGTCGCTCCATGCCGGGCAGCGCGACCGCGCAACGGCTGTACTCCGAGGCCATCGTGCTGATGCGCGACTTCCTGTGCATGGACGCGCGCGATCGGCTGGAGCGCGCCATCGCCGAAGATCCCCGCCACGGCCCGGCGCGTGCGCTGCTGGCTCGCGCCCTGTCCTGCCTGAGCTATGACGCCAAGGCGGCCGAGGAGGCCGCGCGCGCCGCCCAGCTCACCGAGGGGCTGCGGCTCGAGGATCGCCTGGCCATCGAGCTCATCGATCATCGCACCCACCAGCGCTGGGACAAGGGGCTGGAGGCCGCGCAGAAGCTGATCGACATAGCGCCCGACAACCTCGAGTACCTGTACGAGCTGAGGCTGCTCGCGGGCTATGCGCGCAAGTACGACCTCGCGGTCGCCGCGATCGCCGTGGCGCGCAAGGCGCCCCCGCCGACCGGCGACGATCCACGCCTCGACATCTGGGAGGGCGAGCTCGACTGTGTTCAGGGCAAACTGGAGCAGGGTGTCGCGATGATGACCCGCGGCATCCAGCACGCCAACGCCCTGGGGCGCAGCTACCTCGCCACCCTGGGCGAGATGTACCGCGCGCCCTTCCTGATCCAGCTCGGTCGCCTCGACGAGGCCAAGGTCGCGCTGGAGAAGGCCCGGGTCGGCGCCGCCGCGGTCGGTGATCGCGACATCGTGGTGGCCGCGCTGACGACCCTCGAGCAGCTGCACGAGAGCACCGGCCATTTCAACGACGCCGTGCGCACCGGCGCCGAGGCGGTGGCCATGGCGCGCGAGCTCGGCTCGGTGCGGCTGTCGAGTGCGCTGCTGTCGATGGGCTTCCTGAACATGTGGCTGGGCGAGATCGGCAAGGCGCGCACCCTGTTCGAGGAGCTGCTCACCGTGGCGCAGGCCAACAACATCGAGATCTTCGCCTTGATCGCGCGCTTTGGCATCGCGTACGCCAACGCGCCCCAGGGTCACCAGCGCGAGGTCGTGGCCGCGCTGCTGAAGCTGCCGCCGGTCGCGGGCCCGGGCACCGCGCACCTCCTGATGGGCGAGTCCCGCCTTGCGCTGGGCGAGTTCGAGGCCGCCGAGACCGAGCTCAGCGCCGCCGTCGAGGGGCTGGCCGCCCAGGGCAAGAAGCCTGACGAGCGTATGGCGCGCTGGCTCCAGGCTGCGCTGCGCTGGAACCTCGGCAAGCTCGACGAGGCGGCCACCCTGCTGGCTGACCTGCGCAAGCTCGATGTCGAGCTGAAGCGCCCCGATCAGATCGCGATGGTCGACTGTCGGCGCGCCGCCATCGCGGTCCAGCAGGGCAAGCTCGACGACGCCCGCAAGCTGCAGCCTGCCTGTGCGCAGGCCATCGGCCCCCTGAACGAGTCCTTCATTGGCCGCTTCGTGAGCAGCCTCGACGACGCCTGGGTCTCCGGCATGCTGGGCGGTGAGCCCGAGCGCGCCGCCGCGCTGCAGCGCCTCGAAACCCTGGCCACCGAGGCCCGAGGCAGGAGCTTCCTCAACCTCGAGCTCGACGCCCGCAGCAGTGCTGGCAAGCTGGAACTCTTGCGCGGCTCGCCGCCCGCGGGCCGAAAGAGACTCCAGGCGGTCGAGCGCGAGGCCCGCCGCCTGGGTTTCGGTCGCATCGTCGCGGTGGCACAGCGCGCGCTGGCGGCGCCGCGCACGCCGTGACGGCGACCGCTACGGCTCGGACGCGAACAGGATGATGCGGACAATCGGAGCGCCAGCCTCGGCGTCCTGACAGGTCGCGAAGTAGAACCAGACGTCGCTGCCGAGCTCGGGCACCGAGGCCGCGCACTCGTCGCCGCCGTACGTCGGCGGCACCGGGTGGTGCGGCGCCTTGCCGTAGGCGCTCACCAGCTCCGCCAGCGTGCTGCCGACGCCGACCCCGCGCGCGGTGCGTGGCGCGGCATCCTCGATGTGCAGCGCGCTGACGCGCAGCTTGCCGGCGCGGACCGCGGCGATGGCGGCGCGGGCCGCCGCGGGCGACGGGCTGTCGGCCGGTTCGCCAGCGCCGACCAGCGCGACCAGCACGGCGGGGCTGGCCAGCCGGAAGCCCTCCAGCGGCTGGGCGTCCGCGATCATGCGCGCGACGTGGCGCGCCGCCGCGTCGGCGTCGCTGCCCAGCAAGGCCGGCGGCAGCGCCGCGCGCAGCCGCACCGGGCCGACGCCGCTCCCGTCGATGATCCCAGGCGACGCTGCCGCCGCGGCCGGCGTGCGGCCTGCACGCGCGCCACCGCAGCCGGTCGCGCCCAGCCAGGCCGCACCCAGCAGCGTCGTCAACCTGGCCCAGCCAGCCGCGCGCAACGTCCTCACCGCGGGCGGTAGACCTGGCCGCCGGCGACCATCCAGCAGCCGCTCGACTCGGCGCAGCGCAGCCAGCCGCCCTTGTTGAAGAAGGAGTCGATGATGGTGTAGTCCTCCTTCTCGGTGCCGATGACGTAGAAGCGGTCCTTGCCGCTGTACGAGCTGACGTTGGTGATGCGCACGCCGCTGCCGTCGCCGATGTCGACCGAGCCCGACCAGTACCAGTCGGTGTACTTGGTCCAGGTCGCACCGAAGTCGGTCGACGCCAGGTTGGCGTAGCGCAGCTCGCCGCCGTCCAGCTTGAACTCGGCCACCGAGCCCTGATCGCTGAGCTCGCGCTGCACGAAGAAGTGCTGCCCGCCGTCGTTCGAGCGCAGCAGCTTGTTGCCGCCGAAGCGCGGCGGCGACGACAGCGCCAGCACGGTCTCGCCCTCGCCGGTCATGCGCTGGATGGGCTCGGCCAGGCCGGTCGCGACCGGGGTCCAGGTCCGCCCGGCGTCAGGCGACCGGTGCAGCTCGCCGCGTGCGCCGGCCGCATACAGCGCGCCGCCGACCTCGTGCAGGTTGAGATAGTCGGTCTTGTTCTTGGGCCCGGTGTCGAGCTTGGTCCACGAGGTCACGCCCTTGTCGCTGAGCAGGATGGTGCCGGCGCGACCGGCCAGGTAGATGGTGCCGTCGTCGGCGATGCGCGTGGCCCACAGCGGCGGCGTCTTGGGCGGCAGCTCGACAGGGCGGAACGTCTTGCCGGCATCCAGCGACACCGCGACGCGGGTCTTGCCGACCGCGATGATGCGGTCGCCCTTGAGATCGAAGCCCTGCACACCACCCAGCGCATAGCCGCTGGCCGACTTCCAGCTCTTGCCGCCGTCGGCCGTCATCGCCACCAGCGCCGAGTCACCCATGGCCAGGCCGACCTCGCCGACGAAGCGCAGCCCGCGCACCTCGGGCAGCGTGTCCGACGTGGTCACCGCCTTGGTGAAGGCGCACGACTCGCCCTCGTTGGGCACCGACTCGCACTTGCCCATCGCGGTCCAGACCGGGCGCCCGTCGAGCACGGTGAGATCCTCGCCCGCCGTCCAGCTCTTGCCATCGGTCGAGGTCGCGACCGTCTTGCCGTCGCCGACATGGTACGGCCCGCCCGCCTTGCCGTTGACCGCCTTGATGCCCTTGAGCGGCAGCGCCACCATGGCCCAGGTCGCGCCGCCGTTCTTCGACAGCCCCAGCCACGCCTTGCCGACCACCAGGATGTCGTTGCTGCCGATGCCGTACGCGGTCCCGGCCACGGTGCACACCACGCCCTTGCGCTTGCCGACCTTGCCCAGCGCGCACAGGCCCTGGCTGGTGGCCAGATCCTTGGGCCCCGCGACCACCGGGGGCAGCTCGACCGGCGCCCAGCTCCTGCCGTCCTTGCTCTCGAGGATCTTCTTGCCGGCGTAGACGCGGACGCCGCCGGACTCGATGCTGACGGCGCCGGCCTTGGTCTTGTCGGGCAGCAGGCCCGAGACGACCTCCTCACCGGTGGCGCTGGTCTTGACGAACGAGCCGTTCTTGCCGACCGCGGCCACGGTGCCCTTGCCGACCGCGACGGCCCACAGCTCGTCGTTGGTGTAGCGCGGCTGATCGGTCCAGCCCTTGCCATCGGCCGAGAGCGCATAGAAGCCGCCCGCACCGACGACCGCGAACGGCCCGCCGGGCGCGCCCGCGACGGCGCGCACCGAGCCGGTGGTCATGCGCTCGAAGCCCCAGGTCGCGCCGCCGTCCAGGGTGACGCCGACCTGGTTGTCCTTGGTGAAGACGATGGCCTCGGTGGCGCTGACGATGGCGCCGCTGGCGACCGGCGCGCCCAGGAAGGCGTGCAGCGGGCTCCACGCGGTGAAGCGCTGCGCGACATCGGCGCTGGCGCCGCTGCCGCCGCCGCCCTGGCTGTCGTCGTCGTCGTCGTCAGTGCCCTTGCCCTGCAGCGCCTTGGTCAGGTCTGCGGCGGCCTTGTCGCCCTTGCCCTTGG
>Ga0138256_10005940_pt1 | contig 12932 bp, 8 predicted proteins | sample KNB2016incub_MG_FD_105486 | JGI IMG/M metagenome (GOLD analysis project Ga0138256, IMG submission 105486) | Active sludge microbial communities from wastewater in Klosterneuburg, Austria - KNB2014incub_MG | ecosystem: Engineered > WWTP > Activated sludge > Unclassified | place: Austria... | reverse complement strand
TTCGTACTCGAGTGGTCCATAACAAAAATGCTCAAAATCAATAATTTTGACGCCTGAGTTTGTATGAATTAGATTGCCAAGGTGCAAATCTCTGTGAAGTGGCTGAATTGGAAAACTATCCCAGTCAATAGAGTTCAGATAATTTAAAACATCTTCAATTAAGTAAATATCTTTATCTTTTAATTGTGATTGAAAAATGCTTTTTTGATCGAAAAATTGTTGAGATATTTGGTCAAGGTAAGCTCGCCACTGACTATTATCTTCTACTGTGGTTTGGGATAATTGCGAAATTACACCTGCTAGACCGTCGCATATTTGGCTTTTGTCTACTTCAGAAGATTTGAGTTTATTAAAAATTATCAATCTTCCTAATCTAAATACTATTTTGGGTGAGCTATTGGGACTAATTTGTCTAAAAACCATAAGCCCACTTGCTTCATTAATTGCAACCTCACGCGAGGTGTAAAACTTGACGATATATTTATCCATCAAATCAATAACACTGTGCACTTGCCTACCTGTTTGAATAAGCTTAATCATCTTTGTAGTCAAAGATAATATTTGGAAATTTTGGATTGACCGTAAACCCTTCCGCATATTCGCTTTTGGTGCTTCTGCGCAAGTGATAACCTCTCACACAATTAAGAGATTTTTCAAAAACTGTAGATTTTGAGTCGGCTTGGGACTCGTAAATACTAAATAATTCCATTTTTTTATCAATAAACTCTGTAATATCGACGATAATTTGGGCAACAATCGGCAACATTCCTTCTCCGTATAAAACGGTCGGTGTTCGGTGTGGTTCGCCTAGTTCTGGTTTAACTCCGGTTGCAGCCCAAAAGCTTGCCTCCTCTACAATGTGAGCTGCCTCTCGGTGATCGGAGTGGTAATCAAGAGGATTTAAGGTAAAAATCACTTCTGGTTTGACTTGTCTAATTATTTTGACCACTTTAAACATCAGTTTTTTGGAAAACTGGAGGTTTAGATCTTCTTCGGCAAGTAAAAACTTTTGTTTGATGCCTAAAAACTCTGTAGCTCTATCAAACTCACCAACTCGCAGATTAATAACCGCATTTTTCGCGCTTTTTGATTTGCCACGCCTGTCTCTACCTTCTTGTGAGTTGGTTAATAATATTTCGTAAGCGTTATAGCCTTGCGATTGGAGCTTGAACACACTCCCAGCTGAGGTGATGTGGTCGTCAGCGTGAGCTGAGACTATAAGTATGTTTTTTCCTGTATCAAGTTTTTTAGGCATTTTTCTCCTTTTTATTTAGTAATAATTTGACTTGTAATATGTTGGCGCTTACCGTTTCCGCCTGTGGTTGCCTCAAGCGAAGTGGTTGTTTTGTAGCCTGTTTTTGCCACACCACCAACAAAGTACTTGTATGGAGCAACTTCGATTACGGCTTTTTGCTTGCCTCCTTGAAAATCTCCATCCTCAAGTAGGTATGAGTTTTTTACAAGGCTAATAAGCTCGGGGTGTTCTAAATAAAAACCAATATCGAGACCATCACCAGTTCCAGCACCTGCCCCACTCGGGACAACTCTGACAATTGGAGACACTAGGGCTTTGGTTCTTTTGCCAACGGCAAGAGGTGCAACATAATTACTACCCAATGAGGTGTTTTTGTGGGTAATTACAATAGGAGTATCGAAGTAATTTTCAAATTGCTGCAGAAGCAGTGCCCACCCATTGCCACCCAAAGTAAGTCCTTTATCTTTAAGGTCGGAGAGTAAAATATCCCCTTCCAGATCAAAAACGTCCACGCCTGGATCGGACTCATCGATTGGCCTAACTAGTTTACGAGTTGCAACATCCCAAGGCCCGTTACCAAAAACGCCTCTAGCAAAACCGGTTTTTGCGTTCTCTTCAAAACCAGAGTCGCTGAGTCTAAGATTAAATTCGTCAAAATCGCTTTTACTTGTTTGAGTAACTAAATTGCCAAAACTAGTAATGTCCTCAAGTTTTGCACCGCTAGCTGTGAACAAGTCTTCGCTTGGAACGTGAAAGATGCCTAGTTTTTCTGTTAATCTTCGGTTGAGCGCCAGATATAACTGGGCAAAAGTTTTTGGCGACACATTTGAGATGGTTTTTAGCTTGGTGATATATAGAGAAAACTCTGGGTTATCCACGATTTCCTCCAAACTATCTAGCTCAATATCGGTTGTTTCGGGTAGCAAGGCGATATTGGCTTTAATTTTTTCTAGAGCCTGTGAGTCCAAATTAAAGTTAGATGCAATAGATGGAATAAGCACTCTTTCTAGATAAGACTTGACCGTGTGGGCGTCAGGGTCTGTATCATAAAATGCAGTTCCAACTGAAACTGTCCCGTCTTGATTCTCGTTTGAAGCTGCAACGGCAAGCATTATGGCTTCGACTGGATTGGCAAAATCAGTAGTTCCGTAATTAAAGACTGCTTGTTTATCTATTAAAGATTTTTCACTTAAAGTTAAAACCACAGGATCACCTTCTCGGTGACCAAGTGCGGTCGCAACACCCAAAACAGAAGATGGCAACACATTGTCGGGAATACCAAAAACTTGAGAGATTTTGACTTTTTGAGCCTGAGGTTCTTGCCCACTATTAGTATTTTTAGGCTGATTATTACTATTTTGTGCTGACCTATCTCGATCACTAATAATTTTTGTCCGCTCCACCTCGTCTATTTTGGCAGCCATTTGCAGAACAATTGTTCTGGCAAGTTCTGGGTTAATCGAAGTTATTTTTTGTACAAAAAAATCTCTATCAAACGGATTATCACCAAAAAATGAGGCAAACATTATCCAAACACCGCTTGAAAATAGTTTGTTGTGTAGAAAATCCAGATCAAGATTAAACTGAGCAGTTTGTGTAAAGTCTTCAAAAACATCTGGATTTGACTCAATTGATTGCCCAATTCTATTACTAGTTCTTGGCTGAATCATCTCGTTTATGATTACTCTTTCAGGATTAGATTTAGCAGTATGTGCGACTTGAGCGATTAATTCTAAATTCCTTGTCATTTTTCGAAACTCTAGAATTTTTTCTGCATCCTCTTCGGATATCTCTACCTTGTCTGAAACCTTAGCTTTGGCTAACATCTCTATTCTTGATAATTCTGAGTTTGGGGTAAAAATTATTTTGTATGGCAATTTGTTGGTATCGGGGTTTTCAACTGGCTGGAGTTGTAATAGTTGACTAGCTGTCGCAAAAATATCCTCGACCGAGTCGGGCTTTACAATGACAACCTCTTTGAGAGGGTTAATTTCTGAAATTGTATTTGGTTTTTGTAGTTGTTCGTCTTTCATAATTTTGGGTATAAAAAAACCTCCCATTTGTGGGAGGTTAGTTTGGCTTTTTGTTTAAAGCTGTGGCTCTTTATGTGTTAAGAGTCCTCCCACGTGAAGAAGTGCGCAAAAAGCGCATCCATGTCTTGTGGAGATAAATACAGCTAGAATTCAGATTTTGTACAGATAAAATATCCATAGTTGGGTTAGATAATACGATTGGGATAATAATTTGTCAATTAATTACTGAAATCTGTCTGAATATCTTGACCCTCTTGAATTGATTCTTGATACTTTGACTCATTTCGCATTCTGGCATCTTCGGCGCGTTCTAATTGTGCTTGTGGATTAACAGAAACCAAAATTGCTGCGGCAAATACTAAAATCCAAATAAGCATAAAAAATGCAAAAATTCCGGAAATAAGAAATTTGACCCATTTCGGCCAGCTTGTCCAAACCCACATTAATACGAAACCAGCAGGAAACGCAAAAACTAATAACAGAACAGTAACGAGTGTTTTGGTGTCACTTGACATTCCTTCGGATTTAGAATTTGCCATATAAATTGATTCTGACAATTCTGAATAATTTTTGCAAGAAAAAGCCCTCCTTGTTTAAGGGAGGGCGAGGGTTGGTGAAATACTACACCAAGCTACCGTGAGGCCCGATGAGTTGAATGCCTTGTCCGTACAAGACCATGGAGTGGCTTGGGCTGTAACCCCTTTTTCTCTGGTCTTGAACATCCAGTTTGAAGGTCCAAGCGTTGAGGGATTGAGGGCGGACATAGACGCGGCATTGCCCAATCGGATTGGTCCTGATGTGCTTGAGGCGATCGTTGATGATCTTGACCGCATCGAAGTCGATAACTCGCGCACTAGCAAGAGTCATTTTTTCGAGACTGGCAAGCAACGATTGCTCAAAAGCGCTGGACTCTTCTGCTTTGGCCATGATCGCGCGGAATTTGGCGATGGCGACTTCCAACGGCTGGTCTTGGAGGTCGAGAGCGAGTGTCGAGAAGATTGTCAGAACGACGGTCTTGTCCGCGAACGCGGCTTCGACAAGTCGCGACAAAGTCCTAACGCCAGGCTTAACGCCGGTGATCTCGAACATGTACGGAAGCTGTGAACTACTGGTGACTAGCTCTCCGATTGGCGGAAACTTTGACTGAGTTTTGCTGGGCAAACATCACTTCCTTCGTTTTTTTACGTGCGAATTGAATGGTATTATATCCTATAATAATTAATATGTCAAAAAAATGAAACTTAAGAAGTCTGGCCTTTGGCCTTGGCAATTATTGTTGCAGCAATATTATTTGGCACAACATCGTAATGGCTTGGAAGTAGAACAGAAGTTCCCCTACCCTGAGTCATAGACCTAAGGTTGGTAGTGTAACCAAACATTTCAGCAAGTGGTACTAGAGCTTTTATGATAGTTGCATTACCGCGACTTTCTGAACCTTGAATTTGAGCACGTTTGCTAGAAAGATCGCCCATAATATCTCCCATAAATTCGTCGGGGACTGTAACTTCGGCGTTCATTACTGGCTCAAGCAAGACCATATCGGCGTGCTTTGCCGCGTCTTCAATTGCCATGCTTCCTGCAATTTTGAAAGCCATTTCTGAAGAGTCAACATCGTGATAAGAACCGTCATAGACTGTGACTTTCATATCAACAACTGGATAACCAGCCAAAATTCCGGAAGCCATTTTTTCAACGACACCTTTGTTAATTGGAGTAATAAATTCTTGGGGAATTGACCCACCTTTAATTTCGCTTGCCCAAACATAACCCTCACCGCGTCCGAGAGGTTCGATACGAAGCAAACAGTGACCATATTGACCACGTCCACCTGATTGGCGAATATATTTACCTTCTCCATCAGCGTTTTTGGTAATGGTTTCGCGATAAGCAACTTGAGGTTGTCCAACGTTCGCTTCAACTTTGAACTCGCGCTTCATACGGTCGGCCAAAATTTCAAGGTGAAGTTCTCCCATTCCAGAGATGATTGTCTGGCCTGTTTCGTGGTCGGTACGGATACGGAAAGTAGGATCTTCTTCGGACAACTTTGACAGAGCTAGACCCATTTTTTCTTGGTCGGCCTTGGTCTTTGGTTCAATAGCTAGATCAATGACAGGTTCAGGGAATGTGATGTTTTCAAGAACAATTGCTTTGCCTTCTTCAGCTAAAGTGTCTCCAGTAATTGTTTTTTGCAAACCAATAACGGCGACAATTTCTCCAGCAAAAGCTTCTTTTATTTCTTCGCGTTTGTCAGCGTGCATCAAAAGCAAGCGGCCGGCGCGTTCTTTCTCGCCTTTTGTGGTGTTGGTAATATAAGATCCAGATTGGAGTGTTCCAGAATAAACACGGACAAAAGTAAGTTTACCAACGTGCGGGTCAACTTGGATTTTGAAAGCTAGACCACAAAATGGTTCCTCTGGAGTGTTCTTGCGAACTTCTGGTTCACCAGTTTTGGGATTGGTTCCGTGAGTTTCGCCAACGTCTTGAGGGGAAGGCAAAAACTGCACAACCGCATCAAGTAGCGGCTGAACGCCTTTGTTGCGAAGCGAGGATCCAGCAAGGACCGGAACAATTTGATAATTAATAACCGCTTTTCTTAAAGCTGTGTATAGCTCATCAATCGTTGGCTCCTCACCGTTAAGGAATTTTTCAATTAAATTGTCGTCAGTTTCAGAAATTTTTTCGACGAGAACTGCACGGTATTTTTCTACTTCGTCTTTGTGTTCGTCGGCCACATCATTGACTTTGTATTTTGCGCCTGTTTCGTCGGTTTCCCAAATATATTCTTTGCGAGTAAGCAGGTCGATAACTCCCAAGAAATCGTTTTCGGCACCAATTGGAATATTGTAAGCTACTGCTGGAGCAGCAAGCCTATCTCTAATTGATTTGAGTGTAGCGTGAAAGTCAGCACCAAGTTTGTCCATTTTGTTAACGAAACAAACTCTAGGAACTTTGTATTTGTCGGCCTGACGCCAGACTGTTTCGGATTGTGATTGAACACCTTCTTCGGCATCCAGAACAGTAACCCCACCATCAAGTACACGCAATGCACGCTCTACTTCGGCGGTAAAATCAACGTGGCCTGGAGTATCAATAATATTAATACGATGCTCAATTCCTTCAAAAAGATTAGCGGTTGGAGTCCAGAAAGTTGTGGTGGCAGCTGAGGTGATAGTAATACCACGCTCTTTTTCCTGTTCCATCCAGTCCATAGTTGCAGCACCTTCGTGGACTTCTCCGATTTTGTAGCTTTTACCAGTGTAATAAAGAATTCTTTCTGAAGTTGTGGTTTTGCCTGCGTCAATGTGGGCAATAATTCCAATGTTTCTGATTCTATCTAGTGGGTAGGAACGTGAGTCAGCCATAGATTACCACCTAAAATGTGCAAAGGCTTTGTTAGCGTCAGCCATTCTGATAGTATCTTCTCTTTTCTTAATGGCAGCTCCAACATTGTTGCTGGCATCAATAAGTTCAGCGACTAATTTATCTTTCATTGTGTGATATTCGCGTGAAGGTCGGTCGTGAGCGGCTTTAATAATCCAGCGAATAGCTAGGGCTTCTTTGCGGTCACCTCGAACTTCGACAGGAACCTGATAGTTGGCGCCACCAACGCGACGAGGACGAACCTCGACTCTTGGAGCAACATTATTAATTGCAGCTTCGAATACTTCCATGCCGTCTTTTTTGGTTTTGACTGCGATTTCTTCAAGTGCGGAGTAAACGATTTTTTGAGCGATGGTTTTTTTGCCTGATTCCATAACTCGGTTAATAAAACGAGTAATAACTGGTGAGCTATAAACTGGATCTGGCTCGGTTATTCTTCTGGTAAATGTATTTTTTCTAGACATGATTATTAAATTCCTTTTGCGGCTGCTTCAGCTGCACTTGTAGCTCCACCTTTTTTGGTTCCGTATAAGGATCTAGCTTTTTTACGATTAACCACGCCAGTTGCGTCAAGCTTGCCACGAATAATGTGGTACTTAACACCTGGAAGGTCTTTGACACGCCCACCACGAACCATAACAACTGAGTGCTCAGCAAGTTGGTGACCAATACCTGGAATATAAGCTGTAACCTCTTGTTTGTTACTTAATCTAACACGAGCAACCTTACGAAGAGCCGAGTTTGGTTTTTTGGGAGTCATGGTTTTGACTACAGTACAAACACCTCTCTTTTGAGGAGCGGTTCCGATTGTAGGCTGGTTAATAAGAGAGTTGAAACTCTTCCTAAGAACCGTGGCTTTGATTTTTTTTGGCTTGGATTTGCGTCCGTGCCTGACAAGTTGTTGTATGGTTGGCATTTTTTTATAGCCGCGGGATTATACCTAAGGTTTTTAAGCCGCGTCAACCTCACCTTCTGCAGGAATGTTATCAACCGAAGCTCTGTCGATTGATGTTGGAATCAAACGACCGATAATAACGTTCTCTTTCATACCGAGAAGTGGATCGACTTTTCCTTCAGAAGCAGCCTGTGTTAGAACATTGGTTGTTTCTTGGAAGGAAGCAGCTGATAAGAAACTTTCGGTATAGAGAGAAGCTCTGGTAATACCAAGAATTATTAATTCTGCAGTAGCTGGCTCTCCGCCTTCAGCGATAGTTTTGGCATTCTCGTACTCATAAATATGCTTAGCAATGTGTTCACCTGGAAGGAATTTGGTGTCGCCAGAGGAGGTGATTTTAACTTTTTCACTCATCTTGCGAATGATTACTTCGAAGTGTTTGTCATCAATTGGCACACCTTGTGCTTCGTAAACAGCCTGGGCTTCATCAGCAATGTATTTTTGTGCTTCACGAAGTCCTTTGACTCTTAAGATTTCTTTGACATCGAGGTGACCTTTGGACAATGGTTCTCCGGCGGTAATCGTGTCACCTGTGGCGACCAAAAGATCCTCAGTTAATGGAAGTAAGAACTGTTTTTCATTAACCGGCTTGTCAGAACTTTTGATAGTAATTACAAAACCTTCTGGAGTTTCGTCAACGGTAACTTTTCCAGTGATTTCAGCTATCGGTGAGGAAATCTTTGGCGTTCTAGCCTCAAGAAGTTCTTCAACACGTGGAAGACCTTGAGTAATGTCAGTACCAACGATACCTCCAGTGTGGAAAGTTCTCATTGTTAACTGTGTACCTGGTTCTCCGATACTTTGAGCAGCGATAACACCAACTGGAGTTCCGATTTCGACAAGTTTGCGAGTTGAAGTGTCGCGACCATAACATAGTGCACAAATACCAATTGTTGCTTCACAAGTTAGTGGTGAACGAACAACTACTTCATCAACGGTTTCTGCAATAGTTTTGGCGGTAATAAGGTCAATAAGATCGCCAGCTTTGGCTATACCTTTAACTTCTTTAACCAAAACCTGACCAAGAATACGAGCATCAAAAGCAGCTCTTCTGAATGGGTCTGTCTTAAGAACAACTACGCCTTCTTTTGTACCACAGTCAAGCATTCTAACGATAACATCGTGTGACACATCAACTAGACGACGAGTTAGGTAACCTGATTCGGCAGTACGTAGAGCACGGTCAGCAAGACCTTTTCTAGCACCACGACTTGAAGTGAAGTACTCAAAAACAGAGAGACCTTGACGGAAGTTGCTCTTGGTTGGAAGAGGAACAATCTTTCCAGAAGGGTCCTGAACCAAACCTTTCATACCTGAAAGCTGTTTGATTTGGTCTGAAGAAGCACGACTTCCACCTGAGTCAGAAATCATTTTGACTGAGTTGTCGGATTTAATCGCAGCCCAAGTCTTCTGGTAAACAACATCGGTTGTTTCGGTCCAGATATCATTGGTCAAACGACGCTTTTCTGCTTCGGTAATAAGACCGTCGTCAAATTTCTTTTCAATTTCGTCTACACGTTTATCGGCTGCAGCGATAATTGTGTCTTTTTCTGGCACAATTTCGTTGTCGAAGACGGAAACAGATAGTCCAGATACTGTAGCGAACCTGAAACCAATGTTTTTGACATTGTCGATAAGCTTAAGTAGTTCTTCTTCACTGAGATCTTCAAGGTAAGTTGAAATCGTAGATTTGATTGTTGAGTTACGGAAAGTCTCATTAAGGAATGGAATTTTGTCAGGCAACATACGGTTGAAATTGATTCTTCCAACGGTTGTCTCGACGGTTTCGCCATTCATTTTGACTTTAATAAATTGACGCATGCTGATTTTGCCATTCAACCAAGCAAATATTGCTTCATCATCGTCAACGAAAAGCGAATCAATTGGTGTTGAGTCTTCGTCAATAGAAGTGATGTAGTAAGCACCAAGAGCCATTTCCTTGTTAGGAATAGTAATAGGTGTACCATCTGCTGGGCGAAGAATATTTTGTGAAGCCATCATTAAGCGACGTGCTTCGGCTTGTGCGTTATTGGAAAGGGGCACGTGAACAGCCATTTGGTCTCCATCGAAGTCAGCGTTAAATCCAGCACAGATACAAGGGTGAATTCTAATTGCATCACCTTCAATAAGCACAGGATAGAAAGCCTGAATACCTAGTTTGTGCAAAGTTGGAGCACGGTTTATGAGAACTGGGTGGTTCTTGGTAATTTCTTCGAGAATATCCCAAACTTCAGGTGGTCTCTTCTCAAGAACATGTTTAGCGCTCTTAACGTTTGGAGCAAGTCCAAGACCGATAAGGTCACGAAGAACGAAAGGCTTAAACATTTCTAGAGCCATTTCTTTTGGAATACCAACTTGGTCAAGGTCAAGTTCTGGACCAACAACGATAACTGAACGTCCAGAGTAGTCGACACGCTTACCAAGAAGGTTCTGGCGGAAACGACCTTGCTTACCGCGCAACATATCAGATAGAGATCTAAGTTCTGCTTGATTACTGCGAGTGTTAGTTGAACGAGTATTAGTGTCGATAAGAGCATCAACAGATTCTTGTAGCATTCGTTTTTCGTTTCTCAGAATGATTTCTGGCGCACCAAGATCGATTAGTTTTTTGAGACGATTATTGCGATTAATGACTCTGCGATAAAGATCGTTAAGGTCACTAGTTGCAAAGCGTCCACCGGAAAGCTGAACCATAGGCCTGAGGTCAGGTGGAAGTACAGGTAAAACAGTTAACACCATCCATGTTGGATTGAGATTTGCCTTGCGCATCCCTTCGGCTACCCTTAAACGTTTGGCGGCCTTTATATGCTTGATACCAGAAACTTCGGTAAGTTCTTTTCTTAAATCAGTAACCAAAGCGTCGAGGTCAATGTTTTCAAGAATAGTCTTTATGGCCTCAGAACCCATACCGACTTTGAGGAAAGATGTAACCCCAAGATAATTAAGGTTAAGGTAATCTTCTTCTCCAAGTAGATTGAGAGCTTTGATTGAAGTCATTAATTTTTCGAGTTTTTTGAATTTTTCCTCGATTTTGCCGATTTCTACGCTGTGAGCGTCTCTAAGTAAGGCAATTTTGTGACGTGAACCAAGTTCCATCTCTTCGACTTTGAGGTCGAGGTTGTTTTTCTCTTTGGTTTTCTTGAAAGCTTTGATTTCGCCTTCTGATTCTTTTTTGGAAGCATTAATCTGCTCCTCAAGAACCTTAACAGCGGCAGCGATTTCTTTTTCCTGCAAACTCTTTAGTTTTTCAATATCGGTTTTTCTCTTTTCTGGATCGAGAGAGATTACGATATAGCTGGCAAAGTAGATTACAGCGTCAAGATTACGTGGCGAAATGTCTAGAAGAAGTCCAAGTTTGCTTGGAGCACCCCTAAAAAACCAGCTGTGTACAACTGGAGCTGACAAACTAAGATGTCCCATTCTTTCACGGCGAACACGAGCTTGAGTAACTTCAACTCCACATTTCTCACAAATAATTCCACGGAATCGAATCCTCTTGTATTTACCACAGTAACATTCCCAGTCTTTGACAGGTCCAAAAATACGCTCGTCAAAAAGTCCGTCCTTTTCTGGTTTGAGGGTACGGTAGTTGATTGTTTCAGGTTTGGTTATTTCACCATGAGACCATTCTTTGATGTTTTCAGGTGAAGCTAAAGTAATTTTTAGCGCTTTAAAATCCAATAAGGCTTTCATTATTTGTCCTCTCCTTCTTTGACTTCCTCGTCAGAGGAGGTATTTTCTTCTAGTTCGGTAAGTTCGGCTTCGGCTTCGGCATCTTCTGCTGATTCGTCCTCGGTGATTACGGTTTGTGCTTCAACTGATTTGATGTCTGGAACGATTTCGGCCAAGATTTCTTCTTCGGCAACGTCGGCTTTTACTTCGACTTTGTCGTCAGATTTGGCGTCAACTTTTTCAACTTCTTCGATAATTGTTGCACCAAGTGCTTCAACATTTAATGAAAGTGATTGTAGTTCTTTAACTAAAACCTTGAATGATTCAGGGATTTGAGGGGTTGGGATTTCTGCGCCCTTAATAATAGCCTCAAAAGCCTTAGGTCGTCCAACAATATCATCAGATTTAATCGTTAACATTTCCTGAAGAATATGAGCGGCTCCGTAAGCTTCGAGTGCCCAGACTTCCATTTCTCCAAGACGCTGTCCGCCCATTTGAGCTTTACCACCAAGTGGTTGTTGAGTAATAAGTGAGTAAGGTCCAGTTGAACGGGCGTGGGTTTTGTCCTCGACCATGTGGATAAGCTTTAAGATATAAGAAGTTCCAACAACAATTGGTCGATCAAAAGCTTCTCCGGTACGTCCGTCGTAAAGTGTGGTTTTGCCACCGACCGGAAGACCAGCTTTTTCAAATTGTTCAACAATTACATCCTCATCAACTTCTTCAAATACTGGCAAGGCTACTTTGTAACCTAGCTTTTCAGCTGAAGCTCCAAGATGAGCTTCCATTAGCTGTCCAAGGTTCATACGAGCAAGAACAGATAGAGGGCTAATGATAATATCAACAGCTTTACCTTCGGCAGTGTGAGGCATATCTGCTTCTGGAACGATTTTGGAAATAACACCTTTGTTTCCGTGACGTCCACAAAGTTTGTCTCCAACTACGACTTTTCGCATTTGAGCGATTTTGACAGTGATTTTCTTGATTGCGCCTGGTTCTAGTTCGTCACCGTTAGCTCTAGACAGAACTTTGATACCAATAACAGTTCCGCGCTCTCCGTGTGGAACTCTCAATGAAGTGTCGCGAACTTCGCGAGCTTTCTCTCCAAAAATAGCTCTTAGTAGACGTTCTTCAGCTGTAAGCTCTGTTTCTCCTTTTGGAGCGATTTTTCCAACAAGAATATCGTTAGGTCCGACTTCGGCACCGATAACAATGACTCCATCTTCGTCAAGGTTGGCAAGATCTTCTTCTGATACGTTTGGAATATCGCGAGTGGTTTCTTCCTGACCAAGCTTGGTGTCGACAACGACAGCTGTGTGCTCTTCGATGTGAACAGAGGTAAGAAGGTCGGATTTGACTAGTCTGTCAGAAATAACAATAGCGTCTTCGTAACCAAGACCATCAAAGCTCATATAAGCAATGGTTAGGTTTTGTCCGAGAGCTAATTCTCCACCTTCAGAAGCTGGACCGTCGACTAGAACATCACCAGTTTTTATGGTGTCGCCTGTGTATACAAATGGTCTTTGTGAGTAGCAAGTTGATTGCTGTGAGCGAACGAACTTGCGGATTGGGTAACTAACGAGTTCTTTGTCGCCTGTATATTTGACGACAACTTTGTTAGCGTCAGCAAATTCGA
>Ga0138256_10005939_pt1 | contig 12934 bp, 30 predicted proteins | sample KNB2016incub_MG_FD_105486 | JGI IMG/M metagenome (GOLD analysis project Ga0138256, IMG submission 105486) | Active sludge microbial communities from wastewater in Klosterneuburg, Austria - KNB2014incub_MG | ecosystem: Engineered > WWTP > Activated sludge > Unclassified | place: Austria... | reverse complement strand
TTTTTCGACCCCACCAAACTTTAAATGTAAATCACTTATAATGCTGTAATTGTCGTCTTCTAATAATCCTGCATCTACTAGCGTATCCATTATGCTTTCGGCTTTGTTGGTAAGGTCAAACTTTCTATTATCGGGGGCGAAGAAAGTAAGAGTAAGCCCTGGTTTGTCAATTCTTGGTTGTCCAACAAGTTGTTGTAGTGCCTCCTTGTGCCATTCTGTATATCGCGTAGATGGAAATAACATCGGTCTATTATTTCTGCAGCTAATAATTTTTGCATTTTTCTTTGATGGGGCTGCCCCCATAATTACAATTTTCATAATAAATATTTCTTAGCTCTATCTAGGCTGACAAGACTATCTTTAAAGAAACCTAATCCCTTATTGCAATCACCACACAACAATCCCCTAATTTTCCCAGTTTTATGACAATGGTCTACTACTAATTTTTCTTCTTTTAAACAGATAGGACAAATATTTCTGTATTTTGATAATAAATTATCATGTTCTTCTTTGGTTAACTTATATCTTCTTAATGTGTTCTTTTTTAAAACACTATCCCTGTTTAAATAATATCTTTTTTTAGCTTTCTCGATAATCTCAGGTTTATTTCTTTCATATCTATCACGTTCTTTTTTTATAATCCTTGCTTTGTTTTTTTGATAATATTCCTTTCTTTTTTCTAAATTATTGTCTCTGTAAATTTTATTCTTTATACTTAATTCTTTTTTGTGTTTTCTTTTCCAATCACGTGTTTTAATAAGAAGTTTGTCCTTGTTTTTTTTCCAATATTGTTTAGCGTTTTCTTTAGCTTTTAGTGGGTCTTTGTAGGGCATTTATTTTTTAATTTCATATTCTTTAATAAAAGCAGCTAACATTTTAGAAAACAGAATACATATATCTTCCCCATTTGGTTGTGAATATATCAACTCATTACCATCTTTTAATTGTAAAAAGTAGTTACGATAATCTCCATCATTCCAAAAAGGAATTTTAATATCATCTGTCACCGTTAAGAACCCATCTTCTTTTTTATAAGGTGGTTTTTGTTTTAATTTTTCTATATGTAAATTATTTCTAAATTCTTTATTTTTTAATTTCATCTTTAATTAATTTAGTGTCTGTTGTGTAGTGTCCACAATCACTGCATTGGTATTGATATTTGTAACCACTTGCCACCCTTCTCTTCTTTGATTTAACTAAATTCTTTGATAGACAACCAGGGTTAGAACAATTTATGCCGAAGTCTTTATTTGGGTTTACTCTAAGAAAATCATTTGTTTGTTTCATTAAAGGAAATAATTTCTCTAATAAAAGTCGTTTGGTAAGTTTGGTGTCTTGGTTATTATATCTCTTCATCATGCGTTGCATTTTCTTGTCACCATCTCTAGTACCAAACCACATATCTAAACCAATATGATTATACTTACCACCCAATCCAAAGAACTCCAACATATATGAAAGAGAATAACTTGATAGGTTTAATTTAGATTTGGCAATTTTCTTAGCATCAAATGTTTTAGAGTCAGGTAGTTGTGGAAGTCCATGATAGGCTAACCTTGTGTTAAAAACCTTTATATCAAATTGGTCGCTATTTTGTCCAGCAATCATATCATAAGTAATTAGTTCTTTGTATAAATGCTTAACCAAACTCTTGTCATCCCAAACACCCTTCTTCCAGTCTGGAAAATCCCATTGTGCATAAAATCTAGTTTTATTATTTCTATAATCTTCTAGTGATGCTGAAATAATAGTCATATGTAAATCCTCTTTTATGATACTTGTTTCCCATAGTTGACCCCAAAACCATCCACGCTTTGGAGAAGTCTCATAGTCTAATACCACACCATTTGGAATATCTTTATTTTTCATTTTTTGATTCTAAATATCTTTGTAATAAAGCAAGTGAACGCCAACAAACCTTTGATAAATGAAACAAACCATCATTATCCACCTCATTTCCTCTTGCGTGGTCTAATAAATGTCTAACCAAAGCATCTGCTTCGTCTGTAGACTTGCTTCTATCCCAGTGCAATGGGCTACCTGGGTTATGCTGGTCATTTCCAGCCTTGGAAACTTTCGACACCTCTAATAATGCGTCTGGAAAATAATTTAGTACACCTGAAAAAATTGGCATAGCTTTTCTTTCTTCATGATTCATGTATACATATTATCAAATTAAAAAGTGAATGTCAAGTGGATAACTACAATAAAAAAGATGTCTAAATTTTGGGGTTTAGACATCTTGAGTTGCACGTGGAGTGCGATGGTAAGATATTAGCAGATTACTAGCAGATTACTGAATGATGCGGTCTGGTCTTACGTTGTAGTAAATCATATCTTTATCTTTACAGTCAAAATGTACAATGTACATCTGAAAGTATGTTGCTGTAGTGAGATACTCACCACAAACACAACAATAAAGTTTGTAATGTTCACCTTGGTGTAACTTCTCAAGAATCTGTTTCTTGATGTTTTCTTCTTGTGTCATGTGACACCTCCTTAAATATCCTCAAAGGTTTCCCTCCATTCTTCGCCAAGGAAATCTCGGCAGATTTGTAGATACTCTCTTTTAGAGAGTAAGATGTTTTTATCGATACGTTCCTCGATTAAATCGTGGCACGAACGACAAAGATGAAGTATGGGACTATTTTTGGGTGTCCCGAAAAACCTTCTTGGATAAATATGGTGACGTGTTAGGTCACGCAGATACATACACTTTGGACAAAGTCCCCAAGTCATACACATATATTTTTCTCCTTTCAAAGAACTATTTGGTGGAGCTTTTTTAAAAAGAAAACTCCGTAAAACTTTAATGGTGCATTATACTCACCTCCTCAAGACAATTTCACAAACAGTATACCAAAAAACCTTGACTTTGTCAAGTGTATAACTACTTAAATTTGCGGAGACAAGAATCGAACTTGTGTCTTAAGGATATGAGCCTTATGAGATGCCACTTCTCCACTCCGCTTCGACTATAGATATTTTTTATATGCCCCAGTCTTATATGAAACCCATGCGTTTAATCCTTGCGTTTTATATATCTTTTCTACTTGTGCCATATTTCCACTGAGAGTCATTAACTCACTTGGACACACCTGACCTTTAACATTTACTTGTGCTATGCCACAGTCTACAGACCATGCCCTATATCTGTCTTCTTTTTTACAAGCCTTAGACTTGCCACCATATCTGCAATTCCACCCTTTCGCATTTAAATTAAATCCCGATTCGTGTTTTAGAACAGCAGTAGCTACTTTCGATTTATCTCCAAAGATACGCTGTATGTGTTGTTCTATTGTTGCTTCTTGTATGTGTAGTGGTTCTGCATCCATCCTATGAGGTGAAAAAACTATCAGGGAGGCGATTGCTAGAAGCACTATTGTTGTCTTGGTAGACATAGTAACCCATTAAGTGGGTAAGTCTAAAAACTATTTAGAGTAATTCTGACTTGGGAATACTTTAAAGTATATAGTCAAAATACCTAGAAGTGCACTTACAAACGGGGTCATAGATGCTGGAACTTCACTGTTTATGGCAGATATTCCATTGAAAAGGAATAAAGCTACTAATGACCATACTGTGCGAGATGTTAATACTTGTTTAATTTTATTCATATTTTATTGTGTTACTAATAAAGACCTCATTACAAGGTCTCTAAAAGTATAGCATATTGAGTTTTATAAGTCAAGTGGATAACTAAAAAGCCATCTCCTGCCTAATCTTAGCAGTACCACCGAAGTGATAAATTCTAGGCACGAAATGACTTAATAGTAGTCTGGACACTCGTATTCACGAGCAGAGACCTTGATAGGTCAATTTAATTATATACCTTTTATGTTTACTTGTCAAGTGGATAACTTAGATGTGCCCATAACCCCGTCCTCCTTTCTGCAATTCTTACTCGAGTAGACTGCACTTATGGCGAACCACAGAGGACTGACGGGCTTATAGACACACCTATTTACTTTGGTCGAAACCTATTTAAGAACATTTAAAACAGGCAAAGCATAGTATTTCCACCCGTTTTCCAGCACGTAAACGTCTAAACCTTCTACTATCCAGCCTGATTTCTGGAGCATGTTTGCATACAAGGACATTTGTAGTTGATATTTGGATAGCTTATTAGAAGGCAGTGTGTCGTAGGGGGCTAGAGCCTTAAGGTTCTTATCCTTCTTTTCAGCCTCTATGTTTATCTTATAGTCTCCAACACGACATATCTTCTTCTCTTTATCTAATATCACTATTCTATCAGCTTGTCCACACATACCACCATCTATCCACGTAATTAATGCCTCTGTTACAACTTCTCCCTTTATTGGATTGACCTCTATGAAGTCTAATATAATTTGTTTTAATATTGGATGTTTTGGCAGGGCATAATTCTCTTCCACTCCTCTCACTCCACTTATGTATTCACCTTTCTCTCGCCATATCTCGTAGTGTTCTATGGCGTTGTGAATAGCTGTACCGAACTGAGATGATATCTTCTTGTTGGAATCCCACATATCCACTATTATTTGTGGGTCTAAATCCCAGTGTTTACTGCAAGACTTTGCCACTAATGCTAGGTCAAACTTGCTGTATAAATCACTTACATAGTTAGTTACACCTGTTAGTGGTTTATCATCAAAGCTGTAGGTATGCTCTATTGGCTCAAAACCAACAGTGTAAATTTCATTGAATGACTTCTTAAGAAGAACAGGATTTTTATTTAGTTGTAGTTTCTTAAACCCTGTTCTCTTAATAAGTTCCATTTAATTAATCTTAGTTACAATCACAAGAACAATTATCTTTTTTAATTTGTTCTAGTTTTTTACCTGCTTCTAATAATCTAGCTTCATCTTTTGTCAACATTTGAATAACCTCAAGTAAGTTTCTTTTGTTTTCTGCTTCTAGTTTAGTTCCCTCGTCTTCTCTAGCAAATGCCACTTTAAGAGAAATAATTTTCTGTATAATGTCTTCCTCTTTCGAAGTTGGTATACTTGAGTAGATTCCAAAACCAACTAAACTCCCCGAGCTTTGATTTAATCCAAGAATATTATAAAGATTATTTATAAGTCTATTGTAATCTGAAGAAAACTTTTCTTTCTTAATCTTCTTATTCTTTTTTGTTTTCTTTTTGGTTGCTTCTTTATTCATTAGAATTTCTTAAGTTCTTCTTTTGCTGTAACTTCCTTCACGACATATTTAGGAAGTTTTTCCACCTCTTTGATAAGAAACTTTCTTACCACCATAAAGTGCATTTTCCAATCATCACTATCAAATGCTTTTGTATCACCCTCTACTTCAGGTATACCATTGACAGACTTCTCTGCTTCTTTGTCCCAGTAGAATGAATCCACCTTGACATCATTTTGGTAAACTGTAACACCCTTCTTGCTCTTTGTTTCACCCTTCGGGATAAAAGAATAAGGTACTAACTTAACAGGTTCATCTAACTTAATATTAGGCAACTTCTTCATTAGGTCTTCACCGAAGTTACTTGCTGTGCCTATTGATATAATACCTTCATTGTCTATCTCTAATTGTAGGCTCTTTCCAAACTGACCATCTTCAAAAGTTATAGATGTGATAACACCTTTAACTTCATCAAACACCAATTCAGTTTTTGATTGTTCTACACCTTCACTATCTTCGTAAGTTCTAACGACTGCACCCTCTGTTCCTTCTGGAACTGTTTGATGGAACTTACCATCTGCTAACACCACTATAAACTTCTTATCTCCACCCTCCCTTTTATTTAACTCCATTTTGTAATTCTTTTTTATCTACTAAATTTTTGACATTCTTCATAAAACCATAGTCACCAACAATATGACGATTATAATCATCATTATTATCTGCCTTATGGTAATGCAACCCTAATTCTTCCTCAAGAGAAAGCAACCTAGCTAATATGTCTTTTTTATAAATCATAATTTAATTCTTTGTTATGTATTTGTAATACTCTATTAATTAATTCTCGACCTATCTATATCTTAATCTATTTTATTGTCTTTGTCAAGGGGATAAGTATTTTCATGGTTACAGTTTTCATCACATGGTAAATGCACATGATTTCCTTCTCCAAATGTGCATCCTTTGTATTTACAGGTTTTCATATCTATTTCTTTAACTTACTTTATTAATTCTTTTAATTTTGATGAAATGGTGTCTAGGGCTTGGTTGTGAACTTTAATATCGTTGAATACTAATTTTGATGGATTTCCACAAGGACAAGCACCACCCCCACAATCACATATCATCTGTTGTCTAGTATGCTTACAGTAGGTTTCTCTTAATCCACAACAACTACTTACTTTGTCTTTCTTTTCACTCTCAACCATCTCCACAATCATCTTTATAAGTGAGATTTGGCGAGAGGAGTGCCAAGATAATACTTCTGGTGGTAGTGAAACATCATAGTGTCCAGCACATTGTTTTTTTAATTCTTCAAATGATTCCTTCTCACCTTCCTCTATAAAGTTTTTAATGTTTTTAGTCATAGGTTATTCCTTAGTGAGTGAAGTTAATAAATCGTCTATGTATTCTTTTAATGCCCCTAAGCAAGTGCAGTGTATCATATCTTTATGATATTCATATTCTGCTATCTTTTCTTTTATCTTCTCAATAAATTCTGCCTTTTGCTTTTCTATGAGAGATTTTATGAAGGATTTGATATTTACATTTTGTTGACCATAATACCTATATCCGCATAAATTACCATGGTTCGTGAAGTCAGAAGTGCCACAATTACAAAGCATTTTCTCAAACTCACTTTCCCAATCTTCATTCTCTGGTTCGCCAAACAAAGGAGGTTTGATATTAGTACCACCGCACCATTTACAAGACCAGTTGCCTTCATTCTCGTTCTTTGCCTCCTCTGCTAGTTCTTTCATTACAGGTTCAAATCTTTCTGCGAAGTCTTTAGCCCCTCTTTCTATCTTTTGTTCTCTTGTCTCGTTCTTTGGGGAGCAACGCATTATGTCTGTTACACCACTTGCAGATTCTATAAATAGACAGCGTTCACACTCACACTTTGATTGTTCTTCTGTGTCTTGCTTTTTAGCTCTTTGGTCTTCTACTGTATATCTCCCTTTTATTTGCGGGTCTGCTTCCTCTATTGTATCTGGTGTGGGGGAGAGACAATCAAAAAACACTACCTTACCTTCACATTCAGGACATTCTTTGCTGTCCGATAACCATTCTGTGAACTTTAGGTGGCAATTTAAGCACTGAGCTACTTCTGTATCTGGTGTGGGGGAGTCTCCACAATCTTCGTGAGGATTACAATCACAGCAAGTCGCTTTTCCGCCTTCTTTAGAAATTCTCTTTTGACAAGCTCTATGCCACTCCTCCTTATTTACCTTTGATGATTTGTTTTCCATATTAGTTTCTTTAGTTACACACATTTGGTTACATTTTTGACATTTAATATAGCAAGGAGTTCTTAGACCACCCACCATTTGTATGGGAGCATCGCAACATTTTGAACGTAGGTGTGATATATCGTATGGCATATAGTTTAATCCTTACTCTCTTTACTAAAAAATGCTTTATTACATAATCTACAAGTCCAGTCTGCTATATCATTTTCATCTCTACCTTTGCAATATATTTGGTGATTTTTACATTCATCTACAGAAGTTACTTCTACAAATGTTTTGTATAAACTACTATCTTTCCCTTCAAATATTTCACTTGCTTTTGTTTCCATATAGTTTAATCCTTGGTTACCCATCTTAAAAATAAATATAATAATACTATCTCCGTAATCCCTATTCCAAATATAGTTGCGAAAACTTTTATTTCTTCCATATAGTTTAATCCTTACTCTCTTTTAATAAACTGATAGATTTAGTTTCTTCATCGACCTTATATTTCTTAGTAAAATCTTCTAAAGTATATGCTTCTGGTTCAAATCTTGAGTAATACACCCAGTATTCTCTTTTACATTCCTCGCATACTTCCTTGCCGAATTTTGGCGTAACTTCAGGAGAAGCTAATGCGTGTGTTCCTTTACAATCTTTATATGGGCAATCTCCGAATATCATATATTTATTCTCTTATAATGAAGTGCCTACGGTCGGGGAGATTTTCCAGCATGAGAAGGAAAATATGCGTTTGTAACCCCTCCCCAACCACCGACACTCCATCTCTCTTATAATTTACTATAATCTAATTTGAACCCAATGTCAAGTGGAAAACTTTTCAGTTTTCTCAAACAACTAAAGTTGTTCTGTATAACTATTTTAATTCATCTATCTGTTTCTTAAAACTTAACGACCACTCACCAAATTCTTTAGCTAATGTATACCATGATTCATCTTCTGTTTCTTTATACCACCTCAAGCAGACCTTCATAACTTGCAAGTTTGCTATTCTAGCGTTTCTTAAAAGTTTAATTGTGTTAATATTTTTTAACATTTTAAAATTCTTTTAATGCTAGTTGTGCTTCTGTCTCCCATTCTTGTTCTGTAAACAATCCTTTGTCGTAAACCATCTTTACATTTCCCGTACTACCATATCTACGACTTGCTTGAACAGACACATTTACATTATTTGTGATAACTACCTGTCCACCCTCTTTTTTCATTTCTCTCCATAATAAAATTGCTGTATCACATTCTTGTCCTATTGAGCTACTACCTCGTAAATCTTCTAATGTTGGTTGTGTGTCCATCTTTGCTTTCTGTAAGTGACAAACAATAAAGATAAGTATGTTCCACTTCTTTGCTAGTCCTTTGAGTTCACGCATTGTCTTTGCTATCATTAAGTGGTGGTTGTTTCCCTCCATTGGTACAATAAAATCAAGGTGGTCAATGAAAACTATCTTTGTGTCATATTTAGCAATACTCTCTACAATCTTACTCTCTACCCACTCTACTGTGTTTCCCATTAAGCTCTCAGGTGTAAATGCTTTCGGTGGCTCTTGTCCTCTCTCTAGGCAAATTGAAACAAGTTCATCTACACTTTGTTCAAATGAAAACCAAATAGGGTTGTATTGTTCTAGTCTTGTAGACATATCCATTAGCCAAGATGTCTTACCACTCTTAGTAAGTGCAGATACAACCACTAATTGTTGTAAACGAAAACCCTTAAGTAATTCATCAAGTTTAGCCCAACCTGTAAATATCTTTATGTCATCTACGCTTAACTTAATACGAGCCACCACCTCACTAAATGGAATAACCTTATCTTCTCCTCTGTACACCTTAGCTATCTCTTTAAGGCGAACAAGGCTAAGCTCTTTCTCAGCACCCTTTTGTTCTTTGACAATTTCCCTATCTAAGCTCCTTATTAATGCATCTATTTTTTCTTTTTCCATAATTATTCTTTTACTTCTTCTCCAGTAAATTCTTGTTCAAACTCCGACCTTTCTCCTAAGTACCCACATTTAAAACAATTTACCATTATAATTTTATTATCAAACTCTATAAACCATTGACACTCTGGACACATAAAAGGCATTATCTCTCCTTCTTCTACCTCTAATGAACCATCCATATTAACTTTCATTTTTATTTTCTATTAGCTACTTCTGTTATATTTTTAGCGATTGTTTCAAGTGTCCAAGACAAGTTTTTGTTCTCTAAGTAATCCATTGTCTTATTTATCTGTTGTGCTGAATAGCCTTCTAAGCGAATTGCTGGTTTCTTGAACCGAGCCACTGCCTCATCAAACTGCTTTCTGTTTTCAAACACCATACCCTTCTTTAAAAAGTAGTTATAAACTATCTTATGGGGTTTCCACTTACTATTACCTAGTAACTCTAATTCTTCTTTAAAGATAAAGGGGCTATTCTCACGTATTTCTTTCTTTGTAAGTTTCTTCTCTCCACCAACTTTAGTGGTGGAAGTTTCAGTTTTATTACTTAAAGCATTTATAGTTTTATTACTTAAAGCATTTGTCTCTTCTTTTCCACCAATGGACTCAACCACAGGGTGGTTTATCCGACTTAAGGTATCACTAATGGTGTCCTCACTAAATAGGTAGTTTATCTTAAGGTAGTGTCCCAGTATCTTACCTTGGTCATTTCTTCTCACTAAATCTTCTATAAACTTCTCATCAATTAAAATTCTCTTTGCACTTCTATATCTATCTCTACCCCAACCCAAACCTTTCATTCCAAAACTCTCTACATTAAATATACTATTTGTTTTCTGTATCTTGGCGTTCTTAATATAAAACATATAAAGAGACAGACTATCTGGGTTTTTACTTAATAAGAATTCCACTGTTTTAGTAGTAAGAATTATTATCTTTTTCTCTATTCCTATTTCTGTTTCATATACTGTTTTCATATTTCATAAGTTTATTTTACAACCATAATACACTTTAATTTTTTATTTTTATGGTATGATTTTCGATTAGAAGCTCTGACTTTTTCTATGTTTTCTTTTTTCCATTTATATCGAGATAGTAAATATTTTTCTTTATTATCCAATCTCCATTTTTTAGATGTTAAAGCATATTTCTTACCATTTTCTAATAAATTTTTTTTATTTCTAATTTTTGCTTGTTCTAATCTATTTATTTCGGAACAACCTGTTTTATATAACCTACTACCACAAAACCTCTGTTTATTATTATTTTTTAGAAACAATATTCCACATTTATAGCACTTTGAAAATTTTGTAATGTTCATAATTTTGTCTATCTATAACCTAAACAACCCCACACACACTACGGACTATTGTATGACTTTATTCCTGCGTGTATGGGGTGTATAGGGTTTTGTCATGTTACTCTTAATGAAATATCTATCTAACCGATATGGTATAACTGACCTAACCACTATACACCCAAACAGAAACAATGTCAAGGGGAAAACTAATTTAAAACTCCTTAATAACAACAACACCATACGCCTCCTGTGTTGTAAAGTCTTCTATGATGTCTCCATCTTGGTTCTCAAACTCCACCCTTAAATCAGGACTATACTTTTTAAGTAGTGAAATCATTTCTTGTACTGTCATAAGTTTATTTGTTATTTCTTTTTAATTTTGCGACCTTTAAATAATACTCTTTCTTTTTTGCTTTTCTTTGCTCGTCATACTTCTTGTAGTATTCTTTTCTATCAAGAGCTATGTATACTTTTGGTTTCTTCTTATTATCTCTGTCTTTCTTTTGTTTCACTAATTGCTTTTTATAAGAAGTTATTCTTGACCAATCTCTATACTCATCAGTACAATCTAATGTACAGAAATACTTTCCACTTCTTCTTGTACCCTCTCCAAATTTTTTTTGATAATTATATATTAACTTATAACACCAGAAACATTGCTTGGGCTTTTCGGTATATACACCCCCTCCCTCCAGTATTGCATTTTGTATTTTTGTTTCTATCATTTTTCTATGCTCCTAATATCGTATCATCTAGTGTTCCTCCAAAATAATCTTTATCAAACAATTCTTCATCTTCTTCATCATCTATAAAGTCTTCTTCATAAGTCTCTTCTTCGTTCCCCTCTTCTATTAAGTCAGCTAAACAGTTTTGACAATTTTCAGGACAATTGTTTCCCATATATCATTTGTTAAATCTAATAATCTCTGTGTGTGGTGTTTAGAGGTTTCTTTTTCTCCTTGTGGTACATTAAGTACCAATAACTTAAATATCTTTCCCTTGTACTTAATTTCTTTTTGCTCTGTCATATTGTTCAGGTAAATAAACTCTTCTAATAATAGGTATATCTTTAAATGTGTCCGACCATCCCAACATTTCAACAAACATACCCCTGTCATCTATCAATATATCATACTCATCTCTATTTCTATTGTCAAGCCACACCTCTTGTTTACGACTTAACATTTTTATTCTCTATGTCGTATAATCTATCAATTTCTCTCCTGTGTATATCTTCTTGTAATTTATAAGTTTCAATTAAAAAAAGTACATTTTCTAATTTACGTTCATGCCATTCTATTTTTTCTTTATTTGTCATATAATTTTTTATCTATATAAGCTACTAATTTTTCTAACTCTACTTGTGGCTTCTTTTTATGAACAACTATATCAGCATTTATTTGTACTATTTTATTTCTAATGTATAGTATTTCTTTATTTGTTAATGCTATATTATATTCTTCTTCAAAAACTTCTTTTATTATCTCTATTGCTCTTGTTTTGTTTTCTGCTTCTGTACTTTGAGACCACTTTACTGTTATCTCAAAATCATAATTTTTTAATTTTTTCATATAATTATTTCTTTAATTGATACATAGCCTCTCCATTACTAAATTGTGCGACCTTTAACATTTCAGTACCACTCTTTCTTAATATCTTCTCTGTCTTTGCAACTAATCTGTCTAGTTTTCTGTGCATAACCTCATAGTGTGCAACTTGTTTCTTGTTCTCCTCATTCTCAATCCCAAAATCTCCATCAATTGTGTAATCTATGTTCATACCCTCATAGTAACCACTTCTAATTATAACCTCTAGCCAAACTATCATTCCATCTGTATCTTCTAGTCCATATTTTGCTATAATCTTTCCATGAAGTGTATACTTTTCACAACTATCAAAACCTATCTTCTCTAATTGTTTTTGTAAATCTTTTACATACTCATCATAAGCAAAGTTATCAAAATCACTACCAAGCTCACTATACTCACAATCTTCATCATCACAACACCTACAAGGTTTCTTGTAGTCAAAATTAAAACTAGGACACACCACCAATATATTTTCAAACTTAAAATTATTTGTACTCATATTCATTTCATTCATACCTAAGAATACTTAGGTATAATTATTTTATTCTATTAATAAATCTAGCCATAGCAATTCTATCAGCTAGTGGTACGACCTTTTGACTATCTACTACACCCATTAAACAACTTTTTACTGTGTCAAATTGATATGCCTCCCAAGTCCTATTTTGATAAAACACTTTTTTACTTGCAACCTCTCTACCTTGATAAAAACATTTTGCTAAGTGACCCCAATTTC
>Ga0138256_10005938_pt1 | contig 12938 bp, 14 predicted proteins | sample KNB2016incub_MG_FD_105486 | JGI IMG/M metagenome (GOLD analysis project Ga0138256, IMG submission 105486) | Active sludge microbial communities from wastewater in Klosterneuburg, Austria - KNB2014incub_MG | ecosystem: Engineered > WWTP > Activated sludge > Unclassified | place: Austria... | reverse complement strand
TCGAAGATTCCCAAACCCAATTGGTGATGATCTAACAGTAAGTAACCTCCCATCTCCTAATGTTTCATTGGTATCTTGGTTTTCTGATCAGGAAAATCCAATATCTTTTGAATTTGGGGAAAAGTGGATAGAATCGGATCCTAGTCTCAAAAAAGTTCTTAATGATATCGGCAAAGATGTTCTGACTAAGGGTGTTGGTGATAATGCCTCAAGATTTGTTGATGCGGTACCACTACCTGGAATAACTGAGCTAATGCAGAGAGAAATACTTCAGAACATAGGTATAATATCAGCTGATGCGTCTGTTATACCATCAGGGGATCCAAATTTAATAATTGAGGCTAAACAAAGAGCACTAACTTCTGTGGAGAGTGGTGGGTCAGGTCTAAAAGGTAAATTTTCAATAAAGGTTAAATGCTCATGGGAACAAAAATTCATATCAGGAGTAGATCCAACTTTTATTTACTATGATATACTCAGAACAATTCTTGAGTTTGGTGGATCAGAATCAACTTTCTTTTTAGGTAAAAATGGAGTCATAAATGGACAAGATGATATACAAGGAGGACTTTCCAAACTTCAAAATAATCCACTAGGATTTGTATCAGACTACATACAAGCTATAATTGACAGCATTGGAGAATTTTCTAAAAATTTTAAGAATCAAGTGAAGGACATAAGTGGAGGCACACCTGAAGACGATTCACTAAAATCAATTGTCGAGGGGGTCAAAGGGGGTGTTGATTTATCCGCTAGTAGAATAACAAATTTCATAAGACTTCTACCAGAAACCATAGCCAAGAAATATAAAATACCACTTCTTGGCATAGTCTCTTCTCTTACTGGAGCCCCATCAGGATTTTGGCATATAACCGTTGGTAATCCAATGAGACCAACATTATGTAGTGGGGATATGATATGTGAAAGTGTTAGTGTTTCTCTTGGACCATCATTGTCTTTTAATGACCTACCAAGTACTATAAGTTGTGAGTTTACTATGGAAAGTGCTAGAAATTTAGGAATAGATGAAATATTTACTAAACTATCATCAGGATACCTAAGAGTTGTTGATGGAAGTGATGGTAAGCTTTATAAAGTCAGTTCTACTAAATCGCCTATATCATATACAAATTCTGATGATGTTATAACCAAAGAAACTCAACAAAGAGGACCATTAAATAAAATATCACAAGAATCATCATCAATTGATGAGGAAGAAAAATCCAATAATGAGGTAGATTCTGATCAAGATACGACAAAAGTTGGCAATGCCTTTTCCTCCGAATCTGGAGACTTAATAATGTCTGATCCTAATAGTATATATGGATATACCACTACTGAAGATGATAGATTTAATGAGATTGGTCAAATAAGGTCAAATAAAAAATTACCATTCATTTGATGAAAGTATTTGATATAGATAGTATTAAAAAGGGGAGTGATGGTTTGTATGATCTAACAACCCGAACTTTCGTTTTTAAGATAAGGGACATATCTTATCTTGAATATAAAGTACAAAAGGGCGAAGAAATGAGGATAGATCTCATATGCAATTCAATATATGGAAATACTGAAAATATTGATATCATCCTAAATTGCAATAATATTTCAAATCCACTTAATGTAAAGGAGGGAGCGGTGATCATATATCCAAAAAGCGATGGTATATCACTATTAAGGTATCAAGAGCCTGATAAAAACAAATCTAAAATTTTATCTGATCCTAATAGATCAACAACCCCAGATTCTGATAGACAAAAATATCTTGATCAGAATCTTTCAATTCCACCAAATATTTTAGAGAAGCCATCCAAACAAATCTCAACTGATGGTGGGCTACTAAAAATAGGAAATAACCTATTTAATAGATAATTACATGAGTGAGAGATCATATGTAGATAATCTATCTGAAGAACAATTATTGAATCTAGACCGAATTGTTAAATACATGGGTGATGTTGGTATAACCAATAAATATGCTCAGGCAGCTATGTTAGCAGTATGTACTAAAGAAAGTGGACTAATTCCAAAGTCCGAATCTTCTTATAGATCAACAAGTTCTTCAAAAATTAGGAAAATATTTGGGAAGAATGTCAGTGATCTAACAGACGGACAAATAGATGAGATCAAAAAAAATGATATAGATTTTTTTGATAAGGTCTATGGTATAAATAGCAAAAGGGAAAGGCAATCGGATGGGTCTGTATATGGTAATATTTCAAGTGGAGATGGGTATAAATATAGAGGTAGAGGATATAATCAAATAACATTCAAAGGAACATATAGAGACTTAGGTGAGAAAATAGGGGTTGACTTAGTATCAAACCCAGATCTATTAGTGGGAGATGTCGCAGCAAAAGCATTAGTCAATTTCTTCATAAAGTCATTCAAGGGATCTAAAACACAAGCTTTAAAATCATTTGGGGCAAGTAAATCCTCAAATCCTATTCAAACTATGAATAAGATCGATAACTTAAGGACAGCTTGTCAATGCTTTTACCAAGCTAATGCTGGGTGGGGAAATTGGGAAAAGACAATAAAATATGAGAATAGTCTAAAAGAAGGCCCTGATGGTTTATCGTTTTCTGATGATATAATAGGTGGATATACCAGAACAAGGAATTTAGCTCCGATCTTCTACCAAAAAATTGGAGGGGATCCAACTGTCAATCCACCTGTTCAAGATGATCCTGATGAAAATGAAAATATACCAATTCCTCAATCAAATAGTGATCAAAATTATGATGATGAGTCTCATGGTGACCCAAGTCCGCCAAGTGGATCTGTAAGCAAATTAAATAAATTTTTTGATCCTAAGATATCACCATCTGAAATAGTTACTAAAATTGATCATTTGAGTGAACAAGATAAAAATAAGATATCAAAGGGACTTGGATTTGCCCCATTTGTTTGGTATAATGGGATTCAAATATCATCTGAAGATATATCAAAATTATCTATAAGATATCAAGATACAATTCCAGTCATGAATATAGTTTTTGAGGATTCTTTTGGTATTATGAAACAAGATGGGTTCCCTCTAGATGATTCCATAATCACTGTTTTCATAAATTCTAGGTCAAAATTACTAAGATCCATAAAAATGGATTTTAAAATTTTATCATTTAAAGACTTTGGATCAAGCATGTATTCTATTGATGGGTGTTGTAATGTTCCAAAAATTTTTATTAAGAAATTTCAAAGCTTACCTAAGAAAACATCACATGAATGTCTGAGGGATATATCAGTTCAGACCGAATTAGGATTTTGCTCGAATGTTGATAATACTGACGATAAAATGACTTGGATAAATCCCGGAAATTCCCAACATGATTTTATTGGAGATGTAGTATCTAATTCATATTCATCAGACTCTTCATACTTTTACTATTACATTGATTTTTACTACAATTTATGTTTTGTGGATATTCCAAAAGAATTAGAACGTAATATAATAAATGATCTTATGGTGAATTCATTTGGATATATCGATACAGATACAATAAGTGATGATGATTCAGAGAAATTAATACCATTAATACTAACTAATGATATCTCATTCCAGAGTAGTGTTTCCTATTTTAGCGACTACGAGATAATTAATAAATCAACAAGAGTCTCTATACAAAATTCATATAGCACTAAGTCTGTTTCATATAATTCATTAAATAAGGAGATACTTCAATTTGATGTTAGGTCAATGACCTCGGATGGTAAAAAGACAATTTTACTAAAGGGCAATCCAAATGATAATTCAGACTTTTTTAAAGAAAATATAAATCATATTTGGTTAGGCAAAGAAGATTTTGATAACTCACATAAAAATTATAACTATTCAAAATTACAAAATAGAATAAATCTTAATGAAATATCCAAAATTGGATCAGTGTTAACAATACCATCTCCTAACTTTAATCTATATAAGTTTCAAAAAATTACAGTATTATTTTCAGCTAGGAAAAGGACACCAACTCATAAAGAGCAATTTTATAAGAGATTGACTGGTGAATGGTTAATAACTGATATTGAATTTTTATATGAAAGTGGTAATGTTGTTCAAAAGATAAAGATAATAAAAACAGAACTATCAATGACTAATGAGGAGATAGAATCATCTGTTAAAAAATAACCTCATAAAATCAATTAATTATAGGAATGTCAATGCCAGCTTGTAATTTATAGAAATATATAAGTTATGATCAGGTCGGCTCTATTAATCTTATTTTTGGTATTTTCTACAAAATTGTTTCCACAAACAAAAATAATATTTGATGTAGGTGAGATAATCAGTCCAATTGATCTAAATATTATACCACACCATCCAAAAAAATATAATTTTTATTCATTGAAACTGACTAGGAATTTTAAATATCAAAATGATAAATGGATAAGAGTAATTGGATCTGAGATAAAGTTAGATAGTCAAATAGATAAATTTGGATTCTCCTTAAAAATTTTTTACAATTTGACAAATTCGTTTAATGACATTCAACAAAAGCCTCAACAAAAACTACTCAATGAAGTTCCATATAATATTAGCCCTGGTCTTTTTTATCAAAATGGTAAGTTTAAATACAACATACAATATGGAATATTTGGACCACGTTTATTTAGGATAGGTGATCTTGGTCTCCCTGATATATATAATCTACCAAAAAATACATTTAATCTTTTAATTGTTAGTAGAGTTTCAAGAAAATTAGAAACAAAGATCGGTGTTCAAAATATTATAAATAGAGAAAATAATCTTATGGAAGATTCTAATTGGAATGGTATAGTAGATGGTGATGACCTAATCATATCAAAAATCAGAGATGGTCAATACTTAACATTAGGAATTATTTTAAGATTATAAGTTATTCAATATTTTATATATATCATATGGGTAATATACTAAAATACTTTTCTTTTTTAGAATCGATATCAATATCAAATAACATGGATATCATGGAATCATTGAAAATGTGGCATGATATAATCTTAACGTCCATAGGGGCTCAAGTTGTTGATATATTTGACGAGCTAAAAATATCAAGAGAAGAGTTTTCTGATAAGCTAGATATAGAAATACTTAAAGATGATGTGGAATTTTTTAATTCTCTTAGCTCATTGGGACTTAGGAAATCAGCTGTTCAGAAAAGTGATGATTTTGAAACATTCGTAAATAAACCATGTAAATTTATGATGATATATGAATTTGATTCAAATGATCTTGAGAATCCCAAATATATTTTATTCCAAGTATTCAATTTAACTCTAAAGAAATGGGATAATGCTAAACTATATAAGACAACTGAGGATATCAAAAAATTCTATGATAAGTTAAGTTCAAAAACAATAGAAATTTTTGATGATGGAATTAATTATATTTATACAACTTCCAATGGTAATGATTGGGAACTTCAAAATTTAGAATCTGAAAATAAAGTCTACCAAAGATTTTTTAGAAAAGAAGAACTGCAGTCGTTAGTGGATAGTAAGAACATTACTATTAATATAGTTTGATTTAATATAATCCTCTACTACCAAATCCTTATCTTCCGATAGGATCCATTTATATGTGTATGTAAGTTTCATCAATCCTAATTTCCCTTTAATATCATTGATAACATCAGATATTTCAACTATCTCGTCATTAGACCAGTTATATTTGATCTTAAGATCGACTAATATTTTATAAAGGCCAACAATATCGTTCAATTCATATGATCTCTTAGCCTCTAAATATGTATCATTTAATTTGCTATTTTTTACTTTATCAGGATGTGTTATTTTAGCTATTTCTCGATATATCGATTTTGATTTATCGTTTGTAATTCTATCTGATCCCATCTCAATTGGATCATTAAAATTATCAGTAACATCTGAATTTTTTATTACCATATCACTAATGGACTTTAGGTCAAGGTCATTTGATATTGATTTTTTCACTGAATTAAGAAAAATTGGAGAATTTATTTTAATGATCTCACTATGGTAGTCATAATCCGATTCTAAGAATTGTAACTCTCTTACTAACCTTTGTATTTCTAAATATTTTAGATTGTTCATTATCTCAATTTAAAGGATTTCTAATATTATATATAGTATATGAACTTATCCAACCTTAAAAGATTATATGGAAAAGTATTGAGTAATAATGATTCTTATGAAGAGTCAGATATCAATTCTTTGAGGGATCTTATCCTATCTGTCGAAGAGGGTATGATATCCGAAGATACCTCAGCTACTGGCGGACCATCTGTTGGTGGGTCTGTTGGGTCAGGAGTGTCTCTATCATCTGGAATGGGAGCAGTTCAATCTTCACAACCATCTTCAATACCAGGTGCTTTAAATGGTGTTGCTTGGGCATCGGGAGGTGGTCAAGAAGGATCTGGAGATGTGAGTGTGCCGTATAATCCAAGTGGATCAAATAGAATGTTTCAAAAAATACCTATGGGAAAGAACCATGGTCCAAAAACTGGAAAGAAATCCCGTGAAAAAAAACTGAGTCTTAAGACACTAAAGGATATGATGAAATTCAAACCTAAGTCTAAATCGGGTAAAGTAATGAACTTTGATACTTTCTCTAAAAGAGATATAACATCTAAAGTAACCAAGATAACGGATTTTAGTTAAGTAAACAAATATGATTATATTTTATATATCATATATGGTAAATAAATCTGAGAAAATTATAATATGTGGTAAGAGTGGGAGTGGGAAGGATCATTTATTAAGAGAACTGACCACAATTGGTTTCAAACCATCTGTTAAAATAACGACAAGACCAAAGAGGAATAAGGAAATTGATGGAGTTGATTATAAATTTATTAGTGATAGTGAATTTGAGAACATTGAATCTCTTAATGAGTTATTGGTCTATCAAGATTTTACTAATGATAGGGGGGATGTGTGGAAATATGGGATTTTAAATGAGGATTTTTCGAAGTCTCAGATTTTTATAATGACTCCCGATGAAATTTCACAGCTGAATGACCTTGATAGAAAAAAATCATTTGTTGTATATCTTGATATAGATAGACCTATCAGAGAAAGTAGATTATATACCAGAGAAGATAGGAATGATTCAGTGTCTCGAAGACTAGATAGTGATGAAAATGATTTCAAGGACTTCAGGGAATATGATCTAAGAATAACAGATCCAGAATTCACAAGTGATCTAATAATTGATCTAATGAATTAGTAGGGCTCGGTATATATTTTACCTCTATCTTCTATTTTAAATCCCTTTAATTGACCATTTATACTTTTACACACAACTTCTGATGAGTTTATTGTACTTTCCAGTACTGATAGAATTATATTTAGAATAGAAAACATCTTTAGGAAATTATTTTCACTCTGATAAAAATTCGAGTTTATAATATTTTGAATTAACTCGATAGTTAGATAGATAGTATCATTATTTTTAGATTTCATCTTTGATATTACAATACTAGGGACTCCTAATAACTCAGATCTCTTCTCATATGAGGAAATAATACTATTGGTCAACTCCAATAGACTTTTCCTCAGTTCAGATTGGTCCATACTCTTATAATCACCATCTGAAACAAACTTAAATATGACTTCCTGATATGACTTTAAGAATGATGAAAGATATCTTTTAAATACAATGGTTCTATATTCACTTGAGAATTCAAGAGTTGGTATTTTTGAATTTATCCAAAAGTCAATATAATTGAATAGATCGTGATTAATTATATCGGATTCTGATATATCAATATCCGCATTTTTTGTCTTTCTTTTCATAAACCACTCAATTATGCGGTCAGTCATTCTTGACCACCACTCAGAAAACCATTTACTTTTAACAATTGAATTAGCAAGGAAGACTAAAATTAACAAAGCTACTCCTCCTGGCCCATAGTTATCAACAAATTTAAGAATATTAATATCCATTAGTTATATATTATTTATTAGGATAGAGTAATTCTTTATTTAATAAGGATTATCATAAAATAATATATATGTAAAATCGAAAATAATTATGGATCTAAAAAAGAATATAAATAAGATTGACTATGATCTATCTCAAAATTTCAAAGAATATTCAATATCTGAAAAATCGTCTCTGAAATTTGGAAAATACTTTGAAATATCCGTAGTAGAATCTAGTAACGTTAAGATAGTAGTCCCATTCAAAAATATCGATCAAGGATCAAGTATTGATTGGTATTATTATTCAAATCCACTCAATGAGAATTCCAATTTAGTGAATAGGAAATCGTCAATTGCTGATTTTAGTGATCAAGTTAAAGATATAATCGAAAATCAAAGGTTCTCAAAAGAATATAAAATCACGTTATCATAATGAAATTTATAGAAATTTCCTTTAATAATATTAAGAATGAAATTGAAATTTTTCTAAAAAGGGAATATAAAAAAGCAAATATATTATTTAGTAATGCATCACCATATGGTCAGATACTTGGAGTTATTCAAAATCTACACCAAATGTCAATTATGTATTTGAAAAATTCCATAAGTCAATTTGATCTAAGTGAATCTAATTCACTAAATGAACTGATAATAAGGAACTCCGCCATATTTTCTGGACATATACCTGGTCGATCTATTTCATCAACTGGAAATTTAAAATTGATTGTTAAATCTACTGTTGACCTAGAAAAGGATCTTATGGGTGGTAGAATAACATTTACTAATAGAACACAACTAAGAAATAAGACAAATGCCTTGGACTATTCTCTAGACCTCGGTCAAGATAAGTTAACATACTATGTTAACCCAAACACAAATATTTTCATCCCAATAATACAAGGTAAATTTATAACTACTAACTTCACTGGCACTGGAAATCCTAATCAATCCTTTCAGGTTTCTCTATCTGGCAAAGATGATATTGAGAATTTCAATTATGAAGTATTAGTAAATGGTAATTATTGGTCTACTAAGAAACATTTGTATGACCTATCTCCAAATGAAGAAGCTTGTGTAGTTAGAACAGGTTTCAATGGAGGGATAGATGTTATCTTTGGTAATGGTGGATTCGGTAAAATTCCACCAATTGGTTCTGTAGTCTCGATCACATATTTAGTTACCCAGGGATCTAACGGCAATATCTTTAGAAGGACATTCAATGATTGGAAATTTGTTGGAGAGGCATTTGATGGTAATGGCGAGTCGGTTGATCCTACAAAAATATTTGATATTTATATTTATAATGACATTAACTTTGGTGCTGATAAAGAAAGTTTTATATTCACGAAGAATATACTCCCAATAGTCTCTAATAATTTTGTATTAGGACTTCCTCAGCAATACGCATATGAGATTAAAAAATTAGGTGTTTTTTCACATGTTAATGCTTATGAAGATTCAGGAACAATATATATTGTCGCAACTCCTAATATTAGGTTATTTAAGAATCAAAATGCTGATTATTTCACTGTTAATGTAGGGGCCTTTGATTTAGATGATTATGAGAAATCAAAAATTGATAAATATCTTAGGACCAATGGTAATATTCAATTAACTAAGAAGTACCGAATTGATTCACCAGAGTTATCATACTATATAATAAACATATTTATTATACGATACTCAGATTCAACTGATGATGCTGTTAAGTCACAAGTTATCGATAAGGTATCTGAGTATTTTCTTAACTTTAATAGAATGGATAGGATACCTAAATCTGATCTAGTTTCGATACTATCGTCAATAAATGATATCCACTCTGTGGATATCCAGTTCATATCCAGAAAAAATGAGGACTATCACAAAGAAGAAATTAAAAGACTAGAAAATAAAAAAGTAGGTCTTACGAAGTTCGATGTGAATATTAATGCAAATTATAGTAAGAATAGACAAATAATAAATCCAAATATAGGAAACCCTGTTAAAACTAGCACTGACTATGTTGAAAATTCGACGCTGGGTATGGATCCTGTATTGGGTGATATTATATTCGACCCTAAAGAAATTCCTATAATAAGGGGTGGTTGGTATGATAGAAGTGGAATATATTTCTCAGATGATATGGAGAGCTCAGGACTAAAGTCTATTAACATAATAAAAAAGGGAGTGGTAGATTCAAAATTAAGAAACAATTATTAATAGAGCTTAAAGAAGATTATATATACACAGATGTTATATAAAAGAAAGGACCTACCTGAAATATATGATCTAAAACATAGACATGATAATAATGATCAATTTGTTGACTATGAGAAATCAATATTGAATTCCTCCCTTTCCCCACACATTTATGAAAATGATACTATGAATATATGGTTAAATAGAATGCAACCACTTGTATCACTTTTATTTGATCAAATGAACATTATGAAAAATTTAAAAAACTATTTAGTTGATAAATATCACTACCAACATGGCAAATGAATAAAAAGTCAATATTAATATATAATATATAATAGATATAACAAGTTAAAATATGTCAAAAAGTAAAATATCAGGCTTTAAAAAATTTACCGATTTGAAACACAAAGAGGATTTAGGAGAAGCTAATTTAGGAATCGAACCAATGAAAGACTCTGATCTACCAGGTAATCCAAATTTACCGAAAAAGACTGAAAAGACTGAAAAGCCTATTTCTCAAAAAGGAAATATGCCTGTTGGAGATGCTGTGAATGAAGGAGACAAAAACGTCAAGTTATTTGGAAAGGTAGCTAAATTTCCAAATAAGACCAAGGCTTCAAAAGCCTATAATTTTTTGGAAAATGTTAAAATATCAAAGAATTCTATTTGGTATATCTTAATAGAAAAACAAGATAATGAATTACAAATGGTCAAGTATAATAATAAAAAAGGATTTGACCTTGTTCAATTTGTCAATGAACTCAAAAACTTTTATACTAACAAATATTCAAATAATAGTAAGGTTCTGAAGATGATAGAATCAATATCTATAAATGGAGCTAGTGAATTTTCAAGTATAGGTAATATACCAAATATTGAGGTTGATGGTAAGAAGCTAATAGCCATAATTACCGAGGATCTAATTAAACTATTAGGTAAGTAAACTTAACACATTGACTCTATATAAAATAGGTAAATAAATATCCTATAAAAATGAGTAAAGTTGATGTTGTGTTGGGCCTTTGTTTTGGTGATGAAGGTAAGGGTAAAATTGTAGATTTTTTATCAGAAGGTTATGATGTTGTATCTAGATTTAATGGGGGAGACAATGCTGGACACACTCTATATAGAGATGGTGAAAAGATCGTATTGCATTTAGTCCCATCTGGAATATTGAACGATTGTATAAATATTATTGGCAATGGTGTTGTGATCAATCCAATTTCTCTAAAAAGAGAAATACAAATGTTAGAAAATATAGGCATAGATGTTAAATCTAAACTAGTTATATCTGATAAATCACACATCATAAAGCCAATACATATTCACAAAGATATAGAGAATGAGAACAGAAAAGGAGATTTAAGAATAGGATCCACTCTAAAGGGAATTGGACCATGTTATTCTGATAAATATTCCAGAGTTGGGACTAGAATGGGAGAAATACCAAACTATCCATTCAGCGATGAAGATCAGGAATTTAAAGAAGCTTGTCAATTTATATCCAAATATCGGATTGAAAATACAGAAATATTGATAAATAAACTCTTGGATAAGGGCAATAAAGTTTTGGCCGAAGGGGCTCAAGCAACAGGACTTGATATTGATTTTGGCACATATCCTTATGTTACATCATCACCAACAACAATTGGAGGAGTTATTCAGGGACTGGGAGTTCCACCAAGAAGAATTGGGAAGATATTTGGTATTATGAAGTCCTATTCAACCCGTGTTGGTAATGGACCATTTGACTCCGAAATAGAAGGCCCAATGGAGGATATTATCTGTAAAAACGGAAACGAATATGGATCTACGACAGGAAGGAAGAGAAGGTGTGGTTGGTTAGATCTGGACCAGATTAAATATTCTATTATGGTGAATGGGATAAGTGAAATATTCATGACAAAGGTTGATGTCCTTAATGGTGTATCTGAGGTAAAGATATTGAACAATGGTAGTCTAAAGTCATTATCCCCGTGGGTTGATATCCATGATCATAAAATGTCAGAATATATTTCATATATACGAAGTCAATTACAAATTAAAATAACAGCAATTAGCTATGGTCCAAATAAAAAAGATTTAAAATTCCTATGAGAAAATATGATATCAATAATAATTTTTTTAGATATTCTATGTGGATAATATGGTTGATAGTTGTGGGTTTAGTAATCTACTCTAATATCATCATATGATATGTGATTCTTATATAAGGGATATTTGTGATAAATTCCAAATTAAGAATTATAAAATAAATTATGATAAATCAATATCAGTTGATGGTGATGTTGATTTATCAAATGGAAAAATTGACAAAATTCCTATTGTGTTCAAGGAAGTTAGTGGACACTTTTACTGCCACATAAATAGGATAATATCATTGATTGGATGTCCTTCAAAGGTTGGAGGTGAATTTAATTGTTCTTTTAATCAACTAACATCACTAGACTATTGTCCTTCGAGTGTTGATGGTGGATTTTACTGTAGTGGCAATAGACTAATTTCTTTATCGGGATCTCCAATAAATGATGGTATTTTTTGTTGTAATAATAATAAGTTAAAAACTTTTTATGGATGTCATGACCATCCTAATTTTTTCCACTGTGATAATAATCAAATAACTAACTTTAATGAATTGCCTGAATTTTTTGAGTCTGATGTAAGCTTAATAAACAATCCTGTAGATGAAGTCTATTTGTTATTTAATCGAAATCCTAGATGTATTTATTGGATCCGCGAGTATGATGTTATCCAAGGAAATAAAGTTATCAGAGATAGACTGGAAGAGGTCTTCTATACGCTTAAAATGAGTATTCCCAAATATATTATTCTAAAGGAATATATACTTGTATGATCATTAATAATTTCAAACT
>Ga0138256_10005935_pt1 | contig 12943 bp, 12 predicted proteins | sample KNB2016incub_MG_FD_105486 | JGI IMG/M metagenome (GOLD analysis project Ga0138256, IMG submission 105486) | Active sludge microbial communities from wastewater in Klosterneuburg, Austria - KNB2014incub_MG | ecosystem: Engineered > WWTP > Activated sludge > Unclassified | place: Austria... | reverse complement strand
TCGAACAGCGGCGTGTCGTCGCCGCCTTCGCTCGAGCCGTCGTCGGACGAGCCGCAACCGGCGAGCAAGAACGCAGAAGCAAGTACCAGTGCCCGAGTGCCCAGAAGAATTGATCTCATTTTCGCCACGGCCCTTTCTTTCCATGCCTCCTACGCACGAGCAAGCGCAAATCTTGTTCACTTTTTTCGGGTCTCGGGGCGCACGTGGACCCACGCGCGGCCGCTTTGCTCGGGGATTCTCACGATTTTTCTTCGGGAAGGATCGCGTTCGGGCTTGCGTAAGGCGGGCACATTGAGACAAATTGTGACCTCGTGGCCCGCTGATGGTGCGCGAGGCCCGCAACATCGAGAAGAGGTAGCCGTGGCGCGTCTTAGGGCGATTCGGGTGATGGGTGCAGGCTTGGCGACGACCGTCGCGCTTTCGCTCGGGGCATGCGGCAGCAGCCCCGACGATGGATCGGACGACGGCAGCCTGAACGCCTTCGACGACGACGAGAACGACGACCTCGTCGGGGACGGCATCGGCGGCAAGGCGGACGGCAACGGCCAGTACCGCGTGTGCGAGCCGATCCGCTCCGGCAAGTTCGCACTCAAAGGAAAGATCTACACGCCCACCGGGCTGGTGACCGGCTGGGTCGTGGTCGACGGCGAGAAGATTGCCGAGGTCCGGAAGACCGCGCCGACGGGCATGACCATCGTCGACACCGCGGGTTACATCTTCCCGGGGCTGATCGACGGCCACGGTCACGTCGAGTACAACCACATTCCGCTGGCCGATCTCGGCCGCCGCTACGAAAACCGCGATCAGTGGCCCAACGCCGCGCTCTACAAGACGCTGGTGAAGGACCCGAAGAACGCGGTGACCGCTGCCGGGCTGAAGTGCGAGGCGCTGAAGCACGGTGAGCTTCGCGCCCTGGTGGGCGGCACCACCGCCATTCAGGGCACGCCCCAGACCTCGTGCGTGCGCCACCTGGTGCGCAACCTCGAGCAGCCCAACTTCTGCCAAGACAAGGTCCGGCAGAACGTGATGGGCATTCCCGACTTCAACCGCAGCATCTCGGGCAAGCCGTCGTTCGCCGACAGCGTGAAGAAGGACGTCACCGACGGCAAGCTCGACGCCGTGGCGGTGCACTGCGCCGAAGGCATCGACGAGCACGCCCGCAGCGAGTGGGACTACGTCGAGAAATACGGGCTGGATCTGCCCGAGCTGGTGATGATCCACGCCGCCGGCTTCACCCCTGCCGAGTTCGAGGCCTCGGCCGACGTGGGGGCCAAGATGGTGTGGTCGCCGCTCTCGAACCTGCTGCTCTACGGCAAGACCGCGGACGTTCCCACCGCCATGGCGGCAGGGCTCACGGTCTCGCTCGGCTCGGACTGGGCGCCGAGCGGGTCGGCCAACCTGCTGTGGGAGCTGAAGGTCGCCGACAAGGTCAACAAGTACCTGTGGAATAGCAGCCTGACGGACAAGGACCTGGTGAACTTCGTCACCATCAACGCCGCCAAGGTGTGGGCCCTCGACAAGTTCATCGGCAGCATCGAGGTGGGCAAGTACGCCGACTTCTTGGTGATCGACGCGCCGTCCTCGAGCTCGGTCACGCCCGAGCGCGTGCTGATCGACGCCAAGCCCAAGAACGTGAAGCTGGTGACCATCTCGGGCGACGCCCTGTTCGGCGACCCGAAGTACCTGGACGCGCTGGGCAAGCAGGGCGACTACGAGCTGATCGACGCCTGCGGCGTGCAGCGGGCAATCGACGTGACCGTGACCGCTGCCGACGTGTCGAAGGGCAAGCAGAAGCTCGCCGACGTCGAGAGCAAGCTCCTGGCCGTCAACCCGAAGCTCACGCCGGTCATCGACTGCGAGAACGACGAGATGGATGCCGCGTTCAAGGGCACCCCGCTCGAAGGCAAGTGACCCCCCTCGGGCTCAGCGCGGCGTGACGATCACGATCACGCCGCGCCGCTCGACCCGCGCGCCGCGCGCCTGCGCCAGCGCGACCAGGGCTTCATAGGGCCGGACGCGTCGCAGGTCGGCGTTCACCCGGCCCGGGAGCTGCCCGTCGACGATCAGCGCGAACCCGCCGGCCTCGGCCAGCAGGCGCAGCGCCTCGCCCATCTCGGCGTCGGCGAAGCGCACCGTGACGCGCTGCCGCCGCCCGAGCGGCGAGAGCTGCGGCTCGGCGGCGCCGATGGTCTTGGGCTGCCAGCGGCGGTCGACCGGGTGCAGGCGGCGCGCTGCCGGTGCGGCGGCGGCGCTCGACGCGACCGACCTGAGGGTGTCGTCCAGCGCCGGGTCGTCCGCGGGCTCGGGCGCGTCAGGTTCGGGGCCGCGAGCAGCGCACGCGGCGGCAGCCAGCACGAAAAGCAGCCACCGCACGCGCGCTCACTTCGGCGCCATGCGCAGGGACCCGTCGAGACGGATCGTCTCGCCGTTGAGCATGGGGTTGTCGACGATCGACAGCACCAGCCGCGCATACTCTGCCGGGCGTCCAAGGCGCGGCGGGAACGGCACCGTGGCTTCGAGGCTCTTGCGGGCTTCTTCCGGCAGGCCGGCCATCATCGGGGTGTCGAACAGTCCCGGCGCGATGCACACCACTCGGATGCCGCTCCGCGCCAGCTCGCGCGCGACCGGCAGGGTCATGCCAGAGACGCCGGCCTTCGAGGCGCTGTAGGCCACCTGGCCGATCTGGCCGTCGAACGCCGCGATGCTCGCGGTGGTGATCAGTACGCCGCGCTCGCCCTCTTCGTTCGGGGTGTTGTCTTGCATGGCGTGCGCGGCGAGCCGCAGCAGGTTGAACATGCCCACCAGGTTCACGTTCACGGTGAGCGCAAACAGATCGAGGGGCAGCGGGCCGCCTTTGCTCACCAGACGCCCGAACGTGCCGATGCCCGCGCAACCCACCGCCACGTGCAGACCGCCGAGCTCCGCCTTCGCCGTGGCTATCGCGGCCGTCAGCTGTTCTTCACTGGTGACGTCGCACTCCGCGAAACGCGCCGCCGGCCCCAGCTCTTTCGCCAGCGCGACGCCCGCTTCGAGGTTCTTGTCGGCGATCACCGCCTTGGCGCCGGCGGCCACCAGCGCGCGAACCGTCGCAGCACCGAGGCCCGAGGCCCCACCGGTCACGATTGCAACTTTGCCTTTGGCTTCCACGCGGGTTCTCTAGCGCGGATGCCGTGGCCGCTTCAAGGGTGCTCGCCGCGAGCGCGCCGAAGGTCGCTCTGCGCCAAGAGCAAACCGAGCTCGCGGGACAGATCGGCTGCCGCCCCGGCGACTTCGGAGGGTTGGGGTCCCGCCGCCAGGGATCGGGCCAGGCGCAAGGCGGAGTGAGCCTCGTTGCGGGCCATCAACGCACTGGCGCAGCTCGCCAAGACGTCGAGGGCAAAGTGGGGAAAGCACGGGCCCGCCAGCAGGTCGGCGGTCCGGGTCACCACGGCGACGCGGCGATCGTCGCGCGTGATGGCCTGCGCGAGGTCGAACAGCTCGGCGTAGTTGCGCAGTCGGGAGAACACCCACTCGGGCTCGTGCTCGGCGTCGACCCACAGCTCTCGGGTGAAGGGCAAAGGCAGCTCGGCAACCCCCGGACTGGGCGTGGCGGCCACCACCAGCGTCTGCTGGTCGAACGATTGACGAACGCGGAAACCGGCGCGCCCGAGCAGCGCGGTGAGCGTGTCGATCGAGAAGCTGCTGAGATGGGCGTTCTGGAAGAAGTTGCCCTCGAGCGAACCATAAGGCTGATGGACGTTGGGCACCTCCAAGAGCAGCGTGCCCCCGGGCGCGAGCCAGCGGCGGAATCGCAGCAGGGCATCCAGTGGGTCATGCAGGTGCTCGAGCACGTGAAACAGCTGGATGACGTCGAGCCGCCGCTCCCCGACGTCGAAGTCTTCGAGCACGCCGGCGAAGCACTCGATCCCAGCCGCGGTCGCCTGGGCAGCCTCGCGCACGTCGGGCTCGATGCCCATGGGAGTGATTCCGAAGCGATCACGCAAGATCGTCAGTGTGCGCCCTTGCCGACAGCCCACCTCGAGCACCCGCGCACCGTTGCCCATCGGCGCGAGCAGCCCGGCGGTTCGCGCTTGATCCTGGTGCCATGCCTCCTTCTCGGCGTCGAAGGCCGCGTCCGACGGGCCGACGCACTGGCCGTCACGCTGGGCGTAGGCGACCCCGCCTTCATCGAAGTGCGCGCGGTACTCGTGCGCGTAGTACTGCGCCAGTGCGCTGCGGCTGGGGCGCGGGCTCACGTAGACCAGCGAGCAGTGAGGGCAAACCACGTTGGTGACCGCCACGCCGAAGCGCCCGCGAGTGCCGACCACTCGTCCGGGTTCGGAGGTCCCACACAGGAGACACGCGCAGTGCTCGTCGGCCATCGGAGGGTGCATGCCGTCGTGCGGTGCAAGGGCGATGCCGCGGCGGATTCGGGCGAGGTTCTCGGGGCTGGCGCTCGGTGGCGGTGCCTGCGCGCCAACCGCTTGACACCCTCAAGGCTTGCGCCACGTAGCGCCCCAATCGAGCGCCCCCAGATCCCTCAGGGACCCGATGTGCGCGCCCGACGCGCGCAGCTGCCCGATCACGCCGAGCGAGAGGGTGGCGGCAACGTCGCGCGGGTTCCCCGACGCGGTGAGCGTCGGCTTCCGGGCCAGGGCGGGGTTCTCGGCGGTGAGCACGCCGAGCTGCGCGGCACCCGGCCCAGTTCCCGCGGGGCGCGCCACGTCGAGCATCAGGGCGAAGCGCCCGCGCTCGCGACGATAGGCCAGCTCCGCCAGGGGGCGCGAGGCCACCCGCAGCTCGTGGCCCGGACGCGAGAAGATGGCGCTCAGCTCGCGCGCGATCTGCTCGAGGTGCACGGCCCCTTCCACCACCAGCAGCTCGGCGGCTTCCCCGCCCCAGGCCGGATCCCCCTGCCCCACGCCACCGGTGTTCGAGAGCCCCAGGTGCGAGAGCCGCCCCGCGGGGAGCGCGTCGACCAACTTCTGAGCCACCCCGGGCGCTCCCCAGGGCCCGGCGTCCTTACCGGTGCGCAGCAGCACCCAGCCCAAGCTGCCGCCGTCGAACCTCACGGCGCCCGGCCGGGGCTTGTGCAAGAACTCGCCCAGCCAGCTCACGTCGATCTCGCCGGCCTCGAAGGCGCGCAACGCGTCTTTGAGGTCCGAGGCGGCGCGGATCTCGATGCGGTCGAGCAGGGCCGCGCCACGGGCGGCGTTCAAGTTGCGCCGAAGCACCAGCTGATCGCGCCCCACCTCCGCGACGAACGCGCCAGTGCCGTCGGGCTTGCCCCGGGAAAACCCCCGGGGGACCACCGCCGTGAGCGGGCTCGCCAGACGCTCGGCCACGAAGCTCGGATCGGGGTGGGTGAAGGTGATGGCGAGCGCGTCTTTGGGATCGGGTGCGGGCTTGCCCAGGGGCGCGATCAGGCCCGCGCCGCCGGCCCGCTCGGAGCGCGCGAGCGCGGCCAGCACGTCGCGCGCATCCAGGGCAACGCCGCGGCCCGAGAGCAGGTTCGGCCGCACCACCACCCGCGTGCCACCCTTCACCGGCTCGGGCAGCGCGGCCGCCAGCGCGGGATAGGGCCGCCCGGCGGGGTCGAGCGAATACAGCGGGTCGGCGATGGCCGGGCCGAACAGCGCCGCCACGGCGTCGTCGATGGCGTGTGGATCGATGCCGTCGAGCGGCCACGGCAGCTTCAGCTTCAGCACGCCACCGTAGGGCTTGCGACCGAGGGCGATCCCCGTGCGGGGTGCGAGCGCCAGCGCCGCCAGCGCGCCGGTGAACGCGCGGCGCGTGAGCGGGGTCATCGGATCACCCAGAGCTCGCCCGGGGTCGCCAGCACGATGGCCGCCACGCCGATGCCCTCGGCGGGGCAGGTCGCGAGCGCGCGCACCCCCGTGGGCACGGCCAGGCGGAAGCGCTCGACCAGCTTCGAATCGTCCTGAAGCGTATGGACCACCAGGGCGTCACCCTTCTCGTCGAGGGTGTCGCTGCTGCTCACGATCTCGGGTTGACCGTCGCCGTCGAGATCGCCGATCGCCAGCTGCGCTCCGGCCCCCTCGAGGCGGGCGCTTCGTCCAGCGTCGTCGCGAACCAGAAGCGTGCTCTCGTTGAACACGCGGAGCGCCCGCACGTGCCGCGGCTTGCCGTCTTTGCCCACCAGCACCGCACCCGCCAGCGCGTCGCCCGGTCGATCGAGCTGGGGCGACTTCGAGACGGCGTCACCGGCCCCGCAGCCCTCTATTTCCGGGCGAAAGCTGGTCCCGACCAGCTTGGAGCAGCCGCCGCCGGGCCAGGGCAGCTTGCGGCCGAGCTTCTCCACGTGGGCGAAGCTCGCGTCCAAGCGCACGGCATCCAGCCGGTCCGAGAGCCCGATGTCGACGAACCGACCCGGTTCGATGCTGGCGCTGGCAATGGGCTCGCGCAACGGCGCCCGCGAGAGCGGCGAGAGCTGTGTCCACGCCGCGGTGGCCGAGGCGACGAAGCGACCAGACCGAAGGCGGCCGACCTGAGCGCGCGAGCGGCTCACCAGCACGGCCTCGAGCGACCCGTCGCCGTTCAAGTCCCCGCACGCGACTGCGACCGGGCTCTGCTCGCCGGTCGTGGCCTTGTCGGTGCGCTTGGCCAGCAGCGGCACGGGCGGAAAGAAGGTGCGCAGCTCGGCGTCCAGCCGCCGGCTCGCGAACGCGTGCGCGCGGGGATTCGGCAGAGGGTCGCGCACGCGATCCCAGAAGCTCTTGGGAACCGGATAGACGTCGACGGTGAGTCGGAGCTCGCCGCGCTGGATCTCGGCGATGACGTGGACCAAGGTCCCGGCGCGCGCTGCCAGGGTCCTGGCCCGAGCCAGCGTGGCCGCCTCTGCCGAGCTCTGCAGGCCGAGGGCGCCGGCGGTGATGGAAACGATCCGCCCCGTGAGCGCCGCAGCGTCGGCCGGCCGCGCGTCGCCGGTGAGCGGGGCTGCAACCACCAATGCGCCGCCGGGTATCTTGCCCAGGGCGTGGCCGAGCTCGCAGCCGAGCTCGCTGAGCGCGCTGACCCGGCCGGTCGTGCACGCCTTCGCCCCCTCGGGCGCGGGTGGAGCCGCCTTGTCGGGTTGGGCAGGGGCGAGCCCAGCCCACGACACCAGCAGGGCCAGCACGGCCGACTTTACCGGGGTCTTGGTCGCCATCTCGCGTCCTGGGGCCCTGGCGGGGGCAGCCGGCCCCAAAAACGGGGCGCCGCTGAGCATAATCGAGCCGCGCCGGCGCCATCCTATGATATCGGTGTGTCGGCTTGGCCCCCCGATTTCTGCTCGTCATTGCCACTCTGGCCTGCCTCGTCGCGTTTCTGTCCCCGTCGAGGGCCGCGGCGCAGTGTGTGGACGAGGCGCTCAAAGAGCAGCTGATCGGCAAGCGCGCGTACCGCGGGGTCGTCCCCCGTCTGTTCAAGAAGGCCTTGCGACACGAGCTCTCGGCCATGGGCGGGTGGTACGCGGCGGACATCGCCGACGGCGCGCCGGTCTACGGCGGGGCCTACACCTTCCACTTCAGTGAGGATCTGGGGCTCGAGGCGTCCTACTTCCGCACCCGACAGAGCTACGGGCTCTTGCAGGCAATCATCGATCGCCAGCAGGGCCTCGTGCAGTTCACCGAGTCACCCGAGGAGAACGTGCAGCTCTTCCTGGGGCATCTGATCTGGAGCATGTCGTACGGCAAGGTCCGCTGGTTCGGCGGCCCGATCCATCGCTTCGACTTCTACCTGGCGCTCGGCGGCGGCGCGACCGACACCAGCGCTTCCGGCGGCCTGGGGCTCACCGGCTCGGGCGGCTTCGGTCTCAAGTTCTACTTGGCTCAGTGGCTGGCGCTGAGGCTCGACGTCCGCGATCACGTGCGCAATCACCGCGCGCCGTTCGGCGTCGAGAAGATCGTGAACGACGTCTCGGCGATGGGTGGGCTCAGCGTGTTCCTCCCGTTCTCGAGCTGAAGGCCGGCGCTCGCGCGCCAACGCACCAGGTAGACAACGATGAGAACTCTCGTCCTTCTTCGGCATGGTCAGAGCCAGTGGAACAAAGAGAACCGTTTCACCGGTTGGGTCGACGTTCCGCTCAGCGCCGAGGGCGTGGCCGAGGCCGAGAACGCCGGTCGGCTGCTGGCAGCCGAGGGGCTGGTGTTCGACCGGGCGTTCACCTCGTATCTGAAGCGCGCCATCAAGACCCTGTGGCTCACGCTCGAGGGCCTGGATCAGATGTGGATCCCGGTTCACAAGACCTGGCGTCTGAACGAGCGGATGTACGGGGCGCTGCAGGGGTTGAACAAGGTCGAAACGGTGCAGAAGCACGGCGAGGCTCAGGTCAAGATCTGGCGGCGCAGCTACGACATTCCGCCGCCGGCAATGGATGCCGCGGACCCGGGTTGGCCTGGGCGTGATCCCCGCTATCGCGATCTGGCACCCGGCGACGTGCCCGCGACCGAGTGCTTGAAGGACACGGTGGCCCGCTTCCTGCCGTACTGGGAGACGGAGATCGCCCCGGCCCTTCGTCGCGGCGAGCGCGTGATCATCGCGGCCCACGGGAACAGCCTGCGCGCGCTGGTGAAACACCTCGACGGCGTGAGCGAGCAAGACATCGTCGAGCTGAACATCCCGACGGGGATCCCGCTGGTGTACGAGCTGACCGACGACCTGCGCCCGATCAAGAGCCGCTACCTCGGCGATCCGGAAGCCGCCGCCCGAGCCGCCGCCGCGGTCGCGGCGCAGCTCAAGGCATGAGCTCGGGAGCCGGACTCGGGCTCGAGGCCTCGGCCGAGGCCCGCGCCGCTCGCTACCGCGAGGTGGTGGCTGTGGTCCGCTCGCTGCTCGAGGGTGAAGACGACTGGATCGCGGGGCTGGCCACGGTGGTGGCCGAGCTCCACGGCGCCTTCTCCTACTTCGACTGGACCGGGTGCTATCGGCTGGTGAAGCCGGACTTGCTGGTGATCGGTCCCTATCAGGGCGGCCACGGCTGCCTGCGCATCGAGGTCTCGCGCGGCGTGTGCGGCGCGGCGGTGCGCGCACGCGCCACGCAGCTCGTACCAGACGTGGCGCTGTTCGCCGATCACATCGCCTGCTCGACCCTCACCCGCTCCGAGATCGTCGTCCCGATCGTCACGCCGGCAGGTCGCATCTTGGGGGTGCTCGACGTGGACTCGAACGCCCTGGCTGCCTTCGGCGAGGTCGATCGAGAGCACCTGGAAGAGGTCTGCCGAATCCTGGGCGAGCAGTTCGCGACCACCGACCGCCTCTGATCCCGGTGAGCTAGCGCCGCCGGCGCACCAGCGCGGCGAGGCCGAGCAGGGCGAGGGCGAACGCCGCCGCAGGGGCCGACCCGCGACCGGATACGCCACACGCGGCCCCGCCCGCCAGCTCGAGCATGTCTTCGGTGTCGTCGGACGCTGCTTTCTTGGCGCCGGGGGGGAAACACGTCTGCTTGTTCTCGGTGTTCCAGGCGGCGATCTGGCCAGAGATCTTCGAGCCGTTGTCGACCAGTGTGATGCGATCGCCGGCGAGCGAGAACTCGTCGATCCGTTGCGCAAAGGGCATGGCGCTGTCCCACACCGGCCACGAGCCCGTGGTCTTGTCGTAGGCGATCTCGGTGTCGCCCAGGTCCATGCTCGACGCCCCGCAGCAGTTGGTGCGCCGCACCGCCATGTTCAGCGGCTGCACGGGGTCCAGCCCCGGGTGCGCGTGGAACATCGGGTCTTCGGTCATCTCGGAGGGCGAGATGGTGGTGAACAGGCGCGTCAGGTAGGGCCACTTGCTCACGATCTCAGAGGCGTGCTTGGCCGGATCCTGGATGCGCAGCTTGAAGTCGGCAGCCAGCTCGGCCAGGTTCCACTGGGTCATGTCGATCTCGTCGGCATGCTGTGCAAGCGCCCCGTAGAACTCGGCGGGAGACAGCCCGGCGGGAACGGGCAAATACTGGGTCAACAGGGCCTTCACCAGCGGGTGGTTGTACTGACAATCGCCGTCGCCCGAGTAGTACCGGTATGGGCTGCAGAGCAGGAGGCCCATCTGCTCGAGCTTGCTGACGAGCTCTGTCGGGTCGATGCCCTCGAGCGCCTGAGAATTCCAGCTCGGGTTGTAGAAGGTGAACTGACCGACGACGCTGCTCGCCCCGGCATACTCGGTGACGAAGGCCTTCCCGTTGGCCACCGGGCTGTCGACGGCGCGCGACACGACCTGCCTGTAGTTCTGCCCCATCGTCGACCAGTCGATGCGCGCCGGATTGAGCGTGACGTGCTTGAAGTTCGTCGGCACCACGCGGTCGTCCCCCAAAAAGAACGTGCGCACCGCCATGTCTTCAGTGGCGGCCACGCGAGTCAGCTTGAGCGGTACGCATGGCTCGTCCCCCTCGTAGCGGAAGACCAGCGGGTGGATCTCGTTGCTGTTCGCGCCCGCCGTGAGCTTGATGGCCACGAACACGTACTTCTGGGCCACGTAGTCCTTGAGGATCTCGGGCGCGGTGGGGATGTTCTGGTAGTTGTTGTCGACCAGCCACTTGCCGACCTCTTCGGCGGTGCCGCCCTGGAGCACGACGACCTCGAAGGCGCCGACCGTCTTCTCGTAGACGACCTGGGGGCCGCTGCCGGCGCCGCCCGCAGCGCCGCCCATGCCCAGGCTGCCCCCCCCCGAGCCGCCGGCTCCGCTGGCCGAGTCGCTGTTCCCGCGGTCGCAGACGTCGGTCTGCTGCGTGAAGCCGAACTGGGGCACCGTGCCCTGGAGCAAGGCGTTGAACAAGAGCGCCGACCCGACCTGCACGTCGGGCACCTTCGGCATCGGCACGATCCACGCGAAGCGCTCGGCCGCGCCCTGGTACTGGATCTGCACGTGGGCTTCCACGGTCTTGCCGTCCATCACGAACAACACGTTCTCACCCGACTGGTCGACGGGCATGGCCTGCGGCCCGGAGTCGCAGAAGGTGCCGCCGCAGGCGCGAGCGTCCTGGGCCTCGGTAGAGACCATCATCGACAGGGCGAGACCCGCGATCAGGTAGTGGCGCTTTCGCATGGGGCCCGCGGGTGCAAACCGGGTGCCAGACTCACGCTGCCCCTTTCCCGGGGTTCTTCGCCCTGCGGGTGGCACACGCTGACACACTAGCCCGTCTCGGGCAGGGCGCACTTGCCTGGGACGTAGCTTGGCCCGCACTCGCACTGGCAGTGCGAGAGGCCGGCACCGGCGGGCTGACCGCAGCGCGGCACGATCGGGATTGCCACCGAGCCGGTGGAGAAGGCGCCATACAGCTCTGTCACCTCCAGCTCCAGGCGATAGCTCACCCCGTCGACCCCGCGTGCGTCGTCGGCGGGGCACATCGGCAAATGGACGACGTGCATCATGTCGCTGGGATCGGGGTGTTTGAAGGCGGGATCGCCGGGCGTGGGGATCATCGGTGCCGTGCGGCTCGCCTGGGCGAGCACAGCGCCCGTGGCCGGGTCGATCAGCCGCGCCACCAGCTCGGCCGTGTCCGAGCCCAGGCCCCCGACCCGCGCGCCGATGCGGGACCAGTGCCCCCCCTGAGGTGCCGCCCAAAGCTCGAGATCGGCGCCCGGCTCGAGCACGTCGTAGCCGTCACCCTCCGCGGTGTAGAGCGCCACCTGCACCCCCAGCGAGGTGCCGCTCGCGCCGCCGGTGCCCGCTGGGTCGGGCGCCGTGTCGCAGCCGAGCGCGAGCAGCAGGGTGACTAGAAGCAGTTCTTGTCGCTGGCGCCCTTGGGCCAGTAGTACGCGAACGCGTTGCAGTGCTCTTGAAACTCGACCTTCCCGCCGAAGGTGAAGCAGCACTCGTCCTTCGGATCGCCGCACTCGCTGGCCAGGGCCGAGAACTCGCACGTCCAAGTGATGCCACCTTTGTCCGCGATGGGCACGGAAAGGTCCTTCGTGAAGGGCGGCTCGTCCCAGGTCGAGCTCTCGTAGAACTGCGCACCCGCCCCGCCCATCGGCTCCCACGTCTTCATGGTGAAGCGGTCGCCCCGGCTGTGGAAGTGGCCGTTCGCCGCGGCCACCGTCACCGGCCCGTCTTGCCCGACCTTGCAGGTCGCCTCGAAGGTCTTCTTGTTGTCGCCGGGGCAGATGCGAATGTTCTGGTTGGTCGCGAACAGCGTGCCCATCTCGTGGTCGATTTCGCTCGGCTCGGCACCGTAGAAGTTCACCACGACCTTGCCGCGGGTCGGTGTCGACTGCGTGCTCCCGTTCACGTAGTGGGTCTGAAGCATGAGCATCTCGCCCGGCTCGATCTTCAACCCGACCCGGTCGGGCAGGTTCCAATCCTCGGTCGCGCCTCCCGACTGGCTGTTGGTCACCAGGGGCCAGTCCGACCAGTTCACGCTCTTCCAACACTCGCCACCCTTGACCACCTCGCCGTGTTTGCCGGAAAGGCCCTTCGGGGTTCTGACACGGAACACGTTCATGTGATGCGTGCCCTCGTTCTGCGCCAGCGTGATTCGGTTGACGAAGACCGGCTTGTCCCCCGGAACCTGGAAGAAGTAGCAGTCCTGGATCTCTTCCCCTTGGGGCACCTCGAAGGTGCCGGTGGTCCATTGCCAGCCGTTCGGGCCGGGATCGGGCAGCGTCACGTCCGCCGCGGGCCCCGGCGTCTCGTCGTCGTTCCCACAGCCGCAAAGCGCCAGCGCGCCGATCGCCCAAATGTATTGAATACGCACAGCAGAGCCTCCCACCGTCACGGACACGGAGCGTAACACCCGAAGTCCCTGCGACAACCGTGCCGAGGCGGAACACTTCCCCCAGCCCCGGCGGGCGCCGCGCGCGCGCCGACCCCGGGCTCCCCTCACGCGGGCGAAAGCCGTGGGTTTCCAGCCGATTTCCCGCCGCCCACGGGCCTGGGGCGGCGTGTTACCCTCGGTGCCCAGCCATGCGCCCGAAATCCCGTCATCTCTGGGTGGTTCTGCTCGTCGTCCTCTCTGCTCTGGTGGCCTTCGCCCAGCCCAAGAAGGGCG
>Ga0138256_10005932_pt1 | contig 12946 bp, 8 predicted proteins | sample KNB2016incub_MG_FD_105486 | JGI IMG/M metagenome (GOLD analysis project Ga0138256, IMG submission 105486) | Active sludge microbial communities from wastewater in Klosterneuburg, Austria - KNB2014incub_MG | ecosystem: Engineered > WWTP > Activated sludge > Unclassified | place: Austria... | reverse complement strand
CACTCTTTAGCGCATGCCAACCAGCAAACCCAGGTCAAAAAAACGCCTTTTTGATTTTTTCTCAACCTCTCCGAGTGAGGCAGGCCGCAAAACGTGGCCCTTACCATTCGTCACTCGGAGAGTGACGGCTACTTTAATCGCAAAGTAAGTGCCATTGGGCTAGCGCCTTGCCGCTCACGATTCTGGATTAAATCGACAGCCTGCAAACCCGGCGAGCGGAGCGGCGTAAGCCCTCCGAGTCAAATGCGGGCAACTCGGTGGGCTGACACCTTAGGTTTAGGCACATCTTTGTTGAAATGTGCTGTGTTTTCTGGGCACAGTGTTTGCTTTCGTATGGTGTGTGGCATGTATTTCATTTGCTGGCTCTTATTTCCCCAGCGCTTTACGACATATTCGTTACCGGTCCATCATTATTTGTTTGTAAACATTCGCGGAAGGGGTGAAATCTGTGATTGGTCTGGCGAGGATTTGGAGGATTCGGTACTCAGCGCCTTATGAGTGCTCTGGTCGTTTTCTCTGACGCGGTTGTTGATCAGCTTCGGTCGCTGAAGTTGGTGGTGGAGGATTTGCGCCGAGAGGTTTGCGATCGGCGAGCAGAGAATGCCGACCTTCGCCAGCAGGTTCGCGATCTGACGCGCGAGGTTGGCTACTGGAAGAGCCGTCACGCCGATGTCAAGAACAAGAATGTGCTGGTGCAGGCTGAGCTTGATCAGGCCAAAGCAGAGACTCGACAACTCAAAGCCGAACGCTTCGGGAAGACATCGGAAAAACAAAAGAAGGTCGATCGCTCGAACGATCTCGCCGACCCCGAAAGCCCAAGCACACAGCCAAGTACGAAGCCAAACGCGGAGCGAAAGAAGCGAGGTCAGCAACCCAATCGTCCTGCTCCGAAACGAAGAGACCATTCTCACCTGCCCGTTCGCGTCGAAGTCATCGACTTGCCGGACGACAAAAAAGTCTGCGGCTGCTGCAGTCTGCCGCTGACCGATCTCGGATGCACCAAAGACAGCGAACAGATCGAAATTGAAATTGAACTGTATCGAAAGCAGCTGGAACGCAAACGCTATCGGCGCACCTGCAACTGCTTCGAACCGCCGCGCACGGTCACCGCGCCAGTGCCTCCGAAGCTACTCCCCAAAAGTATCTACGGGACCAGCATCTGGGTGTATCTGCTGATCGAAAAGTTTCAACTTCAGCGTCCGACGCACCGCAGCATTGAGCAACTGGGGCACCTGGGATTGCGGATGGCACCCGGCACGATCGCGGATGGATTTATGCGAATCGAATCGCTGCTGACTCCGATTTACGAAGCCCTTCGACGGCATCACGTCAAGTCCAGATTCTTTCACGCCGACGAAACGCGATGGCGAGTTTTCGTGGAAAAAGCTGGTAAAATCGGCCATCAGTGGTGGTTGTGGTTGTTCACGAGCGACGATTCGGTGATCTACGTGCTCGACCCGAGCCGCAGCCACGATGTGCCGCAAAACCATTTTCCTGCTGATGCGCGCGGCGTGTTGGTGGTCGATCGCTACAGCGGTTACAAAGCCATGCAGCAGGTCAAAGACGGAAATCTGCTGCTGGCGTTTTGCTGGGCTCATGTGCGTCGCGACTTTGTGCGCATCGGCAAAGGATTTCCCGAGCTGAAAGACTGGGCTCTGACATGGCTGAGGCAAATCCAACAGTTGTACCGACTCAACCGCCAACGACTGCAGCATGAATCCGGCACGACAGAATTCGCCGCCGCCGACGCTCTGCTGCGACAACACCTTGAAGCGATGGCGGCTCTGCGCGATCAGGAATTGAACGACGAGAAACTTCGCGCACCGTGCCGCACAGCACTCACGAGTTTGCAGGACCACTGGAGCGGCCTGACGCTGTTCGTCGATGATCCTCGCATCCCGATGGACAACAACGCGGCGGAACGAAAGATTCGCAATCCTGCTGTGGGTCGGAAAAACTACTACGGCAGCGGAGCAGAATGGGCCGGTCGACTGGCGATGATGTTATTCTCGATCTTTGCCACGCTGGCAATCTGGAAGATCAATCCCAGAACATGGCTGACCTGGTACTTCGACGTCTGTGCAATCAATGGCGGTCGGGCACCAGAGAATGTGGAAATCTTCATGCCGTGGAATTTGTCAGAGGAACGACTGGCAGAACTCCGCAATCCCCACGGCGAGTCATTCTCCAACACATCATAGTCTCATGGTCGGTGATGGCATAACTGACCACGGCCTTTTCGCCCCCGCCCGAGCGACGTTTTCGAACCTCGCCACGCGGCGACTCAATCGGTGACAGCCGCCAAGGGGCCTTCGCGCGCCATTCACCCCTTCCGCGAATGTTTACATTTGTTTCGTTCTAATTCATTGGCAGGTAACAACTTGGGGAATGCAGCGAAACGGGTTTCGGTGCATCACGTGGAGGGTACGCGCTTGTAACTTCTTTAAACATCTTGAAAGATGTGCCTAAACCTAAGGCTGACACCCACCGCTCGCCAAGTTATGCATCAGGACTTACGCATGGGTGCTTAACCGATCGCGTGTGTTCCTGTGCATGTCGTTGTATTACGTCGAATGGTACATGAGTGACGCGATGCGTGAACTCCTCTTCGACCAAATGCTCGGCCCGGCAAAATCGACCAGGGAAGTCTTCGACGCCCTCGACGAGCACTACCGCCAGCAAAACAAACCACCCGTCTGGTTTCTGCCGCTCACCGAACCCATTGCCCCACACCTCGACGATTCCAGCGTTGCAGACTGGCGGGATTGTAGTGTCAAGATGACTTATCTTGATGACCGCTGTGGCACGCGGGAGACGTCTTCGACAAGGCTTGCCGTTGCCGTGTCTGACGGGTTGCGGCGGAAGCGAATGACCATACCAGCGAAGCCCGCTGCTTCGTAACTCCACATTTCACAAACAGACTTGCGAGAAGCAATGCGAGAAATTTTCGTCGGCTGTCCCAGAGTCTGCACGACCTGCTGCACTGTCATCCCGCAGACAACACGGCCTTCACGAATCGCCATTTGTACATCATCTTTCGGCAGCGAGTTCATTTGTTTTGCTGTGATCCACTGATTGTTGAGTCGCTCCCATCCCAATCTCCTGAGTCGATCGACTATCTGGTCAGCATCAGTTGGTGAGATCTCTCTGGACATCGTCCACGCCTGCTTCAGCAGATCCGCTCCCTTCTGTTCATCGTCTCGTGATTGCATCAATTCGGCCACAAACAAATACTCATCGGCGGTGCGAAGCACGGCGGCAAGGTTTGACGTCCCGAATTTTTGCTCCTGAGCCTGAACCCAGGTTTGCGCGACCTCCGGCACCTTCGCAGCGCGATTCAGTCGGACAAGTAACTCGGTAAGACTTTTCAGTTCGCCTCGGGATAGAGTTGTGAGCGTCTCAAGACGAAAGCGGACTTCGCGTTCTTCAAATTCAGCGGCCAGAGTGTCGTCGTCTCCGAACTCCGTTCGAATCAATTTGGAGATTTCCAGTCCGTTACTGCCGTCTTTCGTAATCATTGACTGAAACTGACGCAGCCGCAGCGATTTGTACAGAAGTCGATGCAGCCCGTGTCGATCAGCCTGCGCCGCCGCATCAAACGCCGTCACAGCACTTTTCTCGAACGACAATCGAAGGCGATCGGGAACCGGCGGCACGATTTGATCCCAGCCTTCACACGACAGTTTCACTTCCGCGAGCAGCGTTTCGACATCGGCCATCGGATTTTTGGCGGACTCGTAAATCGTTTCGAATCGCAGTAACTGAAGCAGTTCTGATTTCACACCCAGCGCGGTCGCCTGCTGCAGTAATTCGCGAAGTTTTGTCGCATCACCCCGAGCCAGCTTTCGCTGACGTTGAACACCATTGGTTCGCATGGCTGTAATCTCAGTCTGCAGGACAGTATCTGCATAGAAGTCGGCATCCGCCTGATACTCCGCCGCCAGATCAATCAGTTTGGCGGGCTGGTCTGCGGGGATCTCCTGCGCTCGTGAACGCAGGCGATCAATATCGGTGTCCCGGATGATGATGCGCGTCACGACAAACGACAGACGCCCACCGTCGGACAAGAATCTGCCAGTGATATCGATTCGCTGACCGCTGCGAATGCGTTCCGGAAACGTGCCGCTCGATGGCAGATGACAGACGATGTCAAATTTCACGATACGAATCGTATCGCCGGTGCGACCTTCAAACCGACCTTCGAATTGGAACTTTCTGCCATCGACCGCGAATGTCGGCCATTGTTCCTTCTGAGCCAGCAGTTCCTGAATCGTCAGGGCCTGCCCTAGTCCAACGGTAGACTGAAGACTCACCATGGCGAATAACACCACTTTCAGAACGGAATTCACTCTCGTGCGGATCGAAATCGGCCACGTCATGGTTTTCCCTCCGAGCCTTTCGCAGTTATTTGGCCATCGGCCAAATCAGACTGCGACGAGGCGGCTGCAGAATTCAGAAATTCCGCCTGACGTTGAATCAAAGCCTCAAGACCAGGCGTGTTGGCTGTCGTGAAGCCCAGCTGCTGCGCATGAAACTCATTCGTGATCAGCGACCACGAATCGTTGCGCAACTGGATCAGGAATTCACTGCGGTTTTCGATCAGACGGCTGGATTCAACCGACGCCACGATCAGTAGCGGCGATTGCGGCATCGCCGCGACCGCGCGCCGCAGCGCTGAGGACTTGATCGTAATGATGACCGGCACGGAATCAATAATCAGCGGCATGTCAGCCCGCAAGTCCTCTTCCCCACTCTCAAAGTTGCAGTCAAACACAAACCATTTTCCGACGAGGGACTCCGCAGCAGCAGCGGCCTTTGTTGGGCTGAGAGTCCCGTTGACTGACAGATTTCCGGACAGCAACGAAACGAGATCAGTCGAACTGAGATTCTGCACAGCCAGAGTTTGTTGCAGCAACGCTGTGGCACGACGTGATTCGGCATCGTCGCGCTGCAGCATTTCAGCTGCGGCGACCGCCTTCGTGAGAGACGACTCCAGAGCGGCCAGGTCCTTGTCACTCAATGCGCTCTCAGCGACATCCATTTCGCGTCGAAAAGTCTTCCGGGCTTCATCGTAGCGTCGTTCTGAAACCACCCACCAGCCGGTGGCCGCCACAAGAATCACCGCGCTCAACATCATCAGCCGAAAGGGCGTAAAGACCCGACGGATGACAACCGAAATGCCCGGGCGCGGCACGCGAACGACGGGTTCTTCGACCAGGATCGGATCTGCCACAATCGCTGCGGCTGCGGGTGATAACTTCGGCTGCGCGGCTGCGCGGCGGCGTCCCTGTTTTGGCGTCTCTTCGTCGTCGGAAGAGTCACTGTCTGCTTTGGCATCCGCTGCCGAAGTCGTGCGCCGCCGTCCTTCTGCTGCGACAGGTTTCTTCTCTATCTCGGTCCCGGTGGTCACGTCCGGCTCACCGACAACCAGCTCTTGCACAATGGCGCTCAGTCGGCTGACCACAGAACCGTCCAGCACTTCGCTGCGAATGCGTTTCGTGGCGGGGTAGACATTGACGGGCAGCACATAGACGCTGACATCACACGCCGAACAAGTTGCCACCTGATACGAAGTCCGCCGAATGCCGGTGATGCGATGACCGCAATCACAGGGCAACTCGAACGGTACGACAATGTCTTTTGTTGTCGTACCAAGCAGGCGGGCTTTCGCTTTTATCAGTCTGGCTTTGAAGCTCGTCATGCAGGATGAAACGCTACGAGGGAGGCAGGATATGTTTCCAAAATCTGCGGCCGACGACTTCGACCGCTGCGATTGGATTGTGCCGTTTCGTCCCCCGGATTACTACCGCTGAAGGCGTTTCCAGCTTGGTTCACGCTAATGAAATCAGTCGTCTGATAAGAAACGATTGTCGTAATGAATCCTGTTCATTCCGGCATAATGACTCGTCAACGTTACCAAACGGCTGCGCCGGCTGATGTGTGTGAATGGGTGAGAAATCCCGTCGGCGGAGCGACGGGCGTACAGTACACCCGTCGCTCCGCCGACGGGAAAGCCCAGCGACGCGGGCTGCGACAAGGATCTCAGGAAGACGCTACTTTCGCAGGAGCGAAAGGCGACACTCATTTCCCGGCGAATGGCGAACCTTCGCTGCGCTGGAGCAAAGCGCGGAGGCGAGAAACAATCGGCCCGATCGAATTCAGCGGCTTACCGAGCCTCTGTGCGATCTCACGGTAGGACAGTTCTTCAAGAAACAGCCATTTCGCCACACGTTTTGGTTCATCTGGAAGTTTCGAAAGCAGCGATTCGATCTGATCGCGATTTTCCAGTTGTCGGACGGTGCTATTTTCAGGAGATGCAAAATCCACAGCCGCTCGGTGCGCGTTGCTGTGGCCCATCGCGGAAGAAAAACGGTGTTCGGCGAGTTTACGAACGACAATCCGGCGGGCAATGACACCCAGAAATGTCGCAAAGGAACAGCGACCGCGAAAAGTCCTCAGAGCCGCCATGTCTCGGACCAGTAATTCGGTCATTGTGTCAGCGCACAGATCTTCTACGTCGTCGGCATTCAGCTTCAGACTGTGCGCGTGCGCTGTGTGGTGAATGACCTGGAGAACGAGTGGCGTATAGCGATCAGTAAACAATTTCCACGCCCCGCTTTGACCGTTCAGCAGGTCTGTCAGTAATTTGCGGTCGGTGTCTGTCAGTGGCACAAGTTTAACTCACAAAAAATACCCGCTACAGCCTCACAAGCACGTCTCTCAATGTTCTACGCTGAGATTCGCAAACCATTGAGAAGAAAAACGCCGCAGATGGCGAATCTAGTCATTAAAAGTAACGGATTTCGCACAATCAAAAAAAATCGCCGATCTCCTTCGCCGCGTTTCCCAGATCCGGTAGTTCCCTCAGGCCGATCACGCTTCCACAGGCTTCACATTACCAATGCTAACACTGTGCCAACCAATTGGAGTTGCGAGAACTCCTCATTCACCAGTCGAACACAGAATTTCGTCAGTTTGGTCGTATTGGCAAAGCGCCGGTGACTTTTCCGGGAGGAAATTGTGGAACAATCGTTCCTCGGGCAGGATTCATGGCGAGCGAGCCATTGAAGCCCAACAAAGCTCACTTTGCGACTTGTATCGATTGCCCTGCCGTCTGGTTTCTCAACGAAACCGGTCAATTCTGCTGCATCATGTCGAGACTCCGTCTCAATTTGCGTCGTCTGGTGCTGGAACCTCCACTGATCTGGAAATTGCTGGAAAGAATGTCATAAATCGTCGAAATTGATCCTGCGTCCTTTGTTCGACGCAGGCGAACATGTTTTCCGTCTATCGAAAAGCGGTTCGGCGCATGAGAATCTCGTGGACGTGAACGGACTTCGGTGTTGATTTCTGGTTCAATGAAGCCTTAATCCAACGGTGTTCTGAATCAATTCATAGTGTTGAAGATTGGTTGCCAGATCCTCTGGCTTGAAAGGGTGTCAAATGACTCACGTTGTTGCTGAGCCGTGTTTCAACTGCAAGTACACGGACTGCGTTGTGGTGTGTCCCGTCGAATGCTTCTATGAAGGCGAAGCCATTCTCTTCATTCATCCCGATGAATGTATTGACTGCGAAGCGTGTGTTCCTGAATGTCCGGTGTCGGCGATCTTCCTGGAAGATAACCTGCCAGCGGAATGGGCAGAATACACTCAGTTGAATGCTGACATGTCAAGGTCAGGGGATTGCCCCCAGATTACGGAGAAGAAAGATTCCATGCGGTCACAAGACGGTTCCACCTGCTCAGGACCCGATCAGTAGCCAATCGATTCTACGAGTCGATTTGAATCTTTCAGAATCCGGTCCGATGAACTTCGAGCCGGATTTTTTTCAACGGCCCGCTGCAAGGCTACGTCCCTGTCCAAAAACAAATCCGAGGAGCCGCGCCCGTCAGGAAGCGGACGTCAAACCCCGCTTCCTGACGGGCGCGGCTCCGAATCTCGCACTTCTTTTTGCAGACGACGCGGCCACTGCAGAATCCATCTTGGCCCGGAAGCGGGGCATACTTCAATTCAGGGGTGGCCGGGGTTGGAGGACGATAGTCCGAAACCCCGGGGCTTGCTTCGCTCAGTCCAGCCCCGGCCACCCAACCGGATTCTTTTGTTCAACTGCCATTCACGCGCAATCACCCGAGTGACGACGAGTTCAGGCGTTTTCGGAGATAATTCGCCCGGACATTGTTCCGCTCCGAAGTTTCCAGCGGTTCGCCGTGCAGCAACTGAAGATGAGCTGGCTGCGTGTGAATAAACAACTCGTTCACGGTCGCCAAATCCAGGTTGTCGATCAGACCCTGTTGGATTCCCATCCGAAGACTGGACAGCAGATGCATGGTCTCTTCCGAACTGATTGACCTGGCGCTGGTGAGCACACCGAAAGCGCGAGCCACCTGATCGTGAAGTTCCGCTCGTTTATCGCGAACCAGCAGATCTCGCACGCGGCGTTCCCAGCCGACGATGTTGGAAACGACCTCTTTCACTTCTCCGATTAGTTGTTCTTCGGATTTTCCGAGCGTCACCTGATTCGAAATTTGGTAGAAGTCGCCCATCGCCTGGCTACCTTCGCCATACAATCCTCGAACGGCCAGATTGATTTTCTGGGCCGCCTGATGCACTTTCTGGATTTCGCGAGTCAGACGCAGTGCGGGCAGGTGAACCATCACACTAACACGGATTCCGGTGCCCACATTGGTCGGGCAGGCCGTGAGATATCCGAGATCCGGGTGGAACGCATAGGGAACCGTTTCTTCGATCTGATCGTCGAGCGCATCGCACTCCATCCAGCAATCGTCCAGAGCGAATCCGCTGTGGAGTACCTGAATACGAAGGTGATCTTCCTCGTTGATCATGACGCTGTGGCGTTCACCTTCACTGATCGCGACAGCTCGCGGCCCCTCACCTCGGGCGAGTTCGCGACTGATGAGCTGCCGTTCCATCAGCATCTGGGCATCGAGTGCTGACAGAATCTCGATGTTGACATGATGCACGGGGCGATGTTGAATTTCTTCGTTCATCGCGGCCTTCACCATCTGCACGATCTGGAATCTTGCATCTGCTGAAGCGCGAGTCACAAACGCAAATCCGGCGACATTGCGAGCAAGTCGTACACGGCTGGAAATCACGATGTCCGATTCCGGACCGTCACCGCGCAACCATTCGCCGCTGGTACGTGCCAGATCCGTCATGCAAAACGAGTTGTCGGGGCCATCCGAACTCAATGATAAATATCCTTAAAATCAGTCTCGAAGCCGCAGGCGGCTACATTCGCAAATATCATCAACACCAACCAGCCGAAATTGTAGGAGGATTGGCGATCCAAATACAGTGGACCGTGTGGCACCGCTGCTTCGCCCGTTACAGGATCGTCGTGACTTCGACTGATTTGCTGTCGGTTTAGCGGCTATTGTGGGGGCGGCGTGGGTTTCTTTTTTTTGCGTTTTTTCCCAGGGGATTCCTGCCGCATCGCATTTTCGAGTGTCGTAATTTCGTCGCGAAGGCGGGCGGCCGATTCGTAGTCTTCCTCGTCGATCGCATGTCGCTGCTCGTTCCGCAACTGAATCAGTCGTCCCTGTTCCTGAGTTCCCACCACGGTGCTCCGGGGGCGTTTGCCTTTGTGTTCAATGTCCTCGTGAATATTCTCCAGCAAGGGGAGAAGCTCGGTCATAAACTCAGTGTAGTCCTGAGAGCAGCCAAACCGTCCGCTCTCGCGAAATTCATTGAATGAAATACCGCAGTTTGGACAAACGGCCGGCGAATGAGTTTCCGCCATCAATTCTTCCAGCTTTGACGCCAGGTCTGGTGTTGATGACGGGCTGTCGTTTTCCGGACTCTGTTCCAGATATTCTCGGGCGCACGTATCGCACAAGTGAATAATGACAGCCTCTCCCGCGCGGATTTCCGTCACATGCAGGGTGGCTGGCTTTGTACAGCGTCGACATTTTTTCATGATGTTGCCTCTGCGAAGAACACTAAATCATTTGTGAAATTCTGTTTCCGGAGTAGCCAGGAACCATTCCACTTCGTACTCAATCATCCCGACAGGACAGGCGGGATGCAAGAGCCAGTTGACGGCAATCAGCCAGCTTACAAACAGCCGGACAGTCAGATTCACGCCAACAGCAGTCCAATCGGCTGTCCTGTGCGTCCGTGAATCCACAAGATGCAGGATTCGCCTGTTCGGAATTCGTGATCTGCCCGCGAAAGTCGAACTGTGCGGTTGTCGCTGCACACTTGCCTGAGTTAAGCTCCGGTCCTTTCCCTCAGAGAATCCGTTTCCCGACAAGGACACATCATGAGTTCAGCGTCCGTCTCCGGCGATGCCTCAAAAGATTCCAGAACTCTCTTTGGCCACCCGACAGGCCTGTTCACGCTGTTCTTCGCCGAAATGTGGGAACGTTTTTCCTACTACGGCATGCGGGCTCTGCTGGTCTTTTACATGACGAAGGGATTCCTCGGTTACAACGACAGTCGAGCTTACACAGTCTATGGAGCGTACACGGCTCTGGTCTACATGACGCCCTTCATTGGTGGGTTGCTTGCAGACCGTCTTCTCGGTCAAAGAATTGCCGTGATTATCGGCGGATTACTCATGGCCGCCGGACATCTTGTCATGGGAGTTTCCAACCACTTTGCCTTTTACCTGGCGATGGCGCTATTGATCGTCGGGAATGGCTTTTTCAAGCCGAACATTTCCACGATTGTCGGCAGCTTGTACCCGCCGGGAAGCCATCGTCGCGATGGTGGATTCACCATCTTTTATATGGGTGTGAATCTGGGGGCGGCCATGAGTCCGCTGCTCTGCGGCTATATCGGTGAAACATACGGCTGGCACTACGGTTTTGGCCTGGCAACAATCGGCATGATGACAGGACTGGCCGTCTTTGTGATGCCAAATTTCGTCACACAAAGTCTGATCGGCGCGGGAGCCGCAGGTGCCGTCTTCGCGCTGCTGTATTACCGGCCTGACAATACGACGGCAATTATCTGGAATGCGTTTGTTGCCGTCTGCCTTGCCCTCGCAGGCGTAATTTCGATCACCGCACTGGCGCGCGGCGGGCTACCGGCCAGTGCGGGCGCCTCCAGGAACCCCGTTCGTCCTCGAACGGTGGGCATCGTGGTCATCGGCATCGTGATCGCCGTTGGACTCCTGATGCAGTTCGTCTCGGGCTTTTCATTGCTTACCAAAAGCGGTGAGCCAGCGCAGCTCATTGGAGCCGACACAATTGATTCGTTCAAGTCCGGTGGCCCGATGACACGGATCGCCGGTGTCTTTCTGGAAGAGATCAGCAAGCCTGCAGGACTGCTCCTGGCGGTGACGGGATTTCTTGCATTCGGCTACCTTATCATCAAGACGTTCACCCTGGACATGGTCGCTCGGCAGCGAATGTTTGTCGTGCTGACGCTGACGTTTTTTTCGATGTTGTTCTGGGCATTTTTTGAGCAGGCCGGAAGCAGTCTGAACAATTTTGCGGATCGCAATGTCGATCGCGTCGCTGAGTCGCGCACGATTACGGAATCCGACGTGGGCCAGACGATCAAACTGCAGCCGACTCAGGAACAACTGGGGTTCAGCAATGGCAACGTGGTCTTCACGATGACTCAACTGAATGCTTTACGTGCGACGGACGAACACAAGAAAGACGTCAATTTTGAAATTGACTGGTCAGTGAGTCAAGAGAACGTCGGGATGGGAATTGCAACCCGCAGCGAGGAACTTGCGGCAAGTATGTTTCAATCTGTCAACGCCGTCTGCATTCTGATTTTCGGACTGGTGTTTACCGCCTTATGGACTTTTTTGGCCGACCGGGGGATCGAACCGCCCACGCCCGTAAAATTTGCCCTGGGACTTATTCAACTTGGCCTGGGATTTGCCGTGTTCTGGTACGGCGCAAGTCTTTCGGATTCGCGAGGCATGGTTGCCGCTGGCTGGCTTGTTCTGGGTTATGTCCTGCACACCACCGGCGAGCTTTGTCTGTCTCCCGTCGGTCTTTCGATGATCACCAAGCTCTCACCAAAGGTTCTCGTAAGCACAGTGATGGGCGCGTGGTTTCTGGCAACTGCATTTTCTCAGTATCTTGCCGCCATCATTTCACAATTCACCGGTGTCGAACACGAAGCCGGGAAGGAAAATGTCATTCCGATCCCACTGGAAACAGTTCATGTCTATGGTGACGTCTTTAAGCAGATTGCCATCGCGGCGTGCGTCTGCGGCGTGATCTGTCTGGTTCTGTCGCCGATACTCAAAAAATGGATGCACTCCGATTTACCTGAGGATTCCGGGGATGCGCCAGCTGGTGGACACTGATTGCTGGTCTGTGACCGGAAGTAGATTTTCCGATGCAAATTATCCCCGTGATCGATATCCGCAACGGTATCGCCGTGCGAGCGGTAGCGGGGGAAAGAGATCGGTATCAGGCGATTCAAAGTTGTCTGACTCCGAGCGCGGAACCGGCGGAGGTACTGAGGGCTCTGGACGCGGCCTTCCATTGTTCTTCGTGTTACGTGGCTGACCTGGATGCCATCGAACGGCAGCAAATCAACCGTTGCACAATCGCCGAGATATCTCGGGTCGGCGTTTCACTCATCGTGGACGCCGGAACCGTCACGTGCGAACAGATCGACGACTTGCTTGATCTCGGCGTGAAGCAGGTTGTGCTGTCGTCGGAGTCCGTCGCTAATCTCTCAGAACTGGATTCACTGGTTCGCGGCTTTGACCCGTCGTCTCTGATCTTCAGCATCGATCTCAAGCATGGTCAGCTGCTTGCTAAAGACATCGCGTGGCAGGACAAAGCACCACTCGAACTCGCAGGCATGGTGCTTGGACTTGGACTGTCGCAGATCATCGTTCTGGACCTTGCGGCAGTCGGCACAGGGCACGGCATTCCCACGTTGCCATTGTGCCGTCAGATTCGGCAATTGTCTGATTCCGCAACGATCATCTCCGGAGGCGGCGT
>Ga0138256_10005929_pt1 | contig 12948 bp, 14 predicted proteins | sample KNB2016incub_MG_FD_105486 | JGI IMG/M metagenome (GOLD analysis project Ga0138256, IMG submission 105486) | Active sludge microbial communities from wastewater in Klosterneuburg, Austria - KNB2014incub_MG | ecosystem: Engineered > WWTP > Activated sludge > Unclassified | place: Austria... | reverse complement strand
TGGGCGCCGCCGAACGAGCGGTTGGCCAGCGTGCCGCCGTACTCGCGCGCGAACGGCACGCCCATCGCGACCGCCTGGTCGATGATGTTGACGCTGATCTGCGCCAGGCGGTGCACGTTGGCCTCGCGGGCGCGGTAGTCGCCGCCCTTGACGGTGTCGTAGAACAGGCGATGGATGCTGTCGCCGTCGTTCTGGTAGTTCTTGGCGGCGTTGATGCCGCCCTGCGCCGCGATCGAGTGTGCGCGCCGCGGGCTGTCCTGGTAGCAGAAGCAGCTGACGTTGTAGCCCAGCTCGGCCAGGGTCGCCGAGGCGGCGCCGCCGGCCAGGCCGGAGCCGACCACGATGACGCTGTACTTGCGCTTGTTGGCCGGGTTGACCAGCTTCATGTCGAAGCGGTGCTTGTCCCAGGCGCCCGCGACTGGTCCGTCGGGGATCTTCGAATCCAGCTTGATGGCCATCAGCGCACCCCCACCACGACGGGGGGCACATCCGTCGGCACGTCGAGCTTGATGATGCCGGCCTGCACCGCGATCGGCATCGAGATGTTGGCCGCGACCAGCACCAGCGTCAGCGCGTAGGCGACCAGCTTGAAGAGCGGCGCGGTGCGCGCGGTGCGCAGCCCCAGCGACTGCGACGCGCTGTAGGCGCCGTGGGCCAGGTGCAGCCCCAGCGCCAGCATGCACACCACGTAGGCCGCCGCGGTCCACACCACCTTGAAGCCGGTGACGAAGTTCCAGTAGGCGTCCTGCTTGATGAAGTGCGGGTGCGCCTGCCCGGTGGTGAAGTGCAGCAGGTGATAGACGATGAACAGGGCCAGCAAGGGGCCCGACAGCATCATGGTGCGCGAGGCGTAGCTGGCGCTGCGCCAGCGCCGGAAGCTGTAGGCCTTGGGTCGCGCGGTCGCCGCCAGCGCGCTGAGCTGCACCGCGGTCATGATGTGCAGCAGCACCGAGATCAGGAGCACCGCCCGGGCACCCCACAACAAGCTCGGGATGCTCTTCAGGAAGTGAGCGTAGGCATTGAACTTTGCAGGTCCCAGGTAGATCTGCAGGTTGCCCAGCATGTGAACGATGGTGAAGCCGAAGAGGATGATGCCGGTAACGGCCATCACCACCTTCTTGCCCACCGTCGATTGCAGGAAACGCGGCGCAGCGATTGCTGTCATGGCGCCGCCGTAATACAGGGAACTCGCGATGTTCGCAAGAGATCTGGTGTCACCGCGATGGGATGCCGCAAGGCTTCACATGGCGCCGCCGTCGGACACTGCATGGGCGGGCGAGGTGCCGGTGCGCGTCACCTTGACGGTCTCGCCGCGGACCAGCGCGGCGACGTCGGCCTCGACGATGACGTCGTTGGCGGTGCCGCTCATCGACCACACGCGGTCACCGTTGCGGCCGAACAGCATCGTGGTCGGCACCGACTGTGGCCGGCCGTAGACGCGCAGCAGGTCGTCGTTGGCGCGCACGATGGGGAACCTGAGGTCGTAGTGCGCCGCGAAGCGCTTCAGCGTGGCGTCATCGGCGGTGTCGAGCGAGATCCCGATCATCTCGAAGCCGTCGGCGTGATGGCGCTTGTAGACGCCCGACAGGCCGCCGGCCTCGGTGGTGCAGGGCTCGCACCAGCTGGCCCAGAAGCTGATGAGGACGATCTTGCCGCGCAGCTCCTGGCGCAGCAGGGCGCGGCCGTCGAGGGTGGCGTAGTCGATGTCGGGCAGGCAGGCGGCGCCGTCACACAGGGTGTCGTGGGCGCGCTCGGGGAGCTGCGCGGTGCTGGCGGGGGCAGCGCCGGCGCCGGTGGCGGCGTCGGGTTTCGGCGCGCCCGGCCCGATGGGCGGGTGCTCGTCGGGTGCGTTCTTCTTGCAGCTGGCGACCGCGCTCACGCCGAGCAGCCCCAACGTCGCGAAAAGCAGCTTCATTCCTGCACTGAACGTGCGCGGTGCCGGGCCCATTCCGGCATGGTAGCTGGAACATCGCGCCTCATGCGTAGGTTTGCTGAGCATGAAGCGGGTAGCCATCGACAAGCTCTGGCTGGCGTGTGCGGCGACGGCCGCCGTGCTGGCGCTGGCCGGCGCGCTGTCGGCCAGCGGCTGTTCCCGTTCACGCGGCCAGGCCTCGGGCCCGGCCGCCATCGGGCCGGTGTTGACGCCCGACCCGGCCGACCCGGCCGACCCGGCCGAGCCGCCGCCGCCGGGTAGCAGCGCGGACCCCCTGGTGGTGATGACCTACAACGTCAACTTCGGCCTCGCCGGCGACGAGGACACCCTCGCGGCGCTGCGCGCTGGCCAGGCCGACCTGGTGGTGCTCGAGGAGGTCACGCCGGCCTGGCAGCGCTCGCTCGAGGATCGCGTCGCGGATCGCTATCCGCACCGGCTGTATCGCGCCGCGCGCGCCGCCGGCGGCCTGGCCGTGCTGTCGCGCTGGCCGCTCGAGGACGCCGACTTCGTGGCCTCGCCCGCGGGCTGGTTCCCGGGCTGGCGCGTGCTGGCGTCGACCCCACTGGGCAAGCTGCAGCTGCTGGCGCTGCACCTTCGCCCGCCACTGAGTGACCGGCGCGCCGCGTTCGGCGGCTTCTTCAGCACCGCCAGGGATCGCCGCGCCGAGATCGAGACCTACTGGAAGACCATCGATCCCACGCTGCCGGTGCTGGCGCTGGGCGACCTCAACGAGGACCAGAGCGGCAGCGCGGTCGACTTCCTGCGCGGCCACAAGCTGCGCGACGCGCTGCCCAGAGACACCATGACGTGGCGCTGGGACACCGGCGCGGGGCGCATCCAGTGGCAGCTCGATCACATCCTCTATGACGAGACCTTCCAGCTGGTGAGCGCGGAGGTGGTGAACGCCGGCCGCAGCGACCACCTGCCGGTGATCGCGCGGCTGCGCCTGAAGCAGCCGTAGCGGCACTGAGCGGCGCTACTGGATGGCGACGATGATCATCTTGCTGGTGTCGCCGATGCGGGTCGACTCGCCAGGGCCGGGCACCTGCGCGCATACGACGTCCTTGGCGCAGCTGTTCGAGGCCAGCACGTGGCGCACCGTGAAGCCGTAGTACTTCGACGTGACCAGCTTGATGATGGCGTCGCGCACTGGCATGCCTACCAGGGGCAGCATGGGCATCACCTCGGTGGGGTTGGCGCCGATCACCGCGACCAGGACCGGCTCCCGGGTCGATTGAGTCCGACCCACACCGTCGATGCCGTACACCCGCATCTCGAACGACGAATGCTCGGGCGCGGGCAGGAACACGACGTCACCGGTGACCCCCAGCGAGCGCAGCTTGGCGTATGCGTCCTCGTAGGAATACGCGGTGGTGATCTCGGGGACGATGAAGGTCTCCGGTCCGATGGCGGGCGGCACGTAGGCCGGACCTGACGCCGGCGGGCCTCCCGGGCCAGGGCCACCATGGGGCCGGCCATCGGGCGGCGGCGCGTTGCGCACCACACAGGCGGTCAAGCCAATCGTCAGTGCACCGATCAAGGTCAGTCTCGTCATCGCAGTGTCTCCCTCTCGCCCCGCTCGGCGGGGCCACGCATGATACCTTCGACTCGCATGTCGCGTCCGCCTGGCGGCGAACCACTCGAACGGGCCGGGCCGTTCGCCGTGCTGGGCAACCGGAACTTCCGGCTGTACTGGTCGGGACAGGCCATCTCCCTGGTCGGGACCTGGATGCAGGTCGTGGCCCAGAGCTTCGTCGTCGTCCACCTCAGCAATCGCAATGTCTCGCTGGGCCTCATCCACGTGGCGACGTCGGTGCCGATGATCCTGCTGTCGCTCAGCGGCGGCGCCTTCGCGGATCGCGCCGATCGCCGCAAGATCCTCCTCGCCACCCAGTTCGTCCTGATGCTGCTGGCGTTCGCCTTCGCGGCGCTGGTGCATAGCGGGCGGCTGACCATGGGCGCCATCATGGTGCTGGCGGTGCTGGCCGGCACCGCGGCGGCGTTCGACCTGCCCGCCTCGCAGGCGCTGACCCCGCAGCTGGTCGAGCCGCGCCAGATCCCGCAGGCGGTGGCGCTGATGCAGGCCATCTTCCATGGCTCGCGCCTGATCGGACCTGCGCTGGCGGGCATGCTGATGGGACCGTTCGGACCCGAGGCGCTATTCATCGCCAACGGCGTCTCTTTCATCGCAGTCATCGCGACCCTGATGTGGATCCGCCCAGCTCCGCGGCCGCCGCGCCCCCACGGCGAGGGCGCCGGGATCGGCCAGGGTGTGCGCTATGTCATGACCCGGCCCGACGTGCGCGCCCTGATGGCCATCACCGCGCTGGGCGCGGTCATGATCTTCCCCTTCATGGTCGTGCTGGGCGCCGGCTTCGCCAAGCAGTTCTATGGCGGGCGCGGGGACGCCCTGGGCATCATGATGGCGGGCTCGGGCGCGGGCGCGCTGACCGGGGCGCTGGTGCTACTGACCGTCAGCGACGCCGAGCGCATGCGCCGCATCGGCATCTGCACCGTGGGCATGGGCGTCGCGCTGGGCGCTTACGCGCTGTCGCGCTCGCTGCCGCTGACGGTGATGGCCATCTTCGCGCTGACCTTCTGCGTGTCGAGCGCGATGGGGCTGGCCTCGACCATCCTGCAGCAGAGCGTGCCCGACCACCTGCGCGGGCGCGTCATGAGCATCAACACCTTGCTCTTCATCGGCCTGATGCCGTTCGCCGCGCTGGGGCTAGGCGGGCTGTCGGATCGCGTCGGGCTGCCGCGCGTGATGGGCGGCGCCGCGATCGCCCACGTCATCGGCTCGGTGCTGCTGCTGCGCCGCGCGGTGGTCGCCCATCGCGTGGTATCGTCGGACGGTTGACGACGGAGGCGTTCATGCAGTTCGGTCCCAAGATCACCAAGTACCTGGAGCAGTACCGCGCCGAGCACACCAAGTTCTCGACCCGGCTGACCCACATGATCGGCATCCCGATGATCGTGGCCTCGCTGCCGCTGCTCCCGACCGCGCCGCCGGTCGGCGTCGGCCTGTTCGCGGCCGGCTGGGCGCTGCAGTACCTCGGCCACTATTTCGAGGGCAACAAGCCCTCGTTCTACGGCGACCCCACCTACCTGGCGGTCGGCGCGCTGTGGGCCGGCCTGGAGTGGGCCGAGATCCTGACCGGCAAGAAGCTGCTGCCCGAAGCTGGCGAGGTCGCCGAGGTCGCCGCCGCCTGATGTCGCGCGTCGGCCTGGTCCTGTCGGGAGGTGGCTCACGCGGGGCCTATGAGGCCGGCGTGGTGCGCTACCTGCGCGAAGAGTTCCCCAAGCGGCTGGGCCGCCACGTGCCGCTGGACGTCATCACCGGCACCAGCGTGGGCGCCATCAACGCGTGCTTCCTGGCCGGCACGATGGAGAACCTGGACGTGCAGGCCCGGCGCATCTGCGACGCCTGGCGCTCGCTCGACCTCAGCGAGGTCTTCCACGTCAAGTGGCGCGACGTCTGGCGCGCGGGCCGGCTGCTCATGGGCGCCACGCCGCCCGACGCCGAGCCGGGCGAGATCCGGCGCTCGGGGCTGTTCAACACCAGCGGCCTGGAGCGCTTCGTGGTGCGCTCGATCCCGTGGCGGCAGATCGCGAAGAACCTGGAGGCCGGCCGACTGCACGCGCTGACGGTGTCGGCCACGCAGGTGCTGACCGGCGCCACCGTGGTGTTCGTCGATCAGGCCGGTGACCAGCTGCCGCCGGCGTGGTCGAGGGATCCGCGCGTGCATGCGTTCCGGACCCGGATCGGGCCGTTTCACGCCATGGCGTCGGGGTCGATCCCGATGCTGTTCCCGCCGGTGCAGATCGACGGCCACTGGTACACCGATGGCGGGCTGCGCCAGAACACGCCGATGTCGCCGGCGCTACGCCTGGGCGCCGACCGGCTGATCGTGATCTCGCTCAAGCACAAGCCGCCACCGCGCGCCGAGGTCGAGGTGGCGCCCGAGAGCGATCCCTACCTGTCGCCGCTGTTCCTGTTCGGCAAGGCGCTCAACGCGCTGCTGCTCGACCACGCCGACTACGACCTCGACCGGCTGCGCCACATCAACTCGATCATCGAGGCCGGCGTGCGCACGTATGGCGAGGACTTCGTGGGCAAGATGAACGCCGAGATGACCGGCCACGCGCCGCTGCGCTACGTGCACACCATGCTGCTGCGCCCGTCGGTCGACATCGGCAAGATCGCGATGGACCACGCGCGCCGGGCCGCGCCGCGCATGGGCGGGCTGGCGCGGTCGACGCTGATGCGCCTCGGCCGAGCCGAGTCCAAGCGCGAGGCCGACCTCCTGTCCTACCTGTTCTTCGATGGTGACTATGCCGCCGAGCTGATCGCGCTCGGCCACGAGGATGCGCGCAAGCTGGAGGGCGAGTTCGCGGCCTTCTTCAACGCCGAGTCGGGCGTGCGCAAGATCGAGAAGACGGCCTAGGAGGGCATCATGGGCCTCATCTTCAAGCGCTGGCGGCCGCGCGCCGAGCTGCGCCCGAGCGGCGGCTCGGCGGCTGGCGCGGCCGTGCGCATCGAGTGGCTGGGCACCGCGGGCCACATCGTGCGCACCGCGACCACCACGCTGCTGATCGATCCGTTCCTGTCGCGCCCGGGCTTCGCGCGGCTGCTATTCGGCAAGCTGCGTCCGCTGGCGCGAGACGAGGGCCGGCTGCCGACGCGGGTCGACGCCATCCTGTGCGGCCACAGCCACTTCGATCACCTGCTCGATGCGCCCGAGATCGCGCGGCGCACCGGCGCGGTGCTGGTCGGCTCGGCGTCGACCTGCGCGTTCGGGCGCGCCACCGGCCTGCCCGAGGCGCAGCTGGCCGAGGTGCCGCCCGAGGGGCGCACGCTCAGCGTCGGCGACTGCGAGATCCGCTTCGTGCCCAGCCTGCACGGCCGGCTGCTGCTGGGGCGGGTGCCCTTCCCCGGCGTGGTCGCGGCGCCGCCCACGCTGCCGGCGCGCATGTGGCACTACCGCATGGGCGGCGCGTATGGCGTCCTCATCAAGGCCCCGGGCGCGACCATCTACCACAACGGCAGCGCCGACCTCATCGACGCCGAGCTCGAGGGCGTGCGCGCCGACGTCCTGCTGGTCGGCCTGGCCGGGCGCAAGGCCACGCGCGACTACCTGGGCCGGCTGACCGCGGCGCTGCAGCCCGGCCTCGTGATACCCACACATCACGACAGCTTCTTTGCGCCATTGTCGCGCGGGGTGCACCTGCTGCCCGGCATCGATCTCGACGGCTTCACCAGCGAGGCGCGCCGGGTCGCGCCCGCCGCCACCATCATCACGCCCGACTACTTCGAGTCGCTCGCGGTCCCGGCCGGCGACGCGCGTGGTGCGCAGCTCCTCGCGTAAGCCGTGCGCCCGCGCTATCCTGCTCGAGGGGAGCCATGCTCGAGTGTCCCAGCTGCGGTAGTGCGGTCCACGAGTCGCTGACGCGCTGTCTGCGCTGCGGCAAGCCCATCTCCGAGGCCACCGCCAAGGAGCTGCCCAAGCAGCGCACCAAGTATCGCGAGGGCATCGGCTTCGGCATCATCTCGGCCATCCTGGTGCTCGGCCTCATCGCGGGCATCGGCTATGGCAGCTACCGCGCCTACCTGTGGTGGACCTTCCGGAAGAACAGCGAGAAGGTCGCCAAGCTGAGCGTCGGCCGCCACCCCGGCAGCGCATACCCGCTGCTCAAGCTCGACCTGTCGTTCAAGCTGCGCCAGGGCCAGGCCTACCTGGTCGGCAGCGTGACCAACCAGGGCAAGCGCTTCATCGGCGACGTGACCTATCGCTACAGCTGCAACGAGCCGCCGGCCGGCAACAGCTTCAGCCTGGGCCCGTTCGGCCCCGGCGAGAAGCGCCGCTTCGAGCAGTTCCTGTTCCAGGCCCAGCGGCTGGAGACCTGTGACAGCCATGTCGACTTCGTCAGCATCACGCAGTGATGCTGGCGAAGTCGTCCGGTCCGGCTCCGACTCCGACCCGGCTCGTGCCTCAAAAGTAGTAACGCACGCCGGCCCCGAGATCGACCGTGAGGCCGCTGCGTGGCGTGTCGTCGTTGGCCACCAGGTCGACACCGACGGCGACCTCGAGGAAGACGTCGATCGGCGCGTTGCGAAAGCCGAACAGGATGCCGACCACGCCGCGCGGCCCCAGCGCCAGGTGCTCGTCACGGTTGTCGCGCTTGCCGTGCGACTGCAGGCGTCCGCCCAGGCCGACATACAGCGGCAGATCGAAGCTGGGCGTGCGCGTCAGCACCACCGGGTGCCACAGGTAGTCGGCGTGGACGTGGATGCCGCGCCCGTCGGCGAAGCCCAGGCCGATGGCGCCGTCGATGGCATGCGAGCGCTTGATGTACAGCTTGCCCGACACCCCGGTGGGCTCGCCCACGATGAGGCCGAGACCGAACGAGCCGCCGGTCTGCGCTGACGCGGTGCGTGCGCGCGCCGACAGCAGCACGAACGCCAGGGTCCCGGCCAGCGCGACGACCAGCAGCTTGCGCATCCCTTGATCCTACTCGACGCGCTGGATGATGTGGATGCCGAAGTCGGTCTTGACCACGCCGACCTCGCCGACCTTCAGGCGCAGCGACAGATCCTTGAACGGCTGCACCAGCCCCGCGCTGGGATCGACGTCATAGCTGTCGCCGGTCTTGGCCGAGCCCGGATCCTCGGACAGCTCGGCCATCAGCGGCTCGATCTTGTCGCCCTTCTTGAGCGCGGCGACGGTCTTCTTGACCAGCGCCTCCAGGGTCGCGCGGTCGCGCTTGGCGCCGCGCGGATCGCCGGCGTTGACCTCGGTCCAGCCCAGCAGGATGTGCTTGACCTTGCCCTTCTGGGTCACCGGGTCGCGCTTCATGATGTCGGACGACTCCAGCTTGTCGGGCGGCGGCGGCGGCACGCGCTTGATGACGTGCCAGCCGAACGGCGACTTGATCATGCCGGCCTCGCCGAGCTTGAGGCGCATCGACAGGTTCTTGAACGGCTCGACCATGGGGGCGCCGGCGTTGACCTCGTAGGCGCGCGCGCTGTCCTTGGAGCCGGGGTCCTCGGAGAACTCCTTCATCAGCTTGGCCATGTCGCCACCGGCGCGCACCTTGCCGAGGATCTCCTTGGCCAGCTTGTCGGCGGCAGCCTTGTCACGCTGCGCCGCGCGCGGATCGACCGGGCGCTTGGCGGCCGCCGGGACGTCCTTCCAGCCCAGGAGGACGTGCTGCACCAGCACGGTGCCCGGCTCGGCGGGGCGCTTCAGGATGTCGGCCGACTCCAGCGGATCGGGCGGCGGCGGCGGCACGCGGATCATGACGTGGTAGCCGAAGGTGGTGCGGACGATGCCGACCTCCTTCTCCTTCAGGCGCAGCGCCAGGTTCTTGAACTCGGGCACGAAGGGCGAGTCGGCCTTCACGGTGTAGGGCTCGCCGCCCAGCGAGCCGGGATCCTCGGAGTGCTGCTTGACCAGCGCGTCGATGGCGTTCGGATCGGCCTTCAGCTTGGCGGCGAGCTCCTCGGCCAGCTTGGCGGCGTCGTCGTTGCTGCGTGCGGCGGCGCGCTGATCGAGCTGGCCTTGGTAGGCGGCGGCGAGATCCTTCCACGCCAGGAGCACGTGCTTGACCTGCGACTCGCTGGCGACCTCGGTGCGGGCCAGGATGTCCTTGCTGTCGAGGTCCTTGCCGGCGGGCGCCGCGGGCGCCGCCGGGGTCACCGACGGGCTGGGGCGATTGGGGTCATCGGGCACCACGGTGACCGGGCTGGCGGGCGGGGTCTCGCTGGGGCGAGGCCCCATCTTGTCGCCCTTCTCCTTCTTGCAACCCGCCGTGAGCACTGTCACCACCAGGGCCAGTGCCAGCGCGACAGGACCGCAAGGAATCGATCGGGGACGACGAACGTCAGTAGTCTTCGAATCTGAAAGGCCGCCCGTTTGCATGGTCGCGTATCCTAGTCCCGTGGTCGAGAATAGCAAGCCGAGCGCCGGTGCTCGGACGCTCGTACTTGCGCTGGCCGCTTCGGCCATCGCGCACGTAAGCGTGTTCGCGATCAGCGTGGCCATGGGCAGCAGCGACTGGTTCTCGCGGCCGCGGCGCTCGGGCGACGTCCTGCAGATGGCCGAGTTCGAGTACAAGCCGGCCGCCGCGCCGCGCACGCTGACGCCCGACGACGACAAGAACAAGCCCAGCCCGTCGGCGTCGCCATCGGTGTCACCGGCCGCGTCGCCGGCGGCGAGCAAGCCGAAGCCGCCGCGCAAACCGCGCATCAAGGTGCCGCCGGTGTCCACCCAGGGGGTCACTCTCCCGGCGTCGCAGGACGGCGGCGTCGCCAGCGAAGCCGACGCCGGGCCCGACCCGAGCGCCGACGCCGGTCCCGACGAGGCGCCCGCTGATCCCGACGCGCCGCCGCCCGCGGCCTCGGCCGACCTGGGCCCATATGCGCCGGGAGATGCGCGCGTGATCGCCATCCTGCATGCCGACAAGCTGCGCAAGAACCCGCTGCGCGCGGGCGCCGAGGAGCTGCTGGCGGCGCTGCCCGACACCGAGATGATCCTGGCCGGCACCGGGCTGAATCCGTTCGACGACTTCGACACCATCATGGTCGCGACCGCGGATCCCGCCGATGTGTCGGAGACCTTCCTGGCCGGGCGCAGCATCCATGGCGCCGCCGCACTCAAGAAGGCGTTGGCTGGCCCCGACGGCAAGCGCGTGCGCTGGATCGACGCCGGCGAGCGCGCCATCGGCATGCGCGCCAGGGCGCCGAAGTGGGATCCACGTCTGTATGTCGTGGCCGGCCCCGAGTGGATGGTGTTCGGTCGCCCCGAGCAGCTGGGTGCGCTGGCCGACCCGCCGGCACCGGCGGGCGCCGCGCCGTCAGGTGACGGCGGAGCAGATGACGAGTTCGCCTCCGATGCCGGGGTCAGCCCGACCGGGACCGCGCCGGTGCCACCCGGCTGGGCCAAGCGGCTGGGTCAGATCCGCACCGTCGCCGGCGAGGAGGTCGACGGCCCCGCGCTGGTGCTGTCGGTGGCCGACGTGCGCGGCGCGCTGCGCCTGCCGAAGAGCCTGCGCGCACCCATCCCCAAGCAGGCCACCCTGGCGGTGCGCCTGGATGCCGAGGGCGCCATCGGCTGGGCCACCATCGTGTTCGACGATGACGCGGCGCTGCAGGCCTTCCTGGTCGAGTGGAAGGGCTGGCGCGACGCCGCCGCCCGCGATCAGTTCTCGGCGCTGCTCGGCGTGCCTGCACTGATGGACAGGGTCGAGCTGACGCCCGAGGGCGCGCGCCTGCACCTGCGCACGCGCATGAAGGCGCAGCAAGTTGGATCCCTGCTGCGGCTGGTGGCATCCCAGGTGAAGATGAGAGCGACCGAGCGCATCGAGCGACTGAACAAGGCGAGGGGCAAATGAGCACCGCAGGAGCCATGTGGATGGCGCAGCGCCAGGGCAAGCTGGCGGAAGTACAGGCAGAGCTCCAGCACGAGCGCGCCAACGCCCTGGGCCGCGTGGGCGAGGCCCTCGACGCCCGCATCGACGACCTGCACAAGCTGGCCATCACCCTGCAGCACCTGCTCCCCGGCAGCGAGCGCACGCAGGCCCTGCGCAAGTATGCCCGTCTGCGTGACACCGCCCAGGAGCTCAAGTGGTTCCTGGTGGTGCAGCGCGAGGCCATCGGCCTCACCGAGCACAGCGCGGTCGAGCAGCACTACGTGGTGCCGCGCGCAATCGTGACCTAGGCAGCCGCGCGGGACCTCAGTCGGTCGACGTGGAGTCGTCGTCGGCGCCCACGCCGTGCATGTACTTGGCGCGGTCGAGGTGGCCCTTGAGCTTCTCGGGCGTCAGCAGGCCGGCGTCGATCATGGCGCGGGCATAGCCTTCAGCGAAGCCGAGGGCGCGGCGACGCTCGCGCTTGATCGGCCGCGGCAGCGACGGGTCGAAGACCTCTTCGAGAAACTTCTTCAGGCGCGCTTCCAGCTCGGGCGGCAGCATTGCGGCGATCGTAGGTCGCAGCGCCAGAGGGGGCAACAAATCAGCCGTATCGCGTGGGATCCGGCACGCCGGCCTCGGCGAAGCCCTTCTTGCGCAGCAGGCACGAGTCGCAGCGCCCGCAGGCGGCGTCGTCGATGGGGTCGTAGCAGGAGTGCGTCAGGCCGTAGTCGACCCCGAGGCGGACGCCCTCGCGCACGATCTCGGCCTTGGTCAGCTGCAGCAGCGGCGCGTGGATGGTCAGCGCGGCGCCCTCGACGCCGGCGCGGGTGGCCAGCCGGGCCAGGCGCTCGAAGGCGGCCAGGAACTCGGGGCGACAGTCGGGATAGCCCGAGTAGTCGTACACGTTGACGCCGATGAAGATGTCGCGCGCGCCCAGCACCTCGGCCCAGGCCAGGGCATAGGACAGGAACAGCGTGTTGCGCGCCGGCACGTAGGTCACCGGGATGTCGGCGGTCATGGCCGCGAGATCGCGATCCTTGGGCACCGCGATGTCGGCGGTCAGCGCCGAGCCGCCGATCCAGCCCAGGTCGACCTCGGCGACGCGGTGCTGCACGGCACCCAGCGCGCTGGCCACCCGCGCGGCGGCGGCGAGCTCGACGACGTGGCGCTGGCCGTAGCGGAAGCTGAGCGCGTGGCAGGCGAACTCTCGTTCGCGCGCGATGGCCAGCACGGTGGCGGAGTCGAGGCCGCCCGAGAGCAGAACCACGGCGGGTGTCCGGGAGATCGAGGCGGCGGCGGGTGCGGAGGACGAGGTCACCGCGAGGTCGTATGCGCTCGCGGGCGCGCGGTCAAGCCGCGGCGCATGTAGAATGGTGCTGATGCGCAGCCTCTGCATCGTCCGGCTGGTGCTCTTCGCGGCGGCGTGCGGCGCAGGGTGCGCCGGGTCGCACATCACAAACCCGCCCGGCGATGGTGGCGGCGGCAGCGACGGCGGCGCCCAGGTGGTCGACGGACCGCGCGCGGATCGCACGCTAACGCCCAAGGATCTCGACTCATCACTGCCGGTGATCAATGCCACAATGCAAACACCGAACGCCGCGCAG
>Ga0138256_10005928_pt1 | contig 12950 bp, 14 predicted proteins | sample KNB2016incub_MG_FD_105486 | JGI IMG/M metagenome (GOLD analysis project Ga0138256, IMG submission 105486) | Active sludge microbial communities from wastewater in Klosterneuburg, Austria - KNB2014incub_MG | ecosystem: Engineered > WWTP > Activated sludge > Unclassified | place: Austria... | reverse complement strand
TAAATACAAGGAAGACAAAGAAATACATACACTCATCGAAACCATAGAAAAACCGTTTTTGAATGATATCAATAGGGTAGTGGGTTACAGTACCATTCCGCTGTACAGGTATTTTGTCATAGAAAACACGATTGACACTATGATATTAAATGCATTGAGATGGAGACTACCTGACATCGATATAGTTTTGTCCAATGGTTTTAGATTCTGTCCGCCGCGTACAACAGCAGATTCAACCGGCAATATTCCTATTACCAATGGTTTTATTTTTGATATGCTGCCAGTAGATAGCCATATTCGAACTGGAAAAGTGACTGGAAAACAGTTGAAGGAATGGTTGGAAAAGGAATTAAATAACGTATTTGCCAAGGATGCATCCAAAAGGTTTGGCGGCTGGGTGACAAAGTTTAATGGTATGGTGGTGCGTTTCAGGGCATTTGGTGAAGAAGGAAAACGAGTTGACACCATCACTGTAAAAGGTATACCAATTCAAAATGAACAAGTGTACAGCATTTGTGCTTGCGAAAGGGACGGGGACCCAGCTGATATGATTTGCCGGATAAAAAATGTGATGGAACCTCAAAATATGGATTATACACTCCATGAAAATATGAGAGCTTATCTGAAAGAAAACTCGCCGGTTACTCCTACGATTTCACATTCAGCTATAGCACTGGATGCACCCGAAACTCTGCTTACCCAGGTATATGGGGTGGATTACCAATTTCATTAAGTAAACGATTATTTCAAACTAAAATTTATTAAGATGCGATCAGTTATTATGATTTTTATTGCTTTTCTTTTTTCAATGTCGGGATTAATGGCTCAAAATAATACTAAACTAGGGGTTAAAAAAAACCAAATGCATAAGATAGTATTCCAAATGGTTTCTAAGGATACTGCCGATCATAATGCGATGGTAAGACAACTCAACAATATACTTAAACTCTCTCCGGGAACCAAACTGGAAGTAGTATGTCATGGACCAGGTTTGAGTTTTATACACAAAGACAAATCGTTGGTTTTAAACGATTTGGGTGCTTTGGCAAATCAGAAAGTTGATTTTGTGGCTTGTGAATTTACTATGCAGCAAAAAAACATCAAAAGAGAACAACTTTTGGATCAGTGCAGAACGGTGCCGGGTGGTATTTTAGAAATTGTAGGAAAACAGGAAAAAGGTTGGAGCTACATTAAAGCCGGTTATTGATCTTTGTATAGTCGTAAGGCATTCATAAATATGATTAACATTTGACGCAAACAAACGCTTAATCACTTTTAGGATCATATTTATTTGCATAGGCTTAATTTTAACTTTTATTAAATCAATTATATGAGGCAAAACATCCTTACGGGAATGTTTTTATTATTCGCTGCTATTTTGTTGGCTCAACATCAGGATTTACAGGAAAAACCAAAATTATGGCAGTCAGACAGTAAGCTTGTCATTGATACCAATAGTTTGCTTGCTGCTTTTAAGGCAGGAACAGTAAACGGACATTTTAGATATTTTTTATCGTCTACAGACAATACGGGAACTTTGACAGATTATTACGCCAATGCTGTAGGTGGTGGTCTCAGATATGAATCTGCTGCGTTTCATGGGTTTAGTATGGGGGTAAGTGGTTTGTATATTTTTGATGCAGGTTCTTCAGATCTGGCAAAAAAGGATGCTGCTTCAGGACAGGCAAATAGATATGAAATTGGACTATTTGACGTCACTGACCCGGAAAATCTGAATGAAATAAACAGGGTGGAAGAATTTTTTATAAAATACCGCAAAGCAGCAACAAGGATTACTTTTGGCCGTCAATTAATCAATACGCCATTTATTAATTTGCAGGATGGCAGGATGCGTCCTACTGCTGTCGAAGGCGTTTGGCTGGAAACATCGGTGGGTATGAAGCATCAGTTTCAAGGAGGATGGTTGTATGGAATTGCCCCCAGAGGAACCAGTAAATGGTACAGTACTGCTGCTTCCATTGGCATATTTCCATCAGGCGTCAACGAAAGTGGGGCTAAGTCAGATTACGCTGGAAATCTTGAAACAAGTGGTGTCGCACTTTTTAATTATCAGTTTAAGCCTGGTAAAGGTTTGACCTTAAATGTTTGGGACGTGTGGGTTGAAAATGTATTTAATTCAGCTTTGTTTCAGTTGGATCATGAAGCAAATAAATGGTCCGGAAAGATATACTCAGGAGCTCAGTTTATATTTCAGCAAAAAATCTCAAATGGTGGCGCAGAAGAGAGTTCAAAATCGTTTACATCAAATGAAAAGCCTGTGTATACTTTTGGCATGAGAGTCGGGTATAAAAATAAAGTATGGGACCATAGTCTAAACTTCAACAGGATAAGTGAATCCGGGAGATATTTGATGCCCAGGGAGTGGGGTAGAGATCCATTTTTTACCTTTATTTCGCGTGAGCGCAATGAAGGTTTCGGCGACCTTACAGCTGTTGTAGTCAAGTCAACATATACCTTAAAACAAAGAACCAGTTTACAACTGGCGTATGGATATTTTTCATTACCGGATGTAAAAAATTATGCACTCAATAAATATGGTTTACCTTCATATACACAACTCAATATTGATTTTCGCCACAAATTTAAAGGCATACTCAATGGATTTGAAGGGCAAATACTTTGGGTTGTAAAATGGAATCAAGGTGAAACATATGACACACCAAAATTCATTATACATAAAGTGGATATGAACCTGTTAAATGTCGTCTTGAATTTTAGATTTTAATAAACTTTTTGGAATATCCTATATTTGTTTCATTGTAAATCATGTACTCGCCTGTTGGCAATTCATTTGTTTCAATTGAAAATTCTGAATCATTTGTTTTTGAAAACCAAGACTTTACTACTATACCAGTAGAATTGCAGATATACCATCGTGTACTTGATTTATTTATTTCGTGCATTTTTATAGTAATTAAATCAGAGACAGGATTGGATACTATAGAAAATGGGGATGATTTTAACCCATCTTGATGTATCGATGACGTCTTTTCTGATAGTTGATATATATTTCCTGTTGCCAGTCCAGCTAAATAAAGCTCATTGGTATTATCTTCACCAAAAGTAGCATAATCCATATTATCCGCATCCAATAGAACTTCATTGATCCAGCTACCACTTTGATCTTCATATAGTGCCCACAATATTCCTGTACAAAAATCAGTGTAAATGTATTTACCAGCAAGCGAAGTATTTTTTGTACCTCGATAAACATATCCGCCGGTGACAGAACATCCGATATCAAACTTGTTTTCATATGAATATACCGGAGGATAGTAAAATTGTTGTTCCTTACAACCTGTTGAATTGAATCTTTCAAATCCTTCATAACACCTCCATCCGTAATTTAGTCCGGATTTTGTTGCTGATGCTACATTTATTTCTTCAAATTTATCCTGACCGACATCTGCTATCCACATCTCATTTTTGACTTTATCAAAACTGAATCTCCAGGGATTCCTCAGTCCCATGGCCCAAATTTCCGGAAGTGTGTCAGTATTATTTTTATAAGGATTATCAGCAGGGATGAGGTATTTTTCATTTTCAGTATTGATGTCTATTCTCAACATTTTACCCAGCATTTCCTTAGGATTTTGTGATCTGTTGCCGGGATCACCACCACTTCCACCATCGCCCATTCCTACATAAAGGTAACCATCAGCCCCAAAATTCAAATCCCCGGCATTATGATTATTGAAAGGCTGGTTGACTAGCAGAATAATTTTTTCTGAAGTGTTATCTGCTAGATTTGGGTTCGCTTCATTTCTTTTAAATCTCGAAATAGTCGTATTCCCGTTGTTGTTGGTATAATTTACATAAAAAAATCCATTGGTCTCATATTCCGGGTGAAAACACAGACCAAGCAAACCTCGCTCGTTGGCCTGTGAATTTACTTTACTGTCTATATCAAGAAATGGAATGGATAATGTAGTACCATCTTGTCCAAGGATTTTAATTATTCCATCTTTTTCTACGACAAAAAGTCTTACATCACCTTCAACTCCTGTGGATGCGATGTCTACCGGCTTTTTAAATCCGGAAGCCATAAGTTTCAATTCAATGCTCTGGCTGGTTGAAGAATTGGATAAACCAACACATAAAATTGTGATCAGAGCTATATTTAATAGATTCATATATCATTTTGATTTAAAAACAAATGTATGGTAAAAAATGGTAATAAATAATGTGTATTAATAATTATGGCTTTAAGGTCGGCTAAAATTCTAATATATCGATAACTTTAACAATAAATTGACTTATTTTTTGTAACCATTTGTACCTTGTATTTGTCTAATAATAAAATATAAGATGAGAGGATTAAGTATGTTTGTTTTACAAATATTGTTTGTTGGGATTATTTTTGGGCAGAATACTTTTACCAGTAAAAGGGATAGCGACCCCAAAGCTAAAGTTATACTTGACAAACTAAAAAAGCAATATGACAGCTACAAATCCATGGAAGTAAAATTTGAAATGGAGATGGAATTACCTAACCAACCTAAAGAGTTGCAAAAGGGCACAATAATTCAGGATGGGATAAAATATCAGGTAAAAATGAAAGATCAGGAAATCTATGCTGATGGAAAAACCATTTGGATTTATCTTAAAAAAAATAAAGAAGTGCAAATCACAGATATGGATGATACGTCGTCTGATTTTCTATCACCTAAACAAATGATGAGTCTGTACAATACAGGTGATTTTGCATATTCGATCATTGAAGAAAGAAATGTAAATGGTCAGCAATTTGCAGATATTGAATTTAAACCACTTACTAAAAAGACAGATTATACAAAAATGAGGTTGACTGTTGACAAGAAAACAAATAAAATGATATCTTTACGTGTCTTTTCCAGAGATGGATCCAGATATACCTTAAAAGTAAGCGATATAATTGCAAATAAAAAGTATGAATCAGGAATTTTTACTTTCAACCCGAAAGCAGCTCCTGGTGTTCATATTGAAGATCTGAGGATTGATTAAATAGAACCGAATTCAGTTACTCAGTTTACCAACCAGCGATTCTTGGTTTCAACCTCCAGGAATCGCTTTTTTTTTTAGACTTAAATTTTTCCTGCAAATGCAAATACTGTTTGAAGACGAACACCTTATTGCAGTAAATAAACCCAATGGAATATTTGTACACCGTACATCCCTCGATCCGCTTGCTGATACCTTTGTAGTGCAGATGGTGAGAGACATGATAGGTCAATGGGTATATCCGGTACATAGATTGGACAGAAAAACATCAGGAGCCCTTCTTTTAGCAAAATCTAAAAATGTACAGGCTAAAATGAATGAAATATTCAGAGACAGAGATATAAAAAAATACTATTTGGCTATAGTACGAGGATTTACTGAAGATAAGTTTGTAGTCGACTACCCTTTGATGAATGAAAATGATAAAATACAGGAAGCAATTTCCACTTTTACTACTATTTCAAAGATTGAAATACCCATTAGTTCAGGAACATTCGCTACCTCTCGTTATTCTCTGATTCATGTTAGTCCCGAGACAGGGAGAAGACATCAGATAAGAAGACATCTTGCGCATATTTTACATCCGATCATTGGGGACAGACCTCATGGGTGCAATAAACAAAACAAATTTTTCCTGTCCCATTTTAATATGAATACCATGTTACTGCATGCATCAGAGATTTCATTTTTTCATCCGGTACTTCAAGCGGAAACAGCAATCAAAGCCCCATTTGGAGGTGAGTTTGAACGGATGTATTATGAATTAGGATTCAACTCAATGGTGGAATAATAAAAAAAAAGACCAAAATTTATTCTGGTCTTTTTTATTTTTTCTAAACTACTCAATCAGTTATGTAAGGATAATCCTTTTGAGTATAATTATCTTCATACAGTTCAGATGGAAGTGGATAAGATGAATTCTCAGCAAATTCCATGGCAAGTTCAATTTCATTATTGATTGCTTCTATAATTTCATCTACTTCAGCCTGAGTAGCTATTTTTTGATTCACTATTTTTTCCTGGATGACCAATACCGGGTCTTTCTCTTTGTAATTGTCCAGTTCTTCTTTTGTTCTGTATTTTGCAGGGTCAGAAACTGAATGTCCTCTGTATCTGTATGTTTTTATTTCAAGGTAATAGGGACCTTTTCCAGATCTGATATGTTCTGCTGCACGAAGAAACGCCTCATGAACAGATTCTGGATTCATACCATCCACTGATTCACTTGGCATATCAAAAGCCGCGCCTATTTTAAACAGATCATGAACATTACTAGTTCTTTTGACTGAAGTTCCCATAGCGTACATATTGTTTTCGCAAATATACAATACAGGTAATTGCCAGGTCATCGCCATATTAAAAGATTCATAAAGCGCTCCCTGACGTGCGGCTCCGTCCCCAAACATGGTGATACATAAATTATCTGTTCCTTTATATTTTTCAGCAAAGCCAATTCCTGTTCCTATGGGAATTTGTGCACCTACAATACCATTTCCACCAAAATAATTGTGTTCAGCAGAGAAAAAGTGCATACTTCCTCCTTTACCTTTTACACACCCTGTTTCTTTTCCATATAGTTCTGCCATACAAGAAGAAGAACTTAAGCCTCTTGAAAGTGCAATTCCATGTTGACGATAGGCAGTTACAATTTTATCTTCGGGTCTTATTCCGGTTGCCAATGCACCTGCTATGGCTTCCTGACCAATATACACATGAAAAAATCCTCTGATTTTTTGTTGAGAGTAAGCAAATAATCCTCTTTCCTCAAATCTTCTTACTCTGTACATGACTTCCAACCATTTGAGATAGGTGGCTTTATCATACTTATGTACAGCATTTTTTTTATCTGATACTTTCTTTCCTTCAAGAACTTCTGCCATAATTTTATTATTTAAGAATTAATATTTATACCATTGATACGAAATATCTATGTTTAATGGTATAACTTACAAATAAATCAACTTAAAAACCGTAAAATTATGGTATTGTTCTAAATTAACAGTCATACGAATACAATTTTATTATTTTTTTCTATTTTCTGTGTTAAACCTTTAGGATACCACAGGAAGTTTGGCGTAATATTTTAAGTTAAATATTTAAAATTATTCCTTTAAGTAAAATAAAGTAGGTTAAATTGTAGTTAAATTCAGAATTTAAAAAATGAATATTTGTTAAGGAATGTTCATATACAAATAAATATAGATGGTATGATCAGGATGATTAAAATACTAACGCTTTTATGTATTTCCGTCAGTATATACAGTCAGGAATCTCAGAATAAATTCCTGTCCAAAGACTCTCTTTACAACGAGAATATTAAGAAATCAAGGCTGTATAACGTTTATATTCCCAGAGATATTGACGATGCACTGACCAAACTGATGGAATTGACCACCGAAGAAGCCCGCAAGCCCTTATTGAATATTGATGAGGCCACCATGGCTAAAAAACTTTATTTTGGATTAGGAAGGTGGATGGAATATAATTGGAATTTTGAAGAAGGTTCTCGTTTTTCACATTATTTACGTCAAAAAGGTTTGATCTACGCCGAAGATATGACTAAATTTATGTTGATTATTTTTCATCGTCACCTTAAGCAATCACCTTTAAATATAGATGATCTTATCAAGAAAATGGCAGAAGAAAGAAAAAGAAAAATAAAAGAAGAAAAGGAAAAATTACCGGTCATTAGCACTGAAAAGAAGATTATTCCGAAAAATTGATAAAAAGTTTCATTTAGACTGAACAATAAGATGTAAATCGCTATTTAGTATTAGTATCAGTAAATTTTATACTGGTAAAAAACAATATTTACTAAATCGTTAAAATCATTAATTAGATGAAAAACATTTTTAAAGTTCTGGTTTTAGGAGTATTCCTATGTTTGTTTTCAGATGCTAATGCACAAATTAAAACTCCTGCAGCAAGTCAGGGAGCTAAACTTGAAACTACTGTTGGGCTTACCACAATTTCATTAGATTATTCAAGACCGAGTAAAAGTGGAAGAAAAATTTATGGTGAACTTGTACCTTTTGATGCAATGTGGAGAACTGGCGCCAATAAAAATTCAATGATTACTTTTTCGGATGATGTTATGATCGGAGGTACACAAGTAAAAAGCGGTACTTATGCTATTTTTACTAAGCCAGGTAAAGCTTCATGGGAAGTATATTTTTATTCGGATACTGAAAACTGGGGTACACCTGAAAAATGGGATGATACCAAAGTTGCTGCAAAGGTTATGGCTACCCCTCAAACGGTTAGCACAACTGAAACATTCACATTAAATATTGCAAACGTTACAAATGAATCTTGTCATCTTGAGATAACTTGGGATAATGTGACTGTTCCTGTTAAAATTGAAGTTCCTACCGACAAAAAAGTATCAGCAGCTATCAGTCAGGTAATGGCCGGACCTTCTGCCGGAGACTACTATAATGCGGCTAGATATTACAGAGAAGCTAAAAAGGATCTTTCACAGGCATTGGCTTGGATGAATAAATCTATTGAAATGGGAAATGATAAGTTTTGGGTATTAAGACAAAAGTCTCTTATCGAAGCTGATATGGGTAACTATAAAGGAGCCATAGCTACTGCAAATTCATCATTGGCTAAAGCTAAAGAAGCCGGCAACAATGATTACATAAAAATGAACATGGACTCAATTGCGGCCTGGTCAAAGAAATAAATAAAAATAAATAAGTTGTAAAAGAGAGAGTAGTTTTTTAAGGAATTCTACTCTCTTTTTTTTTTCTTAATGGTTTGGATATATTATACTTTAAAACAAATGGAAGCGTACTTTTTTGATAAGATGTTAAAGCGGAAAATCCTGAATAAGACTGGTTAAAAACTCCTGAATGATGGATGGTCTGCTGATTATCGCAATAAGTAAACCAGCTATAGCTCCATAAAAGTGCGCTTCATGATCAATAATGTCATTTTGGTTTTTCGAAGCCCAAGTTGAATACCAAAGATATAAAATACCAAAAAGTATGGCAGGAATAGGTATAATCGCAAATAGTCCAAGTAAACTCCATGGATATAATAAAATAAAAATAAAGATAATGCCGGAAACACCACCGGATGCACCTACACTTGCAAAATATGAATGTTCTTTGTGCTTGTAGTAAGTAGGTATATCTCCCATGATAATGATGAGCAGATAGGTAAATAAGAATAAAATCTTTCCACCCGAGTCACCAAAATGTAATACCATATCATTTTCAACAGCTCGACCAAACTCATGTAATACAAACATATTGACAAAAAGATGGATAAAATCTCCATGGACAAATCCTGAAGTAAGCCACCTATAATATTCTCTATTTTTATTTTCAGCTATAGGGAAGTGTTTTAGCCGGTCGAAAAGTGATTTATTGTTAAAACAGGCAATTGATATAAGACAAGTTATTATTACCAGAATTAGTGTAATACTCATGTTTGTGGATTATGATTTTTATAAAAATAGGTTAATTATTATGGTACTTTTCATTTCTTAATATTGTAAATGCTCTGTATATCTGTTCAACAAGAAATATCCTTACCATTTGATGTGAAAAAGTCATTTTAGATAACGAAATCATTCCATTAGAACGTTCTCTGATTAATTTATGATGACCAAATGCTCCACCAATAAGGAAAATAACATTTTTATGTGACTGTATCTGAAGCTTATTGATATATTCTGAAAATCCTGTAGAATCAAACATTTGTCCTTTTTCATCCATTAATATCAAAGTGTCATCAGGTTTTAATTTTGATAGTACAATGTCCGCTTCTTTTTTTAATATTTCTTCCACATTCTGACTGGTTTTGACATCCTTAAACTCTTCATATTCCAGTCTTGTATAATGTTTTAGCCTGTTGAGATATTTTTTTATACCTTCTTCGATATATTTTTCATCCGTCTTGCCTATGGTCCATATTGTAAACTTCATCACTCAAAGAAATGTATAAATTTGAAATTATTTTAAAAATTTTGATGAAATTTTAATCTTTCTTATCTTCACACCCCAAAACAAAGATAGATGACCACAAGTTCAGTGCAAAACATCAATACATGGCTGACGCAGATCAACAATGATTTTAAGACTGCAATATCCGTTGATTGCGTGATTTTTGGATATGATGATGATGCACTTAAAATTCTGGTTTCAGAATGTGACATGCCGCCATATGAAAATGAGTACTCTTTATTGGGAGATTTAGTGCACCCGGATGAGACCACGGATGAAGCTGCAAAAAGAGTTTTGATCGCAAAAACGGGATTTACGGACGTATTCTTGGATCAGGTGCAGGTATTCAGTGACCAGAACAGACATCCTTTAGGTAGAGTGATTACGGTTGCATATTACTCGCTTATAAAAATCGACGATGATCACCTCACTCATTTAGAGAAGAATGCAAATCTTCAATGGAAAGAAGTAAATGAAATCAATTCTCTGGCATTTGACCACTTTAATATCATGCATACCTGTCTCAGGAAAATGCAAAAACAAATCAGAGAACAACCCATAGGATTCAATCTGCTGCCTCAAAAATTCAGTTTACTCCAATTGCAAAGATTGTATGAAGTTATTCTGAACATTGAGCTGGACAAAAGGAATTTCAGACGTAAGCTAAAAGGGTTAGGTATTTTACATGATATAGGAGAGATACAGGAATCCGTGTCTCATCGTCCGGCAAGACTCTATACTTTTGATAAATCAGTGTATGAAAAAAAGAAAAACTCAGGATTTAATTTTGATCTTTAGAATCAATAGACATTTGTTATTTCTTACACGTCTGGTGGAATAATATTTTGAAAATGGCCATTTAGTTCTGCTCTCTTACGAAGATTTTCTGCATCTTTTACTATCGGCAGCAGATGTTCCAGATGATCTATAATAAAAATCTGTCTGTCAACTTCATCAGGGATCGTAAGAAGTTGTAACTCTTGCTCAAGATTAAGCCCTATTTTATGGGCAAGATGATAGGTTCTGTAATCTTTTGCTATCGGTATTTGTATATTTTTAATTTTCATTGTTGAATAAAGATCTGCGATAAGGGAAACAATACGTGTACTGTAGACCACATCAGCATTGCCCGTCCACATCATGCGTTGAATATTACCTCCCGGATAAAGTTTGCCATGCATAATTCTGAAAAAATCATCGATGACAAAGTATCCTATACCCTTGGCCTGGATATCTAATTTTCCATCAGGGTATGTTTTTGAAATTTCCATTAATCTAAGTTCTGTACCATATTTTAAACTTTTTCCTTCAAAGTAGGGAGGAATACCGAAGGTAAGATTATCTTTTATACAATCGTGTACCAACTGCCGATATCGTGGCTCGAATATATGTAATTTGAGCTCTTCTCCCGGAAATACTACTATTGAAAGTGGAAATAATGGTAGAGTGACCATATCATAAACTATACGTACATTTTACTGACTAGCCTGCATATTTCCAGGACTGTGTCTACACCTTTTTCCATGTCCTGAATGGATACCCATTCGTATTTTGAATGTATGGCTTGTTCTCCCGCAAAAAGATTTGGACAAGGAAGGCCCATATGTGACAATGCTGCTCCATCCGTGCCACCACGAATGCTGCCATACACAGGTTTGACGCCTACGTTTTTCATTGCAGACAGCGCCAATTCGCTCACATAAGGGTGATCATTTAATACATCTTTCATATTTCTGTATTGGACCTTGACTTCAATATTGTACCCTGAATTTGGGTAAGCAGTTAGCACATCTTCTGTCTTTTGTTTTATAATTTCAGCGTATTCATCCAGTTTCGATGTTTCGAAATCACGCAATATAAAATCAACGACGGCACTCTCTAAACCACCTTGAATTTTTGTTGGATGTATAAAGCCTTCCTTCTTTTCAGTAGTTTCAGGCGACAATGATAATTTTGGTAAAGAAGCGATGATTTCTGAAGCTATTTTAATGGCATTTTCCATGGCTCCTTTGGCATATCCCGGATGTGCACTTACACCATTTATGGTAAGCTTGAGGGAATTAGCTGAAAAATTTTCATCTTCAAAACATCCCAGATCCCCTGAGTCCAATGTGTACCCAAATGAAGCATCCAGGAAGCCCAAATCAACCTTGGCAACCCCTTTGCCTATTTCTTCATCTGTTGTAAACAAAGCTTTTACCACTCCATGTGGTATTTCAGGATGGTTTGTCAATTGGTGTAATACATCCATAATAATGGCCACTCCTGATTTATCATCACTGCCCAACAAAGTTAAACCACTTGCGGTAACGATGTCATGTCCAATTTTATCTTTGAGATTGGGAAATTGTTGAGGAGTAATTACAATAGTTGGGTCATCAGGCAAGGTAATATCCTGTCCCTGATAATTACTATGAACCAAAGGCCTGACTCCGGTACCACTGCAATCCGGTGCTGTATCTAAATGTGCACAGAAAAAAATATTTGGGACATTTGTTTCAATATTTGAAGGAATCGATGCATAAATGTACCCTGCATCATTGGTAGTGTATTGGATGTTTAATGTATTTAATTCTTCACACAGCAAATGAGTAAGAACCTTTTGTTTTTCTGATGAAGGGAATGATTGACTCATTGGGTCAGCCTGTGTGTCAATTTGCACATATGTAAGAAACTTGTCTGCGACTGTATATTTCATGGAGATTATATTATCAGATTTAAAGGTCCAAATATAAGATATTTATGTGTATAACTAAACGGACTTAAGAAATTTAATATTAATGCATGTTGAATATCATATGTATTCCTTTATAATTTAAAAATCGTATGAAAAAGCAAACAACAAATGTAAAAATTCCTATAAACCAATTAAACAAGACATGTCAAGTAAATTTTCGTACTTTTAGGTTTGAGATAAAATTTGATTTTTTTATCTTTACTTTATATGTTCAAGGAATGATTTAAGATAAGTAAAGATTTCGAAAATTATTAACT
>Ga0138256_10005927_pt1 | contig 12951 bp, 10 predicted proteins | sample KNB2016incub_MG_FD_105486 | JGI IMG/M metagenome (GOLD analysis project Ga0138256, IMG submission 105486) | Active sludge microbial communities from wastewater in Klosterneuburg, Austria - KNB2014incub_MG | ecosystem: Engineered > WWTP > Activated sludge > Unclassified | place: Austria... | reverse complement strand
TCCCGCCGGCGTCATGGTTCGGCGTGATGTGCTCAGCGCCATCGGTGGATATGAATCAGAATTTCGCGGCGATTACGAAGACGTCATCGCGCAGACCAAGACGTGCCTGAACTATCCAGTCTACGCAGCGAGCGAATCATTCTACAAGTATCGCCAGCACGAGCAGTCCTACAGCGCCACAGGCAATCGTGAAGGCCGGGCGCGAGCCAGGCGACTGGTTTATCTGCGCTGGCTCGAACGATATCTGAATGGCAAGACGGTTGACCCTCGTGTGCATGAAGCTGTAGCGCAGGCGATGCAGCCGTATCAAAACAAGCTGAAGTATTGTTTGAGCAACGCGCGCATCCGCGCGATGTGGACGGCGCGCACGCTTGCACGCAACGTCGCTCGGTGCGTACTGCCCAAACGTCTTGCCTATTGGATTCGCGCAAAACGTCGCGGTGAAAAATTCGCTCCGCCGCGCGGGCAGGTGCGCTTTGGCGACTTACGCCGAACCGATCCGATCGATAATCAGTGGGGATGGTTGCGCGGCCTGCCGACCGATCGCTACTACATCGAATCATTCTTGGACAAACACCGCGCCGATATCCGCGGGCGCGTGCTGGAGATTGGTGATTCGCGCTATAGCGATCAGTTTTCATCGACGCGCATCGAACAGGTTGACGTGTTGAATTATGTCGCTGGCGATACGACCACGATCGTCGGCAATCTGGAAACGGGCGACAACGTCCCGAAAAATGCGTTCGATTGCATCATTCTCACCCAGGTTTTGCCGTTCATTTTTGATGTGCGACGGGCTATCGCCAACTGTCATGCAGCGCTCAAGCCCGGCGGCGTGTTGCTGGTCACGGTTTCTGGAATCAGCCAGGTTGCAATTGAAGACTATGGAGACTTCTGGCGCTTCACCACGACGAGCCTCAATCGTTTACTTCAGGAATCCTTCGGCGCTGACGGCGTAAAGACTCAAGGGTTTGGCAACGTCCTCACGGCGACGTCGTTTCTCTACGGCATCGCATCTAATGAACTGAAGATGGAAGAACTCGACCATCGAGACGAGCAGTACGACGTGATCATCGCCGCCCGCGCGGTGAAGAGTGAGGTGCGATGAGCAACTCGCCAGTCATCACCGGCATCGTGATCTTCCTCAACGGCGAAAAGTTTCTCGCCGAGGCGATCGAGAGCGTGATCGCGCAGACGTTCACCGATTGGGAACTTCTTTTGTGTGATGATGGATCGACCGACGGCGCGACAAAGATCGCCAAAAATTACGCATCAAAATATCCGGATAGAATCCGCTATCTCGAACATCCCAACCACGAAAATCGCGGCATGAGCGCCACGCGTAATCTCGGCATTCGCAATGCGCGCGGTGACTACATCGCGATGCTCGATGCGGATGATGTCTGGACGCCCGTCAAGCTTGAAGAACAGCTTGCGATCCTCAAAGCGCACCCCGAAGTGGCGATGGTTTACGGGCCGATGAAGTTATGGAGTAGTTGGAAAGATCAATCGGCAAATAGCGATCAAGATCAGATCCAGAACATGGGCGTGCCTGCCGACAGCATTGCCTCACCACCGCAATTGCTTCTCTCATTTCTGCGTAATCCAACCTGCCACGTGTGTGGACTGCTCACGCGCAAAGACGTTTTGCTTTCGGTTGGATGCTACGAGGAAGAGTTCCGCACCGAGTACGAAGATGTAATCGTCCAGTCGAAAATCTCGTTGCGATATCCCGTCTATGCATCGAACAAGTGCTGGTATTGGTATCGCCAGCACGATGACTCGTGTACCGCGATCACGCGCCGGCAATGGCAGCAAAAGCCGGCGCGGTTGAAGTATCTGAACAAGCTTGAAGCGCATCTTCGATCGAATCAGATCACAAGTGGCCCGGTGTGGGATGAAGTGCAGCGGCAGCTCCGTCCGTTTCGAAATCGATTTCGTTATGAGTTGGAATTGCTCCTTGTTCGCATTGCCCTAGCGGGCCGGTGGATTGCGAAGAAATTTTTCCCCAGGCGACTTGAAGAATGGGCGCGAAACCTGTGGTGGCGGCACGCTTACACTGGATCGGATAGTTCGAGAGCGAAATGATTTGATGACGTTCACCGCACGACAACCTCTTCGCATCACGCAGCTCAGCTCATGGCTGAAAGAAGGTGGCGCGGAGCGTGTTGCGATCAATTTGCATCGTGAATTTCGATCGGCGGGGCACGATTGCACGCTTGTCGTCGGTGGATTTTCCGGGTCGGACCCCGATCGAAATCTGAGCGAACCCAGCGTTGTCCGAATGCCGAATGATGTTGATCGAACCGCCTGGGCGCGCTTCTGGCTCGGCACGCGCGATCAAATCGGTCGATCAAGCGGGCTGGCGCGTCGCGCTCTCGCCAGCGCTGCGAACAATCTCGCCGAGCCTCTTCGAGCGCGCGATCGATTCCTAGGGCGGGAAGAGTTTCGGTTTGCTGGCACTTCACGCCTGCTCGACCTCAATGGTCAGCCAGACGTGATTCATGCGCACAATCTTCATGGCGGATATTTTGATCTGCGCAAGCTGCCGTGGTTGAGTCATTCGGTTCCAGTTTGTCTCACGCTCCACGATCCGTGGCTGCTCGCGGGTCATTGCTCGTATCCGTTTGATTGTGAGCGATGGAAAACCGGCTGCGGCAACTGTCCGCGGCTGGACATCTATCCGAGCGTGCGACGCGATGCGACGCGCGCCAATTGGCAAACGAAATCCGATATCTATCGCCGCTCGCGAATCTATCTTGCAGCGCCGTCGCAGTGGCTTCTCGATCAGGCAAAGAAGTCGATGCTTGCCGATGCAGTGATCGAGTCGAGAAAGATTCCGTACGGCGTAGATTTGTCGATCTTCGCGCCGGTGCGTGATCGCGCTGAGGTTCGCGCCAAACTCGGCCTGCCATTTGATGCGCAGGTGATCCTGTACGCGGCCAATCGGCTATCCACGAATCCGTTCAAGGATTTTCCAACCCTGCGTGCGGCGGCCGAGCGCGTTGGGCACGATCCAACGCTGAAAAATACGAAGCTCATTTTCGTGGCGCTGGGTGATTCCGGAAAGACCGAGCAACTCGGCGCCGCCGAAGTTCGGTTTGTGCCGTTTCAGGATGATGTCAAAGTGATCGCTCAGTACTACCAGGCTGCTGATCTCTTTGTGCACGCCGCCCGCGCGGACAATTTTCCCAACACAATTCTCGAATCCCTGGCCTGTGGCACGCCGGTGGTCGCGACTGCTGTCGGTGGTATTCCTGAGCAGATTCGCGCGCTTGAATTCGACCGCCCGACCGGCATTCTCACGCCGGTTGGTGATGCGCAGTCGATGTCTTCGGCAATTTGTCGTCTGCTGAATGATTCCACGTTACGTCGGCAGATGTCGATCAATGCGCGAGTCGAAGCCGAAGCGCGCTTCGATCTCCATGCACAGCGGGATGCGTATCTGCAATGGTTTGATGAGATGATCGACGCTTCAACGCGCAATCCTGAACCAGCCGGCTCCGTGAACGGAGGTGGCCGATGATCTCGCGCGCTCTCAGCGTAAGCGATCTTCCATCACCTCCCTCTGGCAAGACTGGCTGGCCATGGACGGAGTCTTCGCCGCCAGTCGATGCCACGCAATCAACGCGTCGCATCACGATCGTTACGCCTTCGTTCAATCAAGGCGCGTATCTCGAGGAGACGATTCGATCGGTGCTGCTTCAGGGATACCTCAATCTCCAGTACATCATCGTCGATGGTGGAAGCCGTGATGACAGTGTCGACATCATTCGCAAATACGAAAAACATCTCGCGTGGTGGGTGAGCGAGAAGGACAAGGGTCATACCGATGCGTTGAACAAGGGATTTGCGCGGGCGGATGGTGAGATTCACGCGTTTATTAACAGCGATGATTTTTACGAACGCGGTGCACTACACGCGGCTGTTCGGGCGATTTCAACTGAGCATCCGTGGGTGGTCGGACAGGTTCGCTATCTGAACGAAGAGGGCAAAACCTGGCCGCTGCCGGTTTACCCGGAGCGGAGCATCGCGCCCTGGTTTCTGCATTGCCCGATCGCCCAGCCCGGCGCGTTCTGGCTGGCCGACATTCACCGCAGAATCGGAAAGTTCCGCGAGGATCTGAAGTATTTTTTTGATTACGAGTTCTGGATGCGCTTGCGTTTTGACCTCGATATCCCGCCTCATGTGATCGCCGACCCGATTGCGGTCTATCGGCTGCATGCCCGTTCGAAAACGGTTGCGGAGAATCATGCGTTTCTGGCTGAAGCACGCTCGATTCGTTCGGTTTATGAGCCGCGATTGAACTTCCGGCAGCGCATATCCGTGGGGATTGCGCGACATCACAAGCGGGCCAGCCGCTTTGGATCAAGAGCGAAGGCCGACTTCGCCGCGGGCCGACGGTTGGCCGGAGTGGGTCACATGCTAGGCGGATTTCTGCGCTGGCCACCGCTGCTGATGGATCGGCGCGTGCGCGGAGCAATGAGTCGAATGTTAATGGGCCGGCGCGCCGTGCCGATCGATGAGCCGCCAGTGGTTTGGAATTACTACGACGAATGAAGTTGTAAATCTGTATGGCCCCCATACCAGGAAAAACTCCGACCGCCGACACGCCGATCAGCATTCTGCTGCCCGCGCACAATGCCGCGCCCTTCGTTGAGCAGGCTGTCCGCAGTACGCTCGCGCAGACGCACAAGCGATTTGAACTTCTGGCAATCGATGATGGTTCCACCGATGAAACCCTACAGATTCTAAACAAGCTGGCGCGCGAAGATGATCGCGTTCGCATCATCAGCCATGAAAACATGGGCATGGGGCGCTCGTTGAATCATGCACTGGGTGAAGCGCGATTTGAATGGATTGCCCGAATGGATGCGGATGATGTGATGCTGCCGAATCGGCTCGAACGGCAGCTGGCATTTCTTGCCGCGAATCCTGGCGTGTTCCTGACCAGCGCGCTTGTACATTACATCGATGAGTCTGGACGAACACTTGGAAGAAACTCATCGGACTACACGAATTTCGAAAACATCGATCGAATGCTGAATACAAATCGTCCTATCGGATTCCACCATCCGTCGGTGATGATGCGGAAAGACGTTGTTCTGGGTGCTGGTGGATATCGACCGGAATTCTGGCCATGCGACGACATGGATCTCTGGAATCGAATTCTGGAAAAGTATCCGCGTGGCGTGCTGGTGCAGCCGGAATATCTGATGTGCTATCGCATCCACGAGCAGAGCATTTGCGTGAGCGCGGCGCGGCGCGTGTGTCAGAAAGAAGAATGGGTGCGCGAGTGCCTTGTTTGTCGTCGCCAGAATCGTCCTGAGCCAAATTGGGAGCAATATCAGGCGTCGCTGGAGCATGCACCGTTGTTGACCCGGCTTGGACGAACTCGGCGCGAATGGGCGAGGACGAGTTACAAGCTGGCGACATTACACTTCTCGCAGACGCGCTTGCTGCGGTTGATTCCGCTTTTGCTGGTGGCCGGGCTGCTGGAGCCGCGATTTGTGTTGCATCGGTTGATGCCGCAACTTCGCAGCGGAGCTCGGTGGCCGGCCATTTGAGCACGACATGACGGCACTGGCGATCATCATGCCCGCGTACAATGCCGACCGCTTCATTGGCGAAGCGATCGCGAGCGTCGTGGCCCAGTCGATTCACGACTGGCAGCTCGTCATCGTCGATGACGGCTCCACCGACCAGACGCGAAAAATCGCGGAACAATTCGCATCGATAGATCAACGCATTCGCGTGGTTCGTCAACTCAATCGTGGGATTGCTCATGCAATGAATCGCGGGCTTGATGAAGTGAAATGCGATCTGGTTGCTTGCATGCACGCAGATGATGTCATGAGACCCAATCGACTCGAACGGCAGATGGAGTTTGCATCGCGCCATCCCGATGTTGCCGTCTTCAGCAGTCTTGTGGAATGGATTGATCAATCAGGTCGATCGCTCGGCTTAAACCGTTCCGATCTCACCACGACCGATGATGTTCGCCGTGCGATTGAAGCCGGACGCTGTGTCGCATTTCCTCATCCAGCCGTCATGTTTCGGCGCGAGATCATTCAAAGAGTTGGCGGATACCGTCAGGATTTTTTTCCCGCGGAAGACACGGAACTGTGGAATAGGGTCGTGGCGAATGGGCATCTCGTGCTGGTTCAGCCGGAAGTGCTTCTTTCATACCGAATCCACTCGACCAGCGCGTCGATGAGCCGTGCGCACACGATGGTCAAGCGACTGCGTTGGATCGAAGCGTGCGCAGCTGCCTGGCGCAGCGGAAGCGAGGAGCCGAGTTGGGAAGCTTTTCTGGACCGTCGTCGATCACTCGCGTGGCATCGTCGTTTTGGCCAGTGGCGACGTGATGCCAGCCGCACGCTTTACCAGGTCGCGATCGGTCATCAAGCAGCGCGGCACCGGTTCGCCTGCGGAGGAACACTGGCGCTGGCCGCGTGCCTCGAACCAGAATTGATTCTGAATCGGATGTACGGACGGTTGCAGCAACTGTTCGCGCGGCCGGCCTGATCTACTCACGGGGTTCCCAGCCCTTTCCAATCCAATTCTCTGGGGATCGAAGTGTGAAATCCAACTCCTCTGGGTTGTTCCACTCCACCGATTCGCTCACTCCATTTTTTTCAAACTCGCTGAAATCCGACCGAAGCGATCGAAGCTTGTGGTATCGCGCGTCGTATCCATTTCCCGTCACACAGCCGACACGCAATTTGCCATTACCGCGCGCGTAAACATTTCCTTCCAGCACGTTGTCTCTCGCGTTCTCTCCGACATATAGAATCGCATCCGCATCGCGGCCCATGAAGATGTTGTTGGACACGACATTGTGCTTGAGCGTGCCGTCGCCGCGCGGCATGCCGTGGAGTACGACGTCCCAAACATTCATGTAGAAAGTGTTGTTCCGAATTTCTGCGTGATCCGAAGCGGAAATATAAACACCCTGATTCCGATTACGCGCGACCCGGTTGTTGCGAATGAGGATTCCCATTTCATCATCCGCTGCGGGGTAGCCAATTTCATAGATGATTCCCACGTCGTTGTCGGCGACAAGATTGTCTTCGACCCGGTTGGATCCGAGCGCTGCGTCGAACCAGATTCCCGGTCCGTGATTATTGACGACCGTGCAGTTGCGAACCGTCACACCACGCACGCCGGGCACGAGCTTCATCCCACCCGAATGCCAGTATTGATAAAAGCCGCGATAGTTGTTCTCGGAGATGTAGAGGGAGTCGAACAACAGATTTTGGAGCTCACGATCGGCGTAGCGTTCGTTGTTGTGTCGGGCGTCAGATCCATTGACATCGATGCCGACGCAACCGTTCCCGATGACGCGAACATTGCGAAAGACGTGACCGTCGCCAGACACGGCAACGCCGGCAAAATCGCCGGCCGCGAAGGTGCAATCCTCAACCAGCCAGCCTGACCCGCTGATGCGTACCAGCGCGGCGCGCTGACCTGACGCTGTTCCATTGCTGTGCTGAAACGTAATGCCACGAAGCGTGATGAACGATGAATCGCCGCCATCGAGAATGCCTGGCTCGACACTCGCTTCCATGAGATACTGATTTGGATCGGCATCATCTCGAAGCCGGCAGAAAAGTTTTTTTGAAGCCGAATCGTAAGAGAAACTCCCCGAAGTGAGATCGTCCACGCTGCTTCCTGTTGGCTTGAGGCATGGATTTCCATCGCCCCCGTCCAATGTGGTGAACGAGTTGGCCGCGCCGATTTGTTTGAGTGGTTCGCCGTCGCAGAATAGTTGCTGGCTGTCGGTATCCCAAGACTCTCGCCGCCATGCGCCGTTGTCGCTTTGTCGCCAGCCGGTCACGACGGTCGAGCCGGTGATGACAACCTTCGCATCCGCGTTTGCTTGAACGGTCAGACGCTTCTCACTCGTTCCGCCACGATAGAAACGAAGATTGCCTTCCCGATAAACACCTTCCGCAAGGCAGACGACATCTCCTGGCTCCGCGACGCGCAGCGCGGAGTCAAGTGTACGCAGCGGACGCTCGCGTGCGCCGTCTCCACCATCGGGTGCGCTGTGCGAAACATGAATGTCTCGCGCTGCGGCATGTACCCAGATGTTGATAACGGCAAATGCGATCCATGAAATCTTCAGTGCGCTATGCATGTTGCAAGCTTCGCAAAAATCGCCGCGTCATTCATCTGGATTTTCAATCGAGACAGCACAGACCTCACACACGTCATATTCATCGTTACGAATCCCCCTTGTTTGTGTATCTTGAACTTTGAGCTAATTCTGAACGCTCCACTTCGTGGATAACACGTTGGCTACCAAATCTGCGCGAACGCTAGAGGTCGCTCGCAATTGACTGGCGCTTCAGAAGATTGTCCTAGTGATGCCTGACCAAAAGATTTTGTCGCCTGCATTCAGCGTTCGGGCGAGCACTGCGCTATGGTGGAACCGGCTCTATCAGAGTCGCACTGGATGGGCGCTGGCTGATCAAAGTGTGTTGAGCGCCGGAAATTTCCTGTGCAATCTGCTCCTGGCGCGCGTCCTTCCCTGGGGTGAGTACGGTGTGTTCGCATTTGTGCTCATTGTTTTCCAACTGCTCAACAATTTCCTCGGCGCACTGGTCGGATTCCAACTGGCGTATCGCGGTGCAACAGCGGGCGAGGGGGAACTTCGGCGGCTTTTCGGTGGATCGTTTCTGCTCACGTTGCTGTTACAGCCGATCGGAATCGTCGTGTTGTGTCTGAGCTTGTTGTCAGTGCGTCACGCCGGCACAATTCCGGTAGCAATTTGTGCGCTGATGGCGTGGCAGTTGCAGGAAATCGCGCGCCGCGCAATGCTCGCCAAGCTTCGTTTCCGCGCTGCGATACTGGGCGATTCGGTAAGCTATCTCGGACAGGTCGTTGTCATGTGGTGGCTGTATCGAACAGGTCATCTCACGCTTGAGACGACATTTCTGGCCAGCACATTCACGAGCTGCCTGGCGCTGATCATCCAGATGTTGCAGGTTGGCATTTCGCGTATTCAGCTGTCCGACGTTCGCGATGCGCTGAAGCACGGATGGCGCCTTGGCCACTGGCTGTTGCTTGCAACAACCGTCAGTGTACTGGTCATTCCAATCATTCCGTGGGCGCTGGCGTACTTCCACAGTTCGCACGAGGTGGCGCGATATCAGGCGCTGGCCACGGTATTGGGAATCAGTCATCCGGTGATCTTCAGCATTTCAAACCTGATCGGTCCGAGCACGATCACTGCTTATCGTACAGGGGGACTAATCCAGGCAGAGCGAGTATCCCGTCGATACTCGCTCCAAGGGATGGCGCTTCTCGTTCCTTATTTTCTCATCTTGATGGTCATCCCGGAAGTCATTCTGCGGTTGCTGTACGGGAGTGATTCACCATACGCCAATCTCGGTCCCGAGCTTCGCCTGTTCGTCGTCTTTTACGTGCTGTTATACTTCATGCAGGTGCTGGTCGCGCGGATGAATGGGCTCGGAAACACCTCGTCGAGTTTTGTTTCCCAGGGCGCTGCAGCGCTGGCTACAGTGGCGATCACAGTTCCGCTATGCGCGTATGGCGGTCTGTATGGTGCAAGCTGGGGCAGGCTCGCGCAGGGCGCGGCAGGCGTGTGCGCAGCGATGTGGATGTGGAAGATCGTCAAGCGAGCGAAGGCGCGGGAGGTTCTGTCGTGACAGCGCTGCGCGCTCAAAGTGGTTCGATCGAGACGGCGCCGTCCAACACAGCGCCGCGCCGCTTGCGCGTGCTTGTCTCGGCATTCGCGACCGCGGCGCGTGGCGGGTCGGAAGTGGCGATCGGATGGCAGCTTTGTCGCAACTTGGCGAAGCATCACGATATCACGGTGCTCTGCGCTCCCGCGTCCGCTACAGAAAATTTTCGGGATCGAAATGACGAATATCTCGCGAAGCACGGACCGGTTGACGGTCTGACGCTTCATTACGTCGAGCCTCCTCTGCTGTCGCGATGGCTGCAGCGCGGCCACATGAAGTTTCTCAAACCGTTCTATTACTTGGGCTATGCCGCCTGGCAGCGCGCTGCGCTTCGCGCTGCTCGGGAGCTGCATTCGGCGCGGCGCTTCGACGTTGTTCATCAATTGAACATGACGGGATTTCGTGAGCCAGGATTTCTTTGGAAGCTGGATGTGCCATTCGTATGGGGGCCGATTGGCGGCGCGGGAAACTTTCCATCGTCATATTTCGAAACGCTCAGCTCAAAGGAACAGATTTTTTATCGATTGCGCAATTGGTCCAACGAGTTCCAGAAACGCTTCGCGCGACGCCCGCGAGTGGCGGCGCGACGTGCTGCGATCCTCTCTACGATTGGCGAAGAAAATGCCGAGATGGTTCAAACGCATTGGGAACGATCATCGCGCGTAACGATCGAATCGGGTTGTGACGACGAATTCATCGAGCACAAGCGATCACCGCCTGCTGACCGGACATTCCGAATTGCATGGAGCGGCCTGCTCGTCGGACGAAAGGCGCTTCCATTGTTGCTTCGCTCATTGGCGAGATTGCCCCATGACCTGAAGTGGTCAGCGCTGATCATCGGTGATGGAAGTGAACGCCGCGCCTGGCAAAGTCTGGCCGATTCGCTCGGAGTTTCGAATCGAATGGAATGGGCCGGATCGCTCGAACATAAGCAGGCGATCGTGCGAATGTCGGAGTGCGATGTGCTGGCGTTCACGAGCCTTCAGGAAGGAACACCCGTCACCGTGGTTGAAGCGCTCGCGCTTGGGATGCCGGTCATCTGCCACGCTTGCTGCGGGATGGGCATCGCTGTGACAGAGCAATGTGGAATTCTCATTCCACCGCGAGACATCGAGACGAGTGTGGCTGGATTTGCGAAGGCGATCGAGCAATTGGCTCACGATCGTGAGTTGCTTCGGAAGCTGAGTGACGGCGCGTTGAAGCGATCACGCGAAGTCACCTGGAGCAACATCGCAGCGCAGATCGCACAGGACTACGAGCGGGCCGTCAGCGTGGGGGTGAATCCGTGAGCACACTAGCTCTCAATTCGCCATCTCTGGTCGCTCGCACAAAACGACGAGCCAAGCTACTCGCTGTTGCGTGGCGCGATCTCGCGTTGATCGGTTTCGACGGATTGATCGGAATGACTAGTCGAGCGAAATTGTCGGGCAATGATGTGCTCATCGTTCGAATGGATGCGCTGGGAGATTTCGTTCTCTGGCTGAACGCTGCGCGCGCGATCCGTTTGAAGTACCGCGATCGACGAGTGGTGTTGTGGTGTGACGAATCTGTTTGTGAACTGGCGAGGCACGTTGAATTGTTCGACGAAGTCATCGGCGTGCGTCCGCGGCGATTTCGAACCGAACTGCGTTACCGGGCGAAGATGATTCGACGGTTGAGAGCGCATCGATTTGGCACGGTGCTCCATCCGGTGCATTCGCGCGAAGGTGATTTTGCAGATGGCGAATCGCTGGTACACGCAGCACGATCGGCAGAGAAGATTTCGTTTCGCGTTGAGCAAAGGACGCGCGGTTGGCGCGGCGTAATGTCCGATCGCTGGTACACGCATCTGCTGCCGACATCCCAAAGCGAGCTGATGGAACTCCGCCGCAACGCCGACTTCGTTCGGGGACTTGGCGTGAGCGATTTCATGGCGGATGTTCCCAAGTTGAGTTCGAATCCTGCGCGTCTCGATGACTACTTCGTCCTATTTCCAGGAGCCGGCCTCGCTCATCGGCGCTGGCCTATCTCGAACTTCATCGAAATCGCCCGGCGAATGCACGACCACTTCGAATTGCGCGGCGTAATCTGCGGCGGGCCGTCCGAACGTGGGATCGGTGAATCATTGCGCGATGCCTTACCTGAAATACTTGAGAATCGCGCGGGTCAGACTTCGTTGACCGACTACGTCGCCTTGCTCGCTGGCGCGCGCCTGGTGGTGACGAATGACACCAGCGCTGCACACATTGCCTGCGCAACCGGGACACCATCGATCGTGATCGTCGGCGGCGGAGAACCGGGCCGGTTTTATCCTTATCAAATCGAGGTTCCAGAACGCCGACAAGTTCCACTTGCCGTGCGTCAGCCGATGGCATGCGATGGCTGCAACTGGAACTGTATCTATTCGATTCGCGCTGATGAGCCATTTCCATGCGTCGCTGCTGTGACGGTTGAACAGGTCTGGAACCAGATCATTTCGCGATTTGAACCTCGCGAAGCAGCAACGGTATCGGAGGCTCGATGAGCGTCGTCGCCAACACGCCCCAGAGCACGTTGAGGCGCACCACGCGGCAGCGGCGGCCACGCATGGTGACCGACCGCGCCTGGTTTTTGGTTCCAGCGCTAGTCGTGGTTGTGATTTGTCTGGACGTTTTTCATTGGAGTGCGCAGGGCGGCGTCAAGCAGTTGCCGACGCTCATCCTGTCTGTGACCGCGCTGTTCGCTTTTGTCGCCAATCGATTTCGAATTTCGCGACTGTCGTTTCCTGCAATGTGCTTTGCCGTCTTGATGGTGATTGCGATTCCAGGGTTGGTGATCAACAAGCTCAGCGGCGCGTCGTCCAGTCTGTTTTCCGCAATCGCTCTGATGGTGCTGCCGTTGTCGGTGTATGTCTTGCCGACGAGCTGGCTGCAAGTTGATGGACGACGAATGCTGAAGTGGCTCGGCGTCATCGCTACAGTCTTCGCGATCGGCGCACTGGTGCAGTTGTTCCTGGATCGACGCGGGATGACCGCGGTGCGGATTCACGAGCGGGCGTTTCTGATACCGCTGGTGCTGCTTGTTCCACACTTTCTTAAAATGCGCTGGGCAACGTTTACGGGGTGCGTTGCGATACTTGCGATTCTGTATTTGGATCCACGGACCACGTTGTTGTTCGTCATCGCGATCACGGTCGCATCATTGATTTTCTTCCGTCTTGCCGCGCGAGAGCGTCAGAATGCATTGGTCGCCATGGCGATCATTGCCGCGATTGTTGTAG
>Ga0138256_10005924_pt1 | contig 12954 bp, 9 predicted proteins | sample KNB2016incub_MG_FD_105486 | JGI IMG/M metagenome (GOLD analysis project Ga0138256, IMG submission 105486) | Active sludge microbial communities from wastewater in Klosterneuburg, Austria - KNB2014incub_MG | ecosystem: Engineered > WWTP > Activated sludge > Unclassified | place: Austria... | reverse complement strand
CGTAGGCATCTTTGAGCACACCATGTCCTTCGCAAGGAGACTCCGATCCGCTTTCGTTCTGGGAACAGGCCTTCTGGTCGTGCCATCCACAATGGCCCAGCGGGGCGTCACGACACTAGGCTTACAGTTGAAACCGGTGATCGCCTTGGACTACTTCGACCGGAACACCGCAGAGGAGATCGACCATGTCCGGTACACCATGAACCTCCAAGGTGGTATCGCCTTCGGGATGAACGTGCGCGTGGGGGTCACGAACATGATCTCGTTCGAGACAGGGATCGGGCAGATCCAACGGCGCTATTCGTTCCGCATCGTGAATGATACGAGCGGCTTCGATGCCACGGGCACTATGAAGTACGTGGGATATGAAATGCCGATCATGGGTCTTGTGTTCATCCGGCTCGGAGAGCGCGCGTGGATGAACACGGCATTGGGAGCGTCCATGGATTTCTATCCAAGCGATGCGGAGGGCTTCATGGCCGATGCGGCCGGACGTGCGCGGATCTTCCGGAAGAACTGGGCGCAGGGCGGTGTGATCGGGAACATCGGCGTGGAGTACCGTACCTACAAGTCAGGCACCTTCTACCTCGGCGCTACTTACCACCGCCCGTTCAATGATATGGCGGTTGCGGACATGACCTGGACCTATCGCGGGCCACCCGCCATCAGCACGCATACCGTGCGCACCACGTTGAACGGCAGCTACCTCACCGTGGACCTGCGGTATTACTTCCATGAGGACCCGGCGCGGCGCAAAGCCCCACGGACGAAGTGATACGCAAGCCGCGAAGGCGGCAGGTATATTCACCGATCATTCCAACATCCATGTTCCGACCTCACACGCTCGTTGTCGCTATTCTGGTCCTCGGTTCCACCGTCGTTCGGGCTCAAGCACCCAACGATGAATGCGCCTCGGCGATCACCATCTCCTGCGGACAGACCCTGAGCGGAAGTACGGCCTCCGCCCTGCCCGATGAGGCCTTGGCCTGTGGCACCACGATCACGGCGCCGGGTGTGTGGTATGTGCTGGAAGGAACGAACTCACAAGTGATCGTGACCACCTGTCCGAACAACAGTTACGACACCAAGTTGAATGTGTACCAGGGCTTCTGCGGGGTGATCACCTGCGTGGGTGGGAACGACGATACCGCAGGTGTCGGGTTGTGCAGCAGCTTCGGATTCGCGGCGATGGAAGGTACGACATACTACATCCTGGTGCAGGGGTACAACGGGGCCACGGGCACCTTCGACCTATCGGTGACCTGCACACCGATGACCTTCGACGTATGCAGCGGTGCGCTGCCCATGATCTGCGGCCAGACCGTATCGGGCACAACGGTAGGCGCGAGCGGGGATACCGCCCCGGCCTGTGGCACGGACATCACCGCGCCGGGTGTGTGGTACACATTCGAGGGAGAGGATGCGCAGATCACGGTGACCACCTGCCCGAACAGTGCTTATGACACCCGGCTGAACGTGTACAGCGGGGCGTGTGATGCACTGGTATGCGTGGCGGGCAACGACGATATCGTCGGTGGCGTGTTGTGCAGCAACGTGGTGTTCAATGGCACATCCGGAACCACTTATCATGTGCTTGTGCAGGGCTATGATGGCCAAACGGGTGACTTCGAATTGAGTGTGAGTTGCGTGAGTTGTGGGGTGCCGCAGAACATCGTCATCTCACCGTTGGATGTGAGCGCCACCGTAACGTGGTCCTCGGACAACGCGAGTTCCACGTACAGCATTGAATACGGCCCGACGGGTTTCACGCCGGGTACCGGTACGGTGATCACCGGCATCGTCGGCGTGGATGGACCGCCTGTGGTGATCACCGGCCTGACCCTCGCCACCGACTATGAGGTCCTGATCACGGAGGATTGCGGCGGAGGCGATGTGAGCACAACGGTGGGACCCGTGGCCTTCACCACCTTGGCCACGCCACCAGCGGTGAACGCACTCTGCGGCGGTGCGCTCCCGATCGCATGCGGAGAGAGTGTTCCCGGAAATACGGCCAACGGCTTCTTCACCGCCGTTCCCACATGCGGTGCAGCCAATGTGACCACGAACGGCGTGTGGTACGCGTTCACCGGTGATGGCCAGGTTATTTCCTTGAGCACATGCGGCGGCAACGCGTATGACACCAAGATCAGCGTGTTCAGCGGCGGTTGTTCCGCACCGGAATGCGTGGTGGGCGGGGATGATGCCCCGGGTTGCGCAGCCAATGCAAGCCGGGTGGATCTGCAGACCACCAGCGGAACGGAATACCTGGTGCTGGTGCATGGCTATGGCCAGAACCAAGGACCATTCAGCTTGACCATGACGTGCAGCGCCGCCTGCGCAGCCGTGGAGAACGATGATTGTCAGGGTGCCACGCTGCTGACCGTACAACCCACGGGCGGCTGCGAGGCGAGCACCGGCACCACCGAATGCGTATTTGCCCCCGCCTTCGGGAATCCACCGTGTGACCCGTTCGGCAACATCGTGGACACTTGGTACGCGTTCAACAGCGGGTGGACGCAGAACCTCACGCTCATCCTGGAGGCCATCACCGCTGGAACCATCAATGCGGCCATCTACACCGCCTGCGATGCACCGGCATACGTCGCCTGTTGGAATAATGTCAGCGCCCCGATCGTACTGGACATGGTACCGCCGAACACCGATCTCCTTTTGCGGATCTGGAATGGTGGTGGACCGGTTGCCGGGACCTATACCATTTGCTTGGAGGGTGATTTCTCACTGGGCATACCACCGATGGAAGAGGTGAGCACCACGCACATTTCCCCGGTACCGGCGCATGACCGATCGACCGTTCAACCTTTGGCGGGGATCTCCACGCTCACCGTGGTGGATCTTCAAGGTCGTACCATGATGATCACGAATACGCAAGGTGCCACCAGCGCACAACTGGATCTTGCTGGCCTTGCACCGGGTAGTTATGTGTTGCTGGGCGACGGTCGCGCGATCGGCCGCTTCATCAAGGAGTGATCGCTCCTGAGTACTGATGAACCAAGAAGCCCCGGGATCACCGGGGCTTCTTGGTAGTCGGACTGTTCCGATCAGTTCTTCAACACCTTGGTGGTACTCCTTCCCTTCGCACTCTCCACCACTAACATGTACGCACCTTCCGCGAGTGCGGTGAGATCCGCGAACGCGCGCTGATCCTGATGCATCGGTCCGTTCTGGATCCGCATCACCTCACGACCGAGTGCATCGCGCAGGGTGATGAGGACACGCTCGCCACCGGTGTCGGCCAAGGTGATGGCGAGGATGCTGCTGGTGGGGTTCGGGAAGACCTCCGTGATCACCGGACCGCCTGCATCGACGATGCCGGAGCCGATGTCGAGTACGCGGAATTTCCACCAACCATCCGGTGCCACGATCGGGCGCACCTGTTGCTTGCCGCTGTTCGCGGTCGCATGGATGTAGTAGTACACCACGGTTCCGGCCGCTTGGGCAGGGATCGCGGCGCTCCAGTTGTCATTCGCTCCGGCCACCATCGGTACACTGTTGAAGGCGGATGCGAGATCCGTGGTCCAGAACATTTCCGCTGAAGCGATCCCGCTGCGATGTCGGATGTAGGCCTCCACTTGGTAAGGCACCACGGTCTCGTACGTATCCGTGAGGCGCTGATGACGGATCAGCAACGGATCGTTCACGCCGATGCCTTTGGTGATGCAGTGGATGGCACCGCTCGCGCTGATGATATTCTCCGGGCTGTTGTCGCAATCGATCGGCACGATCGTGTAACCGGGAAGTGACTCGGCGAGGATCCGCAACCCGGTGGTGTCATACTCCTCCCGATAGGTGGGTACGATCACGGTCTTGTTCACGAAGACGTTGTTCGCGTATGTGCGGTAGCTGGCGCTGGGTGGATAGGACGCACCGGTACCGCTCGGCATCGGCACCCGAACGATGCGGTACGGTGTACCGAAGACGGAGTTGTGATCGGCCAGGATCGCTTGGAGGTTGCTCTCCATTTGCGGACCATCGCTCTGGCCCACGGGGAACTCACCGATGAGCAGCGTTTCCTCATCAATGAGCTTCATGTGCATGTCGATGTGGTGGATGACATCGTAAGGCAACGTGTTCATGAGCACATAGCGATCCGGTGTGATCCCCATCCATTGGTCCATCAGGGTCTTCACTTGCGCGGTGGTCTTCACGGTCTGGTTGTACTGGCCGTTCGGGCCATTCTCATCCAACACCAGTTCACTGCTGAAGGCGGTACCGAAACCATCCGCCATGAAATTGCCCCCGGTGTGAACGAGGTCATACGGCGCCTGTGAGGAACTGTACACATTGATCCCCTTGGCCGTACCGATGATGTCGCTCATCGCATCGTCCTGCGGGCGCGGACGATTGTAGATCCAATCCAGCAGGTAGAGCGAATCCACCTCGTTCTCGTAGATGCACTCCGGGCCGAAATCCCGCGTCCACACGCTGTTGTACGGCCCTTCAAGGAAGGTGATGTTGTCCAGGTCGGTGATCGGGCCACCGTTGCTCGAATTCTGCAAATAGCTTGTCACACTGTTCTGATCGCTGCACACGATCAGCACTTCGCATTCCTCCTTTGCCGCGCGCACGATCTGCTTCAGGATACCGGGGTACGTCGTCCACGTGATCACCAGGGTCTGTATCTCCTCCCATTCCGCCATGGTGCGTGGCGTGAACGTGGGCGGGGTGACGATCCCACGACCTGCATTCGCTCGGCTATCGCGATAGGCCGGGATCAACGGCACCTCATCCGGGGCGAGGGTATGCGGTAGATCCTGCCGGGTCTGGCCCATCATGGTCAAACTGCCAAGTACGAGCGCGACTGTCGTGGAAAAACGGTTCATATGAGAAGGGTTGGTCGAATGCAAAGAAGGCGTGAACCGAACAAAGGAAGAACACTCAACCGACCAAGGCCGTCCAGCATGGGGCCAAGGTCGGAATGCTGATCGATGGAAATCTGCCGCAACCGGCTCACGGGCGTTGCTCCGCTGTGGCAATGTCCCCCCTGCGCTTTTTCCCACCGGGTCGCGCACATAGCTGATCATAGACCGTGAGCACCCCGTGTACGTAGTGGAACACCTGGCTGCCCTTGCAGTAACCGTTCTTCATTTCCGGCCGAAGGAAGAAACGTGGCTTGGCCAGAAGCAACACCGCCGCTTCCACGTTGCCTTCCCACACCTTCGGGTCGAGACCAAGTTGTTCAGCCAAGCGTTGCCCATCAATGATATGGCCGGGTCCGGCGTTGTAGGAGGCCAATACGAACTTCAGGCGTTGCTCCTTGTCCGGCACGGCGCGTAACCAGATCATGTCCAACCGATCGAGGTATTGTATCGCCGCCTTGATGTGGTCCTCCATCGTGGAAGCGGAATCGAGTCCCAGTCGTTCAGCGGTACGCGGCATGAACTGCATGATCCCCATCGCGCCGCTCCGGCTTGTCACCGTACTGTCGAAGCGGGTCTCCTTCCAGGCCATGGCGGCGAGCAGTTCCCACCGCCAACTGCCGGTGGTGGTGTGCGCACGGAACTGATCATCGAAAGGTGAGATGCTATCGGCACGCGCACCTTTGATGCGCCGTGCGTGCAACGGACCTGGTGTTGGCACCACATTCTCATAGGCCCTGATGAGATGGAGGATCGCCACATTCTCGCGTTCGTCAATCAACCAATCGTTCACGGCTTTCAGCAACAGCGGGGATGAGGCGCGGGTGAGGAAGCCAAGCGGTTGGGATGGGCCGATGGCTCCACTGAACTCAATGACCGGGAAACGCACAGCCTCATGCTTGGCCCGCAGATCCGAAAGGATGATACCACGCCTTTTACCACGGACAAGGTCGGTCAGCAGGTCGTCCTCTGTCCCAACCGACAAAAGCATGGTCGGGCCATCGAGCCGCTTTGCCAACACCTTTTCCATGAATGCGAATGGTGATGCTTCGCATAGGACGGCAGTGTCCGTTGCGCTGACCTTGGGGTCATTCGAAGGTCGGCCCCTTGGGTGCGCCAGGACCGGAGCAACGATCATATAAGGTGAACTGGTGCTGAAGTACCTCTTCCATTCCTTGCGATACACGAACTGCGCTGCACCCAGATCACCACGGCCCTGCCACAATGCCTTCAACAGGCTATCCGGATGATCGAACGGCACGACAGCCAACGTCATTTTCCTGCGCTTGGCGAATCGTTGTAACAATTCGAATTCGAGTCCTGCTGTACCACGCTGATGCTCTTCCCATACCAGGGGATCCCGCAACATGAGCACCCGCAGGGTATCGTCCTTGAACTTGTCCAGGTCATGATGGAACGGCGGTCCGGACCACGGCATGTGCTGCGTCATCGCCTGATGCCGTACCCTGAAGTAGAGCATGACCACGGCGATACCAACCGACGACGCGATGATCGCAGCGATACGAACGCGTCGGCTCATCGCATTCCCCGGGTATGCTCCAGAATGGCTGGAAGAAAGACGGTGAACTCCTGTTGGTACACCTCGATGTGCTCGGCCAGGATCTTCTCCGATCCGGACATGACATCACCACGGGGCACGCGCTCGGAAAGCCCTTGGATCGAGCGTCCGATGCCGCTGATGGTCGCATAGTTCGTAAGCCAATCCCTGCGGATCATGAACCCGAGCATGTAGCGGATGCGGTCCGGCAAGAGCGCTTCATGATCCTGTAATAGCGCATACATACGTTGTGCGTAATCCGGAAGAGGTTCGGCATTCCATCGCGACCATTCGCGCGCGAGCAAGTGGTCGTAGAAGAGATCCATGACCACTCCTGCGTAACGGCCCGCATGTGCGCGAACACGCGCCCGGCCCGCCTGTACGGAAGGATGCTGGTCCATGAAGGTATCGATGGATCGATGCAAACGGATGCCCTGTTGCAGCGGTTCGGAAAAGCGCGAAAGGTCACGACCCTTCACCTCATCGGCCATGAAATTGCCGGTGGTCACAAGCGGATCCGTACCGCTCAGGAAGAGATGGCCTAGATAATTCACGGAAGTGCCGCAAGGTAGCCCCACGCCCATCCGCGCTATCCGCCATGCAAGCCTCTCATGTGATCGCCCGGCGCAGAAGGCATGGCGCAGGTACCTTTCGAGCGCAATGGCGCCCACGCGACAAAGGAACCCGTTCCAACCACCACAATGGGTCCTGTATTGGGGCACGCAGATCATCGGGTGGGGTGCGTACCTGCTGCTCTTCCAATTCGTTCCACCGGAGGGTGAGCGATCCCGGATGCCAATACAAGTGGTATTGGTCCAGTGGATCCTCGGGATCGGCATAAGCCATGGCCTTCGCGGATTGATCCTCGGTCGCCGTTGGTTGGACAAGGGGATCGGCTATACCCTGCCGCGATTGATCCTGGGCTCTTTGGTCCTTGGGTCACTTGCGTTCGTCATCGAGACCGCGCTCGATGTCCTGATCATCGGAAGTCTTGCATTGTTCCAATGGGCGCCGTTGGAATATCTGGGCCGGATCATCAACTGGACCTTGCTGCTCTCGTTCTGGAGCTTCATCTATTCCGCCTATGTCTATTTCATCCGGCACCGACGAGAGGAGATCAGGAATCTGCGGTTGGAAACCGCGAACCGGGAGAACCAGTTGAGCACGTTGCGCGCACAGTTGAATCCACACTTCATGTTCAACGCGCTGAACAGCATCCGCGCCCTGGTGGATGAGAATCCGGAACAAGCCAAACGATCCATCACACAGTTGAGCGCGATCCTGCGCAATGCCATGTCGTCCGTGAAGCGCAAGACGGTTCCGTTGGGTGAGGAACTGGATATCGTCAGGGCCTATCTCGCCTTGGAAGCCATCCGCTACGAGGAACGTTTGCGTACACGCTTCGACCTCGAGGACGGGCTGGATCGTGTCCCGATCCCTCCCATGCTGTTGCAAACGTTGGTGGAGAATGCAGTGCGCCATGGCGTGGCCAAACTTCCGCGCGGCGGTGATCTGCACATCGGTGTGCATCGGGGTCTTGATCATGTGATCCTCACGGTGTCCAACAGTGGGCACTACGAACCCGGAAAGGTGAACGGCACGGGGATCGGGCTGCGCAACACGCGGCGGCGATTGGAATTGATCTACGGATCGGATGCGCACATCCGGATAGAGAACCGGAATGGCCTTGTGGTAACGGAGGTGGAGATCCCGACCAAGCCATCGGCATCGGCCACCACCTAGGTTGCGGAATGCAAGATCCAGCCGGATCCGGCAAACCGGCTGTTAATGTCCTGTTAAGGACCTGCGGTCGGGAAAACACCCTTCTACTTTCGTCGTACCAAATCGCAAAACACAACCATACGACCATGAAAAAAGTACTCCTTTCCCTCGGCCTCGGTCTCGCAGTATTCACTGCCAATGCCCAAACCCCAGCGAAGCCAGTCGGCGGCAGCGGACCCATGATGTCCATCGACAAGGAATCGCATGACTACGGTACGATCACACAAGGTGCGAACGGTACCTGCGAATTCATTGTGACCAACACGGGCGATGCCCCCTTGATCATCACCCAATGCCAAGGCAGCTGCGGTTGCACGGTTCCCAAGTGCGATACCACGCCGATCAAGCCGGGCGATAAGAGCACCATCACCGTGAAGTATGATAGCAATCGTGTCGGGCCGATCAACAAGAGCGTGACCATCACCAGCAACGCGACGAACACGCCAAGCAAGGTGATCACGATCCGCGGCACGATCGAAGCATCAGCAGCCACGCCGACCTCACCGGTGAAGGAGGCCAGCCCGATGGCCCCGGTTGAGAAGCATTGATCATCGACTTGCTCCGCACAGTTCAACACATCCACATGTATCGACCCATCGCAGCCTTCCTGATCGGCATTGGTGCAACCACGTTGGTGGCCCAGAACAGTGGCGCGATGATCCAAGTGGACAAGACCGTACACGATTACGGTACGATCCAACAAGGTGCGAACGGGGAGTGTACGTTCACGGTAACCAACTCCGGGAATGCACCCTTGATCCTGACGAATTGCAAAGGGTCGTGCAGTTGCACGGTGCCGAAGTGCGATACGGAACCGATCAAACCCGGGGGACATGGTACGGTGACCGTGAAGTACGATACACAGCGTGTCGGCCCGATCAACAAGAGCGTGACGATCACCAGCAATGCCACAAATGAACCCGATGTGATCGTCCGCATCAAAGGGACCGTCGTTGGCGCGCCGACGAGCGCACCATAGCACCGATCCCCACCCATCCCATCGAAGCCCTTCCCATCCGGAAGGGTTTCGTGTTCCCGGACCATCCGAACAGAAGCCCGAACTTCGCCTCTCTATCCAACCCACTTCATGCCGACGATCTCCACCAAGGCCCGCCTGATGCCGGCCTCGCCCATACGCAAGCTGGTTCCTTATGCCGAGGCTGCCAAGAAACGCGGCATCCAGGTCATCCATTTGAACATCGGTCAACCGGACATCGCCACACCCGTGGTCGCCTTGGATGCCATACGCCATTTGGATCGGACCGTGATCGAGTACAGTCATTCGGCCGGCTTCGAGAGCTACCGCATCGGCCTGGCTGCATACTACGCGCAACATGGGATCACCGTCGGGCCGGAGGAGATCATCATCACCAACGGGGGTAGCGAAGCGCTACTGTTCGGGATGATGGCCTGTTTTGAACCGGGGGATGAAGTGATCATTCCGGAACCGTACTACGCCAACTACAACAGTTTCGCGGTGGCGGCCGGTGTTACGGTGGTACCTGTGCGTTGCCGCATAGACGATGGTTTCGCGTTACCACCGGTGTCGGCGTTCGAGGCATTGATCACGCCGCGCACCAAAGGGATCCTGATCTGCAATCCCGGTAACCCCACCGGATACCTGTACAGCAAGGGTGAATTGGAGACCCTTCGGTCCATTGTCTCGGAACACGACCTCTACCTCTTCGCGGACGAGGTCTATCGTGAGTTCTGCTATGACGGCGCCACGCATGTGAGCGCGATGACCTTATCGGGGATCGAAGCGAACACCATTCTCGTGGACAGCGTGAGCAAACGCTACAGCATGTGCGGTGTGCGCGTGGGAGCCTTCATCACGCGTAACAAGGAACTGTATGCCGCTGTGTTGAAGTTCGCGCAAGCCCGGTTGAGCCCTCCGACCTTCGGGCAGATCGCTTCCGAAGCAGCGTTGCGCACACCGAAGGCGTACTTCGATTCGGTGACCGCCGAGTACGTGCAACGCCGCAACATCCTGGTGGATGGCCTGAACAGCATTGAAGGCGTGCGTTGCCCGAAACCAAAGGGAGCGTTCTACTGCGTTGCCGAGCTCCCGATCGACGATAGTGATGTCTTCTGCCAATGGTTGCTGGAATCCTTCAGCCATGAAGGGCGCACCGTGATGATGGCACCAGCGACGGGCTTTTACGCGGACCCTGCCACCGGCCGCAAGCAAGTGCGTTTGGCGTACGTGCTGGAGCAGGATCAATTGAAGCTGGCCGTGGAATGCCTGCGGTCCGCATTGGCCACCTATCCCGGCATCACGCAGAAGTCGCGCACGGAGGCTGGTATCGCCAGATAGGCGGCGACCGTCGTCATCGTTCCTTTTCAAGTATTCGTCGGTTTGAAACCGACCTCCGACTTATTCCGTTGAACCGGCCGGCCAACCGCGCTTTTGCCTTGGCTGAACGAACGGAACACCATGCGGATCACCGGAATTCTTTTGGGCGCACTACTGTGCGAACTGCCCTTGTTCATGTCCGCCCAGGATGTGAACCAGCTCATAGAGGAAGAGCATCGCTACCAGTTCACGGTCTCCGGCGCCATCGATGCGCAAGCAGAGAAGATCATGGTGGAAGCCATCTCCGGATTCGATCCGCGGATGCACGTGGACATCGACCGGCCGTACAACCTGATGAAGGTGCTGACCTACCAACCGGTCGATGCCGAAGCCATGGTCCTTGTGGCTGCTCAGTTCGGGGTCACGCTCTCTACGCGGCGGATCGAACTGGAACCGGAGGAACCAAAGTTCACCGAACAATAAGGCCAACACCTACACACCATGTACCTCGTTCGATCCAAACTCCGCATCGCGATCACACGATCGCTCGCGATCGTGTCCTGCTCGGTCGGCCTTGCCATCAACGCCTTCTCCCAGACCGCTACTGATGCGTGTGGCTACAACGTGGGCAACAAATACACGGTGAATGCCAGTTGCACATTCCAGACCTTCAACAAACCGGGATCCTTTTCCCAGACCTATACACCAGCCGGATGTGGCGGAAGCAACCACGATGATGCTTGGGGTTGGTTCACCGCCACGTCAACGAATACGTATATCACCTATGACCCGAATAATCTGGATCGGCCGATCATGCACGTCTTCACCGGTGCTTGCGGATCTCTCGCAGGCGTCGGATGTGTGGATGCCGGTGGCAACGGTTCAAACGCCAATCTCCAACTCACTACGCTGATCGGGACCAACTATATGGTCCGGATCCAAAGGCATTCGGGTAACTCCGGTATGAACGGGAGGATCTGCATCTGGAACATTCCGCCTCCACCCGAGAACGACGAACCCTGCAACGCGATCCTTCTCGATATCAGCGACAACTGCGCGCCAGTACCTGCAACGAACGCAAGTGCCACCGCTTCCGCGGGCATTCCGCCACCAGGTTGCGGCAATTACCTAGGCGGCGATGTGTGGTTCCAATTCGTTGCTCCCGCCAGTGGTATGATCCGTGTGGAGGCCGGAACCAATTCCATGACCGATACTGGTATGGCGCTCTACGCGGCCACAGCCTGTGCAGGAACATTCACCCTGATCTCCTGCGACGATGACGGTGGTACCGGTAACATGAGCTTGATCCTATCGTCGGCCATTATTCCCGGGAACATCTATTACATCCGGGTATGGGGCAACGGAGGTGCGTGGGGCACCTTCAATATCTGCGCGACCAACGCAGGACCTCCCCCGAACGATGAGCCCTGCGGCGCGATCAGCCTAAGCCTGACCAGCACCTGCATCTACGATTTCTACTCGAACAACAATGCCACCAACAGCTTGAACATCCCGGCGCCCGGTTGCGGGATCTACGGCGGCAATGATGTGTGGTTCAGCTTCGTGGCTCCATCCAATGGGTTAGTCACCATTCGCACGTTGGCCGGGAGCATGACCAACCTGGATATGGCCGTTTACACCGCCACCACGTGCTCCGGCCCATTTACATTGATCGCGTGCGATGCTGCCAGCGGCCCCGGCAACATGCCTTTCCTGACCTTGACCCCGTTGGAACTGGTGGCGGGCCAGACCTACTACTTAAGGGTATGGGGCGCTAGCGGGGCCGTAGGCAACTTCGATCTCTGCGCGAACACTGCCCCTGCTGCGGATTGCGTGTACGCGCTTCGGATGTACGATTCGCAAGGAGACGGTTGGGGTACGAGCAACGTATCAGTACTCGTGGGCGCCGGGCCGGCCGTGGCCTACACGAACACGAACTCCGATCAGGATGTTGCCTACATCCCGGTGACCATCGGTCAAGTTGTGCAGCTGTCCTATAATTCGGGTGGTTCGGGGCAGGGCGAGATCCAGTATATCCTTCAATTGATGTATGGCGTGGTGTACAGCGATGGCCCAACGCCGGGAACCGGCCTGCGCTACGCCGGCACAGCGAATTGCCAATCGCCGGCTCCTGCCACAAGCGATTGCTACGGCCACACGGGCATCTGCAACGCACAACTGATCAACGCAAATCCGACGAACACCGGACTGACGGCCGATCTGAACTTGAACAACCGGGGGTGTCTTGGCTCGAATGAACGCCAGGGGGCGTGGTACAGCTTCAGGCCTTCCAACGGTGGAACATTGGCTTTTACCATTTCACCCACCAACTCCGGTGATGATTACGACTTCGCGATCTGGGGTCCGTTCGTTTCATTGACTTGTCCTCCAAGGGTGCCACCTACGCGTTGCAATTACAGCGGTGCGACCGGAGACACCGG
>Ga0138256_10005922_pt1 | contig 12954 bp, 10 predicted proteins | sample KNB2016incub_MG_FD_105486 | JGI IMG/M metagenome (GOLD analysis project Ga0138256, IMG submission 105486) | Active sludge microbial communities from wastewater in Klosterneuburg, Austria - KNB2014incub_MG | ecosystem: Engineered > WWTP > Activated sludge > Unclassified | place: Austria... | reverse complement strand
GAACATTCCTTTCATCCTGAAATCATCAGTTTCCATTTCAAATAATTCTTCAGTAACAAACCTGTATATTACTTCATCTTCATATTCACAGATAAAGTCCAGCGAAATATTGTTCTGATGCATTATTTCAAAAAGTCTGTCAAGTTCCTTTTCGGTCTCCTCTTTTTTCAGATCTTCAAATTTCCTGTATTCAGGTCTTCCTATAAAATCATATATTTTTATTCTTTTAACTTCAGAATATTCCTTCTCAAAATGATAAATGTATTTAAGCCATTCGTTTTCCAGTTCAGGATCAAGTGAAGATCCGTGATCCTTCATACCGAATTCAGCTGTGAGTTTCATTTTTAAAAGTTCATTTTCGGTTTTGAGTTTTTCTTCGGGAGATAATTCGGGGAGTTCATTTGGATTTTCCATAGTGTCATAAGTTTAGGTTAATAAAAATCAGTTTAATATCAAATCAACGCGGATAAATATAGTAAATTTATTTTAAATCCATAATACTAAAATTGCAGGGAATTTTTTTACCCGAAGAGTAAAGATAAAACATTAATGTTTATACGGATTTTTATGACCGGATGGGATTACTGAAGTTAATTAACCGTTGTTCTGAATATTTCGATTGCTCTGTTCATATCATCTTCACTTACATCAAGGTGAAACACTACACGCAAATTATCATAACTCCCGGAGGAAATTATTACGCCTTTCTCTTTCAGTTTATTAATGAGATCATTCTTTGGGATCTTAGATGAACTGAAAATTAATATGTTAGTCTGAACGGATCTCATATCAACTTTTATTCCGTCCAGTTTACTGATCTGTTCTGCAAAGTATTTTGCTTTTCTGTGATCATCCTTAAGTCGATCAACATTATTATCCAGAGCATAAATTCCGGCTGCGGCAAGTATACCGACCTGTCTCATTCCTCCGCCGAGAATCTTCCTCCACTTTCTTGCCATTTCAATGAATTCCTTTGATCCGCATAAAATTGATCCGACAGGACATCCCAGACCTTTGGAGAAACAGAAGGTAATCGAATCGAAGTATCCTGCATATTCCTTTACCGATATTCCCGTTTCAGCCTGAGCATTGAAGATCCTTGCACCGTCAAGATGTAATTTTATTCTGTTTCTTTCTCCAAAATCAGAAATGTCTTTGATTACTTCAAACGGCTGGATCACACCTCCTGCCCTGTTGTGTGTATTTTCAACGCAGATAAGTCTTGTTACCGGGAAATAATATTCCGAAGTCCGGACATACTTCCTTATATCTTCAGATCTGATTATTCCCATATCGCCTCTTACAGGAAGAAGCTGAACGTTTGATATCACGGCAGGTGAACCTGTCTCATAATTCAAAATATGTGATTCGCTTTCAACGATCACTTCATCACCGGGTAAAGTATGACACTTTATCGCAAGCTGATTTCCCATCACTCCTGATGTAACAAATAAAGCATCCTCCTTTCCTGTAATCGCTGCACATTTCTCCTGAAGTAAATTTACGGTTTCATCTTCTTCAAATACATCATCACCTACTCTGGCATCCATCATTGCCTCAAGCATTGCCTTCGATGGTCTTGTACCCGTATCGCTGCGAAGATCTATAAAGGTCATTTATAATTTAATGGTATTTGAGGATTAATATCAACAATTATTTTGTCAATATCATTTTTAAATTTAGGTATGTCTTCAATTACTGTATTCCATATAATTTTAACTTCAACACCGAAATAATCATGGATTAATTTGTTTCTCATTCCAATGATTTTTCTCCAGGGTACAAAATCATATTTATCTATAAAATCTTTTGAAAGTTTAGATGAAGCTTCTCCTATAATTTCAAATTTCCGTATCAGAGCATCCTGAATAATTGTTTCTCTTTCAAATTTATCAAAAGTTATACCTGCCGTATATTCAATTATTTTATTTATCGAATCTCTTATATGAAGTATATAAATATAATTATCTTTTTTCATTGATAAATCACTTTCATTTCATCCTTAACTCTTTCAATTAAATACGGACTTATGGATTCTTCAGTTAATAAATCAACATTTATTTGCAATTTATCTGAAAGATCCTGTTCAATTCCTATTAAATCTAAAAGAGTTTTATTATCATTAAATTCTACTAAAATATCTATATCACTTCCGGGAAGTTCATCATTATGAATATAAGAACCAAATACAGAAATCTTCTTAGCATTTCGGCTCTTAAGAAAATTTACAATCTCATTATATATATTTGCCTTATTTTTTTGCAATCTTAATTCTGTTTGTATTTTCTGTATAATTAATGATCTTTTTTCCTTTTTGGAAGAGCATGAATGTTCAATCCTGAAATTACTATAAGAAAATTTGTTTTCCTGATATTAAATATTAATTTAATAATTTCAATTTATTCCATAATAACAGTATGGACTTAATTTAAACTGATTAGAATATTCAAAATCCAATAATTATTTGAGTTACAATTTCTTCATTATATTAAGGCCTGATTTCAATAATAGTCCCGATCGGAGTGTTATTATAAATTTCTTCTATTTCTTTATTTGTTAAACCAATGCATCCGTTTGTCCAATCTCTTAATCTTTGCAGCTTTCCTACTAACCCCAATCCATTTCTAATACCATGAATCTTTATATCCCCTCCCGGCGGTTTTCCATATAACTTTGCTTCCTGAACATCTGATGAATCCGGATATGAAATTCCTAAATTCAAATGGTAACTGCTGTTTGGATTTTTATCATTTATGATATAAGAACCTTCAGGAGTTTTCATATCTCCTTCAATTTTTTTGTCACCAATAGATACTTTGCTTAGGGATATACTATATGTTTTTAATAATTGTTCATCAGAATATACTTCCATTTTCCTTAAAGACTTTTTTACGAGTATTTTAGAGATCGTTTTATTTTCAGGAAATTTAACTTCCGGGTATAAATTATATACTGTTGAAAGAATTACAACAAGTAGTATTGTAAATAAAATATACTTAAATAATTTATTCAAAATATTTTTAATTCAGCCCGATTATTTTTGCAAATTCTAAATCGATACTAATACGTGTTACAATTTTGGATATTCCTAATTCTCAATTCTTAATTAAAATAATTTTTCCTGATCATCCTTATCGTCCTCAGCAATTCTCGCTACAGCAGAAATAGTATCATTATCGCCTAACTTGATCACTCTTACACCCTGAGCATTTCTTCCCATAACTCTTATTTCTTTCATCCTCTGTCTTATCAGGATTCCTTTGGATGTAATTATCATTAGGTCATCTGAATCAGTGACTTCTTTTATAGAAATAAGTTTTCCGACTTTTTCTGTTGTCTTTACTGTTATCACTCCTTTTCCGCCTCTGTTTGTAACCCTGTAATCCGCAAGATCACTTCTCTTACCGTAACCTCTGTCCGTAATGACAAGTATTGTAGCGCTCGGTCTTTGAACAGCTACAAGCCCGACAACAAAATCTCCCTTCGCAAGCTTTATTCCTCTTACACCTGTAGCAGTTCTTCCCATGTCTCTTACCAGGGATTCGTTGAACCTTATTGCCTGTCCGTCATGTGAACCAATTACTAATTCCTGAGATCCGTTTGTCAGCCTTACCTCAACTAACTTATCGTCGCTGTTAAGATTGATCGCATTGATACCGTTTCTTCTGATATTAGAATAGCTGTCTAATTTAGTTTTCTTTATTACACCCATCTTAGTAACCATTGTCACAAACAACTCTTCCGTGAAATCTTTTACCATTACGAAAGAAGATATATCTTCATCCTTATCTTTTTCAATCAGATTTAAGATTGACTTACCGCGTGATGTTCTGCTGCCCTCAGGTATGTCATAAACCTTAAGCCAGTAACATTTTCCTTTATCTGTAAAGAACATTATATACTGATGCGTGGAGCCGATAAACATATGTTCAATAAAATCATCATTGTCCGCTGCTCCTGTAGATGCTGCAGTAATACCCTTTCCGCCCCTACCCTGTGACTTATAGGAATTTACCGGAATACGCTTTATGAATCCTTTATTTGAAATAGTAATTACTACATCCTCTTCTTTAATCAGTTCCTTCATCATGTCATCATCAGACATTTTCCTTACATCATAAATTATTTCAGTTCTTCTTTCATCACCGTATTTTTCTATGATCTCTTTCAGGTCTTTACATATCATTTCCCTTCTCAGCGATTCGCTTTTAAGTATATTCTTTAATCTTTCAATTGATTTTAAGATATCCTTGTATTCATCTTCAATTTTTTTTCTTTCCAGACCGGTAAGTCTCTGCAGACGCATATTAAGGATCTCAGTCGCCTGAATTTCCGAGAGCTTGAATTTTTTCATTAATCCTTCTCTGGCCGATGGAGTATCTTTGGATTTCTTAATTAGCTTTATGACTTCATCAATATTATCCAGAGCTATAATATAACCTTCCAGTATATGAGCTCTCTTTTCTGCTGCATCAAGTTCGAATTTGGATCTTCTCACAATTACATTAAGCCTGTGCTTAATGAAATGCTCCATCATTTCCTTCAAATTCAATACTTTCGGAACTCCGTCAACCAGCGCAAGCATAATTACGCCGAATGTTGTCTGCATCTGTGTGTGCTTGTATAGATTATTCATGATCACATGCGCATTTGCATCTCTCCTGAGTCCAATCACGATCCTCATTCCGTCTCTGTCACTTTCATCATTAATATCGGAAATATCCTCTACCCTCTTTTCTCTTACAAGATTAGCAATATTTTCTATAAGCGTAACTTTATTAACCTGATAAGGTATCTCGGTTATGATAATATTCTGCTTACCGTTCTTTTCCGTTTCTATGGAAACCTTAGCCCTTAAAATAATTTTTCCTCTTCCTGTTTCAAATGCTTCTTTCACAGGTTCATATCCGTATATGATCCCGCCGGTCGGAAAGTCAGGCGCTGTAACGAACTTCATCAGTTTCTTTATATCGGCATCTGAGTTATTTACAAGATGAATTATACCGTTGCATATCTCTGTCAGATTATGAGGAGGAATGTTAGTCGCCATGCCGACTGCAATTCCGTTCGAACCGTTCACCAGTAAATTCGGGATTACAGACGGAAGAACAGAAGGTTCTTTTAATGTATCATCAAAGTTAGGTATGAAATCTACTGTGTTCTTTTCCAGATCTTCAAGTATTGATTCAGCTACACGGGACAGTCTCGCTTCCGTATATCTCATAGCCGCCGGTGCGTCACCGTCCACGGAACCGAAGTTACCCTGCCCGTCGACAAGAGGATATCTCAGCGAAAATTCCTGAACCATTCTTACCATTGCATCATAAACGGATTTATCCCCGTGAGGGTGATATTTACCGAGCACTTCCCCGACTATACGTGCGGATTTTTTCGGTGGTTTGTTAGCTGCTAATCCAAGCTCACTCATGCCGAAAAGCACCCTTCTGTGAACCGGCTTCAGACCGTCCCGCACATCAGGTAAAGCTCTTGCGACTATCACTGACATTGAATAATCAATGTATGAAGACTTCATTTCATCTTCTATGTTAACCGGTATTATTTTTTCGTTTGCCATTTATTGATTATATGTTCTGTTTAATTATTTTAATATTCTATAGGCGGAATGCCCTGCAGAACTCTCAGAAGCCCTATCTGTCCTGCGTGATAAGGATCATGTAATAAATTTTCACGTATATAATTTGCATCCTCGTTTTTTATGTTAAATAATTCTTCTCCGTAACTCCTTATAAACTCCTTAAATTCTTCGTGTGTCTGCAAGAGAATTTTGATCTCCTCCTGCCACTGCTCCTCTGATGGATTTTCAGGAATATTCCTCCAGTCACCTCCTCTTCTCTCCTCCGGTGTTAATGGTTTGCCTTTAGCATGAGATAATATCGCATATTTCCAGAAGATAACATGTTTTATTATTTTCCAGATTGAATTCCTTTTTTCGGATGGCTTCCAAACTGCCTGTTCCATTTTCAGACCATTAACTAATTGACACAATCCCGCCTGCCAGCCGTTTCCACCGTAGAAAAATGAATCCATGTCTTTCAGGTATGCATCAATTTGAGAATTATGTTCCAATAAGTTGAAAAGTTAAAAGTTAAAAGTTAAAAGTTAAAAGTTGAAAGTTGAAAGTTGAAAGTTGGATTTAATAATGTTAAGAAAAATCGTAAATCAAAGATTTAAGATCTATTAAATTCCATATCCGAAATTCCAATTTCCAAATTAAAAAAGTGGAGCTAACCGGAATCGAACCGGTGGTCTTTTCGTTGCGAACGAAACGCTTTACCGGCTAAGCTATAGCCCCATTTTAAAATTTGGAATTTGGAATTTGGAATTTAGAATTTGCAACGTACAATTATATTATCATTTCTAAATAGTTAGATTCTAAAATTCCAAATTCGAAATCCCAAATTCCAAATATCATTAATTTACTCAATTTTGCAAACTTTTACAATGTAATGACGAGTATAAGGATTGGAAACAATAAGCTGTTTCAGAGGTCAGTCTATATCAAGAGGATCAAAATTAATCTGAATTACTTCATCAATTTTACCTTCTAAAGTATCAACAATGACTGCAGTCAGTTTATTTTTATATACACATCCTGTATCAATATTCGCATAATAATTCTTTACATATTTTATCTCTTCCAGCGGAGTATGACCGAATATCTGAAGTTGATCGAGATGAGCAGGAGACTCCCTGTTCCATAAAATAGATATATTATCTCCACCTTCTATGATCCCTGCGTGAGATATAACAATTTTCTGAAGATCATATTTAAAAGGAAGATGCTTCAGATAATCATAGTGTCCGCTGGATTTTATTTCATTCTTGAATTCCTTAAAATTTGAGAATAGTCGGGAGCCGATATATGAATATTGTGTCTCTCTCCCGCCGTTGTAATAATAATGCTCAGCATCTTTAAACATAAACCCAAAAAACTTATCCGAATTATCTATTGCTTTGATAAGCATGTCTTCGTGATTTCCCTTTACAGGTTTTATCGAATTCTGAATGCAAAACTCAACTGATTCCTTAGAATATTTACCTCTGTCTACAAGATCTCCAACACAGTATATTTCTTCAATGCCGCTGAGTTTTGAATAGATCTCTTTCAGCGTATTAAAACATCCGTGAACGTCTCCTATAACTGCAATTGTATTATTGAGGATCATTTAGAAAATTTATTGGGTAAAATTTAGTGTTTAAAAAACATAATTTATACTTAAAAAAATATTTCTTGGCTGAATTTTGCATTATACTTTTCGACGGCGTCTGTAATTTATGCAACTCCAGTGTCAATTTCATAATTGATCACGACAAAAAAAATGAATTCAGATTCGCTTCTTTGCAGTCTGAGGCTGGTCAGATTCTTCTGAAAAAATTTGATCTGAATACTAATGACTTTGATTCTATAATTCTGGTAGATAACGGTAAGCATTATGAGCGTTCATCAGCAGTATTGAAAATAGTTAAGAAATTTCCCGGACTTTGGAAACTGCTGTATTTATTTATAATTGTTCCCAAGCCATTTAGGGACTTTGTTTATGATATCATTGCAGATAACAGATATAAATGGTTCGGCAAAAAAGAATCCTGCCGTGTGCCTACTCCGGAATTGAAAGAAAAATTTCTGTAATTAATTAACTTAAGTTGACCGTTTGAATTTTAACGCTAATTTTCGCCAGGAATTACACAAATTATTTAAATATTTCTTTACATTAATTCGTGCAAATTCGTGAAATTCGTTGCAAACTTAATATAATTTTTGAAGCGGTCAACTTTAGTAATTAAAAAAGTTTTTCTGAAATGGCATTTTCATCTTTTTGTGAAATTGTAACGATATACCGTCATAACTATTTATTAGATTTATATAGAAAAATAGATTGAGTATATTTATAAATGCAAAATAAAACAAAATATCTAGTTACAGCTGCATTACCGTACGCAAACAATTTTCTTCACATAGGTCATCTTGCAGGAGCTTATCTTCCGCCTGATATATATGTCAGATACAGAAAACTAAAAGACGATGATGTTATCTTTATCAGCGGATCAGATGAACACGGAACTGCTATTGACATGGCTGCTATTCAGGAAAATGTTACCCCCAGAGAAATAATAGACAGGTATCACTTTTCCAATAAGAAAGCTCTTGAAGATATTGGGATCGAATTTGATATTTTTTCCAGAACCTCAAATGAAATTCATCATAAAACAGCTCAGGATTTTTTTCTTGACCTGTACAGCAAAAATATCCTGGTTCAGAAAACCGAAAAACAGCTTTATTCCAATAAAGAAAAAAGATTTTTAGCGGACAGATTTGTCATTGGAACCTGTCCGGTCTGCGGACATCCGGATGCAAGAGGAGATGAATGCGAGAATTGCGGAAGCAACCTCTCTCCTCTTGAACTTATTAATCCGCGTTCAAAGATAACAGGAGATACACCTGTGATCAGAGATGCAGTTCATTTTTATTTTCCTCTCGGCAGATATCAGGATAAATTAAGCAAGTGGATATTTTCAAAGAAAGACTGGAAGCAAAATGTGATCAACTACTGTAAAGGTTGGTTCAATGCAGGACTCAGAGACAGAGCAATTACACGTGACCTTGACTGGGGTGTGAAACTGCCTCTGGAAGGATATGACGGAAAGGTTATCTACGTCTGGTTTGAAGCTCCTATTGGTTATATTTCTGCCACAAAGGAATTATTCATTGAAAGAAATGAACCCGAGAAATGGAAGGATTACTGGCAAAATGAAAATTCAAGACTTATTCATTTCATTGGCAAAGATAATATTGTTTTCCATTCCATTATATTTCCGGCTATGCTGATGGCTCACGGCGGTTTTGTACTGCCTGAAAATGTTCCGGCAAATGAATTCATGAATATTGGGGGAGAAAAATTTTCAAAAAGCAGAGGCAACGGTATTCTTATCAAAGACATTGTAAAAAGATATGATCCCGATGTTATAAGATATACCATAGCTTCAAATCTGCCGGAGAATAAAGATTCTGAATTTACATGGAAAGACCTGCAGGCAAAGAATAACAATGAATTAGCCGCAATACTCGGCAACTTCATTAACAGGACTGTTGTCTTTGCAAAGAACAAGTTTGATGGTAAAATTCCGGACAGGAAAAATCCGGATGCTGAAGTACTTGATTCCATTAAAACACAGTCAAGAATAATTTCAGATCATTATGATCATTTTAAATTAAGAGATGCACTGACCGAAACAATGAATATTATAAGGATGGCTAATAAATATTTCAACGACACAGAGCCATGGAAACTTGTGAATACAGATAAAGAAAAATGCGCTGAAGTAATCAATAACTGTCTGCAGATCTGTTATTCTGTTTCGGTTTTAATTTATCCGTTCCTTCCCTTTACATCAAAAAGGATACTGAATATACTGAATCAGGATAAGTCTGATTTCTTCTGGAATAAAATCGGTGAAATTATTCTTAAACCCGGAACAGAACTTGGTGAAAATCAGATCTTGTTTCCACAGATCGAAGATAAACAGATCGAAGAGGAATTGAATGCAGTTATTGAAAGTGAATCAGAATCAAAAAATATATCTGAAAATGTCATTAACCTCATTGCAATAGATGATTTCAGGAAAGTAAGCTTAAAAGTAGCCAAGATTCTTGAATGTGAGGTTGTTCCAAAAAGCAAAAAGCTTTTAAAACTCAAACTTAAGGTCGGTGATGCAGAAAAGCAGATAGTCTCCGGAATTTCCGAATACTATAAACCTGAAGAACTGATTGGAAAACTGATTGTTGTCGTTGATAATCTTAAACCGTCAAAACTCATGGGAATCGATTCGCAGGGAATGCTTCTTGCAGCCAAGCAAAACGGGGAACTTAGAATTGTTACAATAGACGGAAACATTGATCCGGGAGCTGAAGTCTCTTGATCTACGATTTTGGAATAAAGAAATATGATTTAACTTCCCGGACATATGTAATGGGAATTCTTAATATCACTCCTGATTCGTTTTCAGACGGCGGGAAATATTTTGACGGGAAGCTGAATCTGGAAAAAGTACTCAAAGATGCTTTGCAGATGGAGAAGGATGGCGCTGACTTTATTGATGTCGGCGGAGAATCAACAAGACCAGGCTCTGAGAATATTTCTATAGATGTGGAACTGGAGCGTGTAATTCCCGTAATAGAAGGTTTAATAAATAAAATTAAAATTCCTGTTTCAATAGATACTTATAAAAGCCAAGTTGCAGAAGAAGCCCTGAGATCAGGAGCAAGTATTGTTAATGATATAAGCGGATTCAGGTTTGACGGAATGACTGCTGAAGTTACAGCAAAATATAATGCAAGCTGTATTCTTATGCACATTAAAGGTACCCCCCGGGATATGCAGAAGAATCCGGTTTATGGAAATGTAGTAGAAGAGGTATACGACTATTTGAAAAAATCTATTTCCATTGCAAAAAGTCACGGGATTAAACAAATTATGACTGATGTCGGAATAGGATTCGGTAAAACTGTTGAACACAACCTAAAACTGATCAGAAATCTAAGAGAGTTCACTAAGTTAGGTTACCCGTTACTTCTCGGGGTATCAAGAAAAAGTTTTATTGATAAGATTTACCCAACTTCAGTAAATGAACGTCTGGAAGGAACAATTGCTTCGAATGTGATCGGGATCATGAACGGAGCTAATATTATCAGAGTTCATGATGTTCCCGAAAATGTAAAAGCAGCAAGAATTACAGACAGAATATTATTTTAAATTAATTATGGAAAATCAGGGTAACACTTCGGAGAATTTATTAACACAGAATGTGAGTTCTGCAAAGATCTCTGAAGCTGAATTGTTTGAATTTGATATAATAGGAATGAGCTGCACTTCATGTGCAAAGAGCATTAAGACCTATCTGGAAAAGCTGAAAGGAATTAATTCAGTCGATATAAATTATGCCTCAGAAAGCGGTTCAGTTATATACGATCCGGTTCTGATCACAAGGGATTCAATAAAGAAGGAGATCCTGAATCTTGGGTATAACATTTCAAGTGATGATGAAGAATATGAAGCAGAACAGTTCAGAATATCCGGTCTTAAAAAACTAAAAAAGAAGATAATAACTTCGGTTGTGCTTTCTTTGCTTATTATGATGATAAGCATGAGAGAACATTTACCTGTTATTAATTTTATACCTGTTTCACTGAACCTTTCACTGATACTTCTATTTGCATTAACTACAGCAGTGATATTCTGGTGCGGGGATAAATTCATTAAAGGCGCATATACTGCTCTTAAGCATAAGACCTCGGATATGAATACTCTGATCACTATCGGCAGCCTGTCTTCATATTTTTACAGTGTCCTCATAACTGCCAACATAGTTTTTGGTCTGAGCATTGGTTCACTTACAAATTCCAGAGAAGTATATTTTGAGACTGCCGCAATGATAATTACTTTCATTCTGCTTGGAAATTATCTTGAATCAGTCATGAAATCAAAGACTCAGACCTCCATAAAAAAGCTGAAAGAACTACAGTCAAAAGTTGTGAACGTTCTGAGGGACGGAAATGAATTATTTATTCCGTTTAAAAAAGTAAAGTTGAATGACATTGTTCTTATAAAAACGGGAGATAAAATACCTGTTGACGGTCCGATCATTGAAGGGTATTGTGTCGTGGATGAAAGCGCAATGACAGGAGAGTCCCTTCCTGTTGAAAAAAAAGCAGGAGATGAACTGTTAAGCGGTACAATAGTGAAAAACGGATTTGTAAAACAGAAAGCTGAAAAAGTAGGTAACGATACTATGCTTTCAATGGTCATAGCGCTTGTGAAAGATGCTTCCAACACAAAACCGAAAATTCAGAAATTAGCAGATAAGATATCAGGTGTATTTGTACCCGTAGTAATTGTAATATCTGTATTAACTTTCCTTACATGGTATTTTATATTCAGTGAAAGATTCGATCAGTCTCTTTTATTTGCGGTATCTGTGCTTATCATTGCATGTCCCTGTGCACTCGGACTTGCATCCCCTATCGCCATAATAATAGGTGTAGGAAGATCTGCAGAAAATGGTATTCTGTTTAACAATGTAGATGCTATAGAAAACCTTATGAAAATTGATACAGTATGCTTTGATAAAACAGGAACGCTTACAACAGGCGAAATGAAAGTTAAAAGTATTTATGTGATCAATAAATATACAAAGAATGAATTAATGAAATACGCTCTATCAGTAGAAAAATTTTCAAGCCACCCTATTGCCAAATCTATAATAAACTACGGCATCGACCATAATATAGTCATTGATAAGAATGTAAAAGACTTCAGGAATGAATCGGGTTTCGGCATCAGTGCTAAATTGAATGATAAAAATATTCTGATCGGAAATGAAAATTTTATGCTCAACAATAATATCAAATTTTCAAATATTCTTTTTCAGACCAGCAGGAATAATTTATTCATTTGCATAGATAATGAAATTGAGGGTGTTATCGAGCTTGAGGACAGCATAAAAGAAAATGCCCCCGAAGTCATAGAAAAATTAAAAGCTATGAACCTGGAAATCTTCATGATATCAGGTGACAATGAGAATGCTGCCAGGAAAACCGCTGCCGATCTGAAGATCAAAAATTACTCCTACAAAACTTTGCCTGATGAAAAAGAAAGGATCATAACCCGGCTGCAGTCGGAAAAGAAAATCGTTGCAATGATCGGCGACGGTATAAATGATGCACCTTCTCTGGCAAAGTCAAATGTCGGAATAGCCATTGGCACAGGTCAGGACATTGCCATTGATTCTGCGGATGTGATCCTTGTAAAAGATGATCTTAACAATATTCTGAAGGCAATTAAAATGTCTAGAAAGACGGTCAGCATAATTAAACAGAATTTCTTCTGGGCATTTTTCTATAATGCAGTTGCTATTCCTTTTGCTGCCGGAGTTTTT
>Ga0138256_10005920_pt1 | contig 12956 bp, 12 predicted proteins | sample KNB2016incub_MG_FD_105486 | JGI IMG/M metagenome (GOLD analysis project Ga0138256, IMG submission 105486) | Active sludge microbial communities from wastewater in Klosterneuburg, Austria - KNB2014incub_MG | ecosystem: Engineered > WWTP > Activated sludge > Unclassified | place: Austria... | reverse complement strand
TGTTTTATCGTTCTGTGGGACACCGCACCGACTCCCCGCATAATCATAGATACTGTAGGAACTACTAAATCTCCCGATACTGCCAAAGTTACTTTCCAAATTGATCTCTCTTTGAATACGATTATCGCATCCTGAAATTCAATAAGTCCTTTAACTTCATCTCCTGCGTCTTTATCTATATCTATATACCCTCCACCATATCTCCAGTTAAACCTATCCACATTTACTCCACCACCCGACCATGTAATACGGGATGGGTAGCCTTGGATATTTCCCATGACTAATTTATCTTTATGAGAGATAAGGTATTTAGCTACTGGACCAGAAGTCGTATCGGCAGCTGAAGGAAAAACTAGCATTGAGGGATCGGGAACACCTGCATAATCAAAGCGTAAAGTAGATGAATCAACTGATGTAATAAACCTCTCATCTCCTTGATCGACTCCGTAAATTCCATATCCTGCAACTGCTGATGCTGGAGAAGAAGTTGTCCATGTTACTCTAAGGGTTGTATTGATTAAATCTTGAGGGGTATTGGAAACAAGCACCGCATCTGAAGCGATTGTTTCCCCGACCGCATTAAAAGCACTTATACGAAATGAACGGGTAAATGTTCCTGATACTCCTGAAAGATTAGTTACCTGCACCCCCGTAGGTTTACTTAACTGAGTAAAGCCATAAATAGATGCACCGTCATACTTTTTGAGAGTATCAATTCCATTAACGATGTAGACTTTGTTATATACCTGAACCATATCAGCGTTATACCCTGAAGAGAAAGAAGCACCCAGTATGTTTGTATAAGAAGCATTACTTTTTTTAACTAATATTCCCCAATCAGATAGAGCTAAAAGTTCATTCACTCCTGACGCACCTGAAGCAAAATTTACCCCTTTGAGTCCTCTGACACGTTGAGCACCTGTAGCAACTGAGGGAGCTGTGAGAAAGTAATTAGCAGAGCCTTCTCTTTTTGTAGGAACACCTTTACCGACTAACTTAAGATTATCGGCCTGTGCGAGCTCGTTGTCTTTAATTTCAGTCTGACGAAGTAAAGTGTTTAATCCACCCTTAAAATCCTTCCAGTCAAGCTGTAAAGGTTTTGGAACTTGATATTTTGGTTCTCGGAAATCCCATTTCATACATATTAATCTCTTCCGATACGGAAGCCTTTTTGTTCAAGTTGGTTTTGAATTGATCTATCCTTATAAGCAAGTCCACGGGATGCCTCATTCTCAATCATTCTTGCGAGTATGCGATCTGCTTCAACCTTTGCCTCTGGGAAGCGACCATCCTCACGACCTTTATAGATGTAGTACAAAGCTCTCTGAACGATAAAAGTAGGATCTGGACATTCGATTACGTTTGTCGCTGATGCAAGGCTCTGTGGACTCTTGTAGTAAGTGAATTGCACCGATGCTCCCGATGACAGAGTGGATGCGTGAATATACATATACTTACCATCTCCTTCGTTAGTAAATACATTCACATACTTGTCTGAATCCAAATAAAGTCTGTTGGTTGAGGGATCAACTACAGGAAATTCATTGAAGGTTGAACCATCCCAGACAATACCTGGGAATCCGTCTAACTTCTTGAAATTCGTTGGAAGTCCCAACGTAGCAAATCCCGCAGCGGTTACTTTAGAGTTATAAACCACCTTGAGATTATCCCAATCTGAGGAATTCTCATAATCTATCAATGCTCTATTAAGAGCATTCTTACGAATGTTCCAGTCAGTACCACCCGCTGTAGGAGCAGTAGCTGACTGGTCCATTTCCGATGCTATTTGTTCCTGAGCGTCCTGTAAAGTGTACATATTAAAAACATGCTAAATCAGACCATTAGGTCAGCATGTCTTAGAATGCTGCACCACCTATTAGGGCTGCGCCTTTGAACAAAGGAATGTATCTAACTTCTCCGCCAACTACTACTGGTAAAGCGTAGTCAGTATTTGCAACTGTTGTTAATACAACTGATGTGCAAGAAATAAATCCTCCTGCAAACTGCATAATTGCTGCTGATGCTACTGATGTTCCTAAGAATTTCAGTGATGCAATAGTAATAGAGCTGTTCACTGTTTTACCAATGATTACTGCATTACCCGCTGTTGCATTTGATCTAAAGTCTCCTGCTACTGCTGTTGCGTCTTTAGCGTCAACATCGAGTCCGATTCCCTGAATACCAGAGATTTGAACTGCTGCGCCTGAAGCTGTTGATAGTACTGAAAGAGCAGGATAACCTGCTGCATTATTATTGACACTCAACGCTGCTTGTGCATTTGCTGATCCGCCTATAATCCCCAATCCGCCTTCGTTGTCTAGGTCGTAAATTGATTTAGCCATATTTTAATATCACACTCCTTTCTTGGGAGATTCCCACAAAAAAAACGGCCTTAAGAGCCGTTTCTTAGTTTTAAACTTGAAACTTAATGTATTTTACAACACTGTTAAAGAGTAATCAATAGATTTATGCACCAAAAAACTTAGTGCTAGTTGTCATTATGGAAAAAACGGTGGGAAATATAGGAAACTATCGAGGAAAGAGGATAAAGCCTCCACCGATTAGGTCTTTGATTGCTCCCCCTGGTGCTGCTGCTCCCTGTGCGCTATCTATAACAGGTTTAAACTCACCAAACACACCTTGTGATTGATTAGCAGTAAGCGTGCCTAACGCTATATCGTCTACAGGTTTAAACTCACCAAACACACCCTGCACATGATTGTAATCCCCCTCTTCTGCAAAAGGAGCGAATGACACCATCATCATCGCAGCATCATCCGATAGACCTGTATCGTATTCATGGGTAACGCTTCCTGCTGGAGTATGCGCTCCTGAGTAAGAACTTCTTACCCATCCACCATTTGTAGACTGAATCTGCGTTTGACTTCCCCCAATAGAGTCTATTTCGCTATTCGTAGACTGAGCGCATGAGATAACATAACAGTTATCAGCAACCGTTGTAACTGAATCATCAACTGGATCATCTGAGGCGGTTGTCCTTACTTTGGATGCGTCAATGGTTTGTAAATGACCACCTATTGCCATTCCATGAAGGTCTAAATTTGAACAAGCTCCACCCATTGTAACAACAATATTGTTCGCACCTGTTCTTGCGCTTGCTATATACCATGCTTCAACTCGTTCATACCCTATATCTGAATGGTTAATCTTTGTAAGATTATCCCCTCCGTAGGTAACTGAGGATACTGTACGATCACCACTTGTAGAATCACTAGGCGCAACAAAGACTAAAACACCGGTCTTGTTATTAGTAAGAGCGAGTGTCTTTGAAGATACTGCTGTATCGTGACTTCCGACTGAATTGCCTATTGTTACTGCCATACATATTAAGTTATTACTGGTACTGGATCGACATAAAAAATGTTTGTTCCTGCTTCTTTTGTTTTTGCATACCAACATCGAAGATACGCTACCCCTGCCTGAGCTGGAGCTACAGTAACAGTTAATGATTGCCAGGCAGTTGATCCGTTCATATCAATTGTGCCAGTAGATTTTGTTATTTTTCTAAAGTTATTTGTTGCGTGTCCCCATGCTTCAAGCTCAATCCAAAGTTCTGAAGCTGTAGGATCGGCAGACCAATCACCTGTAGCAGAAGGACGGAAATAGACAGTATAGGTTTTTGAATCAGTTGTGGCGTAGATGGGGAGTTCAAAGACTAAAAGCTTCGTATATTCCCAAACAGATCCAAGAGCAGTTGAAGGAGTAACTTTTATTGATTTATTGCTACCACCACTACGAACTGTTGTAGTCTCAGACTGATAAATAGCAGCACTTGCAGTACCTAATGAATTAAAATATCTGTTATCTCCAACCGTCCCACCATAATCCTCAAAATTAACCACATAAAATCCCTGACTTGTAGCCCTTACGGGTATAGTAATACTTGAAAAAGTTACATTTCGACCAAAAACCTTTTTATATAAATCGGAATTGGTTGATGGAGCAAAAGTATTGTCACTTTCTACATCTATAAGGTAAAGATAAGCTGGAGTTGCACTCCCTATTGGCGTAGAAGTTAAAACAATATCCTGCATCCAAATAAAACCGATATAATCGTAAGAGAAAGAACCAATAGTAACAAAACCGGAAGAAAAATTATCCGCACGACATTTGAAAAAGAAAAATTCCGCTGCTGCTGGATTAGTTTCTACAACCATATCATTAGCACCAGCTCCTTTAAAAATACAATCTTTAAAAATAGCCATCATTGTATTTGGATCAATAGCACCATCGGCATCAGTTGACCTTATATCTAAACCACAAAAATACCAAAAGTAATCTCCTGCTAAAACTATAGAAAAAGCAGCCGCAGTATCATTCCAAATAGGGTTATCCTGCATGTTATACATGGTCTTTCCTGAGCCTGCCTGGTTGCCTTTATATGGCAGATGGAGAGTTACAGTAGTCGTTACAACTGAGGCGACTTCATACGCAAACTCCCTGTTGTTATCCCCTGAAGCATATATCCAATCCCCAGCGGCCAAAGAACCTGAAATGTCTGCTGAAAAAGTAACAGTTTTTGATCCAAAGGTAAGGGTTGCTGTAGCAGTTGCGGATAGGTCAACTTGATCTCGCCACAAGTTATCATAATCTGCCTCGATAACTATGGGGTTTGCTACTGTCCCATCAGAAGTGAAATTGAGATCAGTTCCATCATCCATTTGGACTGCTCCTCGTCTAATAATTACTTTATCTCCAGCACTTCTAGCGTTTTCTGTGAATTGGTCAAGATCAATCCAAGCATTGAGAATGTAGTAGGTATCTCCTGCCGTCATTCCTGTAATTGCTCCTGCAAGAGTAACTGTATCAGTTGCAGCCACGAAATCAGAAATAAGCGAACCTATGCCTCTTGTTACATTATAAAAATAACTATTAAGAATATAATCATCCGCACCTGTCAAAGCATTATCAACAAAATGAGTAGTGTCAGCGGTTGAATCAACTGTTGAGTCAATCCTTGTTCCTGCGAAAGTGTCAGTTCCATTTGTCGGATCGATATAATAAGTTGTTCCCAGCGGAACACGAAGTGTGCTTCCCTCAGGCAATGTTCCTTTTAGTTTTTCTTCTTTAACTTCCAAGTGTCCCGATGCTCTCAATTCTATCTCTTTAGCTATTCTTTCAACTGATTGATTGAGTTTTCCTACCTTCCATGTGTAGTAAAGCTGTTGGCTTTCAAACTCCTCATCAATCCATTGTTGCAAAGTCTTTCCTTCAATCTCTGTGGGGTTCCCCTGATCTTTGAACATTTGCTCAAACTGCTTAGTTATTCCATGTAATCTTACCTGAGGCCAGTTAGTAAATTCGTCAAGGTCTTTTTCTACTTTTAAAACCTTTTCCGCATGGGAGTCAAGCATCTCCTGTAACTGATAATCAAATTTAACGTCAAGATTTTCTTTCTTAACATCCTCTGCCCATTCTTCATCCTTGGAAGGTTTAGCAAGTTCCCATTCTTGTATTTTATCTAATTTTTCTAGTCGTTTTGGATCCATAATTATATTTCATATCCCGTTATTGTGATATAAATATTCCCTGCTGTTGTGGTAACTATCAAATCAGCTGCATCTTCCCCTGAAAACCAAGGAGTATTAAACGAGTGTGCTATACCTGAGTTTGCAGCAAGCTCAAATTTAGCAACCGCCTCATCTCCACCTGCCTTGTCATCCTCTAATGTTACTGTAGCTGCTGCTGATACGTTAATTATTAAATCGGTTACAAACCAGCGTTTCCCTGCAGCAGGACTCCAAATAATCCCGTCTGTTACTGCGCCAGCATTTGTGTAGTATTTTTTTACATGAGCAGTTCCAGCAGTAACTAAATCGCTTTCATTTACCGCTGTTCTTAATTCTCTAAAAGCGTTGGTGGTAAGTGGGGTTACATCCCCGTCAGTATTTGCCGTTGTAGCGACCTGAGTGACAGCACCAACTAAAACATGCTTAGAGGTATCCGCTGTCCAGTCTGCATCATCAACATATATAGTGTCATCAATTAACTCAACCGCAGTTTGAATAGATGTCGTATCACCAGCGATTGTTGCTAAGTGCGTTACCTGGGTATCCTGTTTTGCTTCCGTTGCAACGCCTGTAACTGCAACTGTTCCATCTACAGTTAACGATCCTCCGTTATCATCTACGCTTAATACACCTGTTGAGTCAGTGGCAATAGTCACTCTCATCGCTGCTGCTTCTGTTCCTGTACCAATTACTGATAATTGTGCATTATCTACGGTTATCGAGTTGCCCGAATCGTTAATACCCACTTCGTCCCATGTTCCACTTTGAGTTGCTGCAACCGTTCCGCTTACAGCCACAGTATTTGCAACAGTAACTAATCCAATGAAGGCAGATGAAGCAACTAAAGCTGGTTGATTGACCACATTAACAGTGGCAAAGCCTATATTGTTTATTCCAGCATTGAGGCTCACATTCCCTGAATCTATAGTTATATTCCCAGCGAAGGTCGTAGATACTGTATTTGCTACAGTTACCAATCCTATAAACGCAGAACTTGCGACTAAGGCTGGCTGATTAACTACATTAACCGTTGCAAATCCAATTCCAGCAACACCCGCATTTAAGTTTGTATTGATTACTCCACCAAGCACTGAAACACTTCCAATATTAAGTGTGCTTGTTTGTAATGTAGAATTTATAGTCCCTCCAAGTATCGAAACTGAGCCTATATTTGCACTTGAAGCTACAAGAGCAGGTTGATTGACTTGAGTTACAGTAGCGAATCCGATTGAATTTACTCCTGCATTTATTCCAAAGTCTGGATTAGCTACTGTAACTATAGAATTCCCAACTCCCGCTGCACTAGTATTGACGACTGCATAGAGTGTTGCATTGCTTATATTTACATTCCCTGACACGCTCATCAGCCCTATGTAATCAACTCTGGGGTTAATGGTGACGATTGAATTGCCTACGCCTGCTGCTGACGTGTTGACCACTGCGAATAAAGTAGGAGTACCAACCATTACTGTTGGAGTACCTAAAAGACTAACAGTAGCCTGACCTGCTGCATTGATAGTTCCACTGATTTGCAGAGCATGATTATCTTTATCATGTACATCTCTAATAACGTCTTGAAAATTTAAAGCCATATCATTTTTGTAAAGCTAACCTTGCGAATAAATAAAGATTGTCTATATTCTTATTTCCTACACTCGGCACGCTTCTGGATTTATTGCTAATCCATTGTGTCAATCTTCCTATATCCTTATGCCCTGATTTTAATTTAGCCCACTCAGTAATCGTATAAACCTTGTCGTAATATTGATTCCAGTCATGAACTGTATCAACTCCTAAAAATTTACCGATAGTGTTATATATCGGACTGGTAATCATTTGATCTGCCGATGCAGTAGGCATCACACTTGGTTTCTCTTTTTTGAGAGCCACTGCGTTATACGAATAAGGATTTTCCGTATATACTTTGACTTTCTTTTCAAATCTCTGTATGTTTTTTGATAATTCAACTTTTTCTGCTTCATATTGTATTGGCTTTGGTTTAGGTTTATCTCTTAAAGATCTTAAGCTAATATCTTCTCTCTCGACCTCAACTGTTGGTATAACTTTTATATCCATAAAAAAAGACGCCCACTTTTGAGGCGTCATGATCAGTAAGATTTGACTATAGTTATTATACGTCATGAGTCAACGTATTTCAACAGATTTTCCTGATTTAACTTTCTCGTTTCGTTTGTGAGTTCATCCATGTGTCTTACAAACAGAGGCGTTGTCTTTTCAACATAAATCTTATCCCAGTCTTTAGATAATCTAGGATGGTGAATTGCTTTGTATTCTATCGTGTGATCTATAAAAAAATCCCAGTTCATTCGGTTTAATCTCCAACACATTTCTTTTTCTTGTGCGCCGTTACAAGTATCGTACTCTTCATCAATCCCCCCGCATTCAATTAGAGCTTGCTTAGGAATTGAGCACATCACCATCTCCATCTCAGATGGTGGTACATCCTCAAAAGATACTTTAGTCTTAGCTCTGGGATCATGCCAGACTTTGTTAAGAGGTACTCCCCGATCATCAAAACCTTCGTATTGGTGTCCTATTGCTGAAACAAGAATCCTCTTATTATTCTGATAGTGAAACCAGAACTTTGAAAGTACATCAGGTGGAAACCAAATTCCATCTTGGATATTAACAATCAACTCCCCTTTAGTCTTAGCGTATGCTTGATTCCACCCTTTACACAAGCTCCAGAAGTCATGTGGTGACCTAGGCGGGTCTTTTAGTAGTAAGGTGGGTGTAACTGTCTTTATCTCAACAGGAGATGTGATGATCCATTCCCAATCTGTAAAATCTTGTCTCTTTAGACATTTCTCTACAATAGGTAATAACTCTGGTCTAACGCTGGGAGTAACAACTGAAATCTTCATAAGTAGGACAGTTTTTCTTTATAGACTTTCCTTCTTTCATTATAGGGACCGTTAAATGGAGAGTTCTCTTCCCATAATGGAAGTCTGCCGTGTTCTAGAGAATAACTTTTGATCGTCTGATCAAGCTTGAACTCATATCCACCGAGATTGTTTAGTCTATCTAATACGTCAATCCCACAAAGACTACTGTATTTGTCAAGGTATTCATCAAACCCCCCGACAGCGTAGAAGGCCTCAGTCGGAAAAGATGCGAGATTTAGCTCAATACTCATCCATGGGCAAGTAATGTAAGCTCCAGTATCTAGCTCCCGTGGGTCTTTCCAAGTTATGGCCGTGAAGGTATCATTTGTATATTTATTCCCTACTGCTCCAACGATAGTTTTAGGTTCAGTCTCGTGATGAAACCAAAACTTTTCAAGAGCTGTGGGATCAGCAGAAGTCCAGTCTTGCCAGCTAACAATTAGTTTCCCTTTAGCTTTCTTAATTAAACGATTGTAAGCTTTATACACCCCCCAGTAATCACCTTCGTTTTTCTCCCCAGAAGTATCTACGAGCCACTCGTAATCGGTGTGCGTTTGACGCTTGAGAGCTTTCTCTACTAGTTTAAGTCCTTCAGGACGGATACTAGGCGTTATTACTGATATTAGGTTTTCTTCCATATCCAAGTACTGCATCAGGGTACATCATGTTCCCGTCCCACGCTTTGGTTTCAAAATGACAATCATCGTAACCTTCAAAAAACACATCTCTATAAGTGTTCTCAAAGAATCTATAATAATCCGAAGGCCACCCATGCTCGGGGTGATGAATACTCGGTGTAGTAAGTAGCATCCACCCATCCTTCTTTAAGACATTCCGCATCTTATTAACAATAGATACGGGATCTTTAACGTGTTCTAGTGTTTCGGTGCAAATTACAAGATCGAATGTCTCTTCAGGCCAGTGAGTAGGAATGTTCTCAGCATCATCTATTACGTCAACATTTTCCCCATCAATTAAATCTAACCCAATATATTCAGTCCAGTTTACAAGTCCTTTAACGCTTCCGTTTACATCTCTTGAACCAACCTCCAACACTTTAGGAAAAGTCTTACCCTTACCGAACTCTAAAACAAAATCTTTAACAGGTTGGATCATAGTTAAGGAAATGGCCTCCAATTCTTTTTTAATTCATTAGGAAATTCTTTTTCGAATAATAGTTCGGGGTAATCTCCGTGCTTTTTCTTGAAGTATTCCCTATTTCGTGTATCAAATTCTTCTCTGTTAGGTATAAATTGCTGGGTGAATGAATCTTTGTGCTGATACTGAGCTATGTTTGTATAGGCTTGAAGATAATGTTCTCTCATTCTTAACCAAAAATCCCAATCGTCGTATGAGTTAAAGTAATTCTCGTCATACAGTTGTACATTTCTGACTACAAAGAATGACGAAGAACACCATCTTTCTTTTCCTCCGTACCAAACATCCTTTTCTTCAATAAATGATTCGTCATAACCGATCATTCTAAAATGCACACTACCTACCTTCTCATTCTTTAAGATTGCTTTTGCGACCTCTTGCCAATTACTAGATACCCTTATATCATTATTCGCAACTGCTACAATCTCACCCTTATCACACAACTTCAAGCCTTGATTAACAGCTTTCGCATAACCTAGATTTTCTTTATTGCGGATATAAGTTGATGCAACGCTTCGCAAGTACCCACCCCCCATAGGCGATCCGTTGTCTATGATGATTAACTCTACATCGCCTAAAGACTCAACTGCTGATTGAGTCAACATTAAGAGTTGTTCATTAATAATCCAGCAGGGCATTATTACTTTCATTTTAACCCCCTTAAAATATCTTCTGCGTACTTATGATGTGAGTAATTCTTGACTACAAACTCCCGTGGAGTAAGTCCTGATTTCTCAAACTCAATCATATAGGACATTGTTTTTATGTTTAAAGGATTGATTACGTCAGGTTTGATTCCACAACTCATCGCTTCAAGAACGGTACGCTCTGATCCATGTATTGCAGGGATGACTACACGTTTTGATCTTCTGTAGTATTCAAGTATTTGTTCTGCGGGGAAGTAACCTACTTTGACATTAACCCCCTTATATACGCATTCGTTCCAATCTTCATACCCGTCAGGTTGTACAGTTCCTATACAGGTTAAATCTTTCCCTAAGTGAGCAATATTACGTTGTAGTTTCCAAGGTGAGAACGTGGCTGGATAAAAATATTCAATATCTTTATCTCTCTCATCGGGAGTGTAAAAGTCAGTATCAGTTCCGAATGCACGAACAGCGTGTATTCCTTGTGCTCTAACCATCTCATAAACTGGTTCAGACTCACAATAAACTACGTCTAGCTTTCTGAGGTTATTAAAATTAGTTGGTGTGGTAGTTAAGAATAATCCCTTTTTACCCTTATACTTATCTATGTGATCAAAGAATTTACTGTTACTGTCATCCCAGAATAAAATCACGTCAAACTTATCTTCTGGTAGAATTTGACCGATTACCCATTCAACTTGATGTTTCTTTTCAAGAAGCTCGATAGCGGAACGCAACCCATCTCTCCAGTTATCATAAACCTTATCTGCCTTATCAAAGTACCAAACGAACGCTATTGAAAGATTGCTTTTATTTCTCATAAATGTTATACTCATATATATGATATTGATATGTAAACAGTGCACTAACGAATTTAATACCACAATAACAAGAAGCAAGAAATATTGTAGTCGGAAGTGTTATGGCCTTGCTAAAATTGGTAATTGCCCTAAGGGGGGTAAATACCTTAGTCCACACGGTTATTATCATATTCGTGTACCAAAAGACCATCCAAATAGACAACATAACGGATATGTTATGGAGCACCGTCTGGTAATGGAAAAACACATCGGCCGCTATCTTCTTCCCACTGAGTTGGTTCACCATATAAATGGGATTAAAACTGATAACAGTATTGAAAACCTTATTATTATTACAAAAGCAAGACATAATGCTATACATTCTGGAAAGGGATTTATCCATCCTACTAGGTGTACTTTTGATGCCTGTATTAATCCATTTTTTGCCAAGGGTATGTGCAAGAAACACTACCACCGAATTTGGGCTAGAATAAATAAACATTATTTGCCTAATAGGTTTCATAAAGATGCCATTAAATAAACAAATCTTCATTTAAACCTCTTTCTGTACTCTGCATTTGATCTACATACTTTAGAGCAGTACATAACAGGTAGTGTTCCTAAGCGGTCTTTAGCATAGGTGTACATTTCTTTACCGCACTCCTGACATTTGGTTTTGAACATCATTGACGTATCACTCACGGTGCTTCACCTCCACTAAATAGCAACCCTGTTCATCTTTCAGGAATTGCTTAATTTCGTAGTTTTTGAGTAAGTCGGCTAAATCATCTTCACTAAAAATTCTTAGATGTCCCGATGGAAGCCCATCATTCCAATCTCCAGAAGTCCTGCCTATTTCCTCTTTATGAAGCGTTATTCCTATATGTTCAGGCGAAGGTGTAGTTATGTAGAAACTGCCACCCTTATTAACTAGACTCATACAATGGTCTATTACTTTCTGAGGTTCTGGCATGTGCTCTAAGACTTCCGAGAGAATAACAGCGTCATGCTTACCCTTTGCGTTCATCAAGTCATCACAGATAAAACTAGCTGTTAGCTTATGTTTTTCAGCTAATCCATTTGCAATATCAACAGAAGGTTTGTATAGATTCCAACCTGCTGTCAACAATCCTCTTTTAGCAAGAGTTAAAGCTACATACCCATCCGCACAACCCAAGTCCAAAGCTGTCTTTGCACCCTGCTTTTCAATACTATCAACCAACCACTTAAATCTCGGATATAGCTTAGTACAATCTAGTGCCATTTCTTCGGAAACTGGATCTTCCTTTAATTGCTCAGAGTAATACTTTTTATAATCTTCAGGATTGAATGCGTGTTTGACTCTTAACCATAATCTATCTTTAAGAGGCCAGTTCGTATCCTTAACTACATCCCACGCCTTGAGTGCTTGATTGTTCTCAAGTAAATCTTCCACTAACTTATCTAAATTTCTTCTGAATTTAACCCATAGCTCTTTTCCGTTTTCAATTATCATTACCTCGTTGCCTGCAAGCAGTTGCTCCATTTTTTGTTTATTATATGTTCGGACATGATCTAATAACGCTTTATCATCTTCCCAGACCTTTTTAGCAGCTGCTACATCAAAACAGCCATTCGGGGTAGTTATATAACACCAGCCTTCATCAGAGACTAGGGAAAGCATATTCTCGATTAGTTTAGAAGGATCTGGAATATGCTCGATTAATTCACAAGATACTACTGCGTCATACTTCTGTCCGTCTTGGTAGGTAAGCGCATCGCCCTGTACAATGTTACGTTTCGGATCACTGGCTGCTTTACATATCTCAACACCTTTTGCACCTTTACCGAATCTATCTACCAAGTTTCCCTCGTAACAGCCTAAATCAATTAAGCTCTTAGCGGTTTTTGTCTCCTCAAGTATCCACTGATAAC
>Ga0138256_10005917_pt1 | contig 12958 bp, 7 predicted proteins | sample KNB2016incub_MG_FD_105486 | JGI IMG/M metagenome (GOLD analysis project Ga0138256, IMG submission 105486) | Active sludge microbial communities from wastewater in Klosterneuburg, Austria - KNB2014incub_MG | ecosystem: Engineered > WWTP > Activated sludge > Unclassified | place: Austria... | reverse complement strand
AATTTCTATGGAGAATATCGAGGGTTCAAAAGCCCTATAAGGGCGAAATATCAATAGAAAATACGTCCAACCATTCTAATTGAGCTCCATCGGAGCGATATAACGAGAGATTCCGACATTTTATATGTCGCTCCGATGGAGCTTTAGTACAATTTCTAGTACGATTTCGCTCCTATGGAGCTGAAAACAAGGATAATTATTTTGATGCGGAAACCCTAATAATTGAATACTCTTATATTTTCATTGATAAATTTCTATTTTTAAATATATCAATAGCTTACGGCGATTATTATCCCGAACTCACGTTAATTAATGGATTAGATATTAACTGGCTACTTAATTTCGATATACCAAATGATACAGCCGAAATTTATAAAGATTTGCGTGAAAAAGGACTGCTAAGATAATATAATTTCTACGCACCGAATCTCGTAAAACAGATTTGTTCGAGGTATTCTCGGTCGTCGGGATGTGCTATTGCAATCAATGCTTTAGCTCGTTGTCGTAGATTTTTTCCAAATAAATAGGCAACCCCAAATTCAGTAACTACATATTGCACATGTGCGCGAGTAGTAACGACGCCTGCACCTTGATTGAGAAAAGGAACGATGCGAGGAATTCCTTTTTTTGTGCGTGAAGGCAAAGCAAGAATCGGTTTTCCATTTTCGGAAAGCGTCGCACCGCGCATAAAATCCATTTGCCCACCCACTCCCGAATACTGATACGTTCCGATGGAATCACTGCAAACTTGCCCCGTAATATCAATTTCGATTGCACTATTGATTGCAACAACTTTCGGGTTCTTTTTTATAACACTCACTTCATTCACATAATCAATATCCAAGAATGCAAACATGGGGTTATCATCAACATAATCATAGAGTTTGCGCGAGCCGAGACAGAAGCCCGCAACTACTTTTCCCGGATGTTTCTTTTTAAATTTATTATTGATTATACCGTTTTCGATGAGTGGAATTATTCCGTCAGAGAACATTTCAGTATGAACACCAAGATTTTTATGCCCTCCGAGCGACTTCAAAACTGCATCGGGAATCGAGCCGATTCCCATTTGGAGTGTACTGCCATCTTCAATTAAATCAGCAATATACGCACCTATTTGCATTTCAATTTCACCGGTTTGAGAGCCGTAATGTACCTCGGGCAGTGGCTCGTCCACAAGTACTAAAGAGTCGAAAGCACTTATGTGCATCATTCCGTCGCCATGAGTACGGGGCATTTTTGGGTTCACTTGTGCGATAACGTGCTTAGCAGAATCAACAGCCGAGCGGGCAATATCTACCGAAACACCAAGTGAGCAATATCCATGCTTATCGGGAACAGAAACATGAACTATAGCAACATCGAGCGGCAGAATATTCCATTTAAAAAGTTCGGGAATCTCACTCAAAAACACAGGAATATAATCAGCTCGATTTTCATTCACGGCTTTACGAACTACTTCGGAAATAAACAGTGAATTAATCCGAAAACTCTTTGTATAATTGGGTTTGATAAGTTCAATATTGCCAAAAACTCCCAGCATAACCAATTCTACATCATGAAGTTCATTTGCTCGTTCGGCAAGTTTGTTAAGCAAGTAAATAGGAGTTGCAGCATTACCTTGAACAAATACTCGATTGCCGGATTGAATAATTTGGAGGGCTTCTTCAGCAGATTTATAGCGAAGTTTTGAATTCATAGATTATAGCAAGATTCTACTTGATTTTTGAGTAAAAAAGGAAAGATACTTTGTAATGTAATTTTACAAAATTACTACAACTTTCCCTAAAGATGAAATACCGTATCAATGATACATTGAAACAGAAGATGTCGGATAAATCGGTAGGCAGAAAATGCTATTATCGAATTACAACTACTTTTTGAAAATAGGATATATTTTCGCTGATAATTTTTACGAAATACACCCCTGATGTAACCTGTTGGTTATTATCATCATAGCAATTCCATTGCCATGCGTTTTGGGTATTAATGGCGGTAATTTCGTCTTTGCGAATAACCTCACCCAAAGAATTTAGTATTTCAATAGTAAATGGGTTTTGAATAGGAATATTGAATCTAATTGTCATATTATTTTGTGCAGGATTTGGGGTGATTGAAATCATTGAATTATCAGTCGTTTTTGCTTCGTCCACACTTACGGGAATTCCATGAGAGAAAATTCCCGAACTTAATGAATAATACGAACCGCTCGGAGATTTTACCAATCCTAAAGCTCGAACCATATATTCAACGCCAACTACAGCCGTAGAATCAGTCCAATGTAGTGCTGAAGTAGAACCTATGCGAGTATATCTTCCTTCAGTTAATTTACGGTAAATATAATATCCGGCAACGGGTTCTGTAGGTGATTCCCAAGTAAGATTTGCAAGGTTTCCCGATTCGGTCAGTTGTAGATTACGAGGCATTGCAATACAATTCATCTTGAGTGTCGGGTCCCCCATCAGTGCAATGTGCGTGCCTCGAGAATATGAATTGCTTACATAGATAGAGCCGTCATTATTCTGCGACAGGAGTGTACAATAGCCAAGAGTTGCCCCCATTCCCATCGGGTGAACTCTCCAAATAGGTCGTCCGCTCCACATCGTAGCAAGTGCAGAGGGTTTAGAAGCAAGGGCAGCTCTGAGAACATTATTTTCGGAATCCCAATCACCGCAATAACTTCCGAAGAGCATCATAAAAATAGAATTAACAGGTCTATTAGAAAATTCGGAGGTACTCCCTACGCCGCTAATACTGGTAAAATTACTCGGGCCACAGCCGTAACTCCAACTATAGGGGTTTCCGTTTGGTATCGTTAAAATCTTTCCATTGCTAATTGAGGAATTTCCCACTAATCCACCAAAATTACTCCACCCTGCTTGCGCAAATGCTTCTCCTCCGTACACGCCAAAATTATCATCAATTATTGCTTTGTTTTCGGGAATAATTTGCTTGGTTCTATAGTTGATATTACGATGTAAATAATTGCGAAGTAACTGCTCTTCAGACTCCGGTACATCGGGAAGATTAAAAAAATCTACACGCCCAACTGCTAAATCTATATCGCTTACAATAGTTGATTGGTCGAATTTACCGTCTAAACGCTTGTTCCAATTTTCCTGACGAATACTTGAAGAATCTGAAACATATAAATCTGACCAACGTGCATCTATCAATGACGGCGTTACATCACCATAATAACAATCACTTGCCCACGCACCAACATGGTCGGGATGATTGTCGGGTGCGAAATTTCCCGAATAAGGAACTGCAACTCTCCCCAAAAGTAGTACTGCTGTGATTGAACTGTCGGCAGTATATTCTTTTTGAATAATATTTTTCACTTCTTTTACTTTTTCTTGTGAAAACTGCTCTGCTCTGCTTACAATTCTGGTACTTACTGTCCATCCATCTCCTGTGAGTACTCTGATAAAAGTATCAATCAATTTACCAAGTTTTCCGGCATTACCATCATCAATCAAGAGGAGTAATTTTCCTTGAGTTTCAGTCGGTGGGATTTCAATACCGGAAGCTACATATCCATAACCGGTTACTTCTTTATCATTAATCCTAACTCGTTTTGAAACTTGATATTCATAGAGTTGCCCTATGTTTATTGTTGCGTCAATTAAACTTGTTATATTTCTATCAAATGTGCCAAGTTCTGTCCAGCCGGAGTTTTGGGTTCTGCGGCTTATCGTATAAGTGAGTGCGGAAGTATCACCCCTCCAATGTAGGTTTATGTTCGAAAACAAAGAAGTAACATCAGCGGAAACGGTTACTGAATAATGCCTTACGGTTACAGAAGAGTCTTGGGAATAAAGAGAATTTATACCAATAATCAAGAGTAAAATTGTAGTTTTTAAGAGTGCCATGCTACGTTTAAAATAGTGGATTAAATTTTTTTTTTAAATACAAACATTTCTTATACTCTGTCAATGTCGTTTTGGTTTCCTTTTTTCAAAATGAAAGATGGACCGTAATTCCGAAATACATGAACAACCTATTGATTTTTAGTTAATTATCAAAGTATTGTTTTCAGGTTGATGTACTGGCATTAATATAATAAATTCTGTTCCAACCCCGATTGTACTTTCGACACTGATTGTACCGTTATGCAATTCTACAAACCTTTTAACAATCGGCATTCCAAGCCCCGTGCCTCTCTCTCCTTCTGTTCCCATACGTTGATGCTTCCCGAATTTTTCAAAGATATTTGGAACATCTTCTGCGGGAATACCAATTCCGGTATCGCGGATGCTGATTCGTAGCAACGATTTTTCACTTTGGAGAATATCGAAAGATTCAAGCGTAGCCGTTATCGTAATTGTTCCATTTTGAGGCGTAAATTTAATTGCATTTGAGATAAGATTATTAATTACCTGAACTAATTTGGGTTCATCAGCATTAACAGTGATTGTCGGGCTGCTATATTCATCAATAATTACAACACCTTTATTGAGAGCAACATTTTTTTGTAATCGAACACAACTGCGAATAGTAAGAGCAATATCAAATTCCATAGGCATAAGCAATAGTTTGCCTGATTCAACTTTTGCCAAATCAAGCAAATCATTCACTAAGCTCAATAAATTATCTGCAGTTGAAGAAATCAGCTCGGAGAATTCACGTACTGTTGCCTCATCTTTGGCTTCTATGCCGGTATAGAGAATTTCCGACAAACTTCTAATGCCACCAAGAGGAGACCGCAAATCATGCGAAACAATCTGCATCAAACGGTCTTTTTCTTCATTCAATACAATCAACTCCTCAATATGTTTTTTTCGCTCTTGTTGGAGTTGCCGTATTTGCAGGTGAACTTTTACTCGTGCAAGAACTTCTGTTTCTTGAAATGGTTTTGTTACATAATCTACTCCGCCTGCTTCTAAACCTTCAACTTTCGTTTCTGCTTCGGATAATGCACTCAAAAAAATCACAGGAATTTCTGCAATTGCTTGATTTTGTTTAATAGTTCTACAAACTTCAAAACCATTCATATCGGGCATCATAACATCTAAAAGTATCAAATCCGGTGTCCTTTTTTCGAGCATTCTCAGTGCTTGTTCGCCACTAAATGCTGCTATTACTTGGTATCCTTCATCACGTAGAATTTGAGATACAACAGCTACGTTCTGTTCAATGTCATCCACAACGAGAATCATTTTTTTTAGTTTTTCCATATTTTCAATAAGATGATAAGTTGTAATTAATCAATATGTTACCGAGTTTTACTATTGTTATGGTTGTAAATTTACGAATTCGACTGTAAACAATCCGTTATAGCTGTCAAAATTTTATAATTTGAAAACAGCACTGCTCTTTCTAATGAACTTCTCAATTTATGATTGGAAGAATTATCCGGCAGAAGTTTTATAATTCGTTCAATTTTTTCAAATTCTTGAAATTCAATTGCTTCTGAAAGTTCAGCTTGCAGATTATCCGGCAGTTCTCTCACATACTTCGCTATTTCATCAGCACTACTATTATCGGATGAAAAGGTGGTTTCGTTATGTTGTTCTTCATATATATATTCAACAGGTATAAACGTACTAATCATAGTATAAAGTTCATTCTCCAAAAATGGCTTACGAAGGTACTCACTGAAACCGAGTTCCATCAGTTCGTCTCGTTTGCCATCGAAACCGCTTGCAGTTAAGGCAATTATTGGAAGTTTTTCGTATTCCGGCATTTCTCTAAGGATTTTTGTAGCATCATCACCCCGCATATCTGGCATTAAAATATCCATTAAAATTAAATCCGGTTGAAACTCTTTTACTTTTTCTATTGCTGTAATTCCAGAATCAACTTCTACGCAAACAAACCCGATTGGCTCTAATAACCCTTGTGCTACTATGCAGTTAGATGGAATATCATCTACAATCAATATACGCCATTGTTTTTCTCCTTTAATGCCGATAATCGGAACTGCTTCTGTTGTTTTGATACTAAATGTTGATTCACGTACTTGCAGAGGAATTTCAAATGTAAAAGTAGAGCCGACTCCAATTTCGCTTTCAATAGTTATCTCCCCTCCCATCATCCGAATTATTCTATCACAGATTGTCAATCCAAGCCCCGTACCCTCACTATAGACACCCGTAACTTGTTTAAATGGTTGGAATAAACTGTGAATCTGGTCGTGTGGAATTCCTCTTCCGGTATCCGCAATCGAAAATTTTACCCATGTCAATTGTTCGTTTGTCTTTTCAGCAACATTTGGCATTTGATTTCTTTCGACTACTGCTACAGTTATCTTTCCGGCAGTGGTAAATTTTACGGCGTTACCGATAAGATTAATGAGAACTTGTTTAATTCGTTTGTGGTCACCTATGACAAATCGAAGACTTTCGGCTGTTGATTGAATATGAAAACCAAGATTTTTTTCTTTGCATCGAAGTGTGAACATCTGTTCTATATCATGAAGAAGTTCATGAAAATCAAAGTCTTCAAACAGCAAATCCATTTTTCCGGCCTCAATTTTAGAAATATCGAGAACGTCATTAATCATATCAAGCAAATGATTACCGCTCCGATACATCATAGTGATATAATTGCGGTTTTGCTCCGGTAGAGTTTTATCTTTTTGAAGAATTTGCGCAAAACCAAGAATCGCATTAAGTGGAGTTCGGAGTTCATGCGACATATTAGAAAGAAAAGTAGATTTAGCAAGGTTGGCAATTTCAGCAGATTCACGCGCTGCAGTCAGTTCAATATTTTTAAGTTCTAAATCTTGAGCTTGATTTTTTAAGCTCACTTGTGCCTCGTTTCTCTCGATTGCTCCCGCCAAACTTGCAGCAACACTTTGGAACGCAGAACGCTCCCATTCAGCCCAAATTCGTTCGGTATGGAAATCATACACACCTAAAAATCCCCATAAACTGCCATTAAGAATTATTGGTACTAATAATACAGAATATATTCCGGATTCTATAAGAACTTTACGCTCGTTTTTAGGAAATTCACTTCGTGTTCCCTGAATAACAGAGCCACCAGACAATACTTTATACCACCGCCCTAAGTTTAATTTATCAAAACTAATTTCATTATAACGATTTTCTTGAAACTCTATCAGTTGTTTATGCCATTCTACAATAAGCTGCAAAGATGGGATATCATCTTTTGATAAAAATGTTTTACATAAATAAACTCTATCGGAATTTGATGCTTGCCCAACTATTGAAAGAGTATCTTCTACTCCCTCTTCAAAATTATTTGATGTAATAAGGTGCTGCAAGGCATTGGATGTACCTTCGAGGAGTATGTCGCGTTTTTCTAATTCTGCAAGGGTTTGTTTTTTGGCTGTTATGTCTGATGAGATACCTAAAAATCCGGTAATTTCGCCGGATTCACTTCGAAGCGCACTAATTGACAACAGAACGGGAAATCGGCTATCGTCTTTTCGGATATAGCTCCATTCTTCTTCGTATAATTGACCAAGTTTTGCCTTCGCTACGAAGGTTTCAAACCCAACAGGAACATCAAATCCTAATTCAATAGTTAACATTTCTGCACGTTCGATAATTTCATTAACGTCATGGAAAACTCCCGGTGTGAATTTTCCTATCAATTCTTCTGCTTTATATCCTAATGCTTTTTCTGCGGCGGGATTAAATGTAGTTATAGTTCCATCAAGTTCTGTAGCAATAATTAAATAATTTGAACTATGAAGAATTGCTTGCTGTAAGCGCATAGTAATTCCATGTTTTTGCTCGATTTGCTTGCGTTCGGTTACGTCTATTTCCAATACGGCAACACCTGTTATATCTCCACCTTTATAAATAGGATTAAATGACAACTCATAATGTAAATAATTATTATCAAATGAGATATGAGATTGTTCTTCAATAAAACGCTCGCCTGCCAATGCACGATTATAAATATGTATCCAACGCTCAGATAATTCTTTGGGGAATAATTGCAATGCAGAATCCCCAATTTGAACGGCATTACCGGTAAGAGAATGTGAACGCTCGGCAGATATGTTATTCATTAAAATAATGTTATAATCTCGGTCTATAGCCCAAACTCCATCATTGGTGTTATTCATCCATGCTTCAAGATTTGCTTTTGCACGGAGGATTTCATCTTGTTCGTATTTGCGTTGGGTAATATTTTTCCCGTGAACTGCTACTCCGGTTATTTTTGTACTTTCGTAAATAGGATTGAATGTTACTTCAAAAAAAGTAATTTCACCATCATTAAAAATTGGATATTCTATACTGAATGTTTCGCCGGAGAGAGCTTTATCATATAAGGCCTTGAAGTTATCTCTACTTTCCTCCGGCATTTTTTCATTAAAATTATCATTTTTAGAAATTTTTGTATCAAAGAATAATTCAAATAATTCTCTAAAGTGATTGTTACAAGCAATAAGAGTGTACTCTCTATCAACGGACCAAATAGCATCATTGGTGTTATTCATCCATGCTTCGACATTGGCATTTGTGCGCAATAGTTCATCTTCAGCTTTTTTACGCAACGTAATATCAGAAAACGATACTACTACTCCGTTCGGTTTTTGGTTATTTTCTTTAAAAATTGGCTGCGAATCTATAGAAATCCATACTAATTCATCATCGGAACGATGCACGCCCATAATAATATTCGTTTGAGGTAGTCCTGTTCGAAGCGAAACCATCGCAGGGTGGTCTTCATCGGCAAAATTACTTCCATCTTCATAAATTGTACGCCAAATTGTGTTAAAAGATGTAACTCCTATCATTTGGTCAGAAGTAAGCCCTAAAATTTTTTCGGCACTTTTATTTGCAGTAATGATTGCACAAGTGTCATCAAGGATAATAATTCCTTCTTGTAAAATATTCACAACATTCCGGTATTGTTCTTCACTTTTCGAAAGTTGTTCTTGGGTATTTCTTAGAATAGTAATATCTCTGGCAACAGCTTGAAATCCTATAGGTTTTCCATTTCCAATAAGTAAATGAGTATTTTGCCCGAGCCAAATCTCTTGGTTGCCTGTAGTATATATAGGATATTCACAATAGGTAGTTAGTTCTTTGGAGACAAACTGCTTGAAAAAAAACTTTTCTATTTTTCTTCGATAATCTTCTCGAATAAAATCCAAGTACCGTTTATGTATTAAATCCTGATAATTAACACCCCACGATTGAATAGCTTTATTGTTTGAATACAAAAAATATCCATTAATATCACAGCGGAAAATAAAGTCATTTGCTGTTTCTACTAACTCTTTATAGTATTTGGATTCTTCTGTAAGGTCATCATTTTTAGAATAGATTTGGGATAATTCTCCGGATAGTTTTTGGTTTTCTCCTTCAACCTGTTTTAAAAGCCGAGCTGTCGTTATTCGTTTTTTAAATAGTAAGTATGTATAAATACTACCACTAAAAACAAGCAAGAATAAAATTACTTCGAGAGTCGTAGTTATCATAAAAAAATATGGTAAAGCATTTGTAAAATCACCCTTTACCTAAAAAAACCTTACGGCATGTGATAAGCAAAGTCAGCATTGTAAGTTGAATCTGAACATTTCGGCGAATATGGTTAATTGCATCTTCCACAGCTGAAATTGCGGCTCCGTAATCTGCCCCCAAGAAAGCGTTTGTAAATTTTTCGATGGTTTCTCGTTGGTCAATATTAATAATAGGTGCATCAGCTTGTGCCACCGAAAATGCATGGCAGTCTCGCATCCACATCAACAAAAGCATAAGCATCATTTCTACCTTCGACCTGTCTTTTTCACCGGTTAATTTATCTAAATGAGAAAGTATGTCAATTCGATAAATATTTTTTTTGAGAGCTACACGAAGCAAATCAACTGCATCATGGCGCATACGTCGCATATCTTCATCCAAAAATTCACAAGCACGTGCATAACTCCCTTGAGCAAAAGAACTAATAAGCCGTGCCTCATCCATAGAAACATTCATACGCTCTGCGAGTGCCACAGCAATATCATCATCAGTCAGAGCTTCACAAAATATCTGCTGGCAACGCGAAACGATAGTTTGAGGAAGCGAATCATGGCGAGCTGTTGTTAATATTAGAGTTATATCATCGTGTGGTTCTTCGAGAGTTTTCAGGAAAGCATTAGCTGCTTCGGTGGTCATTTCATCGGCTTCCGAGATAATTACCACACGCCGTCCTTCTTGCTGTGCAGACATCGTAACACTTTTTTTGACATCACGAATAGAAGAAATACGTATCTGAGATGCGTTAGCAATAGTAATATTATGATAAGGATTTTCGGATTTTAGTTGTAATTGCTCTTGAATCAGTTTAATCTGGTCATCACTTAGTCGGAAAACAGGTGAATCATCGCGACTGTCGCCTGATTTTCCGGCAGGTAAAGAAAACACAAACTTGATGTTTGGATGTTCAATTTTATCTGCTTGAGTGCAACTTTTGCAATTATCACACGCTTCAATTCCTGTATCGGTCTTGCGGGGATTAGGGCAATTGACTATTTTAGCAAATTCAAGAGCAAGAGCGTCTTTTCCTACCCCCTCCATACCCCAAAAGCAATATCCGTGGGGAATTTTATGCTCAGTAATTGCACGCTGCAAAATAGCTTTAACACGGTGTTGCCCTATAATTGAATTCCAAGCCATTATTAAATTGATTAATTTTGAGAACTATAAGTGAATTACAAGAGTTGCGAAATTCTAACGTAAATTAGGTATGCTACGAGTTTATATTTCAAACGAGCAATTGTAATCTCGACACACACAAATAAAGTACTTAGATAAATTTAGAATAACCGAACAATAAAAATATTTATTACCATTGCAGAAGAAAAACAAGAAAATACGTACCTTTGTTTAATTCGAACGGTAGAAATCAATCAAAATTTTCTTTGTTTTTCAATGCAATTTACAGTTTTTTTGTCTAACAATAGGGACACAAATGAAAGAAGTTTATGCGTGTATTTGGCGCGCAAGTGAACCTGATGAAACTTTTAACCCCGAAGAATTTCAAACTCGTATTCCACGACTTATGGAATGGCTTCGAATGCTCAAAGCAGATGGGCATCTTATAGGTTGTGGTGGTGGTGGTTTTGAGACTCATTCAGGAGGGCTGACACTTATTACTGCTGAATCTATCGAAGAAGCGCAAAAGCTATCAGCCGGAACTCCGATGAATGAAATAGGAACAACAGAAATTATGGTTTGGGATGTCTTTTATGCAGACCTTTCTATACTTAAAAATGCAGAACGATTAGCCCCGTCTTCCAAATAATTACACTCTTACTTTTTTTTACATTTAGAATAACTATATGAAATTCAGAACTATAATAGAACCCTTTAAAATTAAATCGGTAGAATCTATTCACATGAGTACCGAAGACGAAAGAATCAAATATTTAGAAGCAGCACATTACAATCCATTTTTACTGAATAGTAATCAAGTAATCATTGATTTTCTGACCGATAGTGGAACCTCAGCGATGAGCAATGAGCAGTGGGCTGCAATGATGCGTGGCGATGAATCCTATGCAGGAGCGCAAAGTTGGGAACGGTTTTATAATGCAATATTTGACCTTACTTCGTATCCTTTTATTTTGCCTACTCATCAAGGGAGAGCCGCCGAGAGAATATTATACGGTCATCTGGGCGGCGAAGGAAAAGTATTTATCAGCAATACACATTTTGATACCACAAGAGCAAATATCGAGTTTAGCGGTGCTACCGCTTATGATATTCCAATTGAAGAATCAAAAAATCACGATAGTAATTACTCATTTAAAGGAAATTTAGATTGTGATAAATTAGATACGTTAATCACAGAACACAAATCTGAAAATATTGGAGCGGTAATTCTAACGGTAACAAATAACAGCGGCGGAGGTCAGCCCGTCAGTATGCAGAACGCTAAAGATGTTGCCGATATCTGTAAAAAACACAATGTACTCTTTATCTTAGACTGCTGTAGAATTGCCGAGAACAGCTATTTCATAAAACACCGTGAAAAAGGATTTGAAAACCACACTTACAAAGAAATTGCTCAACAAATGTTTGCACTCGCTGATGGATGTGTGATGAGTGCCAAAAAAGATGCGTTAGTTAATATGGGCGGTTTTTTAGCTCTTAATGATGAGAAACTTGCAGAAGCATGTACTAACTTACTCATTATAACCGAAGGATTTACAACTTATGGCGGGCTAAGCGGTAGAGACATGGAAGCAATTGCAGTCGGACTCACAGAAATTTTTGATAAAGATTATCTTTATTATCGAATAAAAAGCACAGAGTATTTAGGCGAAAAAATTCGTGAAAAAGGTATTCCTGTGATGTATCCGATTGGAGGACATGCTGTGTATATTAACTCGGCTCAGCTCTATGACCATATTCCGCTCAATCAATATCCCGGTCAGGCGTTAGTGTGTGAATTATATCGTATTGGGGGTGTTAGATGTGTAGAGGTCGGCTCGGTAATGTTTGGTAAATACGATGAGCGTGGAGAGCTTATTCCGGCTGCAATGGAATTAGTCAGACTTGCTATACCTCGTAGGGTGTACACCCAAAGTCATGTGGATTACGTTATCGAAGTTTTTGATGAAATAGTAAAAAATAAAGCACAGACAAAAGGATATAAAATCATAAAAGAACCTAAATTACTCCGGCATTTTACCGCTCATTTTGAGAAACTGTAAGAAAGAGAAAAGTAATGAATCATGATTGCTGAATTCAAAGTCGGGGTTTCAACATGCAAGTTCTTTCACTAATTGAATAACTGTATCTGAATGCCATCAATTTGAAGGGTTGAATTTATGGAGAAATAATCATATCTAATTGTTTTTCCTTTGTATTATTCTTTTTCATTGAATTTTTCAGCAAACAATAATATTGATTTTTGAGAAGTGGATAGATAATAAGTAGTAAGCCAATCATTAAAATAAATCCTGAAATAAAAAAGAGTATAAAAAATGGTGATAGTTGTTTCATCATAGCCCCAAATGGAGTTTTCAAAGTGCTCATTT
>Ga0138256_10005914_pt1 | contig 12961 bp, 9 predicted proteins | sample KNB2016incub_MG_FD_105486 | JGI IMG/M metagenome (GOLD analysis project Ga0138256, IMG submission 105486) | Active sludge microbial communities from wastewater in Klosterneuburg, Austria - KNB2014incub_MG | ecosystem: Engineered > WWTP > Activated sludge > Unclassified | place: Austria... | reverse complement strand
CTCTATACAAGGATTATATTAGATTTGAATCAGATTTTACGATTTCTGATTCAACCATTCTTTTCATCAATAAAACTTTAGCCCGATGGCAGCTCGAAGAAAATTTTTAAAACAATCAGGACTTACCTTACTTGGCGCAGGAATATTAAACCAGGGACAAACATCCCCTTTTACCATTTTTAATATAAAATCAGCCCCCTCCGATACCATACGTTTTGCAACGATCGGTATCAATGGAATGGGATGGGCCAATACCAGAGCCGCATTAGTCCAGCCCAAAACCCAATTGGTGGCGATCTGTGATATTGATCAGGCCGTGATCAATAAAAGGATGAATGACCTGAAAGAACTCAAGGTCGATACGAGCAAAGTCCAGACTTTTAAAGACTATAGAAAATTATTGGAGCTCAAGGACCTGGATGCAATCATTATTGGCACTCCGGACCACTGGCACCCGCTGATCACCATTCACGGATGCCAGGCAGGTAAAGATGTCTATGTTGAAAAACCAATTGCCAACTCGATCGGTGAGAGCCTTGCTATGGAACAAGCGCAAAAAAAATACAATCGGGCGATACAGGTTGGTCAGTGGCAACGAAGCCAAAAACATTTCCGGGATGCAATCGACTTTGTTCATTCCGGCAAACTGGGAAATATCCGCACATCCAAAGCCTGGGCCTATCAGGGTTGGATGAAACCAGCTCCTGTAGTCCCCGACACCAATCCTCCTGAAGGTGTTGATTATGATATGTGGCAGGGACCGGCTTTAAAACGCCCCTTCAACACCAGCCATTTTCATTTTAATTTCCGATGGTTTTGGCCTTATGCAGGAGGCCTAATGTGTGATTGGGGAGTGCACCTGATTGACTATGCTCTTTTTGGCATGAAAGCTACCATGCCAAAGACCGTGGCTTCCCTTGGAGGCAAATTTGCTTATCCCGAACTCAGCCATGAAACTCCGGATTCCCAACATGCGATCTATGAGTTTGATAAGTTTATATTGAGTTGGGAACACGCGATGAGTATCGACAACGGTCCTTATGGACGCGATCATGGCATTTCTTTCATCGGAAATAATGGGACTTTAATCCTTGACCGCGGCGGCTGGGAAGTGATAGAAGAAAAACGGGAAAAAGATAAAATACTCATCCCCTATCAAAAACGCGAAGACAATGGCGTGGAAAAACATATGGACAATTTTTTTAGCGTTGTTCGCTCCCGTAAAATGGAAGATCTCAATGCTTCTATACAGGTAGGTTCTTTAGTTGCTAAGGTTTGTCAGATGGGTAATATTGCCTTCCGCAGCCAGAAGAAATTAAACTGGGATGCTTCAAACCAACAATTTACAGATGAACAGGTAAATAAAGAATACCTGATGCCCGCGTATCATAATGGGTATAATCTTCCAGCGGTTTGATTGATTTAATGGAGGAAGGAGGAACGGTAAAGGAGGAAAGGATCAAAGAGGACACCTCCTTGTTTAACCCATTCCTCTTTCCACTTTAACCCTTCCTCTTTAACCTTTCTGTAATTTCCAGAATAAACAAGTAATTCGATTTACGATTGACGATTGATTCGATTTACGATTGACGATTGATTCGATTTACGATTGACGAGTGATTCGATTGACGAGTGACGATTGATTCGAATAATTGGGTCGATTGACAATTGACGATTGATTCGATAGACGATTGTTCCCGAAATCGTAATTCGTAATTCGATTCATTCGTAATTCAATTGTCAATTTCAGGCCATCACGTGACTTTTCATATCAACCCCAAATATCCCTGATTCAAACCTTAGTAATACTGGCAGGAGCCTTAACTTCGCTCCATGAAATTTGCAACCAAAGTCATCCATGCCGGGATCGAGCCTGATCCTTCCACCGGCGCGATCATGACCCCGATTTATCAGACATCAACCTATGTACAAGCTGCACCTGGCGACCACAAAGGATATGAATATGCCCGAACCCAAAACCCTACCCGGACTGCCCTGGAAACCAATCTGGCGGCCCTGGAAAACGGGAATTATGGCATTTGTTTTGCCAGCGGACTTGCTGCCCAGGATGCGGTAATGAAATTGCTGAATCCGGGGGATCTGATCCTATCTACCAATGATCTCTATGGGGGCAGTTTTCGTCAGATGCGAAAGGTCTACGAGAAATTTGGAATCCAATCCAGTTTTGTCAATTTATCAGATGAGTCGGTAGCCCGGGAAGCCATAAAACCTGGCGTAAAATTACTGTGGGTGGAGACTCCGACTAACCCAATGCTCAATATTATCGATCTGGAATTGGTCTGCGGTCTGGCCAAACAACACGGGATCCTGGTCTGTGTGGACAATACGTTTGCCTCACCGTATTTACAAAACCCCCTGGATTACGGGGCTGACATCGTACTGCATTCTGCTACGAAATATATCGGCGGACATTCGGATGTCATTCATGGAGCACTCATTGTTAAGGATAAAGCATTGGCCGATCAATTGCATTTTATACAAAACGCCACTGGAGCTGTACCCGGGCCCATGGATTGTTTTTTGATTTTAAGGGGGATTAAAACGCTGCATGTGAGGGTACAACGGGCCTGTCAAAACGCAGCCCGGATAGCCCATCACCTCGATGCCCATCCCAAAGTAGGTGTGGTGTTTTATCCCGGATTTGCCACACATAAGGGTCATCTGGTTGCAAAAAAACAAATGCGTGACTTTGGGGCTATGGTTTCCTTTGACTTAAATTCCAATACTCAGGAGACGGCCAACAAAGTATTGAGTAATACCAAGTTATTTTCCCTGGCAGAGTCCCTGGGCGGAGTCGAATCCCTGATAGGTCATCCGGCATCCATGACCCATGCTTCTATACCCCGGGAAGAGCGGTTAAAAACAGGACTGACAGATTCCCTCATAAGGCTCAGCGTGGGTATCGAAGATGTGGAGGACCTGATCGCAGACCTGGATACCGCCCTAGCCTATGCATGAGGAGAAAAAAAGCATTAAATACTGGTCAGCGCAAGACCAACCCAGGGAGAAATTGCTATCAAAAGGGGCGTTGGCTCTTTCTGATTCTGAATTGATTGCGATATTATTAGGTACAGGCATCAAAGATCTCAGTGCCATCGACCTAAGCCGGTCCCTCCTTCAACATGCCAACCACGACCTGAACGCTCTGGCTGCCCTCACCTACAACGAACTCAATAAACTGAAGGGAATCGGTCCCGCCAAGGCTATGACCATACAGGCTGCCCTTGAACTCGGCCGAAGGCGACAACACACGCCTGTTGAAATGCGCAGGAAAATCACCACCAGCGATGATGCAGCCCAATTGTTCAATACATTAAGGGAAAGTCGCCAGGAAGAATTTTGGGTCGCTTGTCTCAATTCCAAATCCGCGCTCATCCATCTCGACCGTATTCATATCGGCGGTATCGCATCCGTGGCAGCCGACCCCAGAATTATCTTTAGCCTGGCCTTACAACACCACGCGGTTTCTATAATCATCGCACATAATCACCCTTCGGGCAACCTCAGGCCCAGCAAAGAAGATGAATCCGTCACGTTAAAACTAAAAGCGGCAGGCGCTTTATTAGATATCCGCCTGGCCGACCACCTGATCATTACCAAAGAAGGGTTTTATAGTTTTGCGGATGAAGGAATGATTTGATTTACGATTGGATTGATTGACGATTGACGATTGATTCGATTTACGATTGACGATTGATTCGATTTACGATTGACGATTGATTCGATTTACGATTGACGACTGATTCGATTTACGATTGACGATTAATTCGATTTACGATTGGTCAAGGTGCTTAACCCTCTTAACCGCTTAACCCTCTTAACCGCTTTACCCTCTTAACCGCTTTACCCCTTAACCGCTTTACCCTCTTAACCTTAACCTCCCCCGAAGTTGCGGGGCTCAACCTCAACCTCAATCTCAACCTCAATCTCAATCTCAACCTCAACCTCTATTATTACTCCACAGTCTGACGGACTTCCTTATTTTTGCACCTTGACCCATGGCTGAAACCAAACCCAAGTTTAATTACTCCCTTCTGCGCAGGGTCATCGGGCTTGCCATTCCCTATAAAAAGTTATTTTATTGGACGATTGTCCTGGCTGTTATCCAGGCACCTCTGGGGATACTGCGTCCACATATCATCAATGTAATGGTGGATGACCATGTGATGAAGAATGATCTCACTGGTTTGGGATCCCTGGTATGGTGGTATATGGCAGTTTTATTGGCCACGGTCTGGCTGAGGTATATTTTTATCTTGTGGACCAACACGCTTGGCCAGTCGATCATCCGGGATTTGCGTACCTGGGTATTTAACCACATCATTGATCTTCGCCTGACCTACTTTGACAAAACGCCTATCGGCACATCTACTACCCGCACCATTAATGATATTGAATCGATTAATGAAGTATTTTCTGAAGGGGTCATCACCATCTTAGCGGATATCCTGGGACTGATAGCCGTGCTGGTGATCATGTTTGTAGTGAGTTGGAAGTTGAGCCTGATTTGCCTGACTACCTTGCCGTTTTTAATTTATGCCAGTTATTTGTTTAAAGAAAAAGTCAGGGTTTCCTTTCAACAGGTGAGGACCCATATAGCCCGGATGAATTCGTTTTTACAAGAAAGGATTTCGGGCATGAGGATCATTCAGATTTTTAATGCTGAACAACATGAAAAAGAGAATTTCCGCAAGATCAACCGAGAATACACACAAGCAAATATCGATGGCATATTTTATTACGCGGTATTTTTTCCGGTCGTTGAATTGATTTCTGCTGCTTCCCTTGCATTAATGGTCTGGTGGGGCGCCAAAGGGGTTTTAGAAGGTGAAGTGACCCTCGGTGCCCTGGTTGCCTTTCCGATTTACCTGACCATGTTATTCCGGCCTATCCGTTTTATGGCGGATAAATTTAACACCCTTCAAATGGGCTTGGTCGCTGCCGAACGGGTTTTTGGCATCCTCGATAATCAATCCAAAATTGTCAATGAGGGCAAAGAGGTGGTTAAAGAGCTCCAGGGTAACCTGGAATTTGACCAGGTGAGATTTAGTTATGACGGTGAACACGAAGTCCTTAAGGGGCTGAGTTTCAAAGTCCCGGCTTATACCACCCTGGCTATTGTCGGCAGTACCGGGTCGGGAAAAACCACCATTATCAGTGTACTCAACCGGATGTATGAAATCCAGGGGGGAGAAATACGGATCGATGGTAAAAATATTCGCGATTACGAATTGACCTCCTTGCGCCGCAGAATAGGTATCGTATTACAGGATGTTTTTTTGTTTGGTGGGACTGTTTTAGAAAACATCACTTTCCGTCATTCGGGCATCGGCCTGGAGCAAGTAGTACATGCTGCCAAACAAATCGGAGCTCACGAATTTATTGAACGTTTGCCTGGAGGATACGAGTTTATCATAGGTGAGCGGGGGTCAAACCTTTCGATGGGACAACGTCAATTGATTTCTTTTGTACGGGCCCTGGTCTTTGATCCCGATATCCTGGTATTGGATGAGGCGACCTCCTCTATTGATCCTGAAACAGAATCTGTTATACAATATGCCATTGAAAAGCTGATTGAAAAAAGGACATCCATCATCATTGCCCACCGCTTAAGCACTATTCGCCACGCCAATCAGGTCCTCGTCATGGACCATGGTGAGATCAAAGAAATCGGCACCCATGATGAATTGCTGGAGAAACAGGATGGCTGGTATAAAAAACTGCATGAATATCAATTTGCCAGAATGGCGGAGATCTAATATCACCTAGATCAGTTTTTTTTAAAGTTTGATCGATATTTATAATAGGTACAGAACTTTATTTATCCTCCGGCTTGTTTATAACTTAAATTATTGAATATGGAAAATCGAAGTTATCCAATTGGCAAAACCCTGATCGGACTGGTAATTATGGTCGCAATCATCTGGGTTGTTTTTTTTCTTTTCAAAAGTATATTTAACATCCTGGCCTGGGTTGCTCCATTTTTGTTTATCGCCGCATTGATTATCAATTTCGGATTGGTCATGAGCTATGGTAAGCTGGTCATAGGCTTGTTGAAAAATAACCCTTTAATGGGAGTAGTGGCTGTTTTGTTGACCTTGTTTGCTTTTCCTATAGTGGCAGCTTTATTGTTTGCCCTGGCTTTGATGAACAAAAGAGCAGATAATTATATTAAAAAAGAGCGCCAGAAAACAGAGGGAATACCTACAGAATACACGGAAATTTCGTCAGCACCTAAATCGGAGTATGATGAATTGTTCAGAAAAAATAGCTGATCTGTTTTGATGATTATCTGAGCGCTGTCCATTTAAGGTACCAGCGATCGTCTTCTAAGTCAGAATTAGATTATTTTGTCCTTGAAAACGGTCCTTATTGTTGCCCCTTTTTTATATCATTCTGCTTACAGTCGCCCTGCTTTATGCAACCCTGATCTGTGCGGCAATAATTTCCTGGAATCGCCGGATTGATGTAAGGGCTATCCCTTCAGCACATCCTTCCCATCCCATATACCTCTCCGTCCTGATTCCGTTTCGAAATGAAGCAGCAAATTTGCCGGAGTTGCTAAAGTCTTTGGAGCAACAATCGATGGTAATCGATGGTTGGGAATGTATATTCATCGATGATCATTCAACGGATCATGGCGCGGAATTGATACACCGGATAAAAAAACAAAACCTTCAGATTCTACTCAATCCGGGCAGGGGCAAAAAAAGCGCCATTGCTGCTGCGTTCAACATCGCCAGGGGCAATTACATCGTGCAAACCGATGCAGACTGTACCATGGACAAGGACTGGTTAAAATCAATTTACACCCGACTGGTCGAATCCGATATCCTGGTCCTCGCGGGACCGGTACAAATCAACGATCCGACATCTGTATTGGAATATTTTCAAACCTTTGATTTTATGGCGTTCATGGGGATGACCCATTTGGGCATTCAATCCCACGCCTGGCACCTCGCCAACGGAGCAAATCTCATTTACAAGAAGGAAGTATATACCACAATGAAAACTTCTAAGCTCCAGGCTGAAACTGCATCGGGGGATGACATGTTTTTAATTGAAGCAGCCGTAGGGATGGACAAAGAAAAAATCAATTTTCTGAAAGATCCTAAAGCCCTGGTGCAAACTCAGGCGGTCCCTGACCTCCGGTCTTTTATTTATCAACGGCTTCGCTGGGGGTCCAAGATGGATAAATTGAAGGATTGGAAAATAAAAGCAGTCTTCGGCATTACCCTTTTCTTTTCAATTTTATTGGTGGTGGTTACCTTCCTTGCACTCTTTATTAAAGGATGGTGGACCATTGCAGGTATGTTGTGGTTAATTAAAGGATCAATCGATTTTATCTATTTAAAAATGTTGGCGCTATTTTTTAATCAAAAAATCCCTGTATTCCCTTTTTTGATTTGTGTATTGATCTATCCGGTATATCTATGTTTGATGGCAATACTTAGTATTTTTAAGCGCAATTATGAATGGAAAGGAAGGGAAAGCCGGTAAACGGATTTATGATTTCATCATCGTAGGTTCAGGTTTTGGAGGCAGTGTCTCCGCTATGCGATTGGCCCAAAAAGGATATGCTGTCCTGGTTTTGGAAAAAGGTAAACGATATGAAGCCAATGATTTTCCCAAGACCAACTGGAACCTGAAAAAATATCTTTGGTTGCCTTTTTTTCGTTGGTTTGGGTTTTTAAAATTGACTTTTTTCAAAAAATTGTTTGTGGTATCCGGAGTTGGCGTTGGCGGTGGAAGCCTGGTCTACGCCAATACCCTGCTCGAACCTTTGGATGGATTTTATGATAATATACCTGTTCAGGACCGGGACTGGAAACGGGTTTTATCTCCTTTTTTAAATACCGCCAAACAGATGTTGGGGGTTACCCCTGTAAAAGGTCATTATGCCGATGATGTATTGCTAAAGGAAGTGGCAGCTGAAATGGGAAGAATGCACACCTACAAAAAAGTTGATGTCGGCGTCTACTATAATGAAGACAAAACACCTCAAGACCCCTATTTTAACGGAGAAGGACCTTTACGGACACCGTGTATTGAATGTGCGGGCTGTATGGTGGGCTGCCGGCACAATGCAAAAAACACCCTCGATAAAAACTATTTATGGTTTGCTGAGCGAAATGGGGCAGTCATTAAACCCATGACCCAGGCAGAAAAGATTGAATGGAACCAGGAGGAAAAATTGTACACGGTATTTACGCGGAGTCCATTTTCTTCAAGCGTGTCTGGTCATTATCTAACCAGAGGCCTTGTATTCAGCGGGGGAGTATTGGGGACGTTGGAATTGTTGTTTAAGCAGAAATATAAATACCAGACTTTGCCTCAGCTTTCTGACCAACTCGGTAAAAACATATTGAGTAATTCCGAATCAATCAGCGGCGTAATTGGCGCCAATCAAAAATTGAACCACGGGGTTGCAATTAGTTCGTTGATAAAAGCTGACGAGCACACCAGTGTTGAATTATGCAAATTTCCCGATGGATCTGGTTCCTTATTCAGGCTGGCTTTTTTGAGCACCGGTTTAGGCCCTTCCTGGCTCAGCATTCCCAAACTCATCTGGAGATGCATAAGTCATCCCGGTAATTTGTGGACCTGGATTCGAAAAGGGCAGGATCCCAGAACGTCCGTAGTCGTCCTGGTCATGCAACAACTTAAGAATGCATTGACGATGAAATGGAGCAGTGGAAAGATGAGACTTACTTCAGATCAAAACGCTCCACCAATTCCTGTATTCATACCCGCAGGTTTTGAGGTTATGCAACGACTAGCGCGAAAAACGCAAGGTGTAGCCGTGAGTGCCCTGACAGAAACTGTATTAAATATGTCCACCACAGCACATATCCTGGGTGGATGTCCGATGGCGGAATCAGCAAACGAAGGAGTAGTTAATTCAAGGTTTGAGGTTTATGGTTACCCTAAAATGTATATCCTGGATGGTAGTATAATTCCAGCCAACATCGGGGTCAATCCCAGTCTGACCATAACGGCATTGGCAGAATATGCTATGGATGGGATACCGGATCGATCAAATTTGAAGCTTTAATTGATGATCTGCTATTTTACCTGTTTGGATCCAATTTCCATACATCCGCTAAGTCAAAATACTCGCCGAAGTTCCTTTCGGATATACCGCCAAGTATATATGCTTTGTCTTTTATGACAAATTGGGATGATCCCCACCGTTGATTGCCGGGTCCAAGATCAAGGTTCCTCTTTACCCCTGAATCCGGGGAATATTCGTAAAATTGACTGGATCCATCAGTGAAAGAGCCAAGCCCAAAACCTATGTAAAGTTTACCTGAGATAACAATACAAGAAGCATACTTATATTCGTAATCAATGTCTATAAACTCTTTCCATTCCTGTCCGTTGTAATGATATACCCGGTCACCGGTATAAATGTAAGGGTATATGCCAGGATAAAACCCGTTGGAAAAAGGGGCATGGGCAAGAAAATCCGTTGCCTTGATCCAATCATCCAGAGTAGCGTTGTATTTCCAAAAGTCGATGGCATCCGATGGTGTTGACGTATTTTCTAAAATACCGAGACCAACAAATGGTTCCTCCTTATAAAACATTGACGGAGCCGAATGCCTTAATTCTCCTTTAAACTCTTTGATCAATTTCCATTGACCTGACTGTGGATCATATTTATAAAAGTCACGGTAAAAAACAAGTGGATCATTGAACCCGGGAAAAAGCCCAATGGCATTTGCACCCAAACCCACATAACCCGAATTATTAAACTCAAAAGCAGTTGCAGCCATTCGTGGTTCACCGGGGAAATCTGCAATCTGGCTCCATTTATCCAAATCCGGATCGTATTCCCAGAAATCTTTTAATAAAGTATGTTTTGAATGAGAATATCCTGATCCATAATATCCTTTATTATTGACTGAGAATGCCACAGCATGGTGTCTGCTGGTTCCGGGAAAATCATTCAATCTGGTCCACGAGCTTTCTGATTTTAAAGTCAAATGCTGGGCAGCGATGACACTTTGACCTGCAACCACCAATTTCAATTCTACTGTTTTATGCACGGATACATTGGAATTAGAAAACAGCTCGAAAGGTACCGCTACAGAAATACTATTCCTATTGAATTCAATGATCAAACCTTTTATTCCATCTATAAATACTTCATTTATTCCAAACGTAGGGCTAAACTGTTTTCCTTTTATGGTCAGCTGCTGTCCGCCAAATGAAGCGGTATCAGGATTAAAAGATTGAATTACCGGAGTCTCCAGCCTGAAGAGCTCATTGTACATCAAATCATAACAGCCGGATGCCACGATGACTGGAACTTCATAATAATCCAAACCCAAAGGCACTACAACCCGGAGTTCGGTTTGACTAGCAGATATTATTTCAGCCCTTATAAGCCCAAAACGGACCACATAATTATCAATGTTTGTAAGAAATTTGAGTCCTTTGATTACAACAGTATCACCAAATATCCCTCTAATGGGTGATATCGATTCAATCACAGTGGACAGAAATTCAAAACTTTCAGGGGCTTTCGTAGTGCTACCATTTAACATCAATTGTACTGCATGACCACTCCCCTCCAAATGGGGCAGGACAACAGACAATAAAGTATCTGAAGCCTCCGCAACCATACCATTTGAATTGCCAATTTTCACTTCATTATTTTCTTTAATAAAGCTAAAATTTGAACCACGGATATATAGTGTATCTCCGCAATAACCTGATAATGGAGTGATTGATTTAATCGCTGGTCCCAGATTGACTCCACCTTTATAGCCAACTATAATATCTGATCCATAAACCGTGTATTGACTGCTCACAATAAAGGCTCTGCAATATATAATAGTATCCTGAATCAAGTGACTGGGAACATCGGACGAAAAAGTATTGCCATCCGGCGATCCTGTCCTGGTGACTTTCTCTGCGTCAGAATCTTCCACCCTCGGTCTTGACCTCCTGGACCACACAAAACCATATCTCAGGATCTCATGATTCCCCCGAACAAAGATTTCTGCATTAAATGTGATACCATGTTCTGAAAAATTGGATGCCTCCAGCGTGATCAGCCTTGGAAAATCCCTGGACCCATATTCATCTTTATTGCATGTAAGGATCACCAACAATAAAATCAAAGCGGGTAAAAGGTAACCGGACCTCGATTTTATTTTCATTCGAACGTAAAACTTAAGGAGAATGAAAAATTATAATTGTTTGCATGCATTTCCTGATGCGCCGAAAAAAGCGTGGTATTGCTATATCTGATTCGGGCTGCCAGCTTGTTTTGTTTTATTCTTTTAGATAACCCAATTCCAGCCCAAAATCCAAGTTGATACTTCTTAAAGTCAAACGGATTTGAATAACTCGTTGTTACTTCTTTTTCATTCAGAAAAACTGTTTCCTCAATAAATTCTGTATTCGAACGAAAAAGATAATCATAGGTGCCTCCACCCTGTATAAACGGAGTCAGTTTATTACCATTGAATTTATATTTAAGGGAATAATTAAAAGATAGTGTATTCAAAGTAAAAAGTGTTTCCTCCAGTTCCACAATGGTGGGGTAATCCCTGCGGACCTCTTCTGAAAAAACTTGTTTTATCAGTTGTACCTCTGTTTCTATAGCTACTTTTTCCGAGAGGCGGGGAGATGAAAATTCCAATACAAAACCCACGAATGGGTCTGAAGACTGGTATTGATCAGGTAAATAATCCAAATAATTGAAAACATCTATGACTCTAACCTTCGAATTCAAAATGCCACCGGAGAAGCCAGGGATCAGTTTCGACCAGGGTTTATTAGCTTTATAATCAATGTACTCCGAACCCGTGCAAATGTTATACTTAAGAATAAATTTCGTGATGCTTTCTTCATTAAATTTCAGGTCTTTGGAGGCGTTTTTTGTTTTAACGCAATCATAAACCAGATAATTGATTATACCCTTCCATCTCGCATCCTCAACAATAATCAGACGACCTTCACGCAGTTCTGTTTTATTTTCTTTTTGTTCTAATTTAAAAAGTGCTTCACCGGTTTTTTGAAGGTAAAAATTAGTTTCTGATTTATAAAGGCTCACCTTTCCGCTAACTAAAACTTCAACAAATGACCCCTTAATAATCAATGAAGAATAATATTTGTCATTTACATATCCATAACCAGTGATATCCTCCGGAGAATAAAGTTGTACATCCATACCGGATCTGAATCTGCATGAAAAATAATTTCGTTTGTCAGATCTATACTCAAGAGCTCCACGCAATGTATCCTTTGATGATGTGACGATGTATCCGTCTCTGAAATCATTTTGTGCAGAAATGATAAATGAAAAAAGAGTGAAAAGCGTGAAAATAAATAACCGCTCAGTTCTCATGAATATGTTCTTATAAGGTTTCTTTGAAACGGGTTGCCAGAATCAAAAACTACTTCTCCAAATTTAGGAATTTATTGAATATCGATCTGGATTATAGTCAGCAAACTGTAATTTAACTTGGATGTTGTCCCCCAAATCGGAGATCATACATTTATCGTTGTTCTTCAATTGTTAATTTATTTATCCAATCCTAATACATCTTGACTCCGGTTTAAGGTGGGTTGGTCCTTATGGTTGATCTCGGCCATTCACGACCTTTATGCCAAATGAAAAACAATTTTTTTCTCCAATGTATCCAAAAAGACTTCTTTCAAAGCATTTAAACCTGATGCATTTACAGGCGTTGTATGGAGCTTGAGCATTTAATTTGTACATCCCATAATCTCCTGGGAGGAACAATGGTGAAGATAAGATCATGCGGTTTTCCCGTAACACACCCCACCAAAGGGTTACTGGCTGTTTGTTGTAGTGATTATTGATTAAATCAGGCCACGAAAAAAACACCAGGGTATTCATTGTATTGATTATTATTTTTCTGAGTATCGCCCGGCTTTTCCAACAATATGTTTCTGCCTG